>Ga0055584_100005714_pt1 | contig 12189 bp, 10 predicted proteins | sample OSDHelmetaG_FD_58716 | JGI IMG/M metagenome (GOLD analysis project Ga0055584, IMG submission 58716) | Pelagic marine sediment microbial communities from the LTER site Helgoland, North Sea, for post-phytoplankton bloom and carbon turnover... | ecosystem: Environmental > Aquatic > Marine >... | reverse complement strand
TCCATTTCACCCAAACCTCCTGCCGGATCGACTGATCCACCTTCGGCGGCGACTTTACATGATCGCCATCCCTGACTAGCTTGCCGCCCTTGAGCGACGACAACAAAACGCGCGTATTGGTCGGCATGAGTGGCGGCGTGGACTCCTCCGCAACGGCCGCCGCATTGATTGATGAGGGTTACGATGTGGTGGGAGTCACGTTGAAACTCTGGCCACAGGATTGCGTGAATCGTGCCGAGGACAAGTGTTGCGGACCACAGGCCGTCATGGACGCACGCGCCGTCTGCCACAAACTGGGTGTTCCTTACTACCTGATCGATGAAGCCGAGGATTTCCAGAAGGAGGTCATCAACTATTTCGCTGAAGAATACAAAGCCGGCCGCACCCCGAACCCCTGTGTGATGTGCAATGAGCGGCTCAAGTTCGGGAACCTCATCCGTCGCGCGGATCAACTCGGTGCGAAGTTCATCGCCACCGGCCATTTCGCGCGCGTCGAACATACGCCGGAAGGCCGCACCCTGCTCTACCGCGGGAAGGATCCGCGCAAGGATCAGAGCTATTTTCTTTTTTCACTGAAACAAAAACAATTGTCCCGTTCCATGTTCCCCCTTGGCGAAAAGAACAAATCCGAAGCCCGGGAAATGGCCCGTGAATGCGAGCTCAAAACTGCTGACAAGGAAGAGAGCATGGAAATCTGCTTCGTGCCCGACAAGGATTACGGAAAATTTCTCCAGCAAGCCGACCTTGTGCAAAAGCACAAAGGCGACATCGTCCACGCGAACGGCGCCAAACTGGGCGAGCACGATGGCATTGAGTTCTACACGATCGGCCAGCGCAAGGGCCTCGGCATCTCTCATCCGACGCCGCTCTACGTCGTTGACTTGGAACCCGACACCAACACGGTAATCGTCGGCGATGCCTCCCTGCTCGATGACGACGAATTCATCGTGGAACGCTGCAACTGGATTCCCTACGACGATCCTCCCCCCGAACTGAAGGTGACCGCCAAGATTCGCTACAACCATCCGGGAGCGGATGCCACGGTGACTCCGCTGGACGATTGGCGGGCGAAGGTGAAAATGCATTCACCGCAACGCGCGATCACTCCCGGTCAGGCCTGCGTCTTTTACCAGGAAGATCTTGTGGTGGGCGGCGGCTGGATCGCCCGGAAATCCTGATTCGACCGATCAGTCCGAATTGCGAATCTCCGGATGTCGAATTTGTCCGCCCAGATTCGCCGCGCGAGCCATCAAGGCGAATGTGACCAGACTCAGCGCCAACGCGGCAATCATTCCCCATCGCGGAACCGATTTCCCATTCCGTGCTACGAACAGGACAATCCCCGCCAAAAGACCTGCCAAGAAGATTCCGGTCGTTGCCTGATCGGCGGATTGTTCGTGCGCCTCGATCAGCGGGTGTTCGATTCCGGGGATCTTCTTGGCATCATCCACAGCGAAGTCTCCGGTGAATTTGATCGGTATCCCCACCACGGTCAGCCCGACGAGCCACCACAGGCTGAGTCGCTTGAGTTCCTCGCTCTTCTTGAGTACGGCGGAAATCAGCAGCAAACCCACAAAAAGTGAACCGATCACCGGCACATGATTTAACGCCAAATGCAAATGCACCCAATCCATGTCGCCAGTTGTAATCTGCTACACGAAATTCGCCAAGTTTCCTCCAATCACCCCGTTTTTCCTTGTTCTGACGACCTGCACCCGGTGTAGCATCTCCGCCCCGCCGGAACCAAGCCCGGTGGCGAAACTCTGACACCATGAGCCAGAAGAAAATGCGAGCAATCGGCGTACGGCCGGACAAACAGGAAGTCGCGATTATCGATCACGACCATCCCGAGATCAGCGAACCCACGCAGGTCAAAGTCCGGTCTCTCGACGTCGGTATCTGCGGCACAGACCGCGAAATCTGCACCTTTGTCTACGGATCACCTCCGGCCGGGTCTGACTACCTTGTTTTGGGCCACGAATCCCTCGGTGAAGTCACCGAAGTGGGCGACCGCGTCTCCGGCTTCAAAGTAGGCGATCTGGTGGTTCCTTCCGTCCGGCGGCCCTGCTCCAACGAACATTGCCGTGCCTGTGCCATTGATCGGCAGGACTTCTGCCAGACCGAGGAATTCAACGAGCGTGGCATCAAGGAACACCACGGCTTCATGACCGAGTTTTGGATCGAGCAGGAGAAACACCTGAATCTGGTCCCCTCCGAATTGCGGGACTATGCCGTTCTCGCCGAACCATTGACCATTGCCGAAAAGGCCATGGATCAGGTCTGGCAAATCCAAAAGCGCCTGCCTTGGGCCAATGAGGAACCCGGGAAACTTCCTGGCGAAGGGCTCAACGCCGTCGTTCTGGGAGCCGGACCAATCGGCATTCTCGGGGCCATGAAACTCGTCGCCTGCGGCTTCAAGACCTACGTCTACACCCGCTCACCCGCTCCCAATCCGAAATCGGAAATCATCGAAGCGATCGGTGCCGAATATATTTCCAACACTCAGGTATCGCCCGAGCAACTCGCCGAGCACGTGGGCAACATCGATCTCGTCTACGAAGGTCTCGGCGTCGCCAAGGTGTCCTTCGGCGTCATGATGCAACTCGGACTCAACGGCATCTTTGCCTTTACCGGCATTCCCGCTCCGGGCGGTGACATTGAGGTTCCCGGCAATCAGCTGATGCGCAACATGGTCTTGAAAAACCAGGTCGTCATCGGCACCGTCAATGCGGACAAGGCCGCTTTTCAAAACGCCATCAAGGATCTGGCTGAATTCAAGGCCCGCTGGCCGCAGGCGCTTGACGGCATCATTTCCAAGCGCCATTCGCCGGACAACTTTGAGGAACTGCTCGTCGGCAAACCCGGCGGTATCAAGCACGTGATCTCTTTCGACGACTGAACTGCGGATCGCACTCCCGAAATTACATGAGCAAAGAATGGATAGACGTAACCGTCCCCCTGAAGGACGGCATGGTTCACTGGCCGGGAGATCCCGCCTGCATCATCAAACGGGTCGTCAAGATGGAGGACGGTGCCCCGTGCAATCTCACCCATCTGTCCATGAGTGCCCACACCGGCACTCACATGGACTCCATGCGGCACTTCGTGAAGAAGGGCAAGACCATGGAGCAGATGCCGCTCGAGGCTGTCATCGGTCCCTGTCGCGTGATCCAGATCAACGCCAAGGACCAGATCACCCCCGCGCATCTGAAAAATCTCCGCCTCCGCAAGAATGAACGCGTCATCTTCAAGACGAGCAATTCCACCAAGAGTTGGAAACCCAAGAAGTTCGACAAAAAGTTCATCTCCATTCGTGAAGACGCCGGCCAGTTCCTCGCTGACAAAGGCGTTATGACCGTCGGAGTCGATTACCTCAGCATCGGCGGTTGGGACAAGGACGGCGTCGAGGTCCACCAGGTCATGTTGGGAGCCGGTATCTGGGTGATCGAGGGATTGAACCTCGCCAAGATCAAACCCGGACGCTACGACCTCATCTGTCTCCCTTTGAAAATTGAAGGCAGCGACGGGGCACCTGCCCGCGCGCTGCTCCGACCGCGCTGAACCGTCACCCAACCTCGCTTGACCAGTCTTTGACAATATCAGGTTGGTCGCGAGGCGTCAGAATTTGAAGCTGTAGAAAAACGTATGAGTACCGCCACCATCCCCGTCGAGATTTCCGATCCCATCAACGCCAAGATCCTGGAGATCGCCGAAGACAGTCTCCAAGGCTTCCAGGTAGACCCGTTGGGCGAAATCGCCCGCCAGACGGAACTCGATATCAATACCGTCATCGAGCGCATCCGTGCAATGTTGGAGGCCGGCGTCATTCGCCGCGTCCGCCAGACGATGCTCGCAACCAGTCTCGCCGAAGGTGCCTTGGTGGCGTGGGAGGTGCCGCAGGAAAAACTCGACGCCGCTTTCAACTACCTTTTCGAAGAAGACCCGTTTTCCGGTCACGTCGTCACTCGCACCACCGACACAGTCACTGCCGGCTCGATGTACAAACTCTGGACCACCCTCAAGGTCCCGCAGGGTTACTCCCTGACCAAGCATTGCGAAATGCTCGCCCCGATCATCGGCGCCAAACATTTCCGCACCATGTCAGCCAAGAGACTCTTTGCTCTTGGCGTCGGGCACATGCGGCGTAAGAAACTCGAACCGGGCGAACGTGCTGAAGATCTCGCAGAGCCAACGAACACGAACATCGTGGCACTGAACGAACTCGAATGGCGCGTGTTGACCGCCGTGAAGCGAGAGTTCGAACCCGCCGAACTCGTCCCGAACCTCTGGGACGCCCGAGCCGCGGAAGCCGGTGTCCCGTTGGACGAGTTCCTGGAAGTCTCCCAGGAATTGAACAACAAGGGTGTGGTCGGCCGCTTCTCCACCTTCCTGGAACACGTCAAACGTCTCGCCACCGGCGAGCGGGTCACCAAGTTCAACGCCTTGTTCCACTGGGCCGTCCCCCCGGGTCGTGAAATTGACGCCGGACGCGAAGTCGGCCGTCACTACTGCATGACCCACGCCTACTGGCGCGAAGGCGGACCGGAGTTCAAGAACGTCAACGTCATGGGCGTCGTCCATGGAACCGACAAGGACAAGGTCCTCGCCCACAAGGCCGCCATCGACCAGCACCTGGAAGAAGCCGGCATTGAAGTCAGCTACACCAACGTTTTCTGGGGTGGCCGCAGCGAAATCAAGCCCAGCGAAATCTCCCCGATCGAATACGTGAAATTCTGTAAATCACGCGGCATTGATCCGGAAGCAATGAAGCAGTAACTAACCCGCTCGTTTCGGAACTGCGAACCAAGTTCGCACTGAATAGATTGACGAAGCAGATGCTACTCTTGCGCGGACTCACGTCCGGCTTTCAGATGGCGATTCCATCGTCGTCCCACTCGACTTCATAACCTTTGAAGTCACCCTCATGCTTCGTCGGGAATGTAAGTTCCTTGACGTCAAACTTGCCCTTCACGAACTCGTGAAGTTCCGGGCTAATAACCACCATTCCCTTGCGGGCTCCGTCGCAGAATCGCGCCGTGCGGTTCACCGTGTCACCGATGACGGTGAACTCCAACCGGTCCTCCGCGCCAATGAATCCATGGAGCACTTCCCCATAGTGAAGACCGATTCCCAGGTCACAGCACACGTCACCGCGTGCCTTGCGTTTTTCATTCACCCGCACCACGGCTTCCTGCATCGCAATGGCCGCCTTCACCGCCTTCAACTGTTGATCCACGTCTTTGTCCGGGCTGCCAAAAATTGCGAGGATCGCATCACCGATAAATTTGTCGATGGTGCCGTCATTCTCAAAAATCGCGTGCACCAGCTCGGTAAAATACTCGTTGAGCATGTCCACCACGTGCTGCACATCCATGTCGGCGGTCGTGTTGGTGAACCCGCGAATGTCGGACATCAGCAAGGTCACCTGGGAGCGCTCACCACCGGGCACCAATGCCCCGACGCGCGCCTGATCCACCAGCTTGCTGCGCAGCTTCGGTGAGAAATTCGTCAGCAGCCGCTCCTGCACCTTGTTCTTGAATTCAATATCGGCCTGAAGTTCCGAATTGGACAGCGCCGCCGCCGCGTAATGAGCCACGGCAATCAGAAATTTCAAATCGTCATCAGAGAACGATTTGGTGTTCTCCGGCGTATCCACGCAGATCACCCCCATCACTTCGCCCTGCCACATGAGCGGACAATACATTCCGGTGGAAATGGAGAGTGCCTTCATGCTCTGCGAAAAATCCACCTCCCCTTCGGCCGACCAAATGAATCCCTTGCCCTCCGCCGCCGCTCGCTTGATCAAGGTCCGGCTGATGGGGGGATCGTCCTTGGGAATGCTCGCCCGGACCGCCAGCTTGCCCCGATTCCGGTCCACCACCAGCAAGGCTCCTCGCTTGGCTCCCGGAATGATCCTGATGATCGAGTCGAGCACCAGGTTGAAAAGCTTGCTCAGATCACGCTCCGCCGCAAATTGCAGCGGCAGATCATACAACATTTCCAACTGCTGCTCCGAAGTGTTGCGGATGTTCTTCATCGACGCCTGACCGGCATCGACCTCGCCCTTGATCATGAACTCCGTATTGTCCGAGCCATCTCCCGGTACCGGGACATTTTCGCCCCCACCGGCTGCCTGGAGAAGGATCCCGACAAACGCCCACAGACCGCCGGTGAAGTGGCCGAAATGTTGGAGTGTGGCCCCGCGACCAAGAGCCGTCGCTCGATCAAAGGAAACCCCAATGCCGCCGTCCCATTGGATTCTCCGGAAGCAACCCAGATGCTTTCCCGATTGGATATGGATCAGCCGGCCGAGACTCCCGCTGAACTGCCCAAATTCGTCGATCCGCCGAAGCCGGAGACTCCGCCAAGCGCACCGATGGATCCCGCACAACAGACTCCTGAACCGGTTCCCGAAACCATTCCGCCGGATCAACCGCTACCCGAAGAATACGCAGCCCCCGAAGCCGAATCTGGGTCATCTGCAGAGTATGCTGAAGAACTGGAATATGAGGAAGCATACGAAGAAGAATCCATAGCTACCGGCAAGGGTAAACTGTATGCCATCATCGGTGGGGTTGCCGCCCTGATCATCGGCCTGATCATCCTCTTCCCCGGCGGCGGCGAAAAAAAACAACCGGAGGATGCCGAAGTAACTGCTCCGATCGAAAAAGGCGCCGATGCAAATTCATTTGCCTCCTACGGATTCCACTCACTGCTGGACGAAGCCGTATTGCGAAAGGCCAACACGGCATTCTCTTCCGACAACAAAAGCGGTCCCTCAGTGCCTTTCCCTGAAAACGACAATTGGAAATTCATTTCTGATTCAAAAACTCTTCAAGGCACGGCTGAGCAGGGCCGGAATGAAAACAAGAACACACGAACGGTTCTGCGCTTCATCCACGAAAGCCTTTCCGGATTTGAATTCGGCGTAGCCTTTTCGGTTGCGGGAAAAGGGGGCGGTCCTCAATTTCAGTTTTCCGAGATCGGAGCCCAGACTGCCGCCGGATTGACATTCGGATTCAAGGAAAAGGAAGGCGGCCTGGGCCAGGTCCGCTCAGGGGGCATGCAAGTGCAGATCACGACGGCGACCTCGAAAATTCCTGCCTCAATGACTGCCTTGTATGAGGAACTGACGAAATCGGGATCCGTTACCGAAGACGTCGCCAAACACTACTATCTGGCCGCCCGTTTCGACGGAAAATCGGTGTTGTTGCGTGATTCCACGATGGACAATTGGCGCGAGGCAACCGTTGATCCGGCCAGCATTGCTAGGTATGCGGTTGATGCCCTGCATTCGGTAAGACTCATGGATGCAGCCGCGAAAGGATCCCGAAAACTCACCGTGAAACGCTACCTTCTTCGCAATCTGACCGTCGGGAGCGAGCAGTCGCAAAAGGCCGTGGAACAGGGCGAATCGGAGGATCTGATGACCGGATTGACGCTCGATCAGTCAAATCAGGACGGCAACGATTGGTCATCGAGGGCCAGTGCCGATCTGGCAATCCTCAGCGAGGGTGTAAAGTTTCTGGGGCTTCAGGCACCCGTCATGACGCCCCTCTGTGTTTTCGGGCCGCAGGCTTTCCCGATCCACACCGCCGAAATCAAATCCGGCAAGAAAATCCTGTCACCTGAAGAAAGGGAAGAAACCATCGAGGCGCCGATCGTCGCAGCCGTCCGGGCCGGCCGCGGCAAGATCGTCGCTTTCGGCTCAATGAAGGCACTCTATTCAGAAATCGGCGACAACAATCGCCTGGTGCTGAACGCCATTCGCTGGATGGATCCGAGCGGCTCAAAAACCGTCGGGGTGCGAAATTTCAATAACGTGATCACCTACCTGAAGAGAAACGGGATCAAGGCTCAAGTCATAGGCGGCTCTGGCTACCACAAGCAGGCGGAAACCTTTGATATCATATGCGTTCCGGCATCCATTTTTGATTCGCACCATTTCAAGAACGACATCGCGAAACTCATCCGTGAAAAAGGGATGGGCGTATTGGTTGCCGGTGACGTGGGTCCATGGCGACGGAAGAATCCGGAAGGCGACTTGGCCGCGAGTTACTATGGCAATCAATTCCTCGCCCGATTTGGAATCACTTGGGCGCACGGATCTGCCCCAACCAACGCGCCGAACGGATTAGCCGTCACCGCTCCGCCACGCCCTCTCACCCACTCCGGCAAGGCCCTGCAATCAGTATTGAACTGCGAGACCGCCGACGTCCAAGATTCCGCATAGAGGCATTGGAGCACGCACTTGGCCGCCTCCTCCGTCCCCGAAAATGATCCACTGATCCGCCCTCTGCTGAAGCAGTGGGCCGAAAAAAATCGGTAGTGAGTTCGAAATACGGTTGTGATCATAGAGTCATGGCGAAAGTCTCACGACCTGCACTCCATCAAGGGCTACGCCTCCGTAGAACCGCTTGGGGCAATTCGCTCGCGGCTCCCTACCAACCGCGCAGGCGCAACACCATCGCCGCGTAGTTGGCGATCGCCAACAGGATCTTCATATCCAGATTGCTGAATGGTCGCGCCAGCCCCCCGGGGCTGTCGACGTACAGCATCCCGATCACCGTATCGGCCCAGATCAACGGCGCGTAGATGCCGCATTGAAGATTGCCGTCGGCCGGATCCTTCCAACTCCAGATCAGCGCGTTGCCGTCGGCCGCCGCCTGCTTCACCAAGGTCCGGCTCACCGGCGGTTCATCCGCTTCGGGAATGCAATACCGCATGGCCAGTTTGCCACTGCGGGAATCATACGAAAGAATCGAACCACGATCCGCCTCCGGGATCAGTTCCAGTGCACGTTTCAAAATCAATTTGAAGAAATGGTCCGGCTCCTCCTCCACAGCGAATTGGAACGGAAGATCATACAGTGCTTTCAACCTTTCCTGCAGACTTGGAGCATCTTCGTCAAAGAAAGACATCGCCCGATTCCAGGCATCCAGCTGGTTCTCAATCTTGACCTCTTCACGACCGGCCACATTGGCATCTTCGAAGTCGTCCTTGCGCAGGACCATGGTGCTGCCATCATCGTCCGACCGTTGTTGTTGGAAGCGACGAGCCGGCAAACTGGCATCCAACGTGCCGACAAATTCCCCGCCGTCATCAACCATGGTTGCCTCCAGTTCGAGAGTCAGCACGGTTTCCCCAATCTTGATGGCATCCCCGGGGGGCAATTCCCAGGCATCAACAATCCGGGCATGATTCACAAACACTCCGCCGCGACTTCCCAGATCTTCTATAAATACGGCCCCTTTGTTCTCAAAGAAGCGGGCGTGCTGACGCGATACGCGCAGATCTTTGTCCAGTCGCAACGTCGGGGTCCCCTCGGCCTTGGCGCGTCCGACGATTACCTCGTCCGACTCAAATGAGAAGGTCTTCCGCTGGCCTTGATAAACACAATTGATGGTCATATCGAAGTGTCTGATTATTCGGGCGTTCGAGTTTTCTAGTATTTCAATCGTTCACGGTCGATCCATTTCATCCATCAAACCCGATCACGCCTTTGACCCACGAGGTCAATCGCCCATGAATTGTCCGAATTGTTTTGAAGGCCATCAGGCCCGTTCGTAACCTGTGGTGAGATGCCAAACGAGATCGTATCATATGCGTTCGCCATCATGGATTCGGCGGGACTCGCGCCGCTGGGTCCCGGACCCCGCGCGACCGCCATTCCTCGGTCCCAATTGAACGCGCAGATCGACGACCTGTTCGACCGGCATGGCACGCCACGGAAGAGTGAACTCATCCGCAGCCTGCTCCTTCTCTGGAACGACCATCTCGAACCGTCACACGAAATTTCCCAAGACGAACATAATCCCGACGGCAGTCTCGTTCACGCCATCATGCATCGCCGCGAGCCGGACTATTCGAATGCCAAGTATTGGTGGCGCTCCACCGGCGATCATCCCGCTTTCGCCGACATCGCAGCCAAGGTTGAACCGCTGGTTGCCGATGGACCCGAACTGGCCGCCCAAGTTCTGGCGGATGGCAATTGGGATCCTTACGCGTTTACCGACGCGGTGGCAGTCGGCATCCGCGAGTCCGAAGTTTCCGGCCGACATCAACTGCTGCTGCGGATTCAAAAAGCCGAGACCGAAGCCGTGCTCGAATACCTGGCCGGCTGACGTGTGAAAGAATTCTCGATCGTAATCTTGGCAGTTCTCCCGGTGCTCATCACCGCGCTGGCCGGCGTACTTATGCGCCGGTTGAACAGCCTGAATGAAGTTGCCGATCAGAGTCTGCTCAAGGTCACGATCAATCTGCTGATTCCCTGCTTCATCTTCGACAAACTGCTGGGCAATCCCGCGACTGAGAACCCCAGCAACCTGCTGCTTGCCCCGACGATCGGATTTCTCACCATCGCCTTCGGTATCGGCATTGGTCTGCTGATGGCTGGTTGGTCCGGAATCAAGGCTCCGGTGGAGCGAAAGACCTTCGGCTTCAGTGCGGGGATCTACAACTACGGCTACGTCCCCCTGCCCCTCGCCCTCGCCTTGTTCGACCGGGAAACGGTCGCGACGCTCGTGGTGCACAACATTGGCGTCGATGTCGCCTTTTGGGTGTTTGGCGCAATGGTTTTTGCCCGCCAAGACCAACCGCTTTGGCGCAAGATCATCCGGCCGCCCGTATTCGCCATTGCGCTGACGATTGCCCTGAACTTTGCCGGACTGGCCGACTCTGTGCCTCAACTCATCATACATACCGCCCGCATGATAGGCGCCTGCGCAATTCCGATGGGCCTCATTCTTACTGGCGCAATGGTCGCTGACCTGATGAAGGAATTCCGAACCGAAGGCGGTACCCGCGTGATGTTTCTGGCCTGCCTGATCCGCCTCCTGATCGTCCCCATCGGATTCATTGTCCTGGCCCGGTTTCTACCGGCAACCGTCGAACTGAAACGCGTCATCATCCTGCAGGCGGCCATGCCTGCAGCCGTGTTCGCCATCCTGGCCTCCAAACACTTTGGAGGTCATCCGCCGACAGCGCTGCGCGTCGTGTTGGCGACCTCCATCGTGGGCTTTGTCACCATCCCGATCTGGATCCGCTATGGAATGCAGTTCGCCGGTTTGGAAATGCCTTAGCTGCGACGGTTTGGCTATTGAACCACAGATGAAAAATGACTTGGGAATCGTTGCGAGTGTTCGTGCAGAACGCACTCACAGCTGAACCAGTGCCAAGCATCTTTCATGGTCATCCGAGTCGAATCAAACCCCGGCGCTCACGCCCCCTTGAATCCGCCTTCCAATTTCTCCTGCGCCGCAGCGGCATCACAACTGTGTCCAACTGTGGTTTGAGAAAAATATGAAGCCGCCTCAGGACTGCGCGGCGAGCAACGCGGCGACCAAGCCCTTGATCGTGTGCTCCTCAGCCTCGATCGTCGGCTCCAGGCCCAACGCCTGAATCGCCTTCGTGGTCTCCGGCCCGATCGATGCCGTCTTCATTTCCGGGTAAGTTTCCAACAAGTCCGGCAGATCAAATCGAGTATGGAAATTCTCTACGGTGGAACTGCTGGTGAACGTGATCCAATCCGCGCCCACGTCCGTCATCTTTTCGGCCGCACCGTTACGGTCTTCGGTTTCCGGAACTGTCTGGTAGCATGGAATATCATCCACGATCGCACGGAGCGACTCCAACTCCTTGGGGAGATCGGGATTGCCAACCTGCGCCCGCGCAAGCAGCACATTGAGATTTTCAACATCCTCAAAATCATTGATCGCCTTGGCGACCTCGGCCGTCACGTATTTGTCCGGCTTCACATCCACCTTCAGGTGAAGCTCTTTCAATTTCGCTTCCGTGGCCGGGCCCACGGCGGCGATGCGGGCACCGCCGATATCGCGCAGGTCATCAAAAGCCTGGAAGAAGTATTTGAAGAACCATTCCACGCCATTCGGGCTGGTGAACACGATCCAACTGTAAATATTCAAACCCATGATCGCATCGATGATCGCCTTCTGATCATCCGGCTCGACCGTCCTGATCGTGGGAATCTCCAAAATCTCAGCGCCAAGACCGGACAACTGGTCACTCAACTGACTGGCCTGTTTTCGCGTCCGGGTCACCACAATCCGTTTGCCGAACAGCGGCCGCTTCTCAAACCAGTTCAAGCGGTCGCGCAATTCAACCACCGTCCCGATGATCGTCACCGCCGGGGACTTGAACCGCTTCTCCTCCACGATCCCTGCAATCGTC
>Ga0055584_100005713_pt1 | contig 12191 bp, 7 predicted proteins | sample OSDHelmetaG_FD_58716 | JGI IMG/M metagenome (GOLD analysis project Ga0055584, IMG submission 58716) | Pelagic marine sediment microbial communities from the LTER site Helgoland, North Sea, for post-phytoplankton bloom and carbon turnover... | ecosystem: Environmental > Aquatic > Marine >... | reverse complement strand
CGGAAGCCGCCGCCGTCCTGCGCGAGATACAGGAAGTTGCGCGGCTTGCTCGGCACGAACAGGTCGAAGCGGCCGTCGCCGTCCACGTCGCCGGCGGCGGCGCCGTTCCAGGCGAAGCTGTCGTTGCCCGGCTGGCCGAAGCGGATGCCCGCGTGGGCCACGCCCGCCGACGTCGAGACGTCGGTAAACAGGTAGGCCCCGCGCGACTCCTCGCTCAGGGACGTCAGCTCGAAGCGGTCGAGCATCCACTGGCCGCCGCTGTGCAGCTGGCGACCGTAGCCCCAGCCCACGAGCGCCCGCGGGCCGCCGTCGTCGGCCGTGCCGAGGATCGTGACCTTGTACTTGATGCGTCCCCAGCGCGGCTTGCCGGTCTGGAACTCGGCGCCCTTCACCTTCCACTGCACCGACTCGACCCGCTTCCAGGGGCCGATGTGGTCCTTGAGCGCGTCGAGGAAGCCGTCGCGTCCCACGACCCCGGCGCTCTCGCGTAGGAAGTGCGTCCGTTGGGCGTCCAGCGGGAGCGTGTCGGTGCGCTCGACGGACAGACCCGAGAGGGCGTGGCCCGCGAAGCCGGGCGTCAACCAGTCCGCGGCGGCGCCGAAGTCGCGCCGCCGCAGCTTGTCGGAGAACCCGAGCATGCGATTCGCGACCTCTTCGGTGGAGTCTTCCACCAGCTCCATGTGCACCAGCGGGGCGTCCGGGACCGCCACGACGACCTCGTCGGGCAGGCTGACGGGTGGGGCGTCTGCGGTGCCGTCGCCCGTGTCCGAGCCGCACCCGGTCGTGAGGGCGAGGGCGAGCGCGGCCCACAGCAGGGCGCCGGGGAGACGGTCGGAGTGCCGGGAGGAAAGCATCACAGGCAGGCAGGTCGGGGAGAGTGGGATCCTGGGGCCACCGATCCGGCCCGCCCGATCGGTCGATCCGCCCACGGGACGGGCCTTCCATGCAGGCCGGGGCATCGGGAGCCCGAGGACAGTCTATGCGCCCCACGCTCCCGGCGCGATGGGCCCCGTTCGGCTGCCCCTTGGCTGGCGACCGCCAACCTGCTCCGATGGGCGGATGGACGTCCTGCAAGAGTGCGAGCGAGCCCGGTGCCCGAGACGGACCCCGCGCCGGAACCCGACCCCGATCATCGAGGGGGCTTCCCCGGTCTCGATCCCGGCAGCTGCCCGGGTGATCGCCCGCTGCCAGGCCCCGGCGCTGCTCGCGCTCCTGCTCTGCCTGCTCCCCGCCTGCGGCGGCGAGGGCACGCCCGGTGATTCCGGGTCGGGCAGCCCGGCGGGCGCTGCGGCGAGCGCCGAGGTGCTGGTGGCCCGCGATCGGGCGGCGGCGCTCTTCAGCGAGGGACAGTACAGCCGCGCCCGGGACGTGCTCGCGCCCCTGGTGGCGGCGCCCGACGCCGCCATCGAAGACCTGATCAACGCCGCCTGCATCGAGCTCGAGCTGATGGGCGCCGGCCAGCCGCGCGCCCTGGTGGAGCGCGCCGCGACCAGCGCGCCGGACGACCCCCGGGTGCAGTGGGCGCTCTATCGGCTCTACCGCGGCGAGGGCGACTTCGAGACGGCCCTGGTCCACGTGCGACGCGCCTACGAGCTGATGCCCGACAGCTATGCCACGCGCTTCGCGCTGGCGTCGCTGCTGGGCGAGCTGGACATGGACGACGAGGGCGTCCCGCATCTCGAGGCGCTCGTCGGCATGGGCGAGAGCTTCGGCGGCAGCTGGTACCGGGCCGCGGTCTACAAGCTGTTCCGCTCGCGCATCGTCAACGGCCGGATGGACGAGGCCAACGAGCTGCAGTCGATCATCGACTCGCTCGAGGTGCGCGACGTGCGCTCGCCGACGGCCTCCGAGACGGACCGCGGCGAGCTGGGCATCGTGTCCACGCCGGTCGCCGTGCCGTACCCGAGCGACGCGCCGCGGCCGCTGCCCGCCGGGGGCAGCCTGGCGGACGCCGCGCTCGTGGCAAGCGGCGACGTCCACGGCGTGGCGGCGATCGACCTCGTGCTGCCCGAGACCCGCGAGGACGATCGCGTGACGGGCGGCATCGCCTTCCGCGTCGCGGACGTGCCCTCGGCGGCGCTGCTCTGGGGACCCGCGGGGCTGTCGGTCGCGAAGCCGCCGCTCGGCGGGACGACCGCGCCGGCGCCCGCACCGGTCATCGTGCCGGTCCTCCCTGACCAGGCCGTGCACGCCGCGGTCGCGCTCGACGCGGACCGCGACGGCGACCTCGACCTGGTGGCCGCCCTCGACGCAGGCGTCGTCCTGCTCGTGAACACGCGCGACGCCACGGGGGACGACGCGTGGGAGCCGCCCGTGACCCTGCTCGAGACCGCGTCGCCGGCCTCCGGCCTCTCGGCGGTCGACTACGACCACGAGGGTGACGTCGACCTGCTCGTCGTGGGTCCGTCCGGCATCGGCCTGTTGCGCAACGACGGCTTCGGGAGCGAGGGCGGCGGCTTCACCGAGGTGGCGGCCGAAGCCGGCCTGCCCGCGAGCCGCGCCGCGGCCTGGTGCGTGGTGGACGACTTCGACGTGGACCAGGATGTCGACCTGCTGATCGGCGGCGGCGACGGCCAGGGGGCGTATCTCGCGAGCAACGAGCGCGGGGGCCGCTTCTCGGACGCCAGCGCCGGGCTGCCGCTGCCCGCCGGCGGCGAGGCGCCCTGTGTGCGGGACATGGACGGCGACGGTCGTCCCGACCTCGTGAGCGTCGCGGACGGGCAGATCGCGCTGCATCTGTCCCGGGCCGGGGGCGGCTGGCGCGAGGCCCCCGCCGAGCCCCTCGACACGCTCGCGGGTGCCACGGGTGTGGGCGCGGGCGATCCCTTCCTCGAGGGCCGGCCGCGGATCCTGCGCGGCGCCGGGGCCAATGCGGTCGGCGCCCGGCGCGCGTCGCAGGTGCTGCGTCTCGGCGCCGGCGGCCTGCACGTGCTGGACGGGCAGCGGCCGGGGGCCACCTCGGTGTCGATCCTGCTGCAGGGCATCAAGGACAACACGCGCGGTGTGGGCGCGGTCATCGAGGTGCGCGCCGGGGCCGCCTACCAGCGCCTCTTCGCGCGCGGCGAGCAGCTTTTGCTGGGCCTGGACGGCGGCACCCGCGCCGACGTCGTGCGCGTCACCTGGCCCAACGGCGTCGTCCAGAGCCTGGTCGACCTGGAGGCCGGCCAGAGCTACGTCATCGAACAGAAGGAAGGCCTCGTCGGCTCGTGCCCGTTCCTCTACGCATGGAACGGCGAGACGTACGGCTTCATCACCGACGTGCTGGGCGGCACCCCGCTCGGCCTGCCGATGGCGCCCGGGCAGCTCGTGCCGCCGGACCACGACGAGTTCGTGCTGCTGACGGCCGAGCAGCTCGTGCCGCGCGACGGCGTCTACGAGGTGCAGCTCACCGAGGAGCTGCGCGAGGTGACGTACCTCGATCATGTGCGGCTCGACATCGTCGACCACCCACCGGGCACCGAGGCCTACCCCAACGAGCGCTTCACCTTCCCGCCCTTCCCCGAGGAGCGGCTGCACGTCTTCGCCACGCCGGTCGCGCCGACGCGCGCGGTGGGGGACGACGGCCGCGACTGGACCGCGGCGCTGCACGCGATCGACGGCGAGCTCGCGACGCCCTACCGGTCGCTGGGCGGGCAGTTCCTGGGGCTCTCGGAGCCGCACGTGCTCGAGCTGGCCTTCGACCCGGACGACGTGCCCTCCGAGGGGCCGCTGCGACTGGCGATGACGGGCTGGTTCCTGTGGACCGACGCGAGCGTCAACGTCGCCTCGGCGCGCCAGCCCGGGGTGGCCTTCGAACCGCCGGTGCTCGAGGTGCCCGACGGGGAGGGCGGCTGGCGCGCGACGGGGCCGCCCGTAGGCTTCCCCGCCGGCAAGTCGAAGACCATGGTGCTCGACCTCGACGGGCTGCTCGTGCGCGACGACCCGCGACTGCGGGTGCGCACGACGCTGTGCCTCGCGTGGGACGCGATCCGGCTCGCGGTGGGGGACGACCACGAGAGCCGCGTGGTGAGCGTGGCGGCCGACGGGGCCGAGCTCTGGCGGCGCGGCTTCTCGGCGGCCACCGGCGTGCCCGGCGAGCCGCTGCTCGAGACCTTCCACTGGGACGACCTGGAGCCCGTGGCGCGCTGGAACCAGCACCCCGGTCGCTACACGCGCTACGGCGACGTAGCGCCGTTGCTGGGCGAGGTGGACGACCGCATGGTCATCTTCGGCTCGGGCGACGCGCTCACGGTGCGCTTCCCGGCCGACGACCTGCCGCCGCTGCCCGACGGCTGGGTGCGCGACCACCTGCTGTACCTCGACGGCTGGGCCAAGGACCGCGACCCGAACACCGAGCGCGCCCTGCACGTGGAGCCGCTGCCGTTCCATGGCATGAGCGGCTACCCGTACGGCGCCGACGAGGCCTTCCCCGACGACGCCGAGCACCGCGAGTGGCGCCGGGTCTGGAACACGCGCAACGCCCATCGCTGGATCGAACCCCTCGCCACCCGCTGACAGGAGCCCGTCGCCCATGCCCGACCCCGAGAGCCTGTCCAGTCGTCGCGGCTTCCTGAGCCGCTCCCTCGGTGGCACGGGCGCGGCGCTGCTCGCGGGCGCCTTGCCCGCCGCGGTGACGAGCGCGTGCGCCGGGACGTCGGGGGCCGGCGCGGCGAAGGGCGCTTCCGCTGCCGGTACGAGCACGGCCGGGGCGAGCGCCGCCGACGCCGCCGCCGACGAGCGGTCCGACGGCCCGGTGCGCGACGAGCGCCGCCGGGAGCGCGTCATCGCGAGCACCTGGAAGTTCGGGCGCGCCGCCAACGACGTGGCGTGGGAGAAGCTGCTGGGCGGCATCGAGCATCCCATCGACGCCTGCGAGGTCGGGGTGCGGGTCACGGAGGCCGATGAGTCGAACCGCACCGTGGGCTACGGCGGGCGACCGAACGCCGAGGGCCGCGTCGAGCTGGACAGCGCGATCATGCGCGGCGACACGCTCGAGTGCGGCGCCGTCGCCGCGCTGCAGAACATCCTGCACCCCGTGACGGTGGCCCGCGCGGTCATGGAGCACACGCCGCACGTGCTGCTCGTCGGCGAGGGGGCGCTGAGCTTCGCGCGCAGCCGAGGCATCCCCGAGCAGGAGATGCTCTCGCCGAAGGCCCGCGAACTCTGGGAGCGCTGGCTGGAGGACCAGGTGCCGCCGCCCATCGACGCGGACAACCACGACACGATCGGCATGATCGTCTACGAGGGCGGCCGGTTCGGCATGGCCGTCACCACGAGCGGCTGGGGCTTCAAGCTGCCGGGTCGCGTGGGCGACTCGCCGATCGTCGGCGCCGGGGGCTACTGCGACGACGACGCCGGCGCGTGCGTCGCGACCGGGACCGGCGAGGAGATGATCCGCCACTGCGCCAGCTACGCCGTCGTCGAGGCGCTGCGCAACGGGGCGCACCCCGACGACGCCTGCAAACAGGTCGTGCGACGCATCCACACCCGCTCGGGTGACCGCGACCCGGCGGTCAGCCTGCTGGCCGTCGACGTCCACGGTCGCGTGGGCTCGGCGACGATCCGCGCGAACTTCAACTACGCGCGCACCGACGACCGAGACGGCACCGTCCTGCTCCCCTCCGAGAGGCTCTCATGACCGGTTCCCGCGCCACCCTCGACCGCCTGAAGCCCGGAGAGCACTGCCGCATCACCGAGACGCAGTGGTTCGGAGAGCTCGAGGGCTGCGAGCCGTTCCATCAGTGGGGCTCGTGCTTCCTGGTGGAGGACGCCGCGGCGCCCGGCGGCCTGTGGCTCTGGTTCCGAGACCCCAGCGGGGCCGGCAAGCACACCGCGGCGCGCCTCGACCCCGCCCGCAGCCGGCGCGCCCGGGAGGGCGTGGCGCGCGTGGAGCAGGTCTCGGACCGCGTGGCGGACCAGCTCCGCGAGGCCGCCGAGCGCGGCTCGTCCAGCCTGGACGAGCACCGCGCGCAAGGCGACGCCTCAGAGGCCTTCACGGCCCTCGCGGACGCCCTCTACAAGGAACTGCTGACCTTCGGGCCCCCGCGCCCGGACAGCCCGCCCGGAGATGCCGGTCCCGGGACCGGTCCCGGTGCCGGTGCTGATACCGACCCCGGTGCCGGGTAGGTGGCCCTCCAGGTGACCATCGCACCGTTGACAGGCCGCGTTCCGGGTGCTGATCTGTCGGAGCAGGACACGGACGGCCGGCAGAGGACCGTTCGTCGCCGACAACCGGATGGAAGGACGCATCGACCCGCCTGAGCGAGGAGGCATCGAGATGTGGGAGTGCACTGAGTGCGACCTTGAGAACGAGCTCGACCCCGACGCCGAGGAGGGGCAGATCATCATCTGCGCCGAGTGCGACGCGGAGTACGAGATCGGCAGCTTCGATCCTCTCGAGCTACGCCTGCTCGACACGCCGCTGGCCGTCGATGGCGACGCGGACAGCGAAGAGGATGACGACGAGGACGAAGACGACTACTGAGGCGGCGGCGAGCGGCCGCCCGACGGCCCCGCGTCGGTTCGTCAGGCGGGCTTGCGCACGACCATGACGAGCGAGTGCCCCGCGGGGGCGCTCACGTACTTCAGGATCTTCGACTCACTGCAGAAGACCGCGGTGAGCAGGCTGTTGGCCCACTCCGGGATCGGGATCCCGATGTTGCTGCCGTCCTGGCTGGGCTTCGGCGGGTTGATCTTCTGCATCAGCTTCTGCATCAGCACGATCGGCAGGATCACGGGGAACAGCCAGACGTTGATGTAGGTGGCCTTGACCACCTCGAAGCCGGCCTGCCTTGCGCGGCCGGTGAACACGCCGCGGCTGTAGCGCCGGAAGTGGTGCGTGTTCTTGTCCTGCTGCGCGTAGAGGAACTGATAGGCGGGGCCGGAGGCCACGACGATCCCGCCCGGCTTGAGCATGCGGTAGAACTCACGCAGCGTGGCGACGTCGTCCTCGATGTGCTCCAGGGCGTCAAAGGCCGTGATGCAGTCGAAGGTGCCGTCGCGGAAGGGCGCCAGGGGGCCGTGGCTCGCGACGAGCCGCGGGAAGCCGCGGTCGGCGCAGTGCTTGAGGCCCTGGAAGGTGACGTCGGTGCCGACCGCCTTGCCGTACTGCTCGAGGGGGTCGAGCATGCCGCCCACGCCGCAGCCCACATCCATGACCATCCGGTCGCTGGTGGGATTCCGGCCCAGATACTTGTCCAGGAGCATCACGAAGATGCTCCGGCGCCCCCGGAACCACCAATGGCCGTCCTCGAGTTCCAGGAACTCCTTGTAGACGGTGTCTTCCATGCTGGAATGGGGCCAGGACGGTTGGAGGAACGGCGCTGCAAACGCCGATGAAGAGGACCCCCGGGGGCGAGCCCGCGGGGATCGAGGCTCCATCGGCTCGATGGCGCCGGATTCTAGAGAGATCGTGTACCGCCCGGAAGAAAAGATAAGTTGCTGCCAGGTGGCCGGAACACGGTCCGAGACGATGGGTTTGGCCGCTAATGAACGGCGTTGAGCATTTCCGGAGGACGCGTGCAGGCACAGCGTGACGGCGGGCTTCTGTCCGGGTGGCTCTTCATTGCACTGGTGGCGACGCTCCTGGTCCTGGAGAGCCTCCTACCAGGCAACGTGTTCCTCCCGCTCACCCCGGACGATCTGCCGGGCTGGAGCGCCGGCAAGTCCGTGGACCAGCTGGAGAATCATCCGCATCCCAATTGGTGCATGTCCGATGTGCTGCATCTGTTCCTGCCGGGGCTGGCCACCACCGCGGAGGCCATGGCCCGGGGTGAGCTGCCGCTCTGGGACCCCTCCCAGGCCCTGGGCGTGCCGCACATCGACCAGGTGCACTACTCGGTCTTCTACCCGCCCGCCTGGCTGACGATGTTCGCTGGCCTGCGCGGCCTGGCCTACATGGCCTGGCTGCACCTGCTGCTCGCAGGCGGCGGCATGCTGCTCTATCTACGGTCCCTCGACCGCACGCCGCCGGCGGCCCTGACCGGGGCCTTGGTCTTCTGCCTCTCGAGCTGGATGACGGCGCGCCTCCACGCCTTCCCGGTGGTGGGGGCCGCGGCCTGGGCACCTTGGGTGCTCTGGGGGCTGCAACGCGGGGCCGAGCGGGAGGGCTTCCGCTACCACGCCATGGCGGCCGCCGCGCTGGCGCTGTCGTTCCTGGCCGGCTTCCCGCAGATCTCGTTGCTCGTGGCCGGGCTGGCGCTGCTGGTCGAGATCGTGCGCCCGTTCTCGCGCGCGCGTCGCAAGCAGCCGATCATGAAGTCGACGCTCAGCGCCGCGCTGGTCTTCGTGCTGGGCGGCCTGCTGGCGGCGCCGCAGCTGATGCCGACCGCCGAGTACGTACGGGAGCACTCCGCCCGGGCCGAGCAGACGATGGAGTCGCTCACCGCGGACACGCTCGAGTGGCCGGTGCTCACGCACCTGGTGGCGCCCGACTACTACGCGTCGTCCCAGGTGGCGGGGCCGCATCCGATGGCCATGGCCAGCCTGCCCGCAGCGCGCGCCGCGCCGGTCTCCTACAATCGCGCCGAGACCTCGATGGGTGTCGGGGTCATGGGGCTGCTGCTGTCGATCGTCGCGATCCTCTTCGGCAAGCGCTGGACCACGCGTGTCTACGCCGCCGTGGTCATCGCCGTCATGACGATGTTGCTCTGGCCGGCGGCCCTGGAGGCGGCGGCGACGGTCGTGCCGTTGCTCAAGTTCGGCAGTCCCAAACGCCTGCTCTTCCTGTCGTCGTTGGGGATGAGCGTGCTCACAGCGGGTGGGCTGGACCTCATGCGCCATGAGCGGCTGCGCATCGCGTCCGTCTGCTGGGTGGCCTCGATCGCGGTCACGGTCTATGCGCTCGTGCTCGTCGTGGGCGTCCCGTCCACCGAAGAGTCGATCGACCTGGACACCTGGGCCACCGAACTCGCGCAGACGGTGGGCCTCGACATCGTCGACGTCGAAGAGGTCTACGCGATCATCTCGCGCGAGCAGTTCACGCTGGCGGCCGACGCGGCCTTCCGCTCGGCCCTCGTGGCGCTGGCGGTGGGCATGGCGGCGGTGCTGCTGTTCCGCCCGTGCTCGGCGCCCAGTGAGCGGGGCTGGCGGACGCGCGTCGAAGGGCTGCCCGGGGCGCTGCCAATCATCGTCAGCATCGAGCTGCTGTTGGCGGCCTGGCCCATGCTGCGCTCGGCGCCCTTGGACGGCGTGACCACGGATCAATTCGAGATCGGCAGGCTGCGCGTGCCCGAGATCGCCTCGGCGGCGCGCAGCACGAAGGTCGACCCGATCGTGCCGCCGCGGGTGGCGCGCGTCGGCAACGAACCCAGCTACCTGCGGCCGAACTTCCCCGGCCTGTTCGGGCTGCACGACGTGCAGGCCTACGCGCCCATGTTGCCGCGCCGCAGCGCAGAGCTGCTCGAGGCCGTCAGCCCGGGCAGCATGATGTCGGGCTCGATCCTCGGCGGTTTCCTGGACGGTCGCCGCCTCAACCGGCCCGCGGTGGACATGCTGGGCGTGAACGCCGTCTTCACCGACGACCCCGAGCTGCTGCCCGAGGGCTTCGAGGTGCAGGAGGTCGTGGGGCACGTGCGCGTGCTGCGCAACAACGAGGCGCTCGAGCGGGCCCACATGGTGCACCGCTTCCACGTGGTGCCGTGGAAGGGTGTGCGGCTGGAGCGGCTCGCGGCGCCGGACTTCGACCCCGTGAGCGTGGCGATCGTCGATGCGCCGCCGCCGGGTCTGGAGGGCGTCGAGGTCTTCAGCGAGCCGGAGGGGGGTGGCGCCGACGTCGTCGTCGTCCCGCCGCCCGAGGCCGATGCGCCCGCGCCGCGCGTCGTGACGACCACCGCCTACGCGCCGGGACGGCTCGAGATCTCCGTCGAGGCCGGCGCCCCCGGCCTGGTCGTGATCAGCGAGTCGTGGCACCCGGGCTGGAAGGCCACCGTCGGCGGCCGCGAGGTCCCGGTGCAGATCGCCAACCACGCGTTGCTCGGCGTGCCGATCGCCTCGGGCGAGGCCGTCGACCTGGTGCTCGAGTACGAGTCGGAGAGCCTGGCGACCGGCCTGCAGGTCGGGGTCGGCGGGATCGGCGTGCTGGTCCTGGTCTGGATCATCGCGCTCTTCCGCTTCCGGAGGCGACAGGAGCGGGCCGCCGAGCAGGGGCGGGCCGAGCGGGCCGCGCGGGTGGCCGAGCCCTCCGACGAGTCGTTCACGCCCGCCACGCCGAAGGGCAAGTCGACCACCGCGGCTTCCTTCGATGGGGGCGGCAGGGTGTCGATCGGCAAGCCCGGTGGCACGCCGCCCAAGCGCTCGAAGGACGCGGACAAGAACCAGGAGCCGCGGGACGGGTAGGATCCAGCCCATGTCGGACGGCTCTGGAAGCGTGACGGTGGTGGATGGCGTAGGGCGCAGCGTCTCGCTGGATGCTCCGCCGCAGCGCATCATCAGCCTGGTCCCCTCGACCACCGAGACGCTGGCGGCGCTCGGCGCGGGCCCCCGGCTCGTGGGCCGCACCCGCTACTGCGTGCATCCCCAGCCGTGGGTCGAGGGCATCCCGTCGGTGGGGGGCACGAAGAACCCCGACCTGGAGGCCATCGTCGGGCTCGGCCCCGACCTGCTGCTGGGCAACGAAGAAGAGAACCGCCCCGCGCTGTGGCCGGCGCTCGAACCGATCGCGCCGCTGTACGTGGCCTACCCGCGCACGGTCGACGACGCGCTGAACGACCTCACGGCGACCGCGCAGCTGGTCGATGCCGAGGAGCGCGGCCGGCAGCTCGTCGAGGCCATCGCCGCCGAGCGCGCCAAGCTCGCGGCGGGCGCGGAGCCGTTCCGCTACGCGTACCTGATCTGGCGTCGCCCCTGGATGACGCTCAACGACGACACCTTCGTCGCCGCGCTGCTCAAGGAAGCGGGCGGTGAGAACGTCTTCGGCGGCAGCAGCAACCGCTACCCGCCGGTGGACCTCGACGCGCTGCGCGCCGCCGACCCGGACGTCATCCTGCTGCCCGACGAGCCCTTCCCGTTCGCCGCCGAGCACGTGCCCGAGCTCGAAGAGCTGGCCCCGCGCGCGCGGCTGGTGGACGGCGAGTGTCTGTGCTGGCACGGGGTGCATCTGCTGGAGGGCCTGCCGTACCTCGCCGGCCTGCGTCTGCCGGAGACCGCGCGCCGGGGGGGCGGGGCGTGAGCTCCCGTGGCCTCTGGTGGGCCGTCGCGTGTCAGCTGGGCCTGAGCCTCGGGTACCTGTTCCTGACGCCGGCCTTCGAGGCGCCGGACGAGCCCGAGCACCTGCGCTACGCGTATCACATGTCCCACACCGGTGAGCTGCCGATCCTCAACGGCACCGCCGAGGGCCTGGGGCGGCCGCCCGAGGACGAGGCGACCCAGGCCTATCACCCGCCGGGCTACTACGGCCTGCTCGCGCTCACGATGCACGCGACCGGGCACTGGGACACGGCGCCCGCGCTGCAGAGCAACCCGAGCTGGGCCGACTGGGGCGGCTACGAGCGCGGGGACGTGACCGGCATCCACATGAACTACGTGCACGGCTTCGACGAGCAGTCGCCCGTGTCGCCGGAGCTGCGGCTGTTCTGGACGCTGCGCATGTGGTCGGTGCTCTTCGGGCTCGCGGCGGTGCTCGCCACCTGGAAGCTCGGGCGGTTGGCGTTTCCGGCTCGACCGGTCATCGCCGACCTCGGCGCCGTGCTCATGGCGTGCCTGCCCAAGTGGGCGTACATGCACGGCATGATCAACAACGGCATCCCGGCGTCCGCGCTCGCGCATCTGGTGGTGCTCGTGCTGGCCGTGGCGCTCGTGCGCCGGCGGCTCACGCTCGGCGCCGGGCTGCTCGTCGGCCTGCTCTCGGGCATGGCGGTCATGAGCAAGCTGACGGCGCTGTTCCTGTTGCCGATCATGTTCAGCGTCTACGTCTGGGGCGTCGTGCGCTGGGTCGACCGCCGCAAGGAGATCGTCGCCTCGTCGGCGCTGGCGCTCGGCGCATTGGCGGCCGTCTGCGCGGGCTTCTTCCTGCGCAACCACGCGCTCTACGGGGACTTCATGGCGCTCGAGGCGCACCAGCTGTCTTTCCCCGCGCGCATCCGCGTGCCGCCCGACCAGGTCGGCATCTGGATCCGCGACTACTTCTTCCCGCAGGTGTTCAGCTCGATGCTCGGGCACCTGGGCTGGTGGGTGCTGCCGCCGCTGGGGTGGCTGATCGTGACCGGCAAGGTGCT
>Ga0055584_100005712_pt1 | contig 12192 bp, 12 predicted proteins | sample OSDHelmetaG_FD_58716 | JGI IMG/M metagenome (GOLD analysis project Ga0055584, IMG submission 58716) | Pelagic marine sediment microbial communities from the LTER site Helgoland, North Sea, for post-phytoplankton bloom and carbon turnover... | ecosystem: Environmental > Aquatic > Marine >... | reverse complement strand
TCCGGCATCACCTGGCCGTGCCACAGGAACCTGTTGCGCTCGAAGGTGTGGTCGAGCGCGAGGCGCAGGACGAGCACGACGTGCAATCCCGCGCCCTTGGCCGCGCGGATCTCGGCGAGGACGGCCGGCTCCTCGTCGTTCCACCACAGGTGATCGCTGTCCCAATCGCCCTGGAACGCGTAGACGGTGGCCTCGACCGTGTTCATGCCGGAAGCCTTCAGCGCCCCGATCCAGCGGTCATGATCGGGCTCGTTGACCTGGATCCCGCCGAGCAGGAACGGCAGCTCCTCGGCGCTCGCCGGCGCGGCGAGAAGCAGCGCGCAGGCGACCCACGGCAGGCAGATCTTTAGCGTCACGGACCCGGCTGCCCGAGACAACCCTTGCAGACCGGCTTGTCACCGCCGCCCGGGGCGAGGCAGTTCGAACACGTCGAGCGGTAGCAGACCGAGCAGACGACTCCCTGTTTGGCGGGGACCGGCGTGTTGCAGCCGTGGCATAGCCACAGGTTCTGGTCGGTCGAGGGCAAGTCCACGTCCGGTGCGATCGCCTCGGTCGGGTCGAGCAGCTCGATGTCGTCCTCGACGTAGGTCGTCAACTCCAGGCGGTGGCCGTACGGGTCGTTGAAGTAGATCGAGTGAGCCAGCCCGTGATCCTTGACCGAATCGCGAGAGACGGTCTCTCCGTGGTGATCGGTGAGCGTCAATTCATCGAGCCGCCCCAGGAACCTCTCGAAGTTGTTCTCGGAGACGCGGAACGCGACCAGGTGCCAACCCGCGGTCTCACGGTCGCCCTGAGGGCGGCCCTCGAACAGCGCCAGCTTGGTCGACCCGCCGTCGCTCGAGATCATCAGCGGCCCTTGACGGTCCTTCGCCCAGTGCTCGTATTCGCCGACGATCGTGAGCCCCAGCACCTGCCGGTACCAGTCCGCGGCATCGCTACGGTCCGGGACGAACAGCTCGACGTGGTCGATCTGGTCCACGCTGAATTTGGGCCGGTCGTGGTCGTCCAACGGGTCCTCCGGCATCACGCGGCCAGGCGCCGCGCGGTCTCGTGCACAAGACGATAAACCCTCTCGAGCGAATCCGCGCACAGGTTTTCGGCCACGTCGCCGGCCGAGTGCACCGCCAGCGTCGCGCGCCCGAGCGAGCCGCTGGCGAACGTCACGCACTCGATGCCGCGATGGACGAACGGGATGGCGTCGACGCCGACGGCGGGGGGCAGCCAGATACGTCGCAGCGGGATGGCCAGGACCGCGGAGGCCTCGCGCGCCTTGCGGATGATCCCCGGCCCGAAGCGCCGGCCGAAACCGAACCACTGCATCGCCACGGCGCGGCCCGGGATCCCGGCGCCGTCGATGTTGATCGCGACGACCTCCGCCTCTCCGTCTCGCTCCGCGTCGAGCTTCTCCGCGAGCCAACGCATCGCGCCGACCATGTGGTCTTCCTCGGCGCTGGGTGACAGCAGGATCAACTCGACGTCCTCCGGCACGGCCCCGGGCAACGTCCGCGCGAGCTCGAGCAGGATCGCCACGGACCCAGCGTTGTCCGTCCCGCCGGGCGATCGGTTCTCGTTGCGCAGGGTCGAGAGCGCCGCCAGGGCGATCGCCGCGAGACCGCCGCTGGCCAGGCTCGCGGCCCCCGAGCCCAGCGCGAGGGACACCGCGAGGCCGGTCACGCCGAACATCGCCACGATCGTCGAACCCATCCGCCAGGGGAACGTCAGGTTCTGGGATTTGCTGTCGTAGTGGGCGAGCAGGATCAGCGTCTTGCGCCGTGCGGCCGCGGCCGCGCGTCGGGCGACGACGTTGGCGGTCTTCGTCGGTCCACCGGCGTCGTAGAGCCGCTCGGCGCCCGGAGCCCATCCAACCAGGGCGACGCCTCCGAGGATGCCGGCCGCGAGGGTGGCGGCGGCGATCGCCGGCCGGCTCGCGGCGAGGAACCCCGCCGTGCCGACCGCCACGGCACAGGCGCGCAGGGTCCAGCGGATGACCCGGAAGGCGATCTCCAGGTCGTAGGAGAACGGTTGCTCCTCGACCTGCAGCCCGGCTTGCTCGAAACGCCGCCGCACGATGGCCCTGGCGCGATCGTTCCCGGGGCTGCCCGCCGCACGCGGGAAGGCGAGTTCGGTGGCTTGTCGTTTGAGACGCTGACCCAGGCCCGGCACGCCGCCGAGGATACTACGCAAGCTCCACCGTCTCGCCGACCGACAGGCAGTGCAGCTGTCGCCCCGCGGGCCGCTGCTCGTCCCACCAGGCCCGCATCCGTTGCATCGGTTCGGCCAGCGCTTCGTCGGTCAACCGGAACGCGCCCCAGTGCATCGGCGCCAGTTGCCGCGCGCCCAGGCTCAGGAACGCCTCACCGGCCTGTTCGGGGTTGAGGTGGAAGTGCTCCATGAACCAGGGCGGATCGTACGAGCCGATCGGAAGCATCGCAGCGAGCATCCCGGGGAAACGGCGGCCGATCTCCGCGAAGCCGTCGAACGCCGAACTGTCCCCGGCGTGGTACACCGTCCCGCGGTCGGTCTCGACGACGAAACCGCCCCACAGCGTCCGGTTGGTGTCGCCCAGCGTGCGCCGCGACCAGTGCTGCGCCGGGACCAGCGTCACGCGCGCGCTATCGAGCTCCACGCTCTGCCACCACTCCAGTTCATGGACCCGGTTCCGGCCCCATCCCCGCAGGAATGCTCCGACGCCGACAGGGACCACGAACGGCATATCCTCCGGCAACGCCAGGATCGAACGGCGGTCGAGGTGGTCGTAGTGCACGTGGCTGATGAACGTCGCGTCGATCGGGGGCAGCTGATCCGGCAGCAGCCCGGGTGGGCCGTGGCGCCGGACCACGGTGGCGATGCGATTGGAAAAGACCGGATCGAAGAGGAAGTGTCTCCCACCCAGCGAGGCCAGGTACGACGCATGCCCGATCCAGGTGAGCCGCGGCGTAGGGTCGTCCGAACGGATCCAATCCAGCTTCGCCGGAACGGCAGGCGCCGGTGGGCCGGCGGGCATGCGACGCCGTTTCCCGGTCAGCCGATCGAGGATCATCCATCGAAAGACCTCGGACCTCCCATGCGGGACGTGGTCCGGGTTCAGGTTTGCATAGCGGCGCGCCATCCAACCATGATGCCAGCGGGTCAGCGCTTGTGCTTACCGTGCCCCTTACCTTTCGACTTCGGCTTGTCGTGGTTCTTGGCGACCTTGTGCTTGTGCCCGTGACGCTTGCCGTACTCCGTCGAGACCAGCGCACGCAGGTCGTGGCCGGAGGACCGCCAGTCCATCGCCACCGCGACGGAAACACCGTAGTACTCGTGCAGCATCCGCACGGCGACGAGGTTTCGGGCGTCCGCGTCGGTCAGTACCGCCGCGTGATGCTTGTCGCGCTTGTGGTTCTTCCAGTGACCGTAGGCCTTGCCGTAGGGCGGGCCCGGGTCACGATCGACCGGGACGAACCAGACGTCCATCGGCAGCCCGACGCGGACCGAGACGTCCCACCAGGACAGCCCGCGGGAGCGCATCTCGTGGATCCGATCCACGGACCGGCCCGAGCGTCGCGCGACGAACAGGACCACCGCGAGGTCGTCGGGGTTGCGGTAGCGCGCCGCGATCCGATCAACCGCCGGCCGGTCCTGATCGAAGTAACGCGCCGAGATCGACAGGAACAGGCCGTCATCGTCGCCGATGTTGATCGAGGCGCCGAAGTCGATGTCCAGGCCCGCATGGGCGACCCCGGCGCCGGATCCCGCGACCAGCAACAGGGCAAAGAGCAGACGTTTCATATCCTGTACCTCCCGTTGTGGCGAACGTAGGTCCGGGGGGAGGTAAGATCGATAACGAGATCGTAACTTCGCGTGGTTGCCCGGAAAGTCATCCACGTTTACATTTATCCCAGTCATGAATCGCCTCTACGACATCGTCACGTTCGATTGCTACGGAACCCTGGTGGACTGGGAAGGCGGCATCAGCCACGCCTTCATCGAGGCCGCCGCCGAGGATGGGGTTCGGCTGACGCGCGAGGAGATCCTCGCCATGCACGCCGCGATCGAGCCCAAGGTCGAGTCCGAGAGCTTCCGCACCTACCGCGACGTGCTGACCGAGACGGCGCGGCGGATGGCGCTCGAATTCGGCTGGGCCATCGATCACCCCACGGCGCGTTTTCTCGCCGAGAGTCTTCCCGGCTGGAGCGTGTTCCACGACACCAGGCCTTCGCTCCAGCGGTTACGCGACGCGGGTTATCGACTGGGGATCCTCTCCAACGTGGATAACGATCTGTTGTGCGAGACGATGCGCGGGTTCGACGTCGGGATCGAACTCGTGATCACGGCCGAGCAGGTGCGCTCGTACAAGCCGGCGGACCCGCACTTCCTGACCGCGCGCGAGACGATCGGCGAGAGCCGCTGGTTGCACGCCGCGCAGAGTTGGTTCCATGACATCGTGCCCGCGACGCGTCTGGGGATCGACTCGGCCTGGATCAACCGCAACCAGGACGCTCGCGGCAAGGACGGAGCGCCGAAGTTCGAGTGTCTCGATCTCGCCGCGCTGGCCGACGAACTCTGCTAGAGCAAACCGGGGTACGTCACTCGTTTCCCATCGACGCGGGCGAGTGGGTTGATGCGGTGTGGCTGCGTGCGTTCAACGTCGAGTAGGTGCGCGACCCGCGCCTCGTGAGCCGTCAAACCGTCGGCCAGGAACGAACGGTGGCAGTGCCACGGCGAGGCTTCGGCGCACATCACCGTGGTTGCCGAGTCGCGCGCTTCCCGGATCAGACGTTCGACGCCTGCGACGAAGACTTCCGTCTGCATGTGGTCGGCATAGCCCCGAAACCCCGGCTCGACGATCGCCGTGTTGATTGACTCAGGGGTCGGTTTTCTCATCCCCCCGAGTTCGGGCGCGTGACGGTAGACGAGCCCGGCCTGCTCGAGTTCCCAGGCCAGGTTGTCACGGTCGAACTGCGAGTTGCGTTTCGACCGGGGGTACGTGCGTACGTCCACGAGGCGGGCGATCGGCACGGAGCGCAGGATCTCGAACAACCCCGCGATCGTGCGATTCGAGTGCCCGACCGTCCAGACGCGCACGCTCATCGGCGCGGGGCGTAGTTGTCGGCCTGACCGAGCCAGGCCTCGGCGACCTCGGCGTCGAGCAAGTGACTCGGACGGACGTTCTTCATCGCCGCGATCATCACCTGGCGCACGTTCGGGATGCGCTGTTCCAGCTCTTCGATCATGCGCTTGACCTCGACGCGCTTGAGGTCGTTCTGCGACCCACACAGGTTGCAGGGCAGGATCGGGAAGGCGCGCTCCGTCGCGTATGCGGCAATGTCCGATTCGCCGCATTCGATCAGCGGGCGGATGACCTCGAATCTCTCATCGTTGGTCGTGTAGATCGCGGGCATCGCTTGCAGCCGGCCGGCGTAGAACAGGTTGAGCAGCAACGTCTGGAGCGAGTCGTCGCGATGATGCCCGAGCGCGATCTTGTTGCACCCCAGACGCTGTGCCGCCGAATACATCAAGCCGCGGCGCAGCCGCGAGCAGACCCGGCAGTACGTCGTCGCACCGGTTTGTTCGGCGTTGTCCATCACCGGGGTGTAGGTGTCTTCGGAATCGATTTCAAAGCGGACGCCGAAATCCTCGAGCCACGCACGTAGCGGCGCCCCGTCGTAGCCGGGCTGGCCCTGGTCGAGATGGTAGGCCACGAGCTCGTAGTCGACCGGAGAGCGGCGCTGCGCGCGCACCAGCAGATCGAGCAGGGTATAGCTGTCCTTGCCGCCGCTGAGGGCGACCAGGATCCGATCGCCGGAGGCGATCAGGTTCCAGTCGCCGACGGTGCGTAGCATCGTGCGCGACAGGTCCAGGGCCAGTTGTTCCACCGCGGCATCGTAACGAAGCCGCGTCCGGTCTGTCGACCGCGGCCGCTCAGAAGTTGAAGGTCAACCCGGCGAGGATGCCCGACGATTCCGCCGTGCCGTCCATCTCCGTCCCGAAGCCGAGCAATGGGTCCATGCCGGTCTGGCTGAAGTCCACGCTGTGCATCCGATAGCCGGCGCGAATCTGCATGAACGGCGCGGGCTTGACCGACACGCCGATCTCGTACTCGTGGCCGGAGAGGTCCTCGAACTGCCCGAAGCCGATCGTCGATGCCGCGGCGTCGTCGAGGCTCGGCAGGTAAGACCCCTCGGCGTAGGCGAACACGATCTTGCCCAGGCCCAGGCGGCCCTCGACGTTGACGCGCGCGCCGCGGGTCGAGCCCTCGAGGCCGATGGTGTTCAGGTCCATGTCCTGCCAGCCCAACCCGACCGCGAAGTAGTTGTTCTGCGTCGGCGAGATCGGGCGCCACATGAAGTCGAGGCTCGTGTAGTTGGAGGTCTCGATGTTGCTGAAGTCGTCGAGGTCGGTGCGGAACATGCCGGCCCGGATGCCGTACTTGTTGAACATCCAGAGCGAGGCGCGGAACCCCGGGGTCCCGGCATCGGACGTCAACCCGGCGGCGCCCGTCGAGTCGAACTCGCTGTTCCAGTAGATCGCGCCGATCTCGCCGTCGACGGGGCCGGCGGCCAGCGCGGTTGCCGGCGCCAGGACCAGGATCGCGGCCAGGGTGAGAAGCTGTTTCATCGTCCAATCCTCCTCCCGCCAACATGGGTTTCGGAGGATCGACGGGCAAGGAACGCCGTTACGGCTTCTCGATCCCCGCGCCCTCGCGGACCGTGATCGCGCGGTTCGCCGGGACGTTCTCGAGCACATCGACCGCGCCGGAAGGCCAGCGGATCTCGACCCGCTCCGCCTTGTCCGCGCTGCCCAGCCCGACGTGGATCCTGGGGTCGGAGGTGCTCAGGTAGGATCCGCCGCCCTTGAACTCACGGATCACCGTCTTGCCCCCGAACGTCACCGCCACACGCGCGCCGTTACCGTCACGGTTCGATCGCGTGCCGACGAGGGCGATCTGGAGACGATTGCCGGGGCTCGGTGTTTCGTTGCGTAGCAGGACCGGCGGCTTGTCGAGCGTCGTCAACAGCACGTCGATGTCGCCGTCGTTGTCGTAATCGGCGAACGCCGCGGCTCGAAACGAGCGGGTCAGGGCCAGTCCCGGCCCGCTGGTCGCCCCGACTTCCTTGAAGCGGCCACCCGCGTTCTCGAACATGTGGTTGACCTGGTAGAACGAGGTCCCCAGCTCGTAGTCGTCTACCTGTGGGTAGATGTGGCCGTTGGCGATCAGCAGGTCGAGGTCGCCGTCCTGGTCGAAATCGCGGAACCCCGCACCCCACGACAGCATCAGGTTCGTGACCCCGAGGCCCGCGAGCTTCGACTCGTCGACGAAGAACTTGCCGGCGAGCGATTTGTAGACGGTGTTCAGATCGTGCGCGAAGTTGGTGACCACCAGGTCGAGCCAGCCATCCCCGTTGTAGTCGCCGAAGTCGGTGCCCATCCCGGCCTGTGCCCGGCCGTTGGAGTTCAACGCCGTCAGCGTGACGACGCCGACGTCGGTGAACTTGCCGCTTCCGTCGTTGCGCCACAGCGAGTTGACCACGCTGTCGTTGGCCACGTAGAGGTCGATGTCGCCGTCGTTGTCATAGTCGGCGCTGACGACGCCGAGCGCGTAACGCGGTGTTTCGAGATGGACGCCGGACGATCGGGTGATGTCGGTGAACTTGCCGTCGCCGTCGTTGCGGAACAACTGATCCTGCTCGGGGCGCCGGCCACGCGGGCCGCAGTAGACCTGGATCCCGTGGTACCCGCAGGAGCCTTGCGCCGCGGCCTTGTCGCCCCGGCGTGGGATCTTGCTGGTGTCCGACTCCATGTAGTTGGCGACGTAGAGGTCCAGATCGCCATCGCGGTCGATGTCGACCCAGGCGGCGGAGGAGGACCACGGCGACGGGCCGACACCGGCCTTGGCCGTGACATCGGTAAACGTGCCGTCACCGTCGTTGCGGTACAGGACGTTGGCCTCTCGGTTGGCCACGAACAGATCGGTATCGCCGTCGTTGTCGTAATCGCCGGCCGCAACACCGAACCCCCATCCGCGGTGGCCCACGCCGGCCGCGGAGGTGACGTCCTTGAAACCGCCCTTACCGTCGCCCTGGAACAGTTTGTTCGGCTCGCCCTTGCCGGCGGGGCGGTCGAGGCTCGAGCCGTTCACGAGGTACAGGTCAAGGTTGCCGTCGCCGTCGTAGTCGAGCCATGCGGCGCCGCTGCCCATGCTCTCGATCAACCAGCCCTTCTCGCCGGGAACCGCGCCGCAGACCGGTTGAAACACGATGCCCGATTCCTTCGTCGTATCGACGAAACGCATCGCGGCGTATGACGGGGCGGCCGACGATCCGAGCAGGAGCAGGGCGGCGACCGCTAGCATGGGAACGACACGCACGAGCGGTCAATCACCCATCGCCGAGCCGGAGGTCGGCTCCCGTGCGGCGAGCAGTTCAGCGTGCTTGGCGAACGCGGCCTGCGCCTGCTCGGTCTGGCCGAGGTGCAGCATCACCTGCCCGTAGGCGTAGTAGGCCTTGTCGTGCTCGGGGCTGAGGCGGAGGATCTCCTCGAGGAACTGACGGGCGCGGTCGTGAGCGCCCATCATCAGGTCGAGCGACGCCAGCTCGTAGAGTGCTTCGACAAAGGTCCCGGCATCGCGCGCGTTCGTCGGTTCGATCGCGAGAACCTTCTCGTAGGTACGGTAGGCCTCACGATTCTGACCGATCGACCTGAGTGAATCGCCGAGGTGGAGCTGCGCCTGCATGTGGCGCGGCTCGCGTGCGAGCACGCGCTGGAACAGGCCGGTAGCTTCTTCATAGTCTCCGCGACGATGCGCGAGCTTGCCGAGGTTGTACAACGCGGACGGTAGGTCCGGGACGAGGGCGAGGACCGTCTCGTAGGTTTCGACGGCCTCTTCCAGCCTGGCGGCGAGATCGTACGCGCGACCCAGATCGAGGAGACGCCGGTAATCCGGGTCCAACTCCGCGGCGGTCTCGTAGTGCGCGACCGCCTCCTCCAGGTAGTGCGCGTCGATCAGGGCCATCCCCAGGATGGCGTGCTTCCGGGCGTCGGCGGGGTTGGCGGCGACATCTTTCCGAAGGGGCGCCAATTTCTTTTCAGCCGCCGCCGCGCGCCGCTCGAGTTCGGCCAGTGGTTGGGGAGCGGCAGGTTCCTCGGCTTGCGTAGCGACAGAACTCTCGGGGTTTTCATGTTTTTCGGGTTCCGGCGCGTCAGCGCAAGCCAGGCTCGCCGGCAAGAGACAGGCCAGCAGCGCCGTCAGGAGGCGACCACGAAGACACGCATTGACTGAAAAGCCCATACAGAACACTACAAATCCCGCCCACGGATGCCACAATCACTGTATCATTTGTGCACTCGGACGCTCGTTTTCCAGGGGGGTGGATCAGCGTCGGAATACGCCTCGCGCGTTACCGGTTTCGGGGGGAGCCGGGTCCTGGGGGGAATCAACCACTTGAGTGAGGATCGGCCCACCGATCGTCGACGTGCGTCCGAAGAGACGCTCGATCCTCAACGCCAGAAAACTGGCGTCAATCCACCCGTATCCGCGGATGCCCCCGAACAATCTTCCCACAATACAAGTGGTACGGAGAAGGCGTTCGCTGCTCAGCGTGCGATCGGTAGTTTCCTTCGCGCCACGCGGACAGCGCAAAAGCTCACGCAGGAGCAGGTCGCGGCGCTGACCAAGGACTCGCCGTGGCAGTTGTCGAGGGCAGCGATCAGCGCGATCGAGCGCGGGCAGAACTTCCCCGGACTGGAAGCGATGTTGGCGTTGTCCAACGTCCTGTTCGTCGACCCGCAGGAGTTGATCGAACGGGCTCGGTTGGCGACGACGGTTCCGGTCGATGTGACCGGGCTCGACTACGAGGAGTTGAAAGACAGGGCGAAGAGGCACTTCTGGAACGGAGAGTTCCGAGAAGCGCTCGCCCTTTACGACGCGATGATTGAAATGATGGTACTCGAAGAAAACCCGACCGAGCAGACGCGCGAGAGGGCGGCTCGTATCGAGGTCAGCCGCGCGTCGGCGTTGCGTCGAACCGGGGCGCTGTCCGCCGCGGTGCAAAGTGCCGAGAGGGCCATCGGGATGGCCGCCGGGCATGCGTCGATCCAGGCCGACGGTTACGTCGTGCTTGCCGGCTTGCAATGCGACCGCGGACACCTCCCGTTGGCGGGGGACGCCGCGCAACGTGCGGTCGAGCTGTCGGCCGATGGCGATCTTCGCACTCAGGGTTGGGCCTGGGTCGTCAAGGCCAGCACGCTTTACATGTCCGGCAACTACGACGGGGCCCGCCAGGCCTACCTCGAGGCGCGCAGCCGCGCCGTCGAGGCCAGGGACACCCAGCATCAAACGCACATCGAGGGCAACATCGGGATGTGCTGGCAGGCGCTTGGGCAGCTCGCCGAGGCTCGCACCTGGGTGCGTCGCGCCGTCGAGCTCGCGCGGCAACAGGGCCAGCCCACGCTGGAGGCCAGCTGGTTGGTCGAGCTAGGCAAGATCTCAGCCCAGGATCGCCGCGACGACGAGGCCGACGGCCATGCGCAAGCCGCGCTACGCATCGCCAAGCCGATCGAACACCAGATCACGGTGTTCCGCGCCGAGTGGCTGCGTCACCGAATTGCCAAACAGAAAGATCCCGACCAGACAGACCGACACCGGCTGGCCTACCTGCGAAAGCTATTCCTCGGCCTCGACCAGTACCAGGGCGTCGAGGAAGTTCAGGAGTTCCGGAGTCAGGTCATCCTTGCGGTCGAAAGCAAAGATAGGAAGAAGCCATGAAGACGACGAAACGACTCGTGTTCGTCACACTCCTACTACTGGCCATGCCGGCGGCGCACCTGGTGTGGGCCAACGGGCCGGTTTACAGCCCACTGGACCTCTTCGATCTGATTCTCGGGATCATCGAAAACCCCGACCCCATCGCCCAGTGCCACTACGTAGAGCTGACGGCGGACCCTTCGGATCCCGAGGCCCATGAGCAGGGCAAGCGTCTCGATGGGCGCCCCGTCTTTGAATTCAACCGCGCGACGCAGGAGCCACTCCTCGCCTGGGCCTACGACACCGGGTCGGACTACGACGTTGCCTTCAACCGCTGGGACGGCGACGGCTGGGATCCCAAGATCCAGTTCATCGCGTCATCGAGCGTCGACGAGCTGGATCCGCGCCTCTACGTGGACCGTTTCAACGCCACGTTCGTCACGTGGTGGGAAGACGACGGCGACAACAGCATCCGTCTGACCAAGCTCGACCGCTGGGGCAATGTGCCGTCCGTGTCGACGATCGGGTTTGGCCGCCGGCCGTCGGTGGCGGTCTGGCAGGACGACATCGTCGTGTCCTACGAGCGCGATCGTGGGGCCTACCGCGAGATCGTCTTCGCGCGCAGCTCGAATGGCGGCCTGTTCATCCGCTCGGTCGTCGCCGTGACCGACAGGAGCGAGCGTCTCGACCCGATCGTCCATGTCCGTAACAACGTGATGTGGATCGACTGGAAACACGACGATCAGACGATGGCGTTCTCGTTCTTCAATGACCGTGGATGGACCCCGTTGAGGACCTACACCTGGACGGATCCATCGTGGGTCGGCGAGCTGCGTGTGCGGCACGAGATAGAAACAGACCTGATGCGCTAGCGTCCCGCTCGGCGGTTTCGCTATCCTGTCCGCTGTCATGGCAAAGCTGGACAGAGTGCGCAATATCGGTGTGATCGCTCACATCGACGCCGGTAAGACGACGGTGACCGAACGTTTCCTCCACCACTCAGGGAGGATCCACCGTGTCGGCGAGGTCCACGACGGCATGTCCCAGATGGACTGGATGCCGCAGGAAAAGGAGCGCGGCATCACGATCACGGCCGCGGCAACCTCGCTGCCCTGGCGTGAACACGACATCCACCTGATCGACACCCCCGGGCACGTGGACTTCACGATCGAGGTCGAGCGCAGCCTGCGTGTGCTCGACGGCGCGGTGGTGGTCTTCTGCGGCGTTGGCGGTGTCGAGCCGCAATCCGAGACCGTCTGGCACCAGGCGGACAAGTTTCATGTCCCGCGGGTCGCGTTCGTGAACAAGATGGACCGCATCGGCGCGGACTTTGCCGCCGTCGTCGGGCAGATCCGCGACCGGCTCGGCGCTCCGGCGGTGGCCCTGCAGTGGCCGATCGGCTCCGAGGACAACTTCCGCGGAGTCGTGGACCTGGTACGCAACCGAGCGTTCTTCCTCAGCGGCGA
>Ga0055584_100005711_pt1 | contig 12193 bp, 10 predicted proteins | sample OSDHelmetaG_FD_58716 | JGI IMG/M metagenome (GOLD analysis project Ga0055584, IMG submission 58716) | Pelagic marine sediment microbial communities from the LTER site Helgoland, North Sea, for post-phytoplankton bloom and carbon turnover... | ecosystem: Environmental > Aquatic > Marine >... | reverse complement strand
CATCAGCCGAATGATCGCACCGTCTTTAATGGCGCAACGTCATCATAGATTGAGTTTGACGATGGCGGCGTGGTGATCGGCACCTTTGGTTACGATTTCGAAGGCATGATGCCTACCGAGCTTGAACTTGGTTACCGCCGCGCTGGGATTAGCGACCTCGCCGGTCCAAACGCCATCGGCAGCCAGAATCAACTGACCGCACTCGGCAATATTCTCTGGGACATCGAGACCGGGACTACAATCACGCCCTACTTCGGCTTTGGGGCCGGGCTTGGTAAAACCAAATGGGAAAGAGTCACTGGCGTCGGGACGGCCACCTATGCCGGTTCAAACACAAAGCTCACTTTGCAAGCAATCGCAGGCTTTGCAACGCCGCTGACAGAGAAATTAGATCTCACCTTTGATTATCGTTATGTCCAGTCTGGCAAAATGCGCTTTGACACACTGCCGACTGGCGGCACATCCGCTGACCGCTACACTCCACAGTCACATAATATTATGGTTGGGCTTCGCTTTAACCTTTGGGAGCCAACGCCAGAACCAGCTCCAGTGATGGCAAAACCGACACCTCCACCGCCTGCACCAGCTCCGGTCGCGGCACCAAGAGGGCCTGAAAAATTCATCGTCTTTTTCAATTGGGACAAGTCCAACCTAACGGCGACGGCACAAAGCATCGTAAGTGATGCGCAAGCCTACGCTGATCGTGAAGGCGCTGTGCGCATCACTGCCACGGGTCACGCCGACCGCTCGGGCTCCGTTGGTTACAACCTGGGTCTTTCAGAACGTCGCGCCCAGGCTGTTAAAGCTGAACTCTTGAAGTTGGGAATTCCTGCTGACGAAATCGCGATCATGTGGAAAGGCGAGGAAGACAACCTGGTCAATACCAATGATGGCGTTCGCGAGCCGCAAAACCGGCGCGTCGAAATCATTATCGAATAGTAAAATCTACGAGCCTTTTTAGAGGCTCAACTCAATTGGTTTGGTTAGAGGCGTCGACATCAGTCGGCGCCTTTGCCATACAGGCTGTCGGCTTCTCGACGGACCTTAAGGGAACACCCCGCACCACATTCACGATTGCCGTCTTGGACTCGCCGAGCAAATCACGGAATAATTCCGCAGTCCGCGCGCAGTAAACATCTCTGTTTTCACTCAAACGCATCGACGCCGCGTTAGCGGATCTAGTCACGTGTGTATCGAGGGCACGCTGACCTCCCGAATGCTTACGAAAATACTCTTTTAGTCTTCCGCCGGCTCGGCCGAGCTCAGTTTCATGAAGGGCGACAAAGCTGTTGTAAGCTGCGCGCTGACCACAGGCCAAACCAGCGACCATGAGCCGACTCTGCAAATCTCGGATAATAAACGCGTCAACATCTGTCACGCGCGCGCACCCACTGTCTTCCGCGTGACTAGGATACGTGACGGTGACAGCCATTATTGCTGCCAATCCTACTATTTTGCCCGTGATGCGCTTCGGCATCTGTAATCCCAGTAAAAACATGAGGCGAACTCTAGGGATATTGCCCTAAAAACGCCACCCTCGAGGGCGACAACACCTGATAAGCCCTTGGACTATCACATATAAACCTGACCTCGAGTGTTTGCCCACACCGCCATGCCCCGTATACTTAACGCACTATGACCGGCCTAAACCGCTACATCTTACGGCATCTGATTGTCGGCACCCTGATCGTATCTGGCGTGCTCGCCTATATCCTGTGGCTCACCCAGTCACTCGGATATATCGAGATGATCATTAACAAAGGCCTTTCGATTGGAACATGGCTGGAGCTAACGCTCCTCCTGCTGCCCAACGTCATGGTCATCATTCTGCCGATTTCGCTCTTTCTTGTGGTCCTGTTCATCTACAACAAAATGACCGTCGACCGTGAATTAGTGGTCGCGCAAGCGGCAGGGATTAGTCAGTGGGGCTTGGCTTTTCCAGCCGTCGTCGTAGCCGTCCTGGCAACAGCCACGGCCTACGCCCTTACCTTGTATTACGGGCCAATGTCTGTCCGCGCGTTCAAGGAGCTACAATGGTCCGTGCGCAGTGATGTGTCACAGGTCATGCTGCGTGAAGGGACGTTTAACCAGGTCGGCAAAGGGTTAACGATCTACGTCCGTGAACGAGGCCCTGAAGGGGATTTGCGGGGGCTGTTGGTGCATGACAAGCGCGACGAAATCAAAAGCATCACCATGATGGCAGAGAACGGTTCCGTTGTGTCAGGGCCAGATGGACCCCGCGTTATTCTATCAAAAGGGAGCCGCCAAGAATTAACCCGCGGCGAGGGAGACCTCACACTCCTCTACTTCGACAGCTATACCGTCGACCTGGGCCTGATCGAGGCAACTGGCGACGCCCGCTTTACCGACAACAGGGAGCGTTCAACCGTTGAATTATTCACACTGAGCGAAGAGGACGGTATAAAGCCGCGCAACATCCGGCGTATGCGCGTTGAAGGACATCAGCGATTGACCAACCCCTTATGGAATTTATCACTGTCTGCTGTGGCTCTCGCCTTTATCCTAACAGGCACTTTCAATCGACATGGTCAGGCCAAACGGATCAGTATTGCTATCTTATGTGTTGTCATAATTGAGGCTGCTGGCTTAGGTGCAGCTAGCTTAGCCTCAAAGAATCTGCTCTTTGTACCTCTCGTTTACCTCGTAGCCTTTGTGCCATTAGGCCTTGGCTTATTCGTTCTGACTGGGAAAGCCTATCAAGCCTTATTACCCTTTTCATTGCGTCCACACCCCGGTTCCGTCTAAGCGTACCCATGATGTTTAAAACCGGTTCGACACTCCCCCGCGCCCAGCGCACATTTCCCATGCTGGCCGCTCTAGCCGGAACGCTGCTCGCTGCTCTTCTATATGCGCCACTCGCCCTGGCCCAAGAGAATGAAGAGCAAACCCTGATCCTGGCCGACGAGATGCGGTTTGATGAAAACTCAAACACGGTCACAGCCATCGGAAATGTTGAGATTGAGCGCGACGGCAGAATCCTGATAGCAGACCAGGTCGTGTACAACCAAGACACAGATGTCGTGGCGGCCTCTGGCAACGTGACGCTCGTGGATAGCAACGGCAGCGTTCTCTTTTTCGATACGGCGGAGATCGATGGTGAATTAAAAGCCGGCTTCGCACGCGAAGTGCAAGTTTTACTCGCTGACAAATCTCGCATGGCGGCTCGCCTCATTCGCCGACGCGACGGCAATATCAACGAGCTTCGTCGCGCCGTGTACACCGCTTGTGATCTCAACTGTGACGGTGACCCCGTATGGCAAATCAAAGCCCGTAAGGTTATCCACGATCAAGACAATAAGTTGATGACCTATAACGATGCCTGGGTTGAGGTGTTGGGCTTACCAGTATTTTACACACCTTACCTTGCGCACCCTGATCCAACGGCCGACCGCCAGTCAGGCTTGCTAGCCCCCGCGATTGGTGGCGGCAGCAACCTCGGCTTCTCCTATGCGCAACCCTATTACTGGAACATAGCGCCCGACAAGGACGCTACCCTCACCCCTCTCTACACGTCGTCTGCAGGCCGCGGCGCCATCGGGGAGTATCGGCAACTCTTTCGAGAAGGTGAGTTAAGCTTATTCGGCAGCCTCGTTGTAGATGATGACGACAACCCCAAAGATTTTCGTGGCCATGTTAGAGCCCGGGCGCGATGGGATATCGATGAGAGATGGCGGACCGGTGCCGACGTTTACCTCGCGTCAGATGACACGTACCTCCGCCGTTATGATTTTGACGCACCGACATGGCTAACGACCAATGCCTTTGTCGAGCGCTTCGGGACGCAATCCTACTTCTCGGCCAACGCCTATCACTTCCAACGGCAACGCCGGACAGTGGCCACAGGGTCGACACCGCTTGTTGCTCCATTGATCGATTATAGCTTCGTCGGAAAGCCAGTGCGCGGCGGCGGCTACTTCACCGCCGATGCCAGTGCGCTAGCCCTGTACCGCGAAGACGGTAGCGACCAGACTCGCCTATCGACAACCATCGGCTGGCATGTCCCCCACATCAGCCAAGGGGGCAGCATGTACACGCTACGCGCTACGTTGCGCGGCGACGGATACTATGTTCGGGACGTGATTGATCCGACAAACAATACGAGCTTCACAGGTTTCGAGGGACGCGCCATTCCGCAGGTGTCGATGGAGTGGCGTTATCCTGTGGTCAGAACCGGATCCGTACTCACCCAGCAATTGGAGCCGATTGTCCAAGGCATCATCAGCCCGAATGGCAGTAACCCTTCGAACATCCCCAACGAAGACAGTCGTGACTTCGAATTCGACGACACCAACCTCTTCGCTGAGCAACGGTTCTCTGGATACGACCGTGTTGAAGGCGGCGCACGCGTCAATTACGGCCTGCGTTGGTCCGCCTATGGAAACTCCGGCAAATCAGTCGACGTTATGGTCGGTCAAAGCTACCGCTTCAAAAAAGATACAACGTTTGCGTTGAACTCTGGACTCGATGGGCATTTCTCTGACTACGTCGGACACGTAACAGTTCGGCCAACGTCGTACCTAGACCTATCGTACCGATTCCGCCTCGATCAATCTGACTTCAGCACAGAACGTAGCGAGTTCAGCGCCTCGATCGGGAACCCCATGTTCCGCCTCGGGGCCAACTACATTTTCATTAAGCCAAGCGATCCCGCGACGCCGGAGTTTGGCGACAGAGAAGAACTATACGCCTTCTTTGATACACGCATTTCCAAGCATTGGTCCCTCACCGGTTCTCATCGCGAAGACCTTGGCGTTGGCGGTGGCTCTATTCGATCCTCTATCGGGATCGAGTATGAAGATGAGTGCTTTGTCTTTGGCTTAGATATTGCCGATGACAATACGGAAGACCGTGACTTCCAGAGCGGGTTCTCCGTCATCCTTCGCTTCACCCTTAAAACCATCGGTGAAGTCAGACTCTCATCCAGCGTCGGTGTCGATCAGTAAAAAATGACCTAAGCGCTACTCTGATTGAGCTGAGCCAGCTCGGCCCTCGCCTGCTTTACGATGCCAATGGATGACTGAAAAAACAAAGCTCCCATAGCGGCCGCCACCACTAAGTCAGGCCAAGGCGAGCTTGCCCACACCACCAGAACTGCGGCACAAATCACAGCAACATTGCCAATCGCGTCGTTTCTCGTGCAAAGCCATACAGAACGGACATTGGCGTCGCCATTGCGGAACCGCAACAAGATCAACGCACTGACCACATTGGCAAGCAAAGCGATACCGCCGATAAGCCCCATAGTCTCGCCGTCGGGTTGCCCCTGAATAATCACTCGATAGACCGTCATACCGATGACAGCGATCCCCATCACGCCCAAACTCACCCCCTTGAACAAAGCCGCCCTTGCACGGATGGCCGGGGACTTGGAGACAGCCCAAAGACTTAAAGTGTACGTCACGGAATCGCCGAGAAAATCCAGAGCATCTGCTTTCAAGGCCTGCGACATGGCAGAAAATCCGGCGACAGCCTCAACGGCAAACATACCAGCATTGATCACGATAACGGCGATCAACGCATTGCGATACGCTACGGACGTACCATCAAAAGCGACGTCGTCGTCATTGCAACAGCCATTCATTGACGCCCCATCACGACCAAAACCCTATCCATCACACAACACGCTACAGCAGGCGTTTAGTTTTATTCAGCACTCATCATAAGGAGCTGCACCATACCATTGAGTTGCGGCACCAACCGTTGAGCGGCTGCAACATCATTGCTTTCATGCGCCGCATGGAAGCGATCACTGAGACTGCGCACCTGGTTGATGCTGGAGGTGAACCGCAATTGATTCACCTGAGGAACATCATCGTCATGACTTGCGAGGCCATCTGCGACCGAATGAAGCTTTCCGGACAGATCATGTAACGCGGCCATATTGCCGGTTTCTACAGCAGTGTGAATTTCTGCCGATACGGTCTCCAAAGCTAACCAACCATCTTCAAGCGAGCCAAAATCAACCGAGTGGCCATGGCTGTGATTTGATTGCGCGGCTACCGAAACAGTGAGTCCAAGGGTGGCGCATAGTATGAGAATTAACTTTGTCATTCTTTTAGTCCTTTTACTCGGCAGGTTGCATACGAAGAGCGTTAAATACTTTGTCCGCAGCAGCGCTGCGGCCAAAGGTCCAGAAGACAAGAGGTCTCAATGTGAGATCCAACAGTGTTGATGAAATTAAGCCGGAGAAAATAACGACGGCAACTGGATAAAGAATCTCTCGACCAGGTTCATCTGGCGTCAATAGAATCGGAACCAAAGCCAGAATGGCCGTCAGCGCCGTCATCAGAACCGGGATAATTCTCTCTTGGGTCCCACGCGTGATCATCGCAGTACTGAAGGCCTCGCCCTCTTCTCGCATCAGATAGAGATAGTGATTGATCATAAGAATGCCATTGCGAGCAGCAATACCCGTTAGCGTTATAAAACCAATCACGGTGGCAATAGACAGCACGCCACCCGTCGCCCACACGCCGATCACCGCACCCAAAAAGGCTAGCGGTACCGACAACATCACTTGAGTCGCAAAGTTAATGCTCCCCAGGTGCGCATAGAGAACCAGAAACATGCCCAAGAACGCCAGGCCAGCGAGAAGAACAATCGCATTCAGAGCCGCCGTCTGACTTTCGTACTCTCCGCCATAGACAACAAAATATCCTGGGGGAAACTCTATGTCCGCATCGATGCGACGTTGAATATCTTGAACCACACTCACCAGGTCGCGCTCGGACACATTGGCTTGGACAATAATCCGTCGTTGGCTGTTTTCGCGGTTAATCACATTAGCGCCCAAAGCTTCGTCAATGGATGCAAGCAACTCGAGCGGGACATACCCTCCTTCAGCAATCTCAATCGGCAACTTACTAATCGACGTTGGGGACTCTCGCGTTTCATCATCAAACCTTGCGATGAGATCATAAGTTCGGATCCCGTCGATGATCTGCCCCATCACGCGACCATTAAGAGCGAGCTCCGTATACTCGGCGACATCCGCGACCGTGAGTCCGCGGTTGAGAATTTGCTCCCGGTCAACACGGATGTGCAGCTGACTGGTGAGCACTTGTTGTTCAACACTGAGATCAACGATGCCCTCTATCCCTTCGACCTCACCCTCGACCAACCGCGCCAGGCGGCGAAGTTCAGCCATATCATCACCGAAAATCTTGATGGCAATTTGCGCGCGCACACCAGAGAGAGCGTGATCAATGCGGTGAGACAAGGGCTGACCGATATTGGTCAAGACGCCAGGGATTTGCTCAACACGATCTCGGATATCATCGATGACGTCGGCGCGCGGCCGCTCCGAAGGCTGTAGAAAAAACTCTAGCTCGGAGACATTGATACTTTCCGCATGCTCGTCATTTTCGGCTCGTCCAGATCGGCGTCCAACTTTGATAACTTCTGGTACTTCCAGGACAAGCCGCTCAGCCGTCGTCGCGATCCGGTTCGACTCTGCCAATGCTGTGCCTGGCGCCATCACAGTAGATACATTCAAAGCACCTTCATTGAATTCAGGAAGAAATGCCTGGCCAAATTCGGCTGTCAGCCACACACCCATACAAAACAGACCGGCAAAAACTCCGAACACGACAAAGCGTATGGGAAATAGAATCGAAAGAATGACCGCTTGAACCCATTTGACGCCCCGCACCACGGGCCCTTCTTTCTCATTTTCCATCTGTTTCATGCGCGGAAGTAAATAAGCACAGAGTGCGGGGGTGGCGGTTAGGAAGACGATCAGCGACGCCGCAATTGATGTGACGTACGCAATACCGAGAGGCGTAAAAATCCGCCCCTCAACCCCAGACAGGGCGAACAAGGGCAAGAACACCAGTATGGCAATGAACGTCGCAAAGATGATTGGATCCCGCACCTCACGCGTCGCATCACGCACCACATCAATAGGGTCTTTCGGCTCACCCTTGAGTCGGTTCTGACGCAATCTCCGATACGCGTTTTCCACACCAACGATCGCATCATCGACCAACTGTCCAATGGCAATAGCAATTCCGCCAAGAGTCATAGTGTTAATCGACAACCCTAGGGCTTGGAATACAACCAGGGTGAGCACCAACGACAAGGGAATAGCCGTCAACGTGATAAACGTGGTGCGGAGGTTGAGCAGGAATAAGAAAAGCACCACTGCAACCAAAATAGCGCCGTCGCGCAGGGCCTCCTCAACGTTAGAGACCGCGGTCTCTATGAACTCGCTCTGGCTAAAAATATCGTCATGCAAATCAACACCGTCCGGCATGGTCAGTTGTATTGCTGCGAGTTCCGTCTTAATTGCCCTGACGACCGACACCGTGTCTGCGTCCGGTTGCTTCTGGACAGAAAGAATGACACCCGGCTCCGCGTTAATAGAGGCATCGCCACGAGGCGCCATCGGCCCACCCAATTTAACGGTGGCAATCTGATCAATGGTCACACGACGGTCCGGATGGTCGGGCAGCGAGATAGCGGTAGAGGCGATGTCATCAGCCGTTTGTGCCCGCCCCAAAATTCTGATCAGACCCTCGGTGTAATCAGTAAGAAGAAACCCTCCGGTAGCGTTCAAATTGGTTTCATCGAGCGCTTCTAGTACGGCGGACAAAGGCACGCGGTGAAACACCAGGCGCTGTGGATCAATCAAGACCTGAAACTGCCGCAACGCCCCACCAACGACTGTGATTTGTGCAATTCCAGGAATCGCGAGAAGCCGCTGCCGGATATCCCATTCCGCCAAAGTGCGCAGTGTCATGGGATCGACCGAGTCTCCACCGGTGACACCGATCGCCATAATGTTCCCCATGATCGACGTAATCGGTCCGAGCACCGGATTGACACGACCATAGATAGCCTCACGCGCTTGGCTAAGCTTTTCAGACACGATTTGGCGTGCAACGTAGATATCCATATCCCAATCAAACTCAACCCATACGATCGACAAGCCGATAGACGACGCGGAGCGGACGCGCGTCACACCGCTAGCGCCATAAACGGATGCTTCTATGGGGCGCGTCACCAAGGTTTCCACTTCCTCTGGGGACAAACCCTCAGACTCAGTAAAAATTGTCACCGTCGGTCGATTAAGGTCTGGGAGCACGTCAATGGGGAGGCTCTGCATAGCCAAACCGCCATAGACGAAACTCAGGGCGATCACGGCCACCACCAAAAGACGATGACGTATGGAAAGCGATATTAATGAATCTAACATCTAACCCGCCTCAATGATTGTGGCCGGCGTGGGCGTCTGTCGGCAACCCTGCTGACCCTTCGCCCAAATATTGAAGCTGGTAATGCCCCTGAACCACGACATCTTCGCCTGGGAATACGCCTTCTAGAACTTCCGTATCCGCGCCGAGAACCAAGCCTTCGATAACGGACCGACGTTCAAATTCGTCACCAATACGAACGAATACAAAACGATTACCGAGCCCACCAAGAACGGCCCGGCGCGGCACAACAATGCCTGGGACCGCACCGCCGACAGCCACTGACATCGTACCCATCATGCCTGGGTATAAACGCCCTTCTAGATTGTCAGCTTCTGCATGCACGGTAAACAGACCGGTGCCCGCTTCCCGCTCCATATAGACGCGCGCGACTTCCGCAACGAGCTCTAGCCCTGGCAGCGCATCAAGACGCACCGTCGCCGTTTGGCCAGCTCTAATTTTTGTAATGTCGGGACTTTCCATCATAGTGCCGTGAAGCAGCATGCGAGAATGGTCCGAGATCTCGAACAATACTGATGTTGCTGCAACCGTCTGACCAATCTTCGCAGATTGCGTAGAAATCACCCCCGATATGGGCGCGGACAACGTCAACGTACTAGCTCCCGCGATAATCGGCTCAACCACCACCAGTCGATCTCCGGCCTTAACCCGATCACCCAAGGTGGCGCGGACATCGCGAATCTGACCATCAAACCGCGGACTGACATGGGCTTGGCGTTCCGGAAGCGCTTCAACAGCCGTGATGAGCTCGACCGTATCTTGCAAGGGCCTGATCTCTGCTATCACAGTTGCAATACCGAGATTGGCCATCTGTGCATCACTCAGCACCAGAGGCCCACCGCCGTCTTCTTCATGGTCGTGGTCATCGTGGTCATCGTGATCTTCATGCTCATCGTGTTCATCGTGTTCATGGTCATGGTCATGATCGTCGTGTTCTTGCGCCAACACGGCGGACGTTAGTGGTAGCGCCGCAAAAGACAGGGAGAAAAACGCCGCGACGAAGAATAGCTTGAAGGATATCTGGCTCATTTAATTCACCTGCTCAATCTTGCCGCCAATTGCCCGCTCAAGGGACACGCGGGCGGTCAGCGCATCGATCACGGTTGAAATTGCATCTTCCTCTGCGTCCAAAAGGGACGCCTGCACCTGCCAGAGATCAAGAAGGTCTGTCTGACCCTGGTCATACATGGCGCGAATATCTTGGTAGGTCTGTCGATACGCTGGGACAATTTTCCTGTTGTAAGACTCGGCCCTCGCATCAAGAAGAGCTACCTGACGATACAACCCGGCCACCATGGCCTCTCGTGCACCGCCGTTAAGTTGGGCAAGATGTTGCCGCGCTTCTCGCAGGGCACCTTGAGCCCGAGACACCTCCGCACCGTTGCGATCCCAAAGCGGGATTTCGACAGCGATGCCAACACCCCAAACGCGGTCAGCGCCACCAGGGTCAATTTCGTAGCTGGCCCGCGGTGAAATCAGGGGCATCCGGTCTTTCTCAGCAACCTTTAACCGCGCCTCATTCACCGTGATGCGGGCCCGCGCCAAACGCGCGCCAAAATCCTTTTGTGCCGCAAACGCCAAAATACGCTCTAGCGGCGGCAAGGGCGATGGTGCACTCGCTATCGACGTGAACGCACGTCCATCACCTGCTGTTTCAAAAGCGATGCGCGCTTCTAACCCGGCCCGTTCGGCTGCATGCAAGGTTGCCTCTTCGCGCCGCCGCAAGGCTTCAGGAACGAAAACATTGAATTGAACGGTCGGTAGGGTTTGTTCTCGGCGAATCTTTTCTATGCGTTCCGTAATCGCGGTCGCATCGTCTGCTGCCTTGCGAGCCATCGCCTCTCGGCTCTGCGCGGCCCAGTGTCCGATATACAGTTCCGTGACACGATTCACGAGATCGAACAAACCAGCTTCTTGCTCGACTGTAGCTGTTTGCCGAATCGCGGCCGCATAGAGAGGCCTTAACGTAAAATCTGAAAACCGCAGGGGTTGGCTAACCTCAAATTCCACGCCCGCGCCTTCTCCTTTGTCAGAATACCGAGCCATCACCTCAACTTCTGGATTCGAGCGCGTCTCAATTTCAATCGCATCAGCAAGGCGTAGGCTCAGATCCCGATCAAGCCGGGATGCATCAGAACTATTGCGAAGAGCATCCGTCAAAACATCGGACAGCGCCCGCACGGATTGGGCCTCCGTCGACGCAGAAGCTGATAAACAGGCAAGAAGTGTTGCCATCGCGTACAACGCCCGGAATCCGGCGTTGGTAAAAATAACCGTCGTCATGGGGAAACCCCTATTCCATCAAATATCAGCCCGGGCTGAGCTTCAGCCGGGACAAGCATTCCTAGAACCAGCGACTGCTGGAAACCTAGGCGATGGGGGGTTTAAAAGCGGGTGGCGTGCGCACAGACGAAAGGACCCGAACGACATCGGGATCAGGCAGAGGCACCCGTGCACGGCCGGCGACCGCCATATCGTAGCTGACAGCCGCTAAGACCAGGTGGCATTGATCGCACTGAAATGGGTCGGTTTGAGCAGCGCCGTGGTTTTCAGAACCGGGCACATCAACCTCATGGGCAACGGCGCCGTGGCCGTGGGAGTCGCAATGATGGTGGGCCAGATCAATCCCCAAACCATCCGCCAAAACGCTGGTCAGAGGCGGAAAAATCAAAAATGCAGCCATCAAAAAAAGGATGATGCCGCGACTGTGCCGTCGAGTTGCCATGATCATCAGTATACCATGGACGCCCATTTAGAACAGTCTGGACGGCAAAGGCATTTTCAAAACACCCTTGAGACGCGATTCTGCCGCTGCATTGCGGGCTGGAATGGAACTGCACACATGAGTATGGTACGCCTCACGCGCGCTCAGCGGGGCCGCACCAAAAACGACCGTCCGAAGAAAAAGACCAGGAGCTTGGACACGAGCATGAGCCGCTTCTTTTTTAATGCGACCC
>Ga0055584_100005710_pt1 | contig 12195 bp, 12 predicted proteins | sample OSDHelmetaG_FD_58716 | JGI IMG/M metagenome (GOLD analysis project Ga0055584, IMG submission 58716) | Pelagic marine sediment microbial communities from the LTER site Helgoland, North Sea, for post-phytoplankton bloom and carbon turnover... | ecosystem: Environmental > Aquatic > Marine >... | reverse complement strand
TGACCAGACGCCTGGCAAGGTATTGCTATTGCAACTGAACTTTTGAGTCAGGCTCTTACACTGGCGAGATAAATCGTCAGACACATGTTTGGAGGAAATGACAATGCCAGGTAACTCTGATGACTCGTTTGATTTTACCGGTATCGCCGGCGGTCCTGACTATTCGTTGGGGGACCTGACCAGTTATGCCATCCTTGAGCAAGATTTCGGCCAAGGATCTCACTCCTCAGATCAGGCAAACCCGCGCTCCGGTCTGCCCAATATCTTCCCAGATCAGCAGGGTGACCTCTTTGAGACCGTAAACTTCCTGCTCTCTGACCCTATATTTGATGGGATCTGACGGTTGCGGTCGGCGCGCAACACTTGCGCGCCGACCCCGGCAGCAATTTGAGCGGCGGCTGGGCAGTGAAGAGCAGGCTTGAGGGGCTGCTCGTAAGGTGAAAGACTGACCTCTGGACGAACAAGCTAAGAGGAAGGAATCTCCCAATGCGCCTAGCAGACAAAGTTGCGATCATCACCGGCGGCGCCCATGGCATGGGCAAATCCACCTGCGAAATCTTTGCGCGCGAGGGCGCCAAAGTTGTCGTCGCTGACGTGGACGACCAGGCGGGCCAGGATCTGGCCCAGCAATTGGTCAGCCAGAACATGACCGCCATGTTCCATCACCTCGACGTCACCAGCGAGACCGATTGGGCCGCTACGGTCAAAGCCGCTGTGGATGCCTATGGCAAGCTCGACTGTCTGGTGAACAATGCCGGCATCTCCGGCAGTGCGGCTGACGATCTGGACGATACCGAGATGTGGAACCGCCTGATGGCGATTAACTCCACAGGCCCGTTCCTGGGCATCAAATACTGCGCGCCGGAGATGCTAAAAACAGGCGCAGGCGCCATCGTTAACATCTCATCGATCAGCGGCATTATCGGCCAAGGCTTCATCCACCCGGGCTATAACGCATCCAAGGGCTCGGTGCGACTGTTGACCAAGCAGGCGGCCAGCCGCTTCGGACCGGACAATATCCGCGTCAACAGCGTCCACCCCGGATTGATGCCGCCAATGCGCACCAGCGGCAAGACGGCCGACCCGGTCACTCGCGCCAAAATGCTGAAGCGCGTCCCCCTCGGCCGCAATGGCGAAGTCTGGGAGGTTGCGAACGCAACGCTGTTCCTTTGCTCCGACGACGCCAGCTACATCACCGGTGCCGAACTACACGTGGATGGCGGTCACTGCGCGGTGTAAACTGCCTCCCTGAAAATCGTCATAGCGAGGCGCCAAAGGCGACGAGGTAATCCAGGTAAGCTGATCTATATTGAGCAGCTCCTGGATTGCTTCGCTTGCGGCTCGCTATGACGTCGGTGGGGTGAAGCGAGTAGACTCGTGGCCCGACAGAAAAGTTCTGGGCCAACGCGACGGTTCAATGGCCGGACCAGCCGAAAAAGCAGGTCACCGTCCGGCTCGATGCCGACCTGTTGGATTGGTTCAAAAGCCAGGGCAAGGGCTACCAGACCCGCATTAACGCCGTGCTGCGGACCTATTACGAGAGCCAGCGCGCATCGGAATAGTTGGTCAGCCCTTGGCTTCGGCAAAACGGGCCATTACCGTCCCGATACCCTGAAACGTCAACGCCGCTTCCCGCACGCCCGCGAGCGGTGTGATGCCGGTGCAGGTGCCGGTCATAACGATGTCGCCGGCGCGGAGGCCCTTGCCCTGTAACGACGGTTGCTGGAGCACCCAGGCGACCGCATCAAAGATATGATCCCAGAGCAAGGCCGAGGTATTGCCGGTAATCGCCGGTTGACCATCCATCGAAAGCGACACGGCAATATCGGCAAGATTGACCCCGGACCAGTCGGTGATTTCCGGCCCCAGCACTGTCGCGACATTGGCGCCGCCATCGGCGATCAGCTTGAGGCCCGCCCCGGCAAAGCCGCCATCGAAGCGCACACCGACAACTTCGAACGATGGGAAAATACTGGCAATCGATTGGGCAATATCATCCCGGCTATAGGGCTCTGCACGGGCGGGTAAGTCATTGCGCAGTTTAACCGTGATCTCCGTCTCCAGCGAATGCCCTGGCAGGACCGGCACGGTGGCGCCATTGGCATAGGTAAAGGCATCGTAGAGCGGCCCGAGGAATGGCTTGTCTATGCCCAGCACAGGGTAGAGCGCTTCGCTGGTCGCGCCAATTTTCCAGCCAACAATCGACGAGTCCGCTATCTCCGAAGTTTGACCCTGTATTTCGTAAGCCGCCGCTTCTGTACTCGGCGCATCGTCGAAGTCCGCCGGGAGTTTGGTTCCGGTTTTTCTCGCCGTCCAGAATTGTAGGGCCAATTTTTCAGTCATATCGCCTCCAACAAGGTCTCTTCACAGCGAAGTAGAAACCGTATCTCGTTTTTTAGACCTGTCAATGTCAGGCAAGGCGGATCAGATGTTCGTCAAATGCTGCCATACCGCACTTTCCGGGTAGCACTCCCTGAGTTTGGCGTTACAACTCAGCCCATGCCAACACGCACCTATACCTACACAGAGCCGGAGGCTCTCACCGCCGCCGTTCGCGAACTGCCTTATTTGGAGGTGCTGCGCGGCTGGCGAGACGGGAGATTGCAGCGCTCCACCACAATGGAGTCGCTAGATCTGAACGTACTGGAAGCGGAGGCGGGACGGGTGGTTTTCTCCGGCGCCCCGTCAATGTATTTCTCCAATCCCATCGGCACTCTGCACGGGGGTTGGTACACAACGCTGCTGGACACGGCCTTAGGCAGCGCGGTGCAATCGCACCTGCCTGCAGGCAGGGGACAAACCACGCTGGAGCTGAAGGTCAACTTCGTGCGCGCCGTCAAATTGGATGGCCGCCCCGTCCGCTGCGAGTGCCGCTCACGCCATGTCGGCCGGCGTACTGGCACAGCAGAGGGTGACATTGTTGATGCCGATGGCAAGCTGCTAGCACACGGCAGCACCACCTGCCTAATGTTCGATTTTTAGCCTTGTCTTAGCCCCGGTGCGGATTCGCCTCTTGCGTCACTGCTGGCAATTTCCTAATTCGGCGGACACCGGTCATGCTGCGGCGCGCCAAGACGCCGGGCACATCGGTCTCGGGAATAGGCTTTAGACTACACAAGGGAGGCTTTGCGCCACCATGGATACCATGATCGCCACCGAGGGCCTGACCAAGGAATTCGGTGCAAAGCGCGTCGTAGATTCGGTCAACCTTACCGTGCAGCGCGGCGAGGTTTTGGGCTTTTTGGGCCCGAACGGCGCCGGCAAATCCACCACCATGAAGATGATCACCGGCTATCTGCGCCCAACTGCCGGTCGCTCGACCATTTGCGGCTTTGATGTGCTGGACAATCCCATCGAGGCCAAACGGCATCTGGGCTATCTGCCGGAAGGCGCACCGCTTTACCCGGATATGAGTCCGCGCGGTTTTCTGCTGTTCATCGCTGCCATTCGCGGCCTGCGCGGTGCTGAGAAGGCGAAACGTGTCGCCCAAGCTATCGACATGACCCAATTGGCGGAAGTGCTGGCCCAGCCTATCGACACGCTGTCCAAAGGCTTTAAACGCCGGGTCGGCTTGGCCCAGGCGCTGCTGCATGATCCCGACGTTCTGATCCTGGACGAGCCCACTGACGGCCTGGACCCAAACCAGAAGCACGAGGTGCGCAAGCTTATTCACGAGATTTCGCCGACCAAGGCCATCATTATCTCCACCCATATCCTGGAAGAGGTGGAGGCTGTTTGCACACGCGCCCTGGTCATCTCTCAGGGCCGGGTGATTGCTGATGATACACCAGCGGGACTTATCGCCCGCTCGCCTCGGCACGGTGCCGTGACCCTGACTGTCGCCACAGCACAAGCAGAGACCGTCAAGAACGCGCTCAGCAGCATCGCGGGCGTTGGCGCGGTGGAGCAAGGCAAAGCCAGCGGCAACGGCGTGCTGCTGACTGCCTTCGCGAAAGATGGTGCCGACGTCGCGACTGCCATTGCGGAGCGTGCTGCGGCCGATCATTGGGCCATCAGCAACCTGCACACAGAGCGTGGCAATCTGGACGCGGTCTTCCGCACCTTGACCAACCCGACAGCACGGAAGGCGGCGTAAGACCATGGGCAACGTAGCAACCATCTTCCGCCGCGAATTCGCGGGCTATTTTGCAACGCCAGTGGCGTTCATCTTCATCATCATCTTCCTGGCGCTGGCCGGCTCGTTCACGTTCTACCTTGGGTATTTCATCGAGCGCGGCAATGCGGACCTGCAGACATTCTTCCTGTTCCACCCCTGGCTCTACCTGCTGCTGATCCCGGCAGTGTCGATGCGGCTGTGGGCGGAGGAGCGCAAGCAGGGAACGATTGAACTATTCCTGACTCTGCCCATCAGCCTGACCGAGGCGGTGGTCGGCAAGTTCCTGGCGGCCTGGACCTTCGTCGGCCTGGCATTGGCGCTAACCTTCCCGATGTGGATTACGGTCAATGTGCTGGGTGAGCCGGACAATGGCGTGATTGCTGCGGGCTATATCGGCTCGCTCATGATGGCCGGCGCGTATATCGCGATTGGCTCGTGCCTGTCGGCGTTTACCAAGAACCAGGTGATCGCCTTTGTCATTACCATCACCGTGTGCTTCCTGTTCACCGCGGGCGGCTCCAGCGCTGTGGTGGGCTTGGTACAGGGCTGGGCACCGGAGGCTGTGGTCAAAGCGGTGCAGAGCCTGAGCTTCATGACCCATTTCCAGAACATCTCCAAAGGTGTGATTGATCTGCGCGATGCCATCTACTTCATCGCGCTGATCATTGCCTGGCTGGCAGCGAATGTTCTGGTTGTCGATCTAAAGAAGGCGGATTGATTCATGGCTGATTCCGTCAAAAACCAGGTGCGCCAGCGCAACCTGCTGTCCGTCCTCGGCTTGTTCGTCATCGCGGCGCTGTTTATCGGCGTTATAGTGATGTCAAATCAACTGTTCCGCTCGGCCCGGCTCGACCTGACTCAGGACAAACTGTTCACGCTATCGGAGGGCACCAAGCAGGTGTTGAGTGAGATCGACGAGCCGATCAGCCTGCGCTTCTACTATTCCGCTCGCATTGCCGAAGATTTGCCCGATATCGGCGTCTATGCCCAGCGTGTGCGCGATATGATGGAAGAGTATGCCAGCCTTGCCGATGGCAAAATCCGGCTGGAAATCTTCGATCCCGAGCCCTTCACCGATCAGGAAGACCATGCGGTCGCCGTCGGACTGCAAGGTGTGCCGATCGACCAGGGTGGCGATCTTGTCTACTTCGGCCTGTCCGGCACCAATTCAACCGACTTCCAGCAGGTCATTCCATTCTTCGACCAGCAGCGTGAGCGCTTCCTTGAGTACGATCTGACCCGCCTCGTCTACAATCTGGCGAATCCGAAAAAGCCGGTTATCGCACTGATGAGCGGCCTGCCGGTTTCAGGCTCGCAATACTCAAAGCAAGCACCGGGTGCACCGGATGATTCCTGGACGATCTGGCGGCAGTTGAAAGACCTGTTTGGTATCGAGGAGATCCTGCAGGTCGCCACCACGGTGCCGAAAGAGACCGATCTGCTGCTGTTGCTGCATCCGGATAAGATTGACGAGCGCAGCCGCTATGCCGTCGATCAGTTTGTGATGAAGGGCGGCAAGGTCGTCGTGCTGCTGGACCCACATTCTGAGGTTCAGGCGTCTGATCCGCAGCGGCGACGCGGCCCCTCTCCCACTATTGTTGCAGGCTCAGCCTTGCCAGACCTGCTCAAATCCTGGGGCGTGGAAATGCCGGCAGGGGATGTGATCGGTGATGCCCAGTTGGCTCGCCGCGTGCAGGCGCCGACGCAGGGACCCGTTGCAAGCCGCGTGGCCGCAGTCGACTATCCGCTTTGGTTGGCGCTCGGCCCGGATCAGCTAAACCGTGAGGATCTGGTGACCAGCCAGCTATCGTTGCTGCACTTCGCTTCGCCTGGCCATTTGGTGCCGCTGGAGGGCGCAACCACCACCTTAACACCGCTCATCCAAACGTCAGACCAGGGCGGCAAGGCCAAACTGAACCTAGCGCAACAGGGCGCTCCAAAAATCCTGGAGCAGACCAACCTGTTCACCGCCGACGGCCAATACACGCTGGCCGCCCGCATCACCGGTCCAGTGAAGACCGCATTCCCAGACGGCCCACCCAAATCCCCCATTATTGGCGAGTTGGAAAAGGCGATTGCCGAGGCGAAGCCCGGCGAGGACGTGGCCGACAAGCAGAAAGAGTTGGATAAGGCTCTCAAAGAATGGGAAGACGCAAAAGCCGCCCATATCGCGGAGGCGCAATCGCCGCTGAACGCGATTGTTATTGCGGATGTGGACTTCCTGGCCGATGGCCTGTGGGTTCGTGTGCAAGATTTCTTCGGCCAGAAGGTCGCCGCCCCCTATGCGCATAATGGAAACTTGCTAATCAACTCTGTCGACAACCTGATGGGCTCCGAAGCGCTGATCAGCCTGCGGTCGCGCGGCGTGTTCCAGCGGCCGTTCTCCTACATCCAAACCATTCAGCGCAAGGCCGAAACAGCCTTCCGCCAGAAGGAACAGGAGCTGTTGCTGGAGCTTGGTCAGGCCGAGGAAAGCCTGAAAAAGCTACAGACCCAGGCCAGCGGCGAAGGCGCGCTCGTGCTGAGCCAGGAGCAAAAAGGCGAGATCGCGCAATTCCGCGACAAAGCTCTCAGTCTGCGCCGTGAGTTGCGCGATGTGCAATTCCAGTTGCGCCGCGACGTGGAGCAAGTGACGGATCTGGTCAAGGTTATCAACATCGGTGCAGTGCCGGCGCTGGTCGCGGTCTTTGCCCTGATCCTGGCGTTCGCCCGGCGCAGCATGCGCCGCCGCGCTGCGCACGCTTAGCCGGCAGAGGATCTGACAGTATGAAAATCACCACCTTCGCCGCTCTCGCCGTCGTAACCGCCGCCGTAGCTGGCGGCGCTTATTGGGCCACGCAACAACGCGACGCTATGGTCGCCGACCCTTGGACCAAGCAAGCGCTCTATCCCGGCCTGGTTGAGCGGTTGAACGATGTTACCAGCCTGCGCGTGGCAACCCAGGCTGACGGCCCGCTGACCATGACCAAAGGAGCCGATGGCTGGACGCTAGCCGAAAAGAACGGCTATGCCGTCGACTTTAGCAAGGTGCGGCAGACACTGGTTGAGCTAGCCAGCCTGGAAACGCTGGAGCCGAAGACGCAAAAGCCAGAGAATTTTAGCGCACTCAGTGTTGAAGACGTGGCAGCCCCGGAAGGCACCACCACCAGATCCATCAGCGTTACAGCCAAGGCCGGCGATACGGTCCTGGCAGACCTCCTGGTTGGTCGCACACGTCCGAAGGACGTCGGCGCCGGCGTGTTCGTCCGGAAGAACGGTGAGAACCAAGCATGGCTGGCAAACGGCTCCTACCAGCCGAACCAGAAGGCTTTGCAATGGCTTGACCGCAATGTGGTCAATATCGATTCACGCCGGGTGCGAACGGTGGTGGTAACCCATCCCGACGGCGATACGTTTACGGTGGCAAAGCCAGAGATCGGGTCGGAAGATATGGCTTATGGCTCCCCGGTGCCCGAGGGCTTGGAGCCAAAGCCGGTGCATGAGATGAACAACATGGCCAGCGTCACAGACTTTCTGATCTTGGAAGACGTGCGCCCAGCCAGCGAGATCGACTGGGGCGTGCCCCAGGTTGTCAGCACCTACGAAACATATGATGGCGTGCTATTGACAGTCACCGCGGTCAAAGCCGGCGATCAGACATGGGTCCGCGCCGCCGCGACAACCTCTGCGCAAGCTGACGGGATCGATGCGTTCATCGCCGAACACAAGGGCAAGGATTCGTCCACTGGCCGCATCGCCGACCAGTTCCTTTCGGCAGACGCAGCCGCCAATGCGGTCGAGACAATCAACAAGCGTCTGGAAAATTGGGCCTACCGCCTGACCGACTATAAATCCGGCAAGGTCACCCAGCGCAGCGCAGACATGCTGCAGGCTTTTGGTAAAGGCAAGTAAAGCAGGGGCCCTCGATACACCCTGGCCTTTGGCCGTGGCACTCGGGATGAAGGTGGCGGGGAGGCAAAAGGGGAGTCTACCAGTGCGGCGGGGCTTGCTTCCGGCGCTTCCCCAACCTCCCCTTTCCCTGAACTTGATTCAGGGTCCATGCCAGAGAGCCACCCACAAAAACCATAACCCTGTGAGACACTCTCAGGCATGGGTCCTGAATCAAGTTAAGGACAAGGTGGGAGGCCTCTGAATGTTTGGCTCTAAATATTCGCCGGGAAGTGGCCGCCATCCATCAGGATGTTCTGGCCAGTGATAAAGCCCGCGTGGACGCTGCACAGGAACGCGCAAGTCGCGCCAAATTCCTCAGCCGTGCCGAAACGGTGGGAGGGATTTTCCATCATCCGGGCTTTTTTCAGTTCTTCCTCCGGCTTGCCCGTCACCTTGGCAGCGTGGGAGAAATTTCCCTTCAGACGATCCGTATCGAACGGGCCGGGCAGCAAGCCGTTAATGGTCACGTTGTCTGGGGCAACTTCACGACAGATGGTGGAGCTGAAGCCGGTCAACGCCATGCGCGCGGCGGTGGAAAGGCCCAGGTTCGGCACCGGCATTTTCACGCTCTGCGAGGTGATGTTAACGATGCGGCCGAACTTACGCTCGGACATGCCGTCGATTACAGCGGTAATCATCTCCACGTGGCTGAGCAACTGCGCCTCCAGCGCCGCCAACCAACGCTCACGCGTATCAGTGCGGAAATTGCCGGGGGCCGGGCCGCCGGCGTTGGTTACCAAAATGTCCGGGTTCGGGCAGGCCTTCAGGATGGCCTCACGAATTTCCGGCTTGGTGATATCACCGGGGATGGCGGTAACCTGCACGTTGTAGCGGCCGCGGATTTCTTCAGCTGTCGCTTCAAGTTCGGAGGCAGTACGGGCGTTGATCACCAGATCACAGCCTTCCTCCGCCAGCGCCATAGCGCAGCCTTTGCCCAAGCCTTTGCTGGCCGCTTCGACGATGGCCTTCCGGCCACGAATTCCCATATCCATTGACGTTTGTCCTCTTCAGTCTTCGGTTAAATCAAGAAGCATTGCGCGCGCCAGCGGCACCGTAACCGGACGACGTTGGGCCAGTGAGGCCTTGTCCAATTGCGCCACCGCCGCTGCAATCGCCGCGCACGAACGCTCCAGCCGGTTGAGCATAAAGGCGATCACGGCGTCTGGCACGGTGATTTGCCGGTCTGCGAACAGTTTTGCCGCCAGCGCGCCCAAAAGACCATCGTCGGGCGCATCCAGACCGACGGACGGCATGGCACGCAGCCGCGAATCCAAGTCAGCCAACCCCGTGCTCCAAGCTGCTGCTGGTTGCTGCGAGGTCAGAAACAGCGACAGATTGCGGGCGCGGGCGGTGTTGATGAGATGCAACAGCCGCTGCGGCTCTTGCATTCCCGCAATGTCATCAATCGCCAGCGCTGTTTTCGGGTCCAACGCTTGCGCCAGGGTTAAGTCCGCCTCCGCCATCCGCGCCGCACCAGCCCGATCCGCCCAGATAGCTGCCAGATGGCTCTTGCCGCTGGCTGGCGGCCCGTGGAGCAGCAGGCTGCCGCTCGGCCAATCAGGCCAGGCATCGAGCCAGCGGACTGCGTCCCGGTTGCTGTCTGCCACCAAGAAATCTGCCGCGCCTAAGGCCGTGCGCACCGGCAGAGGCAACGGCAATTGTTCTGTGACAGGACGGTCAGTCACCGGGCAACTCGTGGTCATAGAGCCGGCTCTGGCGATATTGCATCAGCAGGAAGCGCACGACGACGCCAATCACCGCCGCCGTTGGCAACGCGATCAACATGCCGAGAAAGCCCATCAGCGATCCGCCGGCAAACAGGGCAAAGATCACCCACACCGGATGCAATTGCACCCGCTGCCCCACCAATTTCGGCGTTAGCAGATAGGCTTCAATGATCTGGCCGACAACGAAGATGCCAGCAACAATGGCGATCCGCAGCGGATCAGAAAACTCGATCAGCGCCAAGCCAATGCTGGCCACCAGACCAAACATCGAACCCAGATAGGGCACAAACGATACCAAGCCGGCCATTAACCCGACGGTAAAGCCAAACGGCAGCCCAACCATCGCCAACGAACCGCCATAGCCAAGCGCCAACAGCAAGCAGACCGACGATTGACCGCGAACGAAGCCGGATAGCATTTCGTCAACCAGACTTACCTGGGCTCGCACAGTCTGTCGGTGCTCCAGCGGCAGCAGTTCGTCTAGATGAGCGACGATCTTATCCCAATCGCGCAGCAGGTAGAACGCCACCACTGGTGTTACCAGAATGAGGGAGAAGAACTCGAAAAACGCGATGCCTTTGGCGAACACGCCCTGCACCAGCCCGGTAACGACAGACATGCCGCGCCCGAATTCTGCTGTCAGCGCGTCGCGCAGCTGCTGGAAATCCTCGGGGCTGAGAATGCCTTGCAGGCGCTCCACCCCTGCCACCAGCCAGCGTTGCAGGCCGGCTATGATGTCCGGAAAGCGTCCCGCAAGTCCAACAATCTGGCTTTGCACCACTGGAATTAGTAGCAGTAGGACAGCGACCGACAGCACCGCAAATGCCACCAAAGTAAACGCTGCGGCCCAACCACGGCCCACGCCATACCGCTCCAGCCAATCAGCCACCGGATCAAGAAAATAGGCAATGGCCAGCCCAGCCACAAACGGCAGTAGGATCGGCTGGAACAACCAGACCAGTAGAATAAAGGTCGCTAGGATCAGCAGCCAAGCGCCGGCCTTTTCCTTTACGGTCACGAGGCCATCTCCAGCGAGCGCCCAACCTTATCCATTGATTTGCAAGACCCAACCGCTCGGTTGTTGCACCAGACGCATGCCGTATTGATCCAACTCCCGCCGCACCTGCTCCAGGTTCGAGCTAAAGCTTAGCTGAAACTCTGCCACCCGTGCCGATAGGCGGGCGAGAACCGCGGAATTCAATGTTTTAACCTCAGAAATCCGACGCAGGGCATTGGCGTAGTCGCCGATATAGGTCAGCGGGACCGATATCCGAACCGAATTGCCGCCAGCGACGTCAGGGCGCCTCAGGTTGTCAGTCTTCCAGGCTTCCGATAGCGCGGTGGCCATGGCCTCTGCGGCGGTGCGGGTCAATTGCTCTGCCGCTAGCCCGGCCCTGCCGCCAGCGTTGCCGGAAAAGCTTTGCGTGATCGGGCCAGCGGGCGCCGCCCCATAGCCTCGCATCGAGACCTCCAGCATGGGCTTACCAGTGCGGGGATCAACCCTGAATTTTCCCAGGGCCACGACCGCACCACTCGCCCCGTAGGCATTAGCCAAATGCTGTAGGCCGGGACTATCGCCACTGAGCGCCTGATCGGCACTGAGTTGCAACTGCTCCTCAGCGCTGCCTCGGGCCATGACGGTAGTGGTCAAACCGTTCGCGCCAACACGCTCAGACCATGCGCTGTGCCAAGGATTCGGCACCTCCCACAATTGACGAGCCCCTGCCCACTCATAAATCGGCAGCAGCAACAGCGGCGGGCTGACGCGGTCGGTGAATGGGATCCGGCGTGCCGTCAACAATTGCCGAACTCGCGGTTGCGAAAAGGTGATGGCCAACTCTGCATTGTAGGCCGTGGCCGTCGTCCGCTCTTGCACAATATCGACGGACGCGACTAGCCCATCCATTTCCGGCGGGGTCAGGTTAGGCCTGGACGAGGCATAGGCTTGCGGCACAAGCCGGGCGTACAGATGACCAAAGGCAGCTTGTCGCGCCTCGATCAGGCCAAGCTCCCGTGCTTGCAGGCCCGTAGCCCCCACTTTGTTGATAGAAATATCGCGGACGGTATAGGCACCCCCCACCTGTTGGGCCTGTGCGGGGCCAAGCAGTGTTGCCAAAATCAGCCCCGCCGATGCCAGCACGATTTGCCACGATGTCTCACGAGCCAACCGCTTGCGTTGCATTGCCAAGCCCTTTCGCTATGGTCCCTGAATTCCCGACATCTTGGCGCCTTCCGGCACCGCATCGGGTCACGTTTGGTTCTTATATAGAGGCGAGGAGCGCATGTCCAAAGGCGGACGCCGCTATGCTGACGCTGGTGTGGATATCGAGGCGGGCGACGCGTTCGTTCGACAGATCGCACCGCTTGTTGCCGCCACCGCGCGGATGGGCTCACGCCCTGATTTGAAGGGCTTTGCCGGGG
>Ga0055584_100005709_pt1 | contig 12196 bp, 5 predicted proteins | sample OSDHelmetaG_FD_58716 | JGI IMG/M metagenome (GOLD analysis project Ga0055584, IMG submission 58716) | Pelagic marine sediment microbial communities from the LTER site Helgoland, North Sea, for post-phytoplankton bloom and carbon turnover... | ecosystem: Environmental > Aquatic > Marine >... | reverse complement strand
ACTGTCAATAGATACATAAACTTTTTAAGAGCAGTTCTTAATTACTGCTACGAAGATTTAGGCTGGTTGGACACAAAGCCAACTCTTAAAAGAGTAAAAGAGTCATCCAAGAGGGTGAAGTTCTTTACGCTTGAAGAGTGTGCTAGGTTGCATGAGGCTTTGCCTGAGCACCTCAAACCTGTGTTTGTTTTCTCCCTTATGACTGGTGTCAGGATGTCCAACTGCCTAAACCTGAAGTGGGAAGATATACAGGATGGATGGGTATCCATTCATGCAGACGAGACCAAGAACGGGAGATCTCTTGCGGTGCCTTTAAACAAAGATGCACAAGAGTTGTTGAACAACATAAAACAAATTGGTCCCTACGTCTTCACATACGCTGGTAGGAAGCTTACAAGAACGTCAAACACTGGATGGTATAAGGCACTTAAAAAGTGTGGCTTAGAGGGCTTCAGGTGGCACGACATTAGACATACATGGGCTACTCATCATGTGCAGAATGGTACTCCCTTACATACTCTGCAACATCTTGGTGGGTGGTCCGACTTTAATATTGTAAATAGGTATGCTCACCTGTCGAAAGATTATCTTAATGAGGCTTGTGAGAATACTATATCTTTGATATCTTGAGGTTTGATACCTTCTTGCGGGGCTGCCAGTTAATCATATAACCCCCCTTTTTACTGTATGTTTGGCGGCTTCGCTTTTTACTTTTTATCTTTTGCTATTGCTGCGTTATAAGATTTAATAAACACTTTCATTTCTGCGAGTATCTCATCTTCAATTCTTTCCTGTTCTTTATAATAAAACCTTGGATTAGATTTTTTATATTCTTCATTGTCCATCATTTCTTTGCGTAAATTTTTAATAATTTTTAAACTGCTTTCTTTTTCAGAAACAACTTCTGCACGATCAGCCTTGGCTGACAATGGAATGGTGTCAGATAAGTCAAAAAGGTTTGGTCTCGCATTATAAATTTTATTTAAGTCTTCTACTGACACGTTCGGATCTTGTTCATTTCTTAAATAGTTTTGAGAGTAAGATTCAACATCAACCACCGCATCGTAAAATAATCTGCTTGTTACATGGTCTTCAGGGACGGCTAACAATCTTCTAACAAAAGGTATTTGATTAAGTTCTCTTGTTCTTACAGCACCCTGACCCTCACCAAAACCTCTTTCTGCTATTTCTTTAGCACCATCTACAACCAGCTGACTTGATCTACCAATAGTCCTACCAATACCGCCCGTACCATATGCAACTAAGTAACCTATGGTTTGTGGTGACAGATCTACCTGACCGGCATAATAGTCATTGCCCCCAGTAACATCATTCATAAAACTTGTTACGGCGGCTATCCACTCGCTGTCAGATCTTTTTCTAAGTTTAGATTTTGGTGTGTAATCTCCCGGGAATTGTTCTGGATATATTGGAGCACCAAACCAATTTTCATTCATTGAGAGTTCTACTATTGGTTTAGCGATAGTCGGCGTTCCTGTTTTTAATGCTTTAGGAAAAATAGATCCAAAGCCTTTTTCTTTGGTTTCTGCAATGCCTATTGGTGAGAATGATCCTGTCATTACATCAGCAAGCTCCACAGCTGCGTTCTCTAGCGACGTTATGTTACTTCCTTCTACTGAATTTGTGTACATAAGCTCAGCCATTGTGCGACCAAGATTATGAAAAACATTAAACCCATAGGGCAAAGGTATAGTAACCGCAACCGGTTTACCATTAAAGTTAACTACCTCTGTAGAATCTTTTCTTTCAAAAGATAATTCACCATCTTTAAAATCAATTTCAGGCGTTGCTAACATAATTAAATAATTTGTTTTCTTTTTATAATCTGGATATTTTTGATATATCAACATTCCATCTTCATCTTCTGGTGAAGACATTAAGTTGTAAAGAGTTGAAATAAATCCTATAGAGACTAAACCGCCTGCAAGTTTTAATTTTCTTTGTGATACTCCGCCGGGACCATAACCTCTAAAGAAATTAACAGAGCCCTGAACTGACGCATTAAAGAACATATACATTGCATTAAGACCATTGCCTTGTATTCCTTTTCTATTAAAGTTAATAGTTAAATTCTTTGCCAATATTGCGGCTTTCTTAATTTGTTCCGGGGTTACATTATCAATGCCACCTTGCAGCTCTATTGCTGACCTAAAGGCGGTAAACCTTGCTCCATTCTCAACAACAGTATTAGCAATCTCAATCGGTTTATAAACAGAACGCAAGGCTTTTTTAGCATTGCCTTTAAATGTTCCTTTGTACATATCTGCCATGTTGTTAAGATCACTCTGTATCTTTTCAATAGTTGGTGGCACCACATATCCTGTCTCGGCTCCAGACTCTTTAAATGCATCATAATATTTTTGATCTTCCGCACTCATCTCTTTGAAAGTTTCTCCACGTTTTAAAACGCCCATGTTTTTAAATACGCTTCTAAATCCAAACTTTTCTTCTAGGATTTTAAGACCTTCAGCTCTTCCACCAACAAGCTCTTGCTCGGCTGCTAAATTTAAACCGGCAGCTTGAAAGTCACGAGCAAAGTTTGTAATCATAAACTCTGGATCTAATACGGTGTTTACCATAGCAAGACCTCTGGTCACACTTGCAACGGTACTCATTATTCTGCCGCTTGTATCTGTGTCCCATCCAGCCATACCTTTAGCAAGTCTCTCGTTTCTAATAATAACAACCTTTTCTTTACCATCTTCTTTAAATGAGAATATAGCTTTCTGACCATCCCATTGTGGCTTGGCTGCCATAAATTTATTCTTACCCTTAACCTCCCATACATCTGCGTTAGGAAATTCTCTTGCTAAGTTTGCTAGTTTAGTAACAATATTATTTTTTTCTGATCTAATAACGGCGGCTGATGCCCTGCCTAGAGTTTGCTCTAGTGCAAAGTCAGCCTGTGATGTTCTTCCCTTAGCTCTTTTAACTTCAGCACCGGATACGGAGAAGGCTTGAGATATAGAACCATTACCCTTGCTAGACGGAGAAGATCCTTTCTTAAGTGTGTCCGCTGCAAAACCAGCAAGCGGGACATAATAGTCATATCTATCTTTCCAGTCTGCAAGGTTTTCTTGATCAACAAGACCATTGTCTCTATAAAGTTTTATTGTGTTATCTATAATTGGCTTATGGTATTTGTTGTAAGCCTCCATTAATATTTTACCTTTAGCGGCAACAGCTCGTGCTTTTCCGTCTTCGTATATAACGCCGTTTCTTTTTAAATACTTAACAGCATCTTCTGTCTTGATTCCAGATCCTCTGTCTTTATATTTAACAGAACCGGGTTGTCCGGGCTCTCTAAGGCTATTGATATATTCATTTCTTTCAGGTGCATGTAGGTTGTATATAAACTTATTGTATTGATCTATTGTGTATCCGTTATCAACAATAAACTTAATTAAAGTTTCAGCCTGTCTTTCAAACTTCTCTACACCAGTTTTTACTTTGCCGTGATATAGGTCTGTTTCGTCAGTTATTCTTTTTCCCTCGATTGCCTCGGGTCCGAACTGAGATTTAATTGTATTTTCTACAGTGAACGCTGGGTCAAAGTTATTAACAATATTTAATTTAAAATTTCTAAATTGATTTTCAAACCAGTTCTCATCCATCAAAGTAAATTGTCTGTTTTGATTTGGGTCAGATGGAGGTGGTTTACTTCCTTTCTCTGGTGGGACTTCCATAAGCATATCCGAATCTTCGGGCTTCATAATACCCGGGGTATCTTGTCCTTGAGCAACAGCAAGGGCTGCTTGTCCGTCTCCTATGATTGCTGCTGACTCATAGTTATTAGTATCAAACTCATAGTTTTTTCTTGCTTCAAGCCCTGAAAAAGACTGAGGTTTAAAAATATCAATTCCATAGTCTTTCAATGTTCTTGGAATATCCCCTGTTTCTTTGAACATTTTTTCTGCAATAGACTCGAAGGCAGCTCTGCTCTCTGTGTTATAGCCTATTTGTATATTTACTGGAATTGTTTGTGCTCCGTCTTGTAGAGCCAAGGCTGATCTATGTCTACCCTCATGACCAATCACCTTACCATCTGGATCTATAGCAAGAAATGTTGCTATTGTTCGTGATGGGTTTTCATCCATTTCAGCAGGGTCAAATCTAAAAGACACATCTTCCTTAAACACACCGCCCTCTTCTGTTCTTGATCTACGGAGACTGTACGCTGGACCCCTTAGCTTAATGTTTTCAATTTGTTCATCTGTTGTTGTTGTTAATTTAAGAAAATCGTTAATGGGCATTCTAATAATAAAATCACTTACTACTTGCGGGCTTCCAAACACTACATCGCCAGACCTATATGGATTTATATTATTTTCATCAATCCAATCTCTTGTTTTTTTTAGGTCCTCTTCTGTGTCATAAGCCTTGGGGAAAAGAGTTGGATAAATTTTATAAGACCTTTGTTGAATATTTTTAATTGCCTGCATTGGAAAATCAACATAGGCTGGTTCAACAAGCCTGTTGCCCTCAAATACTGCTGCTCTGGATTCTGCGTCTAGGTCTTCTGGTCTGAGTCTGTAGTTGGTGTTGATGGATTCATTTCTTGTCCATCCATATCGCTCTGAGAAGTCTTGATCAACTTCTTGAATTCTCGGTTGGATTTTCCTGATGAGACTTTCAACCCTTCCTTGAAGATCGGGTGAAATTCGTCCAATACTTTGAAGGTACCCTTCGCCATTTTTATCAACCTCCCAGTTGTTACCTAAATAACCAGTGTTTGCTGCAAACTGTCCAGCGATATACGACTCGTTATTATCGAATTGTACACCATCTAATGCTCTTTTAACAATGGACATAAACTTGATGTTGTCAATTCCGACATAATCAAAATTAAGAATTCTTGCTCCCCTTGGAGAAGCAATTGGATTGTACTCTGTGTTGCCCGATTCTGCTGCTATTGCCTCTGCTATAGCTTTTGTTTCTATTTCAGACAGCGGTCTACCTATATCTATCTCTATTCCGTTTAAGTTTTTCTTTGCAATGTTCTTTTGGTAAAAGGGTTTATGATATCCAACACCATCTTGTTTTAATAAAATACCAACAACAGCTGCGTATGCCTCTGCTAAATCTTGCGAGGCTGGATCCAGTGCTGTGATTTCATCTTTCTGTGCTTTATATTTTTTAGCAAGCACAGCCTCGGTTTGTGTTCCCGGGCTTACGGTTTGCTCAAAATATCCCGGTGCTTCAAAGTTACCGGGTGTTAATAAACCAAGCTCTTTTGCAATAATGTCATTGCCGTCTTGATCAAGAAAAGCCTTAGACACTGCCACATGGTATTCTTGCAGTTGTTCATAGGTTGCATCTTTTACCTCTGGCATGTGGTTGGTTGTATCTCCGGGTTTAGACTCCCAGCTGATTTGTGCAAGGTTTTCTTTTAACGCATCACTAAAATCGTATTTAGAAACTTCTAGTGATGTGCCTTCGTCCTGTGATTTTTTGGCAACCCATATAGCTGCCTGTACTTGCCTTTGCTCCCACCCAAGATCATTTGCTATTTTTTGAACCTCTTGTTCTACAAAATCATATTGTCTTGGAGACGGTACTTCTGCCTTATACCCAAATGCTCTGACCATCCAAAGATCTGTGGTGACAGCCTGCTCTTTTGTTGGATCAATGAACCCTATTATGTTTGCATAAAAATTATTTGTTTTTCTGCCGCTCCAATCTTTCCCCGAAAAAATATCTTCAAGCTTTTTGTTCATTGATTGCGGGAACCTGCCAGTGTTAATTGGTCTACCAGCCCTATATTGATTGTATGCTTGTATTGCATAAACCATATTTGTGCTTACTGGCGTACTGGGAGATGTAATTGCTATTGCTTGTGCAAGAATATCTGCTTCTCTTTTATCGCCGCTTGTATAGTCCAGCAGGGCTTGACCACTTTGTTCATACCAAAATCTACCAACCTCACCCTCTTTGGTAAGTCCTGCTATTTTTCTTCTTAAAGCCCCAAGAGCTTGGGGAGTTGTGACACCCTCGGGTGCTCCTACATATTGACCTGTTGTTCCGACCCTTGTTCGTACTGGAGGTCGTATATCGTCCCGTCCTTCTGTTGGGACCTCTGCTGCCAGCTCTCCACCGGCTGGTCCTTCTGAAGGGATAGTTCTATCTGTTGTTGTGTCTGTTCTTTCGGCTGAAACCGATACACTTCTAGGGGCACGGGGTGACCGAAACGCACGAAGTATTCCGCTGCTTTTGTTTCCAAATCCGTCAACTGAAATTTCATTGTTTACCCTATCAATAAGTTTAACTGTCTCTGGTGCATATTGCTCTAGTAGACTCCTGTTAGTGTAATACAGGTTGTGCATTTGTGCAAAAATCTCACCCTTAATAAATCTAAGTTGTCTTTGTGCTGCCACAGGATCTGCTCCCTGTGATATCGCATGCATGTAAGAAATATAAGAACTCATTGGGTACTCAAGCAAGCGTCCCTCAAAATAAACACCATCTTCTTTTTTAAGATTCATGCGTGTTAAATTTTCGTTATTTAGAATCGCAAAGGCTTCTCTAATAATTGGACCTTTGGTGCCAGACTTAATAACAAGCTCTGGATTTCTTTGTCTAAACCCAGCATCGTTATATGTTCTTTGTTTAGATCTGGTTGGTACTCTTTCAATTTCGTCAGCCAATGAGGTTGCTATTTCATATTCTGGAATTTCAAACAGAGGGCTATCAAGGTGTGCAGATTCTCCGTAATCAAAAAAGCCATAATCTATATGGTGCCCAAGTTCGTGAGCAAGGGCTTGTGTTGTATTAAGATTGTGGGTCGATAAACCAACAAGAGTTTTTCTTGCGGTTTCAACATCATAAGAAATGCCTGAAAGTTTTGTAAAACCTACATTTCTAAAAGCTGGGTTATAAACAGCGTACGGTGTGTTAACTGCTCTTCCTGAACGCTCGTCGTTACCAATCATCCCAAAGAACGAAATGTCCTCTACTATTTCAAAAGGCATGCCTGCCTGATTAAGAACCGCTATAGATGTGGATAAGTTGTCTGACTCAACCTCATTAAAGTCCCTAAGTCTTGAGATGTAGTCGTCCATGTCTTGTTCGGTAAAGCCCTCAACCAAAAAGTCATCCATGTTAAATCTTCTAGAATTTACTATGTTAGATTTAATAGCATCTTTCTCTTGTGGGTTTATTTCTTGGAAACTTATTGGATTTATCTTGCCGTCAAGTTCTGATATTTCTATATCATTTAATAAATCTTCTGTGGTCTCTCTAACTTCCGGAGAAACATCCTCATCTATCTCTGTGGTTGTAGGACTAAAAACCTTTTGTGCAGCCTCTAGGTCTTGCGGTCTTACTATTTCTTCAGCAGACTTTCTTTGTCTCATGACATCTAGTTCGTCTATCTCTGGCTCTGGTGGTAGCTGTACGACCTCACCAAGCTGATAGTTTAAATAGTTGTTTGTTAAAAAGTCTTCAGGGTCTAGCGGGGTTGTGCCATCTATGCCTGTGTTTAATATATCAAGAGTTGTTTGATCTATTGCTTGACCAAGGAAGTCCGCATTTTTTACGGCTGTTTCTAATTCTCTAGCAAGTACACGTGCCTTATTTGGATCAAGTTCTAATAAAGATTGTTTTACTTCTGGTGCTAATTCAAAAACTCCTCTTGCAGTAATTGCAGACCCACTTCCTGCCAAAGATGCAAAGAAAGAATTAAAAGAAATGTCTCTAAAAACATCTATCTCTCTTGGTCCTGTGTACAAAGGGTCTTTTGATGCCTCTCTGACCTCTCTTAATTCTGTCTGTAGACCAAAGGCTGTGTTGTTTAGCTCCTGTGCAACACCGTTTACAGTTTCCCAACCGAACTCATTAAGGGTTACATTGAACCCATCTCTGGCTAAACTTTTATAAACGCTCTCGTTCTTTTTATAAGATCGTGTAAATATATCAGACAGTTTCTTTGTTGGCACTGCCTCTGTAATCAATTCTAACGTGCCATTTATATTTGCATTTAAGCTGGCTGCATCAATTGACAATCCCTCTATTCTTGCCTGTTGATAGGATCGACCAGATTCTTGTGCTGCAAACATGGGAAGCATTGAATATGCAACATATGGGTTTTTTCTAACTCCAGCATATAAAAGCACAGGTGCCTGTTGAATAAAGCTTTGAAATCCCTGTGCTGCTGCTGTGCCTATATCACCAAGATCTGCGTCTTTATAAATTTTATCTAATTTTTTTTGTAGCCTTGTATATTCTTTTTCATTTTCCCCGAGAAACGTAAGCAAATCATTTTTAATTTCTTGTTGATATTGAGGGTTTGAATTATATTTTTGCAACTCACCTGTTTGTTGCATTAAAGTTATTGCTGGGTCGGCAAACAACATTGGGTTATCTGTAACCCAAGAAGCCGGTCTCTCACCCCTGAGTTCAGAAAAATAAGATTCTACCGCTTTTCTTTTAATTCCGTTAAATCCTTGTAAGAAACCGGGAAGGGCTGCTTTTGCACCAACTGGTATTCCAGAGAAAAAATCTTTTGTGCCAGAATAGACACTTAAAATAAAATCAGAGGACCTGGGAATGTCTATACGATCTGTTTTTTCATTCCCTTCCTCGTCTTGGAAAGTAAGCTCGCCTGTTCTGTAGTTTAATGTTGGTGCTTTAGTTCCAAAAGCAATATCAGATGTGGTTGGCTCTAGCTCTTCTTCCCGAGGAACATATTCAGATATTGGCTTAAGACTAACCTCTGGCTCTTCTATCGGCTGCTGTTCTTCTTCTAGCTCTTCCTCTGGAAATCTTGGCTCATATTCAGATATAGGTTTCTTTGCCACACTATCTTCTCCTTGTTCCTAGGTAGTAATAAAGTTCGCTTAATAGGGCAAAGTCATTGTCTGTTACGTCGCCAGAATAAGTTTGTGAAAGCTCGTTTTGAATGTCAGTAATTGCGTTATCAATAATGTCATTGCCATAAGCCTGCTTAAGTTTTGGCAAATAACTTGCCTGTGATTCATTTCTGTTAATTGCTAATGGTTGGTTGCCAACTGTAAAATCATATGATGTTTTAGATCTAACACCAGACGCCGCACTCCCAGAAGGTATTCTTGTTGCAGACCTAGCCTGTCTTAATGATTCCTCTACAGTAAGCTTTGTTTTATTAATAATTCCATCAATAGTTTCGCCTTGAGGAAGAGTGAGGTATGTTTTGCCATCAATGGTTTTTTTATTTAGATAATCTCCAAAACCATCAAATCCTTGAGATAAAGATCTAAGACCAGAATCAACTGTTTCCATATCTGCTTTATCTGTGCTGTCAAAGGGAAGTCTAGAAAATCTACCGATTCCGAGCTTTACTTTTTTGTCTTCTATATCAAGGTTGCTTTGATCTCTTAGTTCTTCTGCGGTTTCTAATATTAAGGATTCAAACTTTTGATCTGGTGGAAAATATTTGGCTGAGTTAATGCTATTTATTTCCTGCATAATTTGAATCATGCTTGGGTTATCTAAGGCGGTGCCAAGCAAATGTCTGCCAGCAGATACCTGATCAATAAGGTCCGCTGTTGACACGGCTACTGCGTCTGATTTTTCAATATCGCCTCTTATAACTTTTTGTGATCTATCGGGTAAAAAACCCTCTACTGTTTTGGTTTCGCCTGACGGGGTTAAGATAGTATATTGAGTACCTATTAATGACTTCTTGCCACCCTCTATAGATTCAAAGGCACCAGTCATTCTTATGTCTGTAATTTCTCCCTCGTTACCTTTATCGTCTTGATATTGTTTACCAAGATACGCTGAAAGCTTTGGTCTAAATACTGCACTAATGTCTTCTGAATAGTCTCCAAGATCTATTGTTTCTAAATTAAGATCTGGGTTTGTTGGCTCTAATACTTCTGCCAATCTTGCCTGAGCTTGTGCATACCTAGGATTAAAATATTCAGGTATGTCACTTCCGCTTTCTTGAAGCCTGTTAAGAATTTTCAATGAGTTGTTTTGCCAAGCCTGCCACTCAGGTGCGTTAGACTGCCTAAGCTCTATGAGCTGCGGGTCTTTTGACCAACGCATGGCACTTGATAAAAACTCAGTAGTAAGATTCCAGTCTTCTATGTCGTCATTTCTTTGTGCAATTTTTACAGCCTCTTCTGTGCCTTGTTTAATGTCAGCCGATACTGTGTCACGCCAATTAATTGTTGATTCAACAACGGCTTCTTCTCTCGCTCTGTACTGGGCAGTATTTTTATAATTTAAATCTTGGATTTCTGCTTGAGTTTTTTCAGCCTCTAAAAGATTTTTTTGAATTGTTGACTGTGAAGTAATTGCATCTAATGTGGCTTTATCTCTAAGCCTTTCTTCTTGTTCTTTCTGTAATTGTAAGGCAGAAATCTTAAGACTTAAATTAATTCCGCTCTCTAGTCCGTCTGCAAATGACATGATTAATCAAATATTTTTTTTAACAAAAATGCTGCTGCTATAGCCGCATAAGTGTATGGGTTAGTTAATAGTGCTGTTGCACCTCCTGATGCCCCCGCTGCTGCTGCACCCTCTGCTGCTGCTGCTTCAGCAGCTATAGCCGCCTGTGATGCTTGTGTAGTAACTCCAGCTGTGTTTGCAACTCCAGCCGCCACCTGAGCTTCTCCAGTCTTAATTGCTAGAGCCTCTGCTGCTGCTTTTTTTGCAGCCATGCTTGCTGCAACTTTAGGTGCCGCATATGCACCCGCTACACCAAGACCTGTACCAATCAGTTGTTGTGATTGAGCTTCTTTTGCCTGCTTGAGTTGTTCTTCTGCAATATTTTTAGATGCTTCTTGTTGAGCAACAGATGTAAGACCGGCTAACGCTGATCCTTTAATCTGTCTACCTGTTGTTAATAAACTAGCCACCTACTCCTCCTTGGGTTGCGATTGCTCTGGTTCCTAAGGCTCCGCCTATATTCCCAGACATTAATTCCAGTCTTCTTTCATCCGCTCTTTGTCCTGCTAGATTTCTTGCTGCGACAGTTGCAGATGTTTGTGATCTTTCAAGGTCTTTGTAAAAACTCTCTGATTCTCTTAAACCAAAACCACCCATTCTTCTTCTTTGTTGACCAGATATATTTGCGTAAGCCTTAGCCACAGACTGTTGAGCCCGTGAAATTTCTTCCTGTCTAAGCCCCGGAAATTGTTCTGTTACCTCAGAGATCATCTGTTGCTGTACTGGAAAAAATCTGTTTAAGTAATCAGCATATTCTGCTTCATATAAATCTGCTAAAGTTTCTTGTGCAGCTTGATCTCCGGTTCTATATGGGTCTACAAAAAACTGACCTTGGTTTGCAGGCTGATATCCTCCACGACCAAGATCAAAATTCATTCTCGTTTGTGGCATTAACCCAAACGATGCTCCCTGATATAAATTTGTCATAGGATCAGCCATTAACCGCCACCACCAGAGTTATTTCCAAAACCACCAAGAGTATATCCCACCCCAAGACCAACACCTGTACCAATAGCCGCCGGTACCGTTTGTGCTTTTGCAAAACTAGTTTTTGCTTCAGCCTGTGCTCTTTGTTGTGCTATTTTTCCGACATCACCTAGACCGGACATAGCCTGACCAGCCTGCCCTTCTCCTAAAGCAATAATGTTTTGTAGTCCTTGGTAGTATCTATCTACCTGACCAGACATACCTTCAGCGGTTCCTATGCCTAGACCTCTTGCCTGTGCCTGAGATAGTTGTTGTGTTCTGCCTCGGTATTGACCGGATGTTGGATCTACGCCTTGTTGAAATGCTTGTTGTGCTAGCTGTCTTCTTTGTTCTTGAAACTCTGGTTGCTGTATTGTATTTACAAAAGATGCAACATTTTCAAAATTAGAAGGATCTTTTAATGATTGAACGTCAGCGATAAACTGATTTTCTAAAGGTACAAAATACTGTTGATAAAGATTAAACCTTTGTGCAGCAATTTTAGCCAATGACTTTTGTGCTGGGGTGTCTTTAATTTTTGTGCTTCCGCCGCCACCTGACATTAGATCTCCTTTTCTACTATGTAATATTTAAGGTTGTAACCTCTGGTGTTCAGTGCCTTGACTAAACCATCCCAAGGAGTCCAGAACTCTATCTTAGAACATCCTTTTGTTTCAGCTATCATTTCAACCTCGTCCATATATTTCTTTGCTGCATCCGCCCTATCGTCATGGGCAATCCAGACCAATAAACTTTTTCCCGGTTTGAAGATCAAGGG
>Ga0055584_100005708_pt1 | contig 12197 bp, 28 predicted proteins | sample OSDHelmetaG_FD_58716 | JGI IMG/M metagenome (GOLD analysis project Ga0055584, IMG submission 58716) | Pelagic marine sediment microbial communities from the LTER site Helgoland, North Sea, for post-phytoplankton bloom and carbon turnover... | ecosystem: Environmental > Aquatic > Marine >... | reverse complement strand
GTCTTATGTGATGTGATTCTACATTGAATCTATCTGACGTTGAATAGTTTCGTTACGTTCCTCAATCATATCAACAAGAGAGGAATCCATGAGGTCAATGAGAAAATTAGCGCCTAACAAGATAATGATAGCGGAAAGGGCGATTCGCATGATGAGAAGATTTAGTGAAGAATGTGAAGCGATTAGAGTGTTACAAACGCTTCAATTACATGCCGTTCATGTATTCATGTAGTTCAGCAAAGTATTGCTCTTCGGTCTCAAACTTGCGACCATAGATCTCACATGGAAATGTATGTTTTTGAAACATAGCGCCTGCAACTTCGATATCTTGTCTGTCATAACCCATTTCGAGCAGGGTATCAGTGTAAGGGTTGCCAGTAGTCATTTGAGTGAGATTCTTGAAGAGTGGATATGATTTAGTGGTGCTCAGTTTGATGCCTCCATAAACACATCGTAGAAGCAATCGAACGCCGCTGGATCATGACAGAAGGAGTTGATTCCTGCCTGATCGCATAACCAATCGTATGCCATATCAATGTCCGCACCTGTATCTAATACAAAGGATTGTAACCCTCGGAGAGCGTTAACAAAAGCGGAGTCGTTGAGAAGCATTTGAGTTGTGTTCGTTTGTCTTGAATCAATTGTAGTCGATCTGGGGTCGTTTGGATAGGGGTTTCACCAATATTGGGTCAGTTCCCCGACCGTCACACCCTAGAAAACTGGCATCGGGGTGATATTGTTTGGAGTGATCACCATATATTCAGATTGAGTGCTTTTGTTCTTTACATCTTCAATATCGTAATACAGATCAATTGTTTTAACAACACCTTGATATTGTGCTTCAAGAACATCATCAATCTTCGTGCGATTCTTCGACTTCACAACATCATCGAAACCTTTCACTTTGCCTGCTTTGGTGAACATAGGTGCAACACGAGGCATCACAGTGATGAACAAGATAGACTCAATTTGAGTACACTCGGGAGAATAATACAACCTAGCAGACTCACCGATGGTGGTATTTGCATAGTTCTTGATATTCTTGTTCACACTGCTTTGATATGCTTTATCAAGGATTACGACCTTAATGTTACCCTCATTGTCATATCCTACCATGTCAAGATCAAATGTCCCACCGAAAGCATCATTTTCCAGTCGTTGTTCAAACATCCAATTGTACTCAGCAAAGCGAGGATTGGTGTTCAAAAGTTCATCTAACAGCACTGCATGTAGTCGTTTGACACGTTCCTTTCCTTTGGTATCTTGAAAGGAAGTGATCAAGAATTCTTCGAGAATCATGGTGTTGGGAGTAACTTAGTGGATGAAATGATTAACAAGAACGTGAGCATGATTACCACGTCCCATGATTTAGTTCTAATGAAGAATGGCACTGAGATAGCATCACCTATAAACTGCATCATCACTCCTAATGTTATATTCACATGTAGGATGATAAAGTATGCAGCGACCACAAGAAATGATCCTATGACTCTACCAGTGGTGTCAATCTTCATCAGAAAGGGTTGCTCCAAGACTCATACTTTTTCATGGTGATGTAACCCTCACGGCACAATTCATCAGTGAAGATACCCCATGCCTCACGCTTTGCGACCTTATCTGTTGATTTAGTCGCCATCCAATTGTATTTGAACTGTTGGAGTGCTTGTGCTTTGGTGATGGTCAAGGTTTGTGTCCTTTGCTGATGAATCAATTATAGAGCATTTGGGGGGATCTGCATAGGAGTTCACACCCAATTGGGTACAGTTCCCCTAGTGTCACAAGGTTTGTTGATATTCTCGCAGTGCTTCGATAATAATAGATTTCAACTCAATTCTCTCCTCTGTTGTGAAGATAGTACGTGTCTTTACTGGCATCGGAGGATATTCACGTTCTGAGTTGTTGTTACTCACACCAGGAAGACTCATGCCTTGTGTGTCAATCTTATCCATTACTTACCAACTCCCATGGGATCGTCTGCATTATTCTCTAAAACTGAAATTAACTCCTCACCAGTTTCAAGAGATTCAATAACCTCAGGGAACTCACTTTCTGCAATTGCTAACATCTCATCAAACGTGAGTTTATCACACTCACGAGACAAATACTCATAAACAATGCCTTGAACTTCGCCTTTACTAAGTTCACACGCCATAATGCGTACACATTCATTTTGTAGAGCATCTCTGTCGATAATGTTGTCTTTTGTCATTGTGCTTGTTGAATAGTTGAATCGTAATAGTTCATCATTTTGGTGTCACGCTCTGCTAGGAAGTTAAGATAACCTACAAGAGCAAACATGACACAAATGCCTGATAATCCGTATTGTGTGATCTTACTCATAGGTTTGTTTGATTGCATCAGATTTGAAACGACGGCATAACTTAAACAACAGTTTTAAGTCATCTTCAATCACATAACGAAACGAGTCAGATTCGATGATGAACTTACCATCTTCCAACCACACTTGTGGGAGTTGTTTCTTGTAAACTGGGAGATCGAAGAGCATGATGTTAGATAAGGGTTTGTAGTGAGTGTTAGTTAAGGGTTAGAATACGTTGGTCCATGCGTAATGTTTAGCAGAACTGATTCTACCATCTTCAAGTAACCCATCACACACGCGACAGAATACTTCAAACTTCTCCAATCGTGTCATTTTAGTATCAACGCTCTTTGCAGTTTCACCGACGACTTTGAGAAGTTGTGTTTTGAGCATGATGTTAGTTAGCAGGAGTAGAAGTGATCTCTTTGATAGTGTCCCATCCATTGAATTCATGGAAGAGTTTATCATTCAGTTTGTGAGCATTTAGAGGTTTGATGTTACTCTTGCGGTCAAATCTAGTGACTTGACCATCTCTATACTCTATGCGGATGTTATACAACATCAACCCACACATGCCATGGGAGCATACTCAGAGCGAGGCATCTTGTCGGTGTTGTAGTTAGTTACCTCAGCACCGCCAGCGATACGCTCAGCAACCTCATGCTTGAAGTTAGTAGCACTGATTACACTGTAAGAACCTTTGTTAGCATCAATGAAGTGTACACGCTTGATGAAACGCTTAACAACAACTTTCATGCCTTTGATGTCATCTGCCTCAGCAATGAATGCCTCAGGGAAGAAATCAACGATGCATGTTTGGTTGGTGAGTTGCATTTGCTCTCGTTTTCTTTGACTCTCTTAATATACACGATTTTGGGGCGCTGTGCCACCACCTAGTCCAGTTCAGCAGGTGTCACAGACAAATTGAAACTTAGCGTTAATCGATTAGTGTCATTATTCTGCTTCATTACTCCATGACGTACAAAAGCAGGGAACAAAAGTAGATCACCACTCTTAACCTCAGGCATCATCACATGTGATTGTTCAAATATATGTGTGTAACCCAAAACTGTGTGAATATCACTCATGTTTTCAAAGTAAAATCGTCCATCAGTTTCAGGATCAAATTGAATGAAGATCACACCACAAAAGTTGACGAAATCAGGGAAGTTTACATGATTGTGTGCTTCTTGTGCATGTCCTTTGTTATAAAGATTTAACCATGAATTGACAACGTTGATCGAGACATTATCAGGGAAGTATTGCCACAAATAAGGTGCAAGAAAGTCACCCAATTCATCTGGTGCGATTACATCCTTCTCTTCAAAAAATGTTGTTTGAACAGAACAATTCCACCGCCCATCAGCATCACTAAGTAGATGCCTCGCTGAATCCAAAAGGGAACCTAAACTCTCCTTGTGCTTGTGAATGTGTGCTTGGTAGAACTTTATCGGGAACAGATTCTTCGTCGGCATGAGGAATAACTACGTTGAACTTATTTAAGAAAGAGTATGCATACTTGGTACGATTGCCATGGATTCCCCACCCCAACCATTTGTATGCATGTGTCATATAGTGTTCAACACTATGACCAGGGATCTGTAAGTAAAGATTAAAATCTTGCCACTGTCTCTCATTTACCATGTAATGTAGTTGTGTTGTAATAGTGGATGGATTTCCACCATATTTCTGAGCAAAACTACCGAGACCAATGTATCGATTAGTTGATGTCCATTGAATGATACCATATCCACCACGTAGACATTGATCATAAGGAACAATTGCACCACCTTCACATACATTAGGGGTGAATCGTGACTCTTGTTGAATGTTACCCATCACAACAGCGAGAGCATTTAGGTCTTCAATGCCCCTTTGCTGTAAGAATTCAAGGGTTGTAATTTCATTTGGTGTACACCCAACGCATTCAATCACTGGTGTTGGTGGTAGGTTGTAAATCATCATCGTTAATTATCAGGGTAGTAGTATACTCTTCAAGGTTAGATATGTCAATGATCTCCAATATCTGTCGATTCGCTTCTCTCCAACTGGGACAATTGTGGGGATTTGAGCAACTCATGTTGATGATCTAATTCGTTGTAGAGTGAATCAAGTAGTCCATTGATGTAAGTTGACTGATTTAATTGCCTTGCTAATCCCATCATCTCGACAACATGATTCTTGGATACTTCCAATATATAACACTGCTTAGTGTTAACCTCTATATTACTGTGAGTCATGCGAATCCACCTCCTTTTGTTTTAAGATCAATAACATCAATGACTGAACAATAGTTGGGATAATTCCACCATGCTTCAAGAACTAAGCGGTAATCATCCACAATTTTTACACTACCATCAGTGCATCGTATCTTGTATCTATGTCGATCATAGGGAGCATCTGAGGTTGCTGTAAAGAACTTAGGCAGTCCAGTCATGAGTCAAAAATTGATAGAACGAAGAGTAATAATCCGAAGAGTATAAAGTAAGAGAGTATTACTGCGAATCCAACCATTCATCATACTCAGGATTGTTTACATAAGATAGATGTTCAGGAGACCAAACAATCTTAGATGGCACAACATCAGAGGGAGGCATTTTCATCAACCAAGCACGAGATTGCTCAACTAATTCTTCTAATGTATACTTTGCCACTGGTTTTACTTTTTGCATGGTTTGCTCGGTACTTGGTTATTGTAGACGATAATCAAGTGATTGAATCATTTGGTGTGTAGGTTGTCCAAGTGGACGCCCTTGTGTGGTGCTATGGCACCCAATGTGATACGAATATCATTAGTTGGAGGATTACCATCATGCACTATTCTACTATCAAAGATAACAAGTCTTCCTTGTTTGAATTGAACTTCCGTTCCATCTTCAAAAACCGTAGAACCATCAGACCCAAAAGCATGGTAAATGATAGATGTTGCCTTATGATTGAAGTCGGTATGCATCTGAGACTCATGACCAGGGTTTTGTGCGTTAACCAATAACCGATGGATGTGAGATAGAGGGAGGTCCTTACATATGTCTTTAAGGATGCATTCGTTGAAATACGCGAAGAACCAATACCATGGTGTTTCTGGTGTAAACTCATTATCTCTGATGACAGTATTGCCCCAGAACCTTGCTTTACTATAATCGCCATAAGGTGTGTTGTTGTAGAAGTAAGGAAAATCAGTGGATAAGTATTCACCCACGTCATCAATCATCCAATCAGGGAAATACCCATCAATTACTTTAATGTTATCGTTAGTCATGAAATTGTAAAATTAGCGGACACAGTAATTCTGGCAGAACCAGTAGACTCTCTTTGTGGAGATACTTGATGATGTAGATATGATGGAAATATAATTATATCACCCTCGGTTACATCAGGAAACCAGGTATTAGTACAGGGAAAATGCTTACTGAAATACCCCTGATGCATATCCTGCGACGGATCGTAGAATACAAATTTACCATCCTTCTCAGGATCATACTGAACAAAGTAAGCACAACTAAATGCACAGTTATCTCCCCCACAATGTGTATGTATCTCCTGGTAATCACCTTGTTTATATACATTTAACCACGCTTCTGTCATTTTTATGTTCACAGTTGGTTTCCCACCCAGTTGCATGGTCATCTCCCTGAAATTATCAGAAATATAGTTGTTGAACATTTGCCATGAGAAATCAGTCTCATTCGTATTACTTTCAAATGAAGAAGTCATAGTACAGTTCCACTCACTAGGTTGTGTGAGTTGTGCTGTACCAAGTTCATAGAGTAGCATATCTTTAAGATGCTTATGCTTCTCTACTTCACCATGATAATACCATTTAGGAAACAATGTCTGAACTTTACCCATTATGCAACCAACGAAAGAGGAGGAATACCCTGCACAAAGATAGCATCAACTACATTTTGCAGGCGTTTGATGACATGCTTGCCATAAGTCCTGTGGACGGGAACAGTGACGAAACCTGTGGGTTTGTTATAGAAACTCCACTGACAGGCAGTCAGTTCACCAGACTTCAAGCGAGCAGCATCATCTTTATCTAGGCGAATCACGCGACCGATAGTCTGTGCCATCTCCACAACGTTGAGGTTACGAAGTAAGATAGTGTGAGTAAGACCAGGGACGTTGATACCCTCAGAGAGAATAGAATAGTGGAAGACGATGAACTTGCGTCCCTCTTCTTTGCCCCACTGTGTCAACGTGTCGAAGAATACCTCACGAGATACCTTGACACCATCAACGATTGCACCAAACTTAGATGTAACGTGCATCACATTATAACCACGTTCTGTGAGTTCTGCAAGCAAAGATGTCTTGCTGATCATGTTACCGAGGATGCGACTAGATGGGACAGCAACTAGAACCTTAGCAGCACATGTGTCATCAAGGTTGTCAAGAATGTCACGAACAGTGCCAGCGTCAATGTCATGAACGTTGTGCTTTGTACGCTCGTGATCAGTCTCGAAAGGAACAATCGTAGGGGGGAGGATGTGACCTTGCTCGATGAGTTCAGGAGCAGGAACATTACATAGGACACCACCATAGATGTCACTATTGTTCATGCTACGATCATGCTTACGTGCAACACGAGGGGTTGCAGTAAAGAAATAGCAACGATTAGCGACCATGGATGTTGCAGCAGTGCCAATAAAGAACTGCTTACCTACACTATTGTGTGCTTCGTCGAAGTATGCACAGTTGATAGCAATACCACTGTCAATCACCTTAGGGAGAGAATGATAGGTGGTGAAGATAATGCAGGACTCACCTGCTGCCCGTGCAGTGTTAGCAAACAGTGCAATCTTCTCAGGTTTGGTGGACTTGAAATAGCGAGTCTCACCACTATGTGCATGACAGACGTGTGTCCAAGTACCACTGATATGCTGCATAAACTCCTCACAGAGTTGATTAGCAAGCAAGATACGTGGAGCAACAACAACTAGGGTACGGTTGCCAGTAGAAAGCAATTCGATAGCATGTTTGATCATGATAATCGTCTTGCCACCGCCAGTAGGCACGATGATCTGACCTTTGTCAGCACTCTGCATGGCATCAAGAGCGCGTTGCTGATGAGGACGAAGGGTGATGGTCAAGTTACTGCGTTTCTGTCGATACAACTATTATACACGAAAAAGGGGCGCTTTGCACCCCCTGTGACACCTTGTCATCTGTCCTTGACATGAGGTAACATATCGTTACCTGGATGATCGTTAGTTTTACCTCTATATGCTTTCTTATGTTGAAAATAGTCTGAGTCTAGTTCAAGTTCATCCCATTGTGAAGCATAACATAAGAGACAACACTTATTCGTTGGATGTCTAGAACCAGGAGGATTAGGTTTCTCACTAACACATATAGTGATGTATTCATCATCAATAAAGTTGATATATCCTTCGTTAGTCTTCCACCTTACTCTTGCACCAACAGACAAAGACTTGATTATATTTCTAATTTCCAATCCTGGTGCCTCTGCAATGAATAGTGGTGTTGTCATGGAGTTTAGATGAAGTTTGCATTAATCAGGATTCTATTCTTATGCTGTACTGGTGAATGACCAGTATGCATATGCTTACCGTTGAATGTTAATAATCTGTTCGCTTTGGGTGTCACATGTACAATGTCATGATCATTCTTGTCTCCCAAGATAATAGTATCACCATCAGAGTCGTTGACATAATAGATACAAACAGTGTGTGGTTCTTTACAGTCTACATGAAATGCATGACGGTAACCCTCACTGTTATATAGTGTCATATCAGCACGTACTCTCAAACATTCTTTTGCTTTGATAGTTGATTGCATAGTATCAACTAATTGTGCAAAGTCTGGATCACCCTCTGATGTTAACCAATGATTGAATCCATGTGCCTGAACATCATCATTACCATGTGTTAATGTGTGCTGATAGTACCAGGGAAACTCCCATCCCATCAACACAGTCTGCAAATGTTGATGATATTCAGTATCTAGAAAATCATCAATGATCCTCATGTTTGAGATGTAGGGTGGTCGCAACTTCATCAATCAAATCCCTTGTGTCATCAGGTAGTTCTCCATACCTAGTGTGATATTGTTTTTGTAGACAAAATAGAGCATCACGTAGTAATGTTTTCTGTTCGTTGTTCAATAGTGGAGACTTTAAGAACATGGTCATGGTGGCAGACACGCACTATTTAACGATTTACTTTAAGAGTATAGCGGGTTCTGTCGGAACAGCAACCCCTTTTAGGGCACCAGATAGGAATTGACAGTGAAAGTCTTGATCCGCTGACATGATTTGTGTTGTGGTATGCTCTTGCTGGAAAGTATAGCACATCTCCTGGGGTTAATACTGTATCAATAGCAATGGACAGTTCATCATCTGTCGGTAGATATGGAGGATCTTCACCTTCGATCAGAGTAGATGCTCTCTCATTATATACTTGCCACCTAGTTTCTCCTTCCATTTGTATAATAAAGTTATTAGGTTTATCCCAGTGTGGATGAAATGATGGATGGGCATTGTTGGCACCATTGGTCACAAATATATGACAGTCAGCACAACCATCGAATGTGTTCTCTAATTGTGACAACAACTCATCTACTTCTGGTTTACCATGACCATACTTACATATGTTGACAGTATATCCAGCGTTGACAAGTTCAAACAGTTCTTTCTTTTTAGGCACATATGTATAGAACCATGGTTCTTCTACCATATCCAAATCCATACGCCTACGATCATCACCAATGACAGTGATTACGTGATTCCATGGAGCATTAAGAGCGTCTTCGGCATCTTGCCATGATACAAATGGTGTCACAGCATTACGCCACACTCGTGGACGATCGTCTGCCCGATATATCTCAGGATTAAGAAACTCTGGGTTTAAAATTAACATTCAAGGCAATCCTATATCCTGTGCTGGGTGATGATGAGGCATGTAATACATCACCATTAAATACAACCAACTTTCCACGCTCAGGTGATACTTTCAACTGACAATCTGGTTGAAATATACTCTCACATTGATTGAAAAATATAGTATCACCATCATTACCATTCACGTAGTACAGTGCAGTTATATGTTCTTCTTCATAGTCTACATGTGGACAATGATGATCTAACTTGTCAGGTAGTAAGCAACCAAGACGCACACGACAAATATCACGAAAGTCTTGATTAGCAGCATCAGAAATTAACCTCAACGTAGACTCAAATAGATCGTAATATTGTGATGCTGGTTGATAGTCCATCACTAGTACATGTGAGAATGAACTATTATTAAATGCACCCTCGTATGGTGTCGGACCATCAACAAATGTAGTCTCTTTGACAAGATACCAAGGAAACTCCTGTTGAGTTACTATATTCTCTATCTGATCAACAATTATATCAGGTAGAGGTTTAGTCGAACTCAATAACATATTGTCGGCGGTCGCTGGGTACGTCACGAGGATACATGCAAGGGATAGATAATGATAAACGTTTACCACCTGGGAATGGTTTATGATATGTTCTTGATGGGATATACATTACATCACCAGGCATCAATGTAACATCAAGAGCAATATTTAATTCTTGTCCCGCTTTATCTGGTAAGTATGGTTCGTCAGTCATTTCGATCAGACTACTACATCTCTCCTCGTATACATTCCAATGAGTTTCACCATCAATTTGACATATAAAGTTTGGAGGTAGATCCCAGTGAGCACCAAATGATTTACTACCTGATTTAGCAGCACCAAAGATGTGTGCATCACAGTTACAATCAAACACTGCTTCGATATTCTCTAATAGATTATCTACTGCTGTATTATAGTGACCATACTGTTCAATGATAAATGTATGACCTTCATTCAATGCACGAAATAGTTCTTCTTTATGTGGCACACCTGTTTCATACCACACTTCAAACTTTTCAGGTAACATCAAACGACGACCCTCCATGTTCATCAACTGAGTTCTATAATACCATGGATTATTAAAACAATGAGTAACAGTATCCCAATTAACATATTGTGTAGGATTTCTCAATGCTTCTCTCCATACCATTGGTTTATCACCACATTGGAAGAGAGATGGATTTAGGAATGGTAGTATTAATTTATTCATCAAAATCACCTTGGGTTGGATCTAATGGAAATCCAGATATGTTGACACTAATAGCAATACGGTCACTGATGGCAGGGCGTGTCCTATGTCTATACCATGATGGAAATATAACATAATCAAACGATTGTGTGTCTATTGTATAGAAATCATGCAACTCGCTAGTGTCACCATCAGTTCTTGCCCAATCATCATATGCACTGTGTAATGGCGTCATACGATGTATCTGTTGGAGTGGATTCTCAAACTGAATCTCACCTCCACCTAATTCTTTCTTGAAGTAATATACACAAGAGAGATGAGAATGACTACGAGCACCCCCTATATGGGCGTGTAGACCTGTTGTATCACCCTTAGTGTGCCTATTTGCCCACATGGACTCAATATAGAGATGAAAGTCTTTCCGATATCTTACATCATTGTTCCAATAGTCACGCACACTATCAAGCAATGGAAATGATAACCAATCAAACAATGAATTATCAAATAGTTCAGCACCACCATCAAGTTCTGATGTAGATACCCCAGATTCTAATGCCCAACCACCTTCACACTGATTAAATGCATCAGTCAGAAACTTATATGTTTTATCAAACTGTTGATCAGTCGGAACTATCTTCCCTTGTTTGACGATGGTAGGAAAGGTCAGATGGTGTGAATTCATTTCCTTTTCGTTCCTCACTTTCTTTAATAAGTTCCATCATATCCCTCTTAGTTCTAACAGGGATGAAGTTAAACGAAATACTCATACGTTCATCTTCTGTTTCATTTTCACGAACACCATGAGCAACCCATGCAGGAAACAGCATAAGTCTACCAGCAACAGGTGGATATGCCCATGTTGAATGTGTATGTGGAACTTCTGCTGTACTCATATCCTCAGATGTTCCGATTGAATGTAATAGATAACCTTCACCAGCATCTCTATGAAATGTAAGTTTACCTACTGGACCTGGTGGTACTTTAACATAGAAAGCACCAGACATTACAGCACCAGGATGTGTATGGACCTCATTATATCCACCAGTACCATTAATATTCATCCAAGCATTTGCATATTCAATTGTAGTATGAGTAGACCCAAAACTATCAAATGCTTCAACTGCTTTCTCTTTAATTTTGATCAACAAGTTCTTAAACTCATCACCATCAAGATCAGGATCATTGATAATTGGTTCACCTAGAAAATCAGGGGATTGATAATTACGCATTCCCCTATTACTACGTGCCTTACCTGGCATATTTAATGCCGTATCAACAAGGATACGTTCCATTTCATCAAGATCAATGTCAAGATCAACCCACCAAACAGGGGTGGGAAAGATATAATCTAGGTTCATTATTTAAGTTTGTTGAGTGCATCAGCACCTTCGTTATCTGATTCCCAAGCAGCATACTTTTCGTATCCAGGGCGTGTGCGTACTTTAATTTTACGCTTCTCTTCAATTTCTTGCTGGATCCATGGTTCTGATTCTTCTTTCAGAACATATACACGATACAAGTTAAGAGTTTCCAAACCACCTTCAATCTTAACAATCTCATCACGAAGTTGATTCAGTTCAGTAAAATCTACTCGTGTCTCTTGATCATCAAAACTCATACTAGACAACGAACTGTTCAGTGTTTCGTACCTATCATATTTTGTACGATGTTGATGCATCAAATTACGCCATAGATCGTCAAATGTCTTGACAGCATTCTCAGGTTTATCAACTTCTTCAATTGTTTCAGGTTCCCATTCAGGAATATCTGATTGATTGATGATCACTTCTTCTGACATAATTA
>Ga0055584_100005707_pt1 | contig 12197 bp, 11 predicted proteins | sample OSDHelmetaG_FD_58716 | JGI IMG/M metagenome (GOLD analysis project Ga0055584, IMG submission 58716) | Pelagic marine sediment microbial communities from the LTER site Helgoland, North Sea, for post-phytoplankton bloom and carbon turnover... | ecosystem: Environmental > Aquatic > Marine >... | reverse complement strand
AATGAAACTGAAACGTTAATGCCTGCCCCATTATACTATTCTCATCGTTTAGTTGAACGTCAAGCTGAAGCTCGTAAGTCAGGAATTTTACCTTGGTTACGTCCTGATGCTAAATCGCAAGTTACCTTCATATATGAGGACAACAAACCTATCGCAATTGATACTGTTGTCCTTTCGACTCAACATAATCCGGATATAAAGCAGGAAGATTTAGTTGAAGCTGTAATGGAAAACATTATTAAACATGTGCTGCCAGCTGAATTATTAACTAAAGACACTAAATATCATATCAATCCAACAGGTCGCTTTGTTATTGGTGGACCTGTAGGTGATTGTGGTTTAACGGGAAGAAAAATTATTGTTGATACCTATGGCGGCATGGCTCGTCATGGCGGTGGAGCTTTCTCAGGTAAAGATCCATCAAAAGTAGATCGAAGTGCTGCATATGCTGGTCGTTATGTTGCTAAAAACATTGTTGCTGCTGGTCTTGCGGATCGTTGTGAAATTCAAATCTCATATGCGATTGGGGTTGCAGAGCCTACTTCAATTTCTATCGATACTTTTGGTACAGGTAAAGTGAGTGAAGAGCGTTTAGTTGAACTGGTGCGTGAACATTTTGATTTACGCCCTTACGGTATCACTAAAATGTTAGATTTATTACACCCTATGTATCAACAAACCGCTGCGTATGGTCACTTTGGCCGTGAACCTTTTGAAATGACAGTTGGTGATGATACGTTTACTGCATTTAGTTGGGAAAAAATAGATAAAGCGGATGATTTAAGAAAGTCAGCAGGTATCTAACGCTTACTATAGCTCTCTAAATTTAAAGCTCACAGTAAACATCAATAAACTAAACCAGCACTCTTATGAAAGATGCTGGTTTTTTGTTTCTAACAATAAAAAATAGTTACACGTGAGGATTGTTTTTTATCTCCTCAGCCCTTATCTTTTAACTATCTTTGCTCTTTCAATTAATAAGACTCAAATCTTTAACTAGTATTAACTAACATGCCTAAAACACGTATTTATCAAGACAGTAAACTAAGTTTAAACGAAACAGTGAAATTATCTGATGATGCCTTTGGTCATATTGTCAGAGTATTACGCTTATCAGAAGGCGATATTGTTGCCCTTTTTAATGGAAAAGAAGCGGTGCAATATACGGCTAAATTAGTCGATGTCAAAAAGAAAGAAGCAAGTGCAGAAATAATTGATAAGAAAATAGTAGAAAATGAATCGCCTGTACATATTCATTTAGGGCAAGGTATTTCTCGTGGTGATAGGATGGATTATACCTTACAAAAATCGGTTGAGCTTGGTGTAAATAAAATTACCCCCTTGTTCACAGAGCGTTGTGGTGTAAAACTATCAGGCGATCGCTTAAGGAAAAAGCATGAACAATGGCAAAAAATAGTTATTAGCGCTTGCGAACAAAGTGGTCGCTGTATTGTGCCAGACGTTGCTGTTCCTATGTATTTACAAGACTGGTTAGATCAAAAAACTAGCTCACTTAAACTGAATTTACACCCAAAAGCTAAACATTCTATTATGACATTGCCCGTTAATAACTCTGAGGAGACGATTCAAGTAAGATTATTAATAGGCCCAGAAGGTGGCTTAAGTGATGAAGAAATCAGCAATGCAAATAAAACTGATTTTCAAGATATATTGCTTGGTCCGAGAGTTTTAAGAACAGAAACAGCGGCACTTACCGCAATAACTGCATTACAATGCCGTTTTGGTGATTTAGCATAATTTCATTGTTATATTACTCAACGACAGAGTTAAACATATAAACATAGGATAAGAAATGACAGTATCACAGCCTACAACCATAAAGATCGGTATCGTAATGGATCCTATTAGTGAAGTTAAAGTTGCTAAAGATTCTTCTATGGCAATGATGTTAGAAGCACAGAATCGTGGTTATGAAATCTATTACATGGAAATGAAAGATTTGTATCTTGACCGAGGCGAAGCAAGAGCCAACACCCAAAAAATAAAAGTTTTTGATGATGCTAATCATTGGTATGAATTATCGGATCAACAAGATATTTCACTGAGTGATCTTGATGCTATTTTAATGCGCAAAGATCCTCCTTTTGATACTGAATTTATTTATGCTACCTACATTCTTGAGCGCGCTGAAGTAGAAGGTACACTTATTGTTAATAAACCTCAAAGTTTGCGTGATTGTAATGAAAAATTATTTACCGCTTGGTTTGCTGATTTAACGCCACGTACTTTAGTAACACGAAATGATGGTCAAATTCGTGCTTTCCATCAAGAATTAAAAGATATTATTATCAAACCACTTGATGGCATGGGGGGATCTTCTATCTTCCGAATTAAAGAAGGTGATGCCAATGTTGGTGTCATTATAGAAACACTGACTAATCACGGCCAACAATACGCTATGGTTCAAGAGTATATGCCAGAAATTGTTGACGGCGATAAACGTATTCTTATTGTAAACGGTGAGCCAATGCCTTATTGCTTAGCACGTATTCCAGCACAAGGAGAAACGCGTGGTAATTTAGCTGCAGGCGGACGTGGTGTTGCTAGGCCCTTAAGCCCTAGTGATAAACTTATAGCCGATACGATTGCTCCTGCACTTAAAAAACGTGGCTTATATTTTGTTGGTTTAGACGTTATAGGAGATAAAGTGACCGAAATTAATGTCACTAGCCCCACTTGTATACGTGAAATTGAAGCCGCCTACCCTATTAATATTAGTGGTAAATTAATGGATGCTATTGAAGAGAACATTCGAAAGTTATAAATCGCGTACATGAAAATTTCATTTAATAGAAGATGTACTGCCTATTTTTTCTGTTCAAACAATCCATAAAAGGTAAATAGATGAAAAGCCTAGAGAACCAATTTTTGATTGCTATGCCATCACTAGCCAATGACTATTTTAACAAAACGGTGACTTACATTTGTGAACATAATGATGAAGGGGCAATGGGCTTAATTATCAATATGCCCGTTAATATCACTTTGCATGATTTATTAAAACAAATAGAAGAAAATGATCAGGAAGAAAAAAACAAGAATACAGCTAGCCAAAATATTGATGATACAGCTGATCAGATGCTTGAACCTGTAGCTAAAACAGATAGCGTGAGTGAAGATACTCCATTAGATAACAGTTTAGAGCAACTTGTGCTGTCGGGTGGCCCTATATCACAAAACCGTGGTTTTGTTTTACACCAAACTCAACCGGGATGGAAAAGTTCTTTAGCGTTAAGTAAAGATATTATGATCACCACATCCAAAGATATTTTAATGGCTTTAGGAACTGAAAAAGCACCTGAACAATTTATGGTGACATTAGGATATGCAGGTTGGGGGCCTGGTCAATTAGAATCAGAATTACAGAGTAATACTTGGTTAACCATTGATGCTGACAGTGATATTCTATTCAACACTCCAATTGAACAACGTTGGCAAAAAGCAACACAAAAGCTCGGAATAGATGTCGCACATCTATCCTCTGATATTGGTCATGCATAATGTCTAAAAAAACAGCAAAAGAAATAGGTCAACGTACAATTATAGGTTTTGATTTTGGTAAAAAATATATCGGTGTTGCTGTAGGTCAAGAAATAACCAGTTCAGCTTCACCATTAGGATCAGTTAAAGCAACGGATGGTATTCCTAATTGGGATGCACTAGCTGCATTTTTAAATGAATGGCTGCCAGATATTATTGTCGTTGGCTTACCTCTAAATATGGATGGTAGCGAACAGCAGTTAACTAAAGATGCCAGAAAGTTCGGTAACAGACTTTCTGGGCGATTTGGATTAACTGTCGAATTTCAAGATGAACGATTAACAACGGCCGATGCAAAAGAACAACTATTTGCTCGCGGTGGTTATAAAAATTTAAAAAAAGATAATATAGATGCTGAATCTGCAAAATTGATTATTGAGAGCTTTTTTGAACAAAGTTACCAATAAAAATAGGTATTAAATCCTCTTTAATAAAAAAACTATTTACAGGAATGACGTATGAAATTATTAGCCTTTGGTGCTAGCAACAGTTCTAAATCGATAAACAAGCAATTAGCCGCTTATGCTGCATCTCAAGTAATTGGTGAAGATATTCAAATAGACGTAATTGATATTAATGACTATGAAATGCCTTTATTTAGTGCAGATAATGAAGCTGTTTTAGGTCAACCACAGCAAGCAAAAGATTTCTATGAGAAATTAGGACAAGCAGATGCCATTATTATTTCTTTTGCTGAACATAACGGCTCTTATACCGCGGCCTATAAAAATCTATTTGACTGGACTTCACGTATTCATAAAAAGCTATATCAAAATAAACCAATGGTTTTATTAGCTACCTCACCTGGGCCGGGAGGTGCGGCAACGCTATTAAATTCTGCAGTAGCTTCGGCTCCTTATTTTTCAGGCGAGGTAAAAGCAAGTTTATCAATACCTAATTTTTATGATAATTTTGACCAAGTAAAGCAAACGCTAATAAATCATGATCTACGTGAACAACTAAAAATAGCACTCTCACAACTCACTACATAAAAACACAACAATAGTACGCTTCGAGGTATTAATATTAAAAGGTATAATACCACTTGAATAAAAAGTCGATATAAAATAGATTATCAGCTGATTTTTACTGAACAACTTGACTAATGGCAACCAGATGACTACACAAAAACATTTCCCCTACGTTAACGGAACAATGTTAGCCGAAGATATTCCGCTTAGTGAAATAGCAGCGCAAGTAGGCACGCCTTTTTACTGTTATTCAAACACAGCAATTAGTGAAAATTATAAAGACTACCAAGAAGCATTTTCAGATCAAAATACACTTATTTGTTATGCAGTTAAAGCCAATGGTAACCAAGCTGTTTTATCAACATTAGCAAAATTAGGATCTGGTGCAGATGTTGTATCAATAGGTGAAATACGTCGAGCACGTGCTGCTGGTATTCCAGCAAATAAAATTGTCTATTCTGGCGTAGCCAAAATTGAACCTGAGATAGAGTATGCATTAAAAGAAGGTATTTTTCAGTTTAATGTTGAATCAGAGCCTGAACTTGAGCTGATCAGCCAAGTTGCAAGCCGTTTAAATAAAGAGGCTGCGATTGCTTTTCGTATTAACCCAGATGTTTGTGCAAATACTCATGCCAAAATATCCACAGGTAAAGCTGAAAACAAATTTGGTGTACCTATCAGTAAAGCCCGAGAAGCATACAATAGAGCGGCTTCACTCCCCAATATAAAAGTACAAGGCGTTGACGTTCATATTGGTTCGCAACTGACACAACTTGCTCCTTTTGAAGAAGCCTATAAACGTATTGCCCAGTTAGTTATTGATTTAAGAAGTGATGGTCATAATATCAGTGTAATCGATATCGGTGGTGGTTTAGGTATTACTTACAATGATGAAGTCATACCAAGTAAAAAAGAATATTCGGCGATAGCCCAAAAACAACTAGGTCATTTAAACTGTAAAATAGTGATCGAACCTGGTCGTTCTTTACTAGGTAATGCAGGAATTTTAGTAGCTAGCGTTGTTTATATTAAAACGGGTGAAGAACGTCAATTTTTAATTTTAGATGTTGGCATGAATGATATGATTCGACCAAGTATGTATGAGGCCTATCATGATATTTTAGCTGTTGACACGAGTACAACCACACTGAAAACCTACGATGTTGTTGGCCCGGTTTGTGAAACAGGTGATACGTTTGCTAAAGCACGCCAAGTGCATGAGTCAAAATCAGGTGATATAATTGCTATTATGAGCTGTGGTGCTTATGGCGCAGTAATGGCGTCTACTTACAACACGCGTATGTTAGCGCCCGAAGTTATGGTGAAAGGTAGTGAATTCGCGATTGTTCGACCACGTCCAACTTATGATGAAGTCATTAACGCAGATATAGTACCAAATTGGGTATAGCCAACAGTCACTGAGAACAATAAAATTATACGCTACGAAACAGCCGTTTCAATAATGATGTTTCGTAACGAATTTCTCACAACGCTCAACTTAGATTTAAATTAAAACACACAACAAATATCATCTAACATACAGGTAACAACCCACACATTTTTATAACCCACACGCTTAAGTTGCTCTGCTGCAAATGTAGCTCTAGCGCCGGTGGCACAATGAATAAAAATGGCTAAATTTTCATCTGGATATAGTTGTAACATTTTCATCTCTAATAAACCACGGGGAATATTGATAGTATTTTCGCCTGACTGTTCAGCAAATTCAGATGGTTCTCTAACATCAATAAGAATACCATTTTCTTGTTTACACTTTATCGCAGCATCTGCTGCTGTAATCGTACTAAGTGACTGCATTGCCTTCGCAATAACTTCGGGAATTGTTTTTAACATATTTACTCCTTAGTTAATTCATTAACGATTTTTGTAACATATTACTGAGCGATTATTCACACTTAGCAGTAGTATCTTTCAAACCTAATTTTTTTAAAATGGTCATCATTAAACACCACTTACTAAACGAGGATTGCAGTAAATTTACGCCGATAAAGGCTGTAAACCATACCCAATTTGGCGAGTGAAACTGGGTAAGTATTAACGAAACTAAAATCATTATTCCTGCAACTAATCTGAGTGCTTCATTTACTGTCATGATGTTCTCCATTGATTGATATTAAATTATTTATAATACACGATAAAAAATAATAAGAATCGTTATCAACTTAGACTTATCTAAATTAACTTTTTCTTATATATATTATATTAGCCTTTACTAAATTAAAGTACAATAGTAGACTTAAATAAAATTAAAGCATAAAAAACGGACATTATATGATAACAAATCAAACAAAATTATTAGAAAGCGCTCAACTTGTATCAAGTATTCTCAAACAACTTTCTAACCCTTATCGCCTTATGGTCTTGTGTTGTCTATCTGAAGGAGAACTTACAGTTGGTGATCTAAATGAAAAAATTGATTTATCACAATCTGCATTGTCACAACATTTAGCTAAATTAAGAGATAGTGAAATAGTGGCGACAAGACGCGAGTCACAAACCATATATTATCGAATCGCCAATCAAAAAATAAAATACTTATTAGAAGTTTTACAACAACAGTTTTGTGAAGACATTTAGCTTATACCCCATAGAAACGACCACGGACAATAACCAGACATGCAAACGACAACTAATTTTACCTCAAAACTACTGAGTAGTGTTTTAAGAAGCAAAGTACCTTTTATTATACTTCTGCTCTCCATAGTCGCGGGTATCATGGCATTAAACTATACCCCACGTGAAGAAGAGCCTCAAATTGTGGTTCCTATGATTGACGTTATGGTCAACGCTTCTGGGGTTAATGCTCAACAAGTTGAGCGATTAGTCACTACTCCCTTAGAAAAATTATTAGCACAAATCAGTGGTGTTGAACATGTCTACTCTGTTACTCAAAATAGTCAAACAGTTGTAACATTACGATTTCATGTTGGTCAAAATCGTGAACAAGCATTACTTAATACCTATAATAAACTTCACTCAAATACTGAAAAAATTCCCGCTATTGTCGATAACTGGCGAGTAAAACCCATAGAGGTTGATGAAGTTCCTATTGTGATGCTTGGTCTATGGAGCAGCGACAACAGCTTAGTAGATGATTTCAATTTACGTCGCCTTGGAGAAGAAGTTGCTACTTTTTTACAAGCGATAGATAACACAAGTGAAGTGAATATTGTTGGAGGTCGTTCCAGAGAAATACAAGTTAATTTAAATCCTGAACAAATGACGGCAAGAAAAATAACGATCAGTGATATATTTGGTGCAATACAATCATCAAATGACTTGCAATACCATGGTAATTTAATATTAGAAAATCAATCATTCCGTCTTGAAAGTGGCGATGTTTTTAGAGATGTAAATAGCTTAAAACAAACCCCCGTTAGTGTTATTGATGGCAGTGTTGTTTTATTAAAGGATGTTGCTGATATTATCGATGGCCCTAGCGAACAAAATAGCTATACTTGGATAGATTTTGCCAATGACTATCAACAAAATAATGTAAAAAATCATAACGACCAACCTTTTGTAACTATCAGTGTAGCTAAACAACGTGGTAGTAACGCTGTTACAGTAGCCCAAGATATACACAAAAAGATTAACGAACTACAGCAAACAATATTCCCTGAAAATGTTCACGTTGAAATATTACGTGATTACGGTGAAACCGCCAATGAAAAAGTCAATAATCTTACCACTAGCTTAGCGTTTGCCATATTTACCGTTGTTGTTTTTATTGCCGTATTTTTAGGCTGGCGATCTGCTGTTGTTGTTGGCTTAGCAGTTCCTATTTGTTACGGCATTACCTTATCGTTAGATTTACTATTTGGTTATACAATTAACCGCGTAACACTGTTCGCCTTAATATTATCATTAGGTTTACTTGTTGATGATCCTATTACCGGTGTTGACAATATAGAGCGATATCTAAAAGAGAAAAGTGGCTCGCTGCACGATAAAATAGTTGGTGCGATAAATGAAATCCGAGTACCATTATTAATGTCTACATTAACGATAGTATTAGCTTTTGTCCCATTGGCTTTTATCACTGGCATGATGGGACCTTATATGGCACCAATGGCTTTTAATGTACCATTAAGTGTTATCAGCTCTACCCTTGTTGCTTTTTTAGTGACCCCGTGGTTAGCCTCTAAATTTATCAAACCTAAAGTAACTGCAGACTCAGCAAAAAAAGAGCAAACAGAGCAAGGCTTTAGTCAATTTTATCGAAAAATGCTAACGCCATTATTAGAGAATAGAAAAAAAGGTAAATTAGTTTTATGGCTAGTATTCGTGTTATTTATTATTGCCGCCTTATTACCAGTGATGCGTTTAGTACCACTAAAACTATTGCCTTTTGATAATAAAAATGAAGTTCAAATCGTTATTGATATGCCCGAAAATGCTACTTTAGAACAAACCGCGGCAATGGCAAAACGTGTTTCAAGTAAAGTACAACAATTATCCGAAGTGAAAGCGATTGCGACATACGTTGGTACTTCATCCCCCATAGACTTTAATGGCATGGTACGTCAATATTATCAGCGCCAAGCACCTTATATGGCTGACTTACGTATTATTTTACTTGATAAAACCAAGCGAGAGCATCAATCTCACGCGATTGTTTTAAGATTAAGAGAGCATTTAAAGTCATTAAGCAAACACGACCTTACTGAAAGCGGTATCAATATAAAAGTAGTGGAAGTACCGCCCGGTCCGCCAGTACTGAGTACGTTAGTTGCCGAACTTTATGGTGATGAATTTACACAATACAAAGCGTTGCAACAAGCAGCGAGCATTGTTGAACAAAGATTAAAACAAGAACCGCATGTTGTTGAAGTTGACTCGACAGTTGGTGACGATCAAACAAATTTACGTTTTATTACCGACAAAGCCAAAGCCGCTTTATCGGGTATTTCAACACAGGTTATTAACCAAACAATCGCTGTCGCCAATAAAGGAAAAATTGCGGGTTATTTACATGTCAACAATGAAGCCACACCGCTTGCCATTAATATTAAACTCCCCATTGAACAGAGAGAATCGTTAACAGACATTAATAGATTAACGATTAAAGGACAAACGGGCCTAGTACAAAAAACAACGCTCCAAGGTATTGATATTGCACCGCGATCACTTGTTTCTCTAGGTGAACTCGGTCACTTTGAAGAATCGATTAGCGATAAAGCTATTTTTCATAAAGATCTAAAACCTGTCGTGTATGTCACAGCTGATATTTCAGGTAGAACACCTGCAGCTGTCATTGCTGATGTTAATAGTGACTTACGCTATGGCAATAACATGAATTCTGAAATTAATAATACAAGTTCGGCCGAAGAGAAAAATTGGCAAGATCGTACATTTCTAAGCAGTGGTAGCAGTAATATTTGGACTTTACCAGATAATATAAACTTATCTTGGGGTGGCGAAGGTGAATGGCGTATTACCATCAGAGTATTTCGTGACATGGGAATTGCTTTTGCTTTTGCCTTAACTGCTATATTTTTAGTCTTAAGAATACAAACAGGCTCAGCTGCATTATCAGGTATTATTATGTCAGCTATCCCACTAACGGTTATTGGGATTATGCCGGGCTTCTTTATGCTGAATCAATTCGGCGAACGCACTATAGCAAACGCCCCTGAACCTGTGTTATTTACCGCAACAGCCATGATAGGCATGATTGCCTTGGCGGGTATAGTGGTCAGAAATTCTTTAATTTTGATTGAATTTATTACGCAGGCCCGAGATAGTGGTGAATCTATTAAGGAATCATTAATACAAGCTGGCTCAGTACGTATGCGCCCCGTATTGCTTACTGCGGGTACAACATTACTCGGTAATTTAATTATTACCCTTGACCCTGTCTTTAGTGGTTTAGCTATTGCGATTATTTTTGGCATTATCTCATCAACCATATTCACCTTACTGGTTGTACCTATTGTTTATTTATTAGTTTTTGATCGGGAAACCGAGAAAGAAGTCGTCAAAAATTCACCTTCAGCTGTTCCAAATAAAGTGATTACATAGGAAAAATCATGACACAAGACATTATACAAAAAAGCACAATAAAAAAAATATTACTCCCTGTTATCGCCTTAACCATTTTATTAGTCATGGTCGCTTGGCTTGCGGGATCGTTCGATGAAAAAGTATCTCCAACACTCAAAAACAAAACAGATAAAATCTCGAATATAGCTAGATTAGATACCCAAAATAGCTATACAGTTACAGCTAAAGCCAACGCTATATTCGAACCTGTGGCCGCAAGTGTTGAAGCGAAGCAAACAACAATTATCTCATCAAGAGTGTTAGCGAGAATTAATACTATTGCAGTAAATGCAGGTGATACTGTAAATAAAGGCGACTTATTAATAGCACTTGAACAAAACGATTTACAATCACAAGTACTGCAAGCCAAACAAAATATTATTGCTTTACAAGCTCGCTACAAAGAAGCAAAACAAAACTTTAAACGCGCAGAAGAACTACTCGCTAAGCAATTAATTTCAACAGCTAACTTTGACAAAGCAAATACAGATTATCAAAGCATTGCCGCAGAATTAACGGCAGCAAAACAACAACTATCTCAAGCAAAAACGGCACTGAGTTATGCGACATTAACCGCTCCTATTAGTGGTTTAGTTGTTGACCGTTTTGCACAGCCTGGCGATACAGCGCAAGCTGGCACTAAATTATTATCATTATACAATCCTTTATTATTGCGAGTAGAAGCACAAGTACGAGAACAGTTAGCACTTACATTAACCGTTGGGCAAAAGATAATTATTGAACTACCGAGTATTAACAAAACCATTTCCAGTGAAATAGAAGAAATTGTACCCGCCGCTAATACGGGGTCACGTAGTTTTTTGATTAAAGCAAGAATTGCTAATAATGAAAACTTATTACCTGGTATGTATGCCCGTATGTTAATACCTGCTGGCGAACAAATAGCGCTTATTATTCCTTCAGATAAAATAGCCCATGTAGGTCAACTGGATTTTGTTTGGGTAAATGTTAATGGCAATATTCAACGCCGCTTTGTTCGATTAGGGAAAGCACAAGACGATAGCATGGTCACTGTTATTTCTGGCTTAAATAGCGGCGATGAAATTGTTTCATTGATACAGCATTAATTCCTTTAAATCAAAACTGACTAGCTCTTGCTAAGCAGCAACGACTTACTTAGAATAACCTATAATTTACGCTTCAACTTCTTTGGATTCTCATGGCATTACCAGATAAATTTATATTCTCGATGAACCGCGTCAGTAAAGTGGTTCCGCCAAAACGTACCATTTTAAAAAATATTTCTCTCTCATTTTTCCCTGGCGCTAAAATTGGTGTTTTAGGCCTAAATGGCTCAGGTAAATCAAGCTTACTACGCATTATGGCGGGTATAGATAAAGAATTTGAAGGGGAAGCCAGCGCATTAGCGGGAACAAAAATTGGTTATTTACCCCAAGAGCCACAATTGGATGAAGAAAAAACAGTACGTGAAGTGGTTGAAGAAGCCGTATCTACGGTTAAAAATGCTTTAAAACGTTTAGATGAAGTATATAACGAATATGCTGAAGAAGGTGCAGATTTTGACGCGCTTGCTAAAGAACAAGGTCAATTAGAAGATATTATTAATACGCAAGATGG
>Ga0055584_100005706_pt1 | contig 12198 bp, 13 predicted proteins | sample OSDHelmetaG_FD_58716 | JGI IMG/M metagenome (GOLD analysis project Ga0055584, IMG submission 58716) | Pelagic marine sediment microbial communities from the LTER site Helgoland, North Sea, for post-phytoplankton bloom and carbon turnover... | ecosystem: Environmental > Aquatic > Marine >... | reverse complement strand
GTGACCCCTACGATGTCAACGTAGTGCTCTCCCGCTGAGCTAATCGCCCGTCACCATTTTTAAATCCCGGCAGAACAAACTGTAAACCGCCGGGCGGGTCGTCTTTTATACTGAAAGCGCGCTGCTTTGCAAGCTGGCTTGAGCGGGTTACGCCGCGAGAATTTTATCGACCTCGCCAACCAGATCCTTGAGATGGAACGGCTTGGACAAAATCCTGGTCTCATTGGCCGGCTCGGCGCGTTTGGCATGCAGGGCGACAGCCGCAAAGCCGGTAATAAACAGGACTTTCAAACCAGGGATTTCTTCACCGGCACGCCGCGCCAGTTCGATTCCGTCGAGCCCTGGCATAACGATATCAGCGAGCAATAAATCGAAATCACTGGTTTTCGCCATGATTTCCGCCATCGCATCATTGCCATCGGCGCAATCAACGACAGCATGACCTGCCCGCGCCAGTGCCTTTGCCAGAAACTGCCGCAGAGAATCATCATCTTCCGCGAGTAATATGTGCGCCATGCTACAAAATTCTGATTACAAAGCCCGAATACTAAAATCCTGATCGGCCTGACTGATCTGACCGGAATTACAACGACACACTATAGCGACCCTTTCCTTGCGAAACGTTAATCCCCCGTCGGTAATGTATGGCGCGACATTTTGTACAATGCAAACTAATGACAGAGCCATCGCAAACGGGTAAATCTCGACTATGGCGAAACAACTCAATACAGAGCCGGGAAACGACGACCCGCTTGAGGTCCTGTCTCCGAGGCAGCAGACCGCACCTGTAATATTTGCCTCTCCCCATAGCGGCACTGACTACCCTGCAGAATTCATCGCCAATTCACCACTTGATCTTCCCTCCCTACGGAAATCGGAAGATTCCTTCGTTGATGAGCTTTTCGCTGCGGCCCCAGACCATGGCATGCCGCTGCTGCGGGCGCTATTCCCCCGGTCCTATATCGACCCCAATCGGGAACCCTTTGAACTTGACCCCGGTATGTTTGCCGACGAGCTGCCCGATTACGCCAACACGCAATCAAGCCGCGTCCATGCTGGGCTCGGCACCATCGCGAGACTGGTCAGCTCTGGTCAGGAAATTTATGGCAAGAAGTTACGTTTCGCTGAAGCTGCGGAGCGAATCAACGCCAATTACCGTCCCTATCACCGGGAGTTACGGGATTTACTCGATCAAACCAGACAGGAATTTGGCTGCTACCTGCTCATTGACTGCCATTCGATGCCATCTGTTGGCGGGCCACATGACCCGGACGCTGGACGCCGGCGCGCCGATATCGTTCTCGGCGATTGTTTTGCCAGCGCCTGCAATGAAGCGGTCATTAGTAAAGTCGAATCTATCTTCACCGCGCGCGGGTACCAGGTATCGCGCAACAAACCCTTTGCCGGTGGCTTTACAACACGCCATTACGGTCACCCGCAACAGGGACGTCATGCCTTGCAGATTGAGATAAACCGGGCGCTTTATATGGATGAGGCCACCATTCAGCATAATGACGGTATGGCGAAAATGACCAGTGATATCACTGCCGCGATCGAATCCCTGGCTAAAATAAAGTGCGACGATCTACTGCCTGAGTAGCTACTTGGCCAAAATCACCTTTTAACGTTTCGTTCACTACTCTGGCACGTCATTTGCAACATTCTTTTTGTTGCCCCTTTAGCGTGGAGAAGGTCAATGTTGCCAGCAATTGCCAGGTTTGTAGTCAAACAAACTGTATTTATCAGCCTCGCAATCATCGTCATGGGTGCTGCCACCGGTGTTATTGCCGCCAATCCGGTCAAATTTGCACCGGTAACGGTTCCTTAGGGCGATCTCTGCAAATAGACGATCAAACAGGTTGAGCGGGCCAATAGATTGCCGAACATGCTGCTGCATGCGGTATCTCTGGCGGAGTCCGGGCGCTGGAACAAAGCAGAGCAGGCAAGTATTGCCTGGCCATGGACCGTTACCGCGAAGGGGAAGGGTAAATATTACCCGGATCGCGACACCGCAATTTTGGCGGTAAAGAAGCTCCAGCGCGAAGGCGTAAAAAACATCGATGTCGGCTGTATGCAAATCAATCTAAAGCACCACACATCAGCGTTTACGTCATTGGAAGAAGCCTTTTCGCCGGCGGCAAATGCCCGATATGCTGCAAGTTTTTTAAAGAGGCTTCGAAAAAGGACTGGATCCTGGGCGCATGCCGTTGGCCGCTATCATTCCAGCAACTGGCAAGGGCGCGGCAGACATTACTGGCGCAAGGTCCGCATCCTTTGGAAAAAATAACAGGTTCGCGATTACAAAGCCCGACGGGCGGCTGATATCGAAGCCTTTAAAGAACGTCGGTCACAAATCGCCCGACAATATTATCGATAGAGCCCTAGTAGGTCGCTTTCGCTGACATCGCCAGCCGACCCTCATTATTGAGAGCCCACAGCGTCGCTTCTCCCGCATCACCGGGCGTACCCTCAACCGTAAAATCATGCGTATCATAGATCGGCGACACCGCTCGTACGGCAAACGTCTTCAGAGTCGATTCCGGATTTTCCCGCCGGAACAAATCCAGCAACAGGGTAAAGGTCAGGGGACCATGCACCAGCAGACCGGGATATTTCTCAACCTCGGTTACGTATGTCCGGTCATAATGAATTCGATGGCTGTTCATCGTCAGCGCTGAATAGCGAAACAGCAAAACCGGTGACGGGTGGATCGTCCGTTTCCAGACTGCCTCTGCTGGTGCGGGCGGCGGTTCAGGGGCGACAGCACCGGGCTGCGCCTCCTCGCGATAGACCACATCCTGCATTTCGGTCGTCGCGACGCCGTCGTCTCCGGAAATCTCATGTTTGAGTTTTAGAAAGACGAGGTTGCCAGTCTTGCCGACCTTGGGCGTTACCGCTTCGATCGTCGTCACATTACGGATGGTTTCTCCAACATGGATCGGCTTGTGGTAAGTCGCCTGGGTGCCGGCCCACATGCGCCGCGGCAAATCGATTGGCGGCAAAAAGTCACCGCGTTTGGGATGGCCGTCCTCGGCCGTATCCTTCAGCTTCACAACTTCGCGAATATAAAACAGGTGCCAACCCGGCGGGATGGCATCACCTTCCTTATAAGGCGCATCATCACGGTCCAACGTTGCGGTCAGCGCATCTGCCTGATAGGCGGTTACCAGCGCATCGGTCGAAGATTGTTTGCCAATCCAGGCATCATATTGATCACTCATCAGGAAAACTCCTTACGAATTTTATCGGTATGGTCGCCGATTCCCGGGACCGGGCCAAGCTCGCGAACCTCGCCATTCATCATCGCCGGCGGTGCCGCCATCGTAACCGGCCCAGTCGGGCTATCCACCTCTACACGCCGCAAGGCCGGATGGGCTGACAGGCCGGCAACATCATTGATCTCGCCAAAGGCGATCTGCGCATCCCGCAGCCGCTGGGTCAGTTTAGGGCGTTCAATACTGGTAAAAGCACCAATGATGATTTCATCCAGCGCCGGGCGATTGGCACAACGCGCTTCGTTGCTACAGAACTTCTCATCCTCCGGCATGTCGGGGCGCTCAAGGACCTCGCCGGCCAAACGGAAAAATTCACGTTCATTCTGAATCGAGATAAGAATCTCACCGCCGTCCTGTGTTGGATAGGCACCATAGGGCGCAATCGACGGATGGTTGAGGCCCACCCGTGCGGGGATTTTTTTGCTGTAATCATATGTCAGCAGCGGCACGTTCATCCAATCGGCCATACCTTCAAACAAGGATGTCCGGATCGCGCCACCCTCGCCTGTCAGATCGCGTTCGATCAGGGCTTCCAGCACGGCCATATAGCTATACATGCCACAGGAAATATCACAGGCCGAGACGCCGACGCGGCCCGGCCCTTCTGGTCTGCCCGTAACCGAAGACAATCCGGTTTCTGCCTGCACCAACAGATCATACGCCTTCATGTCGGCATAGGAACCTTCCTCGCCGTAGCCGGAAATATCAACGGTAATAAGGCGCGGGTTCTTGGCACGCAGATCTTCCGAACCAAGTCCGGCTCGGGCAGCAGCGCCCGGTGCCAGATTTTGAATAAACACATCTGCCTTACTGAGAATGTTCTGCAGCAAGGCAGCGTCAGCCTCGTCCTTGATATTGAGGACCAGTGATTCCTTACCGCGATTGAGCCAGACAAAATACGCGCTTTCACCATGCACCACGCTGTCATAGCCGCGGGCAAAATCACCCTCCGGACGCTCGATCTTGATGACCCGTGCTCCGGCATCCGCCAAACGTGACGAGCAGTAAGGGGCCGCCACCGCCTGCTCCAGCGAAACAACAAGAAGGCCTTGTAGCGGCTTACCCATAGCCATGGCTCAATACTCCAGCTTAATAAGATCGCGGCAGATCAAGAACATGTTCTGCGAGAAAACTCAGGATCAGATTGGTCGAGATCGGCGCGATCCGGTAGAGCCGGGTTTCGCGGAATTTACGTTCGACATCAAACTCTTCGGCAAAGGCAAACCCGCCATGGGTCTGCATGCACATATCCGCCGCCCTCCAGGATGCCTCAGCCGCAAGATACTTGGCCATATTGGCTTCGGCACCGCATTGCTCACCAGCTTCGTAGAGCTCTGCCGAGCGCTTGACCATCAGGTCGGCCGCCTCGGTTTGCGCATAGGCTTCAGCAATCGGAAACTGAATGCCCTGGTTCTGGCCAATCGGCTTGCCAAACACCGAACGGTCACGAGCATAATCGCTGGCCTTTTTAATAAACCAGCGCGCATCACCGATACATTCCGAGCCGATCAAAATACGCTCGGCATTCATGCCGCTCAGGATGTAGCGAAAGCCCTTGCCTTCCTCGCCAACCAGACTATCGGCAGGAATTTTTAAATTATCAAAAAAGATTTCAGTCGTGGCATGGTTGATCATGGTGCGGATCGGCTTGATCTCGAGTCCATTGCCAAGCGCTTCACGCATATCGACCAGAAAAACCGAAAGACCGTCAGTGCGCTTTTCGACCTGATCGCGGGGTGTTGTCCGCGCCAGCAACAGCATCAGATCAGAATGTTCGGCACGCGAGGTCCAGATTTTCTGGCCATTCACAACATAGGAGTCATTACCGTTTTTAACTGCCGTCGTCCGCAGGCTCAGCGTATCGGTCCCGCTGGTTGGCTCGGTTACGCCGAACGCCTGTAGCCTTAATTCACCAGTCGCAATCTTTGGCAGGTACTCCTGCTTCTGGGCATCGCTGCCATGGCGCAGGACGGAACCCATCGTATACATCTGGGCATGGCACGCCGCCCCGTTACATCCGGATTTATGGATCTCTTCCATGATCGCCGCTGCCGCCGTAATGCCGAGACCGCTGCCGCCAAATTCTTCCGGGATCAGGACAGATAAATAGCCGTTTTCGGTCAATGCTTTGATAAATTCTGTAGGATAGGCACGTTCCCGGTCCGTTTCCTGCCAGTATTCGCCCGGAAAATCGGCGCAAAGCTTCGCGACAGCATCACGAATATCTTCATACATTTCAGTCATGGAATCCTCTGTTCATTCGTGATGAAGGTTTTACAGGAACCTCGCTATCCCGCAAGGGTGAGTGCATTGGTGCTTCCGCATTCACCCAATCATAGAGCCTTGACTCTGATCGCCTGGCACGGAACCCTCTACGCATCCCAAGGAGAAGACGTCTATGCCGATCATTAACCGCATCGCAGAATTTCACAACGAGCTGACCGAATGGCGACGCCATATCCATGCCCATCCCGAGACCGCCTTTGAGGAGCATCAGACGGCTGCTTTTGTCGCTGAAAAATTGACCGAATTTGGTATCGAGGTAGATCAGGGGCTGGCGCAAACCGGTGTCATCGGCACACTCAAGGGTAATCACGGCGATGGTCCAGCGATAGGACTACGCGCCGATATGGATGCGCTCGATATCGAGGAAACTGCGACACATGATCATGCTTCGACCAACTCCGGCAAGATGCATGCATGTGGTCATGATGGTCATACGACCATGCTATTGGGTGCTGCGAAATATCTCGCCGAGACGCGTAACTTCGCAGGCACCGTCCATTTCATTTTTCAACCCGCCGAAGAATTCGCTGGCGGAGGGCGCGAAATGGTTAAGGATGGGTTATTCGAAAAATTCCCCTGCGAAACGGTGTGGGGCATGCACAACTTCCCCGGTCAGGATGTCGGCACGTTTGCCGTCTGCCCCGGCCCGGCGATGGCTGCCGCCGACACTATCGACATCACCCTGAAGGGTTTAGGCACCCATGCTGCCTTTCCGCATCTCGGTACCGACGTGATGGTCGCGGCATCGCAATTGGTGACAGCGTTGCAGACTGTGTCGAGCCGCACGATGGACCCGATGGAATCTGTCGTGCTTTCTATTACCCAAATCCATGCCGGCGAGACGTACAATATCATCCCGGAAGAGATCACCCTCAAAGGCACTGTCCGCTCTTTCAAAACCGAAGTTCAGGACGTTGCCGAAGCCGCCATACGGCGTTTGACCGATGGCGTCGCCGCTGCTTTCGGCATGACAGGTGAAGTGACCTATACACGCGGCTATCCCGCAACGGTCAACACCATCACCGAGAGCGAGTACGCCGCCCAGGTCGCCGCTGATATTGTCGGTGAAGAAAATGTGCTCACCGATCTGCCACCCAAAATGGGTGCGGAGGATTTCTCGTTTATGCTCAATGAAAACCCCGGTTGTTATATCTGGGTCGGCAACGGCCCCGGCGAAGGCGGCTGCTATCTGCATAATCCGCAATATGATTTCAACGACGAAGTCCTGCCGATTGGTGCGAGCTACTGGGCGCGGCTTGCCGAGAGGCGGCTCGCCAAAGGGGCTGCGTGATGATCGTCGATGAGGAGAAGCATAAGCGCGAAGGATTCGCGAAAACCTATCCGGAATCAGCGGAGTGGGAAAACCCGGCTGAGGATTTGACGAAGATCGAGTTCGATCACCCGATCTTTCATCACGCGCCAAAAATTTCAGTCGCCACCGGCATTATCGTCGCCATCGCGATCTTTTTCTTTCGCGACGAAGCACCATGGTGGATGCCCGTGTTTGCGGGCTTCATCGTAGCGGCGATTATGTATCGCCTGCTCCGCCCGCGCCTGCGTCACCCGTCAATCGAGGACGAGATCTAGGCCCTTATTCTTACCCCGAAAAATATCCGTCCTTTATGGCCCACAGCCAAGTATAGGCGATGTTTTGGTTGTGCATTTCCATCATGCCGTAATGGCCGTATTTGGGCACGAAGACGACATGGACGCGGGTACCGGCCGCTTCATATTTACGGCCCATAAAGACTTCACGCTTGCCTTCCTCCTCCTTACCGGCAACCCAATGGCCCTTGTCATCGCCGCCGACCATCAACAGCACATTGATTGATTTGAGCCATTCGGGATCGGGATCATCGAGATGGTCAAAATATTCTTCACGCGGCAGACCGGTGAGCGCGGGGTATTGCTCCAGCATCTCCGGCACCACCATATGCTGGTTGTCGCACAGACCGGTTTTCATCTGTGAACGGATTGGCTCGGCCCATTTCACAAAACCTTCTGCGCCGCCCCACGGGCACAACTCGGGATCGCTGACATAGCCCGCCTTGGCAAAAGCCTCGACCGAGCGTTTGGACATTTCATCAACACCCTTGCGGCCATCATCTTCCGCGCCAGTAGCGTCGCGCCATTCCTTGCGCCAGCCATCCGGGCCGCCACTACCCCAACCCAAAATACCAATCACCGTCGTCTTGGAACTGAAGCGGGTCAGGTGCGCGGCCATCGGGCCGCCCGTTGAATGACCATGGGCAAGAACTTTACGACCGGCCAAATGCTCATCCACCAGCTGGGCCGAGCCCTGCAAAATGACATTGAAAGTACATTTCAGATTGCGGTCGTAGATTTCATCGTCGGAAAGTTTTTCGTCGAGTAGATACCAGGGTTGGCGTTCCGCAACGCTTTCCTTCCAGACACCACCCGGCGGATAATGGCCAGGATAGGTAAGGTTCAGAACCGTGAATCCCTGGGAGGCGAGAACCCGGGGGAGGCCGGGCCGTCCATCAGGTGTCGTGTCCTTGCCGTATGAGCTGCCCGCGCCACCATGGAACATCACGATGGCGAGATTGGCATCTACCTCAGCCGATGGCGTGTAGAGAATGCCCTGGATGTCCCAGTCATAGCCGTTGCGGTTAAAGCGCGTGAAGACATCCTTTTGTGTAAAGGCAACCGTGTCGTAAGGCGCGTTGACCTCTAGCCACTCATCCCAGTCGAGCTTGATGAGCAACTCATCGCCGATAAGACCGGTGAGAACTTTTTGAACGGATGCGGGGGCTGAATTATCCATGATTAAGACGCTGCTCCTAAATGGTCGCGCAAGAGATTGACAAATTTTTCAGGTTTTTCAAAAGCGATCTGATGCCCTATCCCGTCAATCGTCTGATGATTGATTCCGGGATAGGCATCGGCGATCTGCTTAACGAATTCCGGCGGTGCCGAGCGATCATCCGATCCGGCAATAATCATGGCCGGACAGGCCAGCGGCGTGACGAAATCGAAAATATTGCAGCGGATGAGAGCACCCGCCAGTTTAAGATGGCCCGGCACTTTAACCTTGGCAGCGAAGGCGACTGCGGCCTCGATTGCCGCAGGATCAGCGTTCGGTGATAGTGAGTTAGGTGTCTTTTTCTTTGCCACCTCTTCCGGTCCTAGATCGGCAAAATCCTGGGCGCGCGCGGCGATGGCGGCGTCCTGCTTTTCTCTGGGATCAGAACCAGAACCGATGACAGCTTCAGCCAGGGTAAGCGAGAGAAGCTGCTCCGGGTGCGCCTTATGGAAAAGCGCGGACAGGCAGGTGCCGACTGAGTGACCGACAAGATGAAACTTGTCCAATCCTAAGGCATCAACAAAGCGTTTCGCGACGATAGTGTAATCCCGGATCGAGGGTTCCTCTTCTGGCATTTCAGAGGACTCATTATAGCCCGGCGCATCCCAGCCGATGACACGATAGCTATCCGACAGCGCCTCATATTGCGGCGCCCAGCTATCCGAGCGACCGCCCAGCCCGTGCAGGATAACGACTGGCGTGCCACTACCTGCCTCGCGGTACGATACAACCCGCCCATCGCCGATATCCACTGTTTTTAGCTCCGGAATTGCCATCGAACTCTCCGTTGATCTCGTAATTTGGCCGGATTATGCGCCGCTGCCATAGGGCGATCAAGGGACGGGCCACAACAAATGCCGGTTTGCCACGATAGATCGCTCCTTTGCAAAGTATTTGTTATATTATAACATCCAAAGGAACATTATTAGGGCGGAGACCAACCAGAAAATGCTGAAAGCAAGAGCAGCTTCAGTTCCCCAGATCATCTTATTCGCACCGATATTTATCGCCTTGCAATTTGTCGCCGTCAGCCATAACACAGCCTATGGCGATATAGGTCATACGCATGACGGCACGTCCTGTATCTTCCAGATCACCAGTGACTCCGCACAAGACAAAACAGCCGGAGCTGGCGACAGCAGCAGCGAAGTCGTGTTTCAGATCCGCTATGCGGACTCCAAAACCTTTTCGCCCAGCCTACGCCTTAAATCAGCTAACTCCATCCGTGGACCTCCGCCTTCCTAATCTTAAACCAACTTAATTTACGTGGCTTATACCGCGTGCAGTTTTCTATTTGAGATTAGGGATAATTATCATGACGAAACGGTACATACGTGCCGTGGCGGCAATTGCCGTCCCGGTATGTCTGGCATCGGCCCCTGTGGCCGCGGCGGACAAACAGGAATTACAGAAAATCCTGCAAGAAGTTCAGCTACTCAAGAAATCCTATGAGGACCGGATTGCGACACTTGAAAACAAACTCAGGGGCCTCGAACAAAAGAAGGCAAGCTCCAATAAAGCAGCAACACCAGCCAGCAGTTCACGGTCGATTAAAGGTAACTCCTTTAACCCGTCGATAGGGCTCATCCTGAATGGCCGGGCCTCAAGCTTCTCGGAAAAAACTTCCGAGATTTCCGGCTTTGGCGTCGGCGAAGAAGGCGAGCGAGGCAAGGAAGGCTTGTCGATTGGCGAATCCGAACTCAACTTCTCCGCCAATGTCGATGACAAGTTTTATGCCAGCTCTACCGTCGCCATCGTTCAGGAAGACGGCTCGGACAAAATTGAACTGGAAGAAGCTTATATTCAGACCCTGCCCGATGCCGGGCTACCGGACGGGTTGCGTCTCAAGGCCGGTCGTGCCTTATGGACGTTGGGTTATCTGAATGAGCACCATTCTCATGCGGATGACTTTGCCGATCGTCCTCTGCCTTACCGAGTGTTCCTCAATAAGTCTTTTAATGATGACGGCGTTGAGTTTTCCTATGTCGTACCTGCCGACACCTATATCGAGTTTGGTGGTGGTGTCTTTCGCGGCGATGACTTCCCGGCGGGTGGTTCAGCGAGTGGCCTCGGTGCCTGGTCTGCTTTCGCCCGCGTTGGCGGGGATATCGGCGATAACCATGCCTTGCGGCTCGGCGCCTATACCTTGCACACGGACGTAAACAGCCGGGCAACCAACGAGGGTGCAGTTACGTTCGCTGGCAAATCAAATACCTATGCAGCCGACCTCCGCTACACCTGGGCACCTACCGGGAATCCCAAGGACAAGGAACTTATCCTCCAGTCTGAGTTTTTCCACCGAGATGAGGATGGAATCTATAATGACACCGGTGCGACGACAGGTAATGTCAATTTCGATGGCAGCTCACAGGGCTGGTACGCTCAGGCTGTCTATAAGTTTGCCCCATCCTGGCGGGTTGGTGCACGCTATTCACAATTGCTCGCTGCAGATACACCGGCTGGGCTCGTTGGAAGTGCCCTCGATTCCGCAGGTCATGACCCCAATACGGTGTCTGTCATGGGTGACTGGACGAATAGTGAGTTCGGTCGAGTTCGCGTGCAGTATAATCGGGAGGAACTGTCCAACGGCAAGGAAGATAATCAGTTCATCCTGCAATACATCATGAGCATAGGTGCTCATGGCGCGCATGCATTTTAGGAGACCGTACATGTTACGCAAACTGGTCATTTGCTCGGTCGCTTTGCTGGGGTGGGTAACTTCCACCCCGGCCAACGCCGAACTTCGAATATTCGCCTGCGAACCGGAATGGGCAGCGCTGGCGCGTGAAATCGGGGGCGACAAAATTACCGCTTATTCTGCCACCCATGAACGACAGGACCCGCATTATATTCGGGCCCGTCCAAGTCTCATTGCGAAGATTCGCCGTGCCGATATGGTGTTTTGCACCGGCGCTGAGCTGGAGATCGGCTGGCTGCCGCTTTTGATGCAGCGTGGCGCCCGGGCAAAAATCCGCGCAGGCAAGCCCGGACACTTCATGGCAGCCCAACACGTCCCGCTTCGAGAAAAGCCCATTGCGGTCGACAGAAGCATGGGTGACGTCCACCCGGACGGCAATCCACATATTCACCTCGATCCCCGCAACATCATCCTGATTGCGCGTGAGCTCACCAAACGTCTTAGTAAAATCGATGCGCAGAATGCTGGAGCCTATGCGCAAAATCTCAAATCTTTTGAAAGCGGGTGGGCGGCCCAGCTGATGAAATGGCAAAATCAATTACATGACCTCAGGAACATGCCGGTGGTCGTGCATCACCGCTCCTGGAGCTATTTGATCGCCTGGCTCGGCCTCAAAGAGGTCGGGTCACTGGAAGCCAAACCGGGGATTCCGCCAACAGCATCACACCTGCAAGCGCTGCTGAAGATAGCAGCCCAGGCCAAAACAAAAGCGATCCTGCGCACACCCTTTGATCAATCCGCGCCCTCAGAATGGCTGTCGCAAAAAGCCAACATTCCTGCCTTAATCCTGCCTTTCACTGTTTCCCGCGAGGCAAAGCCCGGTGCACTGCAATTGCTCTTCGACAACATCCTGTCCCTCTTAAGGCGCGCCAATGGTCAATCTTGAAACGCTCGAGATTATTTTACCGTCGGCCATCGCCGGATTGATGGTCGCGATCATTCACGTGCCGCTGGGCGTAGAGGTGTTACGTCGCGGCATCATCTTTATCGACCTAGCGATCGCCCAAATCGCCGGTCTGTGTGTCGTGCTGGTGAAGCTTTGGGCGCATGAGGCGTCGTGGGGAACTACCCAGCTTGTCGCCATACTGGCTGCCCTCGCCGCCGCCCTGTTTTTC
>Ga0055584_100005705_pt1 | contig 12199 bp, 13 predicted proteins | sample OSDHelmetaG_FD_58716 | JGI IMG/M metagenome (GOLD analysis project Ga0055584, IMG submission 58716) | Pelagic marine sediment microbial communities from the LTER site Helgoland, North Sea, for post-phytoplankton bloom and carbon turnover... | ecosystem: Environmental > Aquatic > Marine >... | reverse complement strand
AAACATTTTGTTAATATGGGTAATCAACATATATTTACGATTTTGAAAGCCTATTACGCAAAATACAAAGAAAACCCATCGATTACGGAAATAATTTCTAAGGTGCGAACAGTAGAAAATGCGGAAATTCGAACGGTTATTAATGAAGCACTAGTTGCGATTGAAATGGTTCAAGAATCTAAAAATCTAGATTTCATCATTGACGAGACATTAAATTTTGTTAAAGATTCTATGTATTTAGAGGCTTTACGCGTTGGTAGTGACGGGTTAATGAAATGTGACGAAGAGTTGAAGAAAAAAGCTGAACAGATAATGGATGCTCGCGCAAAAGTTAATATTGATTCTGATTTAGGTTTGGATTTTGACGATATCCAAAAAATGATCGATTACTATCAAGAACGAAATATCGGTATACTTACCAGACATAATGAACTGAATAAGCGTTTAGGTAGTGGATTTTTAGCGGGCACACTAAGTCTAATTATGGCGGCTAGTGGTATCGGTAAATCATTATTGATGACAGATCTATTATCTGGTATAATTTTACAAGGTAAAAATGTGTTATTGATATCGTTAGAAATGGGCGATAAAGAAATAATGAAACGTGTACATGCTAACATTTTTGATTTACCTATCAACTCTTTAACCGATGTTAGTAAAACTGATGAAGAATTAGCAAAAATGCGTGAAGAAGATTCTACGCATGAATTTGTTAGTCGTGAAAATATCGAAAATGCTTATACTAAAATAAAGAATGAAAATGAAAATGTAGGTCGATTGTTTATTAAAGATTATCCTAGTGGTACATTTTCGGCTTTACAATTAGAGGCGTTGGTTGAATCATACCGCATGGAATTAGATATAGAATTTGATTTAATATTTGTTGATTATATCGGTATTTCTAAATCGGATCTATTAACACCAAACGCGGGCTTATACTCATACATCAAATCAATTGTTGAGGAATACCGTTCAACGGCTAAAAAATTAAAAGTTCCTATTATTTCAGCTAATCAGTTAAACAGAAATGCGACGAATAATCGTGATGCTGATAATAGTTCCGTATCGGATTCTATGGGTGCCGTAATGACAGCCGATTTTATTATGTTTTTATTGCAAGATGAAGAAATGAAAGCATTAAATCAGATCCATTGTAAAGTTACCAAAAATCGTTTTAATGGTCGAACTGATTCGTGGGATATGTATGTTGACTATAAACGTATGCGTTTTCATGATATGATACAATTATCAGAAAAAGAAACATATATCGCTAAATCTAATAATGGTAGTGTGAAAGGTGATTTCGGTCTAGTAGACGATATTGTGATCACACCAGAACAACAAAAACATAATCAAAGTTTTGGTGAAACTGAAATACCTGACATTGTTCGAAAAGGTTTAGAAAATTCTAATGAAACATACGCGAACGTTGCATATGGTAGAAGTTCAGAAAATAAAAAGAATGATGAAGTTGACGATTTACTAGATCAAATGATTATGTAAGTTTTTACAACTCAACTGGGTTTTTTAATATCCAGTTGAGTTGTAAACAAGAATAGATATCATTAAGAAAAGATTACAATACTTGTTGTGTAATGTATAAATAATGTTATAGTATAAACACATAATAAAAGGTATTACGATGATAGAATATAAAGAATATGTTAATGCACTAAATGAAGCACTTATAACATTTGGTGGTAAATCATACCCAAAATTTGGACAGGTTGTTTTAATGGCGGGCGGTGCGGGTAGTGGTAAAGGTTTTGTTAAAGAGAAAATTTTAGGCATTGAAGGTAAGTTATTTGATGTTGACGAATTGAAAAAGAAAGCTTTAGAATCTGATAAATTTAGTAAACGTATCAAAGATGAAACGGGTGAAGATATTTCAAAATACGATCTACGTAATCCTGAAGATGTTGGTATGATTCATAAATTACTATCTGATGTTTACGGTTTACCTAACAAAAATCAAGCGACTGTATTTAAAGGGTTGACTACTGACCCAGAAAAATTACCAAATTTGATATTTGACGTAACTCTTAAAGATATTAAGAAATTAAGTAAAATCTCATCTGATGTTTTAGCATTGGGTTATGATATTTCTAACATTCATATTGTTTGGGTTGTAAATGACGTTAAGGTTGCAATTGAGCAAAATAGTACGCGTGATCGTGTAGTACCTATCGATATTTTAATAGGTACACATAAAGGTGCGGCTAGTACTATGGATGCATTACTTAAAAGTGGCGATGAAATCAAGAAATACATGGATGGTGATATCTGGTTAGCATTTAATAAACGTGGTTCTGATTCGCAAGTTAAAACTATCAAAAAAGGTAATAAAACTTACGAATATACAATTCCGTCTACACCAGTACAGGTTAAGAAACGTGGTAAGCCTCAAAAAACTCTTAAAGAATTGGATAAAGTTTATTACGATAAAGTAAAATCATATATTCCACAATCTATTGAAGTTTAGTAGTTGCAATACATAATTTAATCTGTATAATGGGTTTTGTGGTGAGGGAGTCCTTACTACATAACCCAGTTAAGGAAATGTTAATGAACTATAAAGACTTTGAAATTGTTTATGTTGATATGGATGGTGTAATGGCTGATTTCGCTAAAGGCGTTATAACTGCTACTGGAATGACTATTGAAGAAATAGAGAAAACAGGTAGTTGGGATGAAGTTAAAGGTGAATTATGTGCTAGTAACTTTTTCAACGAATTGGAAGTTATGCCTATTGTAGATATTCTTAATGCGAATATGGGTAAATGGGATATCATGACTGCGGTAGGTTATTTAAGTACTGAAAACGTAATCGAAAATAAAAAATTATGGATAAGTCGTGTTTTTAACGAATTACCAAAATTCAATTACGTTCTTAAAAGCCACGAAAAAGCAAAATTTGCTAAAAAAGGCGTGTTTCTTATCGATGACCGTCCAAAAAGTGTAAACCCATTTTTAGAACAAGGTGGCGATGCATTACTATTTAATAACAGTAAAGAACAACTTGAGTTCTTAAAAGAATTCTTTACTGAATAGTGTAAAAATTATTATATTTGATGTCTATATAAAACATCCGCATAAGATTTTGGATATTAAGATCAAATATTTCTGGGTTTAGTTTTTTATAATTAAACCCTACCCAATTATTAAGAAACTTCTTCTTAACCTGAATATATTCGAAATTTTTAGAAAAGAATTCCACAAAAGAATCACTATCATCTATTAAAATCTTCAAAGCGTTTAATTCTTGTATTACTTCGATGCGTTCTAGTTGTTCACTCATAAAATCCCCTAAATATCAAAAAGGTCGACGTATCGACCATATAATATTATATATACGCTTATGCTTTTCTGCGTTTTTTGACTTTATGTTTACCCTTATCAATAGCACCTTTACGGGATTTCTGATAAGATTTTATTTTAGTCTTATTTGCAGTGTAATAGCGTTTCTTTTTAGATTTTTTAGCACGGTTATCACGTGTACGGGCTGACTTTTCGCGACGTAATTGAGCGGCACTTTTAGTCATAAATTTACGCTTTTTCTTATTCATTTTCTTATTTGTAAGAATACGTGATACACCCTCGTTAACATCCTCTTCAAAATCTACACCATTCGTCACCAAATCCATTAGAATACCGATAAGGTTTTTATCTTTAACAATAATATCAACCATAACTTTTACGTCTTCAAAATCATAAAGATCGTCATCATCTGGGTTGGCATCATCAAAGAAATTAGTATTTAAATAAACACCAAATTCGTCTAATTCATCAACGTCCAATGTTCGAATTTCATTGTATAGATCATCAATAGTTGTAAAGAAATAAACACTCAATAGATCGTCCAAATCTTCAATTTCTTTATCACTCAACCCACCAATATCAGGTAGTGTAGTGTATCCATATTCATCACGTAACGTCATTAATTGTGATGGTGTAAGTTTAGATATCATAGATTTAACCTCATCAAGATCAAAACTTGTACCTTCACTTTCTTTTAATATAAATTCTTCTGTAGAACTTTTTTCTACATAGTTATTAAATGTTTTAAATTTCATATTATACCCTTAAATTGTTGTTAAATTGTATTCATCGTCATAATGAATAACTTCTGATTCATCACTTGTACCATCCGATCCGTCATCAAAATCCCCAATAGTTAAGAATTCAACGAAACTGCTTTCAACATGATCTTCACCCTCAACGTCAGAATAAAGATTTTTTAATAATTCTTTCATATCGTCAAAGTTTTTCGAGTTACAAAACGGTGCAAATGCTAAAGCTAATGACATTACAGAATCATCATGACAACCCTCATCCGCTTGGTACTTGTTATTTATCAGAATGAACCGTCTAAACTCATCGATAGAAGTTTTATCAACTACACCCAAATTACCATTATCTATAAACAATTTTAATGTTTGTAATATCTGTCTACGAGTTTTAGTAGTAGTACGAAATCCGGGATATGACTTTTTAGATTTAGCCCGATTATTACTATTTGAATCGGTTTTCTTATCAAAATGTAGGTTTTCATATTCATATGTTTGCCACATTTGATCCGCAATACTCTGACCTGCACCCTCATTATTTTCTATAATAAGATAAGGCATATTATAATATTCACACCATTCAAATAAAAATTCTGGCATCAATAGATATTCAATTTGTAAACTTGCTGATGCGGCTTGTTCAAATTTAAATGTTGTTATATCAATAATCTGTACAGAAAAATTATCAATACCATCTTTCGACGCGTCCACAGTCATAATATATTTACCGCCTTTATATGGGTATTTATATATGTTCAATTTACCGTCGCGTACTTCTTCAGGCTCTTTAATTTCCATAGCTTTCAATGCTATAGCATTTATTAACGTATGACTGGAACCGATAGCACTATTTGCATAGTTTTGCTCGAAATAAATAAGACCATGTTTTTCTATAATAGCATTTTGGAATTCTTCAGGCGTATATAATGTACCGTCAGATTTGTAACGTGGTACAACTCTCCAATCAACTTCATATAATTCATAACCATTAGTATGTTTACGGGCACCTTGCACTAAATCATAGTAGTGATTTAAACCGCGCATTGTTGAAATTATAATATTTTTCTTCCATGCTAGGCCAGACTGTGACGGAAATATTGAATCGGCAAAATCGTCCCATGAATTAGGTGAAATACGTGAACATTCATCAACTACTACGACATCCATAGTAAAACCTGTGAAACTGTCCGAGTTTGGTACGTCGACCATAAGACGCGTTACATTTTCAGATTCAATACTGTTTTTATTCCACGACATTGTTGCAGATTGCATCCAAATTGGTAGAGCTAACAACATATTTTTGGTAGTATTTAAGAATTCTTTTGCTTGAGCTGAACGGTTAGAAACAATACCCATATTCAGATCATTTTTAAATGTGTAACAATGTGATAAGAAAATACCAGTAGTTACAGATTTACCAGATTGTCGACCCATTAAACCTATTACAGATTCGTTGTCATCGTCATCCAATACTTCTAAAAATTCATTCTGGTATGAACGCATTTCGGGAAAATTTATACCATAAATTGTTTTGATTTGAATGTAATTATCTTTAAAATAGTGTATATCTGAATGACACTTTTCGATTTCATATTTATGGATCGGGGATAAGTTGAACTTGGTGAATTGCTTTTTAAGTCGACGATTACCATCAAACGCACATCTATTACCAAATGCGTCAATATAGTATTGTTCATCGTCCTTTGGAAAGTCCAAAATTTCTAATGCAAGTTTCTTACCAACATTACCAAATGAACGCATACTTTCCAGTAATTCAGGCGTTATAAGCGATTTGTTTTCTTTAAACTCTTTGATTGTTTCAGCATCAAAAAGATTATTGAATAATTGTATATTAGAGGTTGACATTATATTTTTCTCGTTTAATATGTATTGTAATATTTATACAAAGGAGAACAAAATGAGTAATATAAAATTCATTGATGAAAAACACACCATTAAATGGACATCATTTAGTGATGGAAGTGAATCGTGTCTCGTAACAATCGATCCAAATGCGTCGTATCATCCGTCTAGAATTATTTGCCGTATTGAAGATTGTAATCGTGATATAATTCGTATCGGTTTAGTTAAAGATGCGCTCGAACGTATGGACTATAAAGATATAGACTTAACAATTGATTACATGCCACAAGCACGTGCCGACCGAGTTTTTCAAGATGGTGCATCATTACCGATAAAAGTATTTTGTACAATTCTAAACTCATACAAATTTAATAGTGTTTTGATCGCTGATCCACATAGTGATGTAACACCTGCATTAATTGATAATGTTCGCATTTACAGTCAAGCGCAAGTGTTTAATAATAATAAATCTATCGTACAAAAATACGTTTCTGATTTTACTTTAGTAGCACCAGATTTAGGTGCGACGAAAAAAACATTTGAATTAGCACAACGTTTAGGTCATAATGAGTTCTATCAAGCTATCAAAGTTCGAAACGTTGTAACAGGCGATATCGTAAAATGTGACTTGATTGATAAAGAAATTAGTGGTAATGTTGTGATTGTAGATGATATCGCTGATGGTGGTGCAAGTTTTCTACACCTAGCTAAACTACTAAAAGAACGCGGTGCTGATCAAGTAGCATTATTTGTCACCCATGGTATTTTTAGTAAAGGGTTACAAATTTTTGATGGTGTGATTGACTTTATCTTTGTACATGATATTGTCGGTAACTACATCAACCAAGAAGATGTACGTAAATATAACGTAAAATAATTTTAAACTAAATAATTAATTAATAAATAGGAAATACAATAATGGAAATTAAAAAAACTTTAACAACAACTGATCAAATTCAAGGTGCTGACGATGTATTAGCCGCACTACTTATTGATGCATACAAAGCTTTTCACCAAAAAGCATACAATCCTACAGTTACACACGTTTACAGTAACTTCACAAATCGCGGAAAAACATATTCAAATACTGGTTTAGACTATGTGGTTAATGTTGGTACGCAATATTTTGTAAAATCTATTCTTATGCGTCAATGGCAAACAACATTTTTTGATAAACCTAAAGAAGTTGTAGTAGCTGAATACCAACGTGTTATTGGTTCAATGTTAAACAAAGTTGTTGATACTACTCACATTGAAGAATTGCATGATTTAGGTTATTTACCAGTACGATTAAAAGGTCTACCTGAAGGTTCATTAGTTCCTTATCAAGTACCAACTTTAACAATCACAAATACTGTAAGCGGTTTTGGTTGGGTTACAAATATGCTTGAAACTGTTTTATCATCTGAAACGTGGGGTATTAGTACTAGTGCGACAACCGCTTTTGCATATCGTAAACGTTTTGAATCTGAAGAATCATTACGATTATTAGGCGCAATTCCATTCTTATGTCATGATTTCTCGTATCGTGGACATTTTGGTACACAAGCCGCGTCAATGTCTGGTTTCGGTCACTTATGTTCTTTTGTTGGTAGTGATATTGTTCCTGCGGCATTGTTTGCAGAACGCTACTACGGTGCAAAAATTGATAAAGAATTGGTATTTGCGAGTGTAGATGCGACTGAACATAGTGTAATGTGTTCTTACGGTACTGAAGGTGAATTAGAGTCATTAATCCACATCATTACAAACGTTACACCTGATGGTATCGTGAGTATTGTTTCTGATACGTGGGATTTCTGGAAATTAGTTACTGAATACTTACCAAGTATTAAAGATTTAATTATGTCACGTGATGGAACAGTTGTTATTCGTCCTGATAGTGGTGTACCTGAAGAAATTCTGTGTGGTAAACAGTTTGATACTGTACGTGATGATTATTCTGATGGTGATTTTGATGCATGGTGTGCACAAGTAGCCGCGCAAATGGATGTCGATTACCGCGAAGAATTAGATGCTGAAGATCCAAATACTGACCTTGTTCGTGAATATCAATCACCTTACGGTTATTACCGTGTGACATACACCCCAATGTTAAACCGTTACGACAAAAAATATTACTACGTTGACAATAGTAATGGTGCGTTAGAAGAATGTGTATTTGAGAAAATGGAATTGACGGCTGAAGATAAAGGTTTAGTTGAATGTTTATGGGAAACGTTTGGCGGTACTATTCAAGCGGAAACAGGCTTAAAACTGTTAGATTCACACATAAGTGCAATTTACGGTGATAGCATTACCCTAAAACGTCAAGATGAGATCACAAAACGTCTAATTGCTAAAGGTTTTGTTCCTAATGTTGTTTTAGGTGTTGGTAGCTTTACTTATCAATATGTTACACGTGATACCCATGCAAGTGCGGTTAAAGCGACTGACATTCAAAAAGGTACAAACAACCATGAAGCAATCTTTAAAGATCCGAAAACAGACCAAAGTAAAAAGTCTGCTAAAGGTTTACTACAAGTTGTTAAAAATGCGCAAGGTGTTTATGTTCTAAATTCTGATGTTACACCTGAAGAAGAACAAACAGGCGAATTAGAAGTAATCTTTGAAGATGGTAAATTAATCAAAGAAACTACACTAAATGAAATTCGTGAACGTATTAATTCTAACTTTTAATAGTTATTATTAAATATAGTTAGTACTATAAATGTACATACACATAATATAATGTTATAGTGTATGTACATTTTTTCGTTTAAGGGTAAAAATATGTTTGATGCAAATATGAGGTATCTACCGAAGAATTATAAATTTTTCGCTAGTGTTACAGGTATAACAAAAGATAGTGAATTATTCAAAATTGGGATCGGGAACAATTCCGTCGTTAAATGTGTCATGCTAGATCAAGAAAACGAAAACCCTAGAGTTAAATTTATTTGTAATGGTAATATTGTTATATTAAAAAGCGACGATGAATTTTTTGACACACTAGCTATTTATGAAGGTTCAATCACAGGTAAAGGATTTATCGACGATGTTAATCATTATAAAGCAAGCTTATTAGGTTTCGAATTATCGGAGTTTGAAGATGAATAAATTCCAAGAAAATGTTAGTATGTTATTGCTTGGTTATAAATATGCCACCAAAAAAACTATATTGAATGAGTTGGGTAAAAAAACCGCAACACATCAAAGTATATGTGGTCGATGGATATACAAAGAATCTGGTGAATACACACACAAATCGTGTAATATTTTTGCAAATAAATCTAGTAATTCCCGTGAAATTATGTTATTCTGGGATACATATACGGGTGTTTGGCGTAGAAGTATAGTACAAAAAAACAAATTGAAACAAATTAAAAAATAAGGTAAAAATATGGAAAATGTTATTAAAGAACATATTGAATTAGTCGAAGGTGAATCACAACTTATTCATTTTTGTAAAGTTGAACTTAATGAAATCACAAGTAAAGCTAATAGACCATTCACGGATCAGACACTTTTGTTTAATGAGTCGGTCGTAAACATCATCACGAAAGCCGCGGAAATTGAAGACCCAATGCTTTTAAATGCGTTCGCGAGTATTCTATTTAACCTTAGAATTCGTGTTCAAAAAGAAGGTATCACTTGTGAATACATTTTAGAAATGATCGATATGCTTAAAAAAGCTGATACTGAAGAAAATACGGCTATGGGTTCTATATTAGAAACAATGGTATCGGAATTGTCAGAAGTTTACGAGCAAAATGAATCGATTCAAAAAATCAAAGTTGTTGAACTCAACAAATTGTTTGCTAATATTTTTCAACGTATCGTTTATTTAATTTCTTGGATTCCATTACGAACGTTTAATAATATCGAAGACTTACAATTAAATATGGTAGGTGGTACTGTAGAACGTGCGATTTATCAAAGTAGCATTGCGGGTAGAGTTTATCTATATACGGCTTTTTCTGATGTCCCGTATATTGCGAATGGTATTACGTTTAAACGCGAATTAGATGACGGTACTTTTGAACCTTATATTTGTGATGAATCACGCGTTCTGATCAAATTCCCTCTTAAATCTTCACACTTTATCCCTACCGTGATCCGTATTGATAAAAATGAAAAAGTATTTAAGCAAGACCGCGTTAAATATAAACGTATTAAAAAGCGTATACTTAGTGCAAATCCCCGTTTTTTAGGGTAGAATGAATAAATGGGTACAATATTGTACCCGTTATTAGAGGAATAATGATGATTATTGAAATAAAAGATTTACCTAAAGGTCAAATCATCAAGCAAATCAAAGTGGATGTTATATTTGATGAAAGTGGTGCTGTTTCTACGTCTACCGAAAATGTTTTAGTGGAAGATTTAGATCTTTCAAACGTTACAGATATGAGTTCAAAAGTCGAACCTGAAGCTGAACCTAGCCAAGATGTGGTAACGCGTGAAGTTTTTAATAATGATATGAGTAGCTTTGATGACCGCCCAGAATTGGAAATCCCTTCAGAAATGGATCATAAATTTTAAGGTATACATATGTTTACATTTAGTATAGAATGTTCTAAAGATATCACAAATTTAAATATAAATTTTGCTGATGGTACTAGTTCATTTATTGGAGAAGAAAAAAATGAAAGAAACGATAGAGTGTCAACAACTAGTGATGATGCAGTTAAAAATGATGAATCGAAATCTGATGTTCGATCTATTAACGATGAACTTCCTAAGTCTACTACTAGTCGTAAAAATTTAAAAGATTACATCGACATTACTGATGATGAAGAAGTTAAAAGCTTTGATATTGGTGTGAAACCGCCTTTGATCACTGAACTACATCGTGATATTTTGGTGAGTGATGAAATTAAAAACGGTAAATTTTAATTAGAAGTTTACATTAACAAATAAAATGTGTATTATAATGATACACTTTAATAACAGGATTTAACTATGAAATATGTACTAGGCGCGGATATCGGTTTTGGTGATGTAAAAGTAACATTGGCATCATTTGATGGTGATATCATTAAACAATTCAAATTTCCAACTGTACTAGGTGTAACATCTGGCAGTGATTTTTTGAATGATGACCGTATTAAAAAGTTTAAAGGGCATTCTTACTATATTGCTGAAGATGCTCTATTATTACCGTCGGAATCTATGATTGATATCACAGATTATAAAAATCTGGAATATTATGCACCACTTATGATGTCACATGCGATCGATTTGTGTGGTATTACACCTGATGTTATAGTCACAGGTTTATCTAAAGCGCAAATTAAAAATAGTGGGTATTTTAAGGCCGCACTAGAAAAATTTACCGTAGGTGATAAAGATTTCGCTTTTGAGCATGTTTTTGTTTTACCACAGGGTGCAGGTTCTAAACTTTGCATCGACAAATACGGTGATAATTTCCCTACAAAAATACGTGATTACACTGGTACTCAATCTTATGTTGGTTGTGATATTGGTTTTAATACATTAGATATGTTTATGGTAACTAATGGCACCACATCTGCTGAACTTTTCGAAGGTATCGAAGGTGAAGGTATCATGAAAATTGCTACTAAACTAGCTAAAGTAGTGCACACTGAATACGAACGTAATATCTCTTTACATGAAGCTAAAGAAATTATTGATACGGGTGTTTATAAAATACGTGGTAAAAAACACGATATGAGCGCACATATTTCGGCTATTAAAAAAGTATATTTGAAAGAAATGCTTCAATTGGTTGAATCACGTTACGGTAAAATTATCGATAAAGTTGACTTTATTAGTTTGAGTGGTGGCGGTAGCACAATTTTTAAAACGTCTGACGATAACTTTTTACGTGTACCATTAACAAAACATGAATACTACAATTCTATTGGTTTTGCATTGTTTGGATTAGGTCTAAACGAAGATAAGTAGTAAAAAATAAATGGGTTTATAGCTGTATAGTCCCATAATAATTAGGTAATATATTATGAGATTAATTTTAGAAACCAAAAATAAACGAAACATATCTAATTTAATAGATGCTATATATTTAGTATTATATTTAATATTTTTCTTTTCTATATTCATTTCGGGTATAATCGCAATTTTATACTTATTCAATAAAAAATCTATTGAATGTGATGGGTATACATTAAAACATAGCATTAGGCCAATTTTAGTATTTGACGGTAAAATACCTACTGTAGTTGTTAATGACTGGTATGTGAAACGTAAAGGCATTTCTAATTTATGTTTACCATCATACATGCAAAGGGAGCTAATAAAACATT
>Ga0055584_100005704_pt1 | contig 12200 bp, 12 predicted proteins | sample OSDHelmetaG_FD_58716 | JGI IMG/M metagenome (GOLD analysis project Ga0055584, IMG submission 58716) | Pelagic marine sediment microbial communities from the LTER site Helgoland, North Sea, for post-phytoplankton bloom and carbon turnover... | ecosystem: Environmental > Aquatic > Marine >... | reverse complement strand
GCCCACGCCATCTGTGACCGGATCGAGCAAAAGCTCGAAACCGAAATTCAGGGTGCCGTTGTTACGATCCATATTGAACCCGAAGATGAAGCCAAGCAGTCGGGTGTTGTTGTTCTTTAGTGCGGCTACCGGAGCTCAGCCTGCGAAATAGTCCGCTAAATCATCCACCCAGTTATTCTGGAATTCTTGGATACGCTTTGTCGGTTGATGACCGGAGATGCGAAGCTCGAATGGATCTTCTGCCACAATGTTGGATCCTGACATCCGCTGTAGAACAGCATGACCACAAAAAGGAACGTGGACCTCTGAGTACCCACCTTCATGTGCCATCATGAGTTTGCCTTGGCATAGTTCTTCCGCCAAATTCATGGCACCTTCTGTGAGCGCCGCGAAGGTTCTAGCGGACAGGATCATGCGCCCCAATGGGTCGACATCTGAGGCGTCATAACCACAGGCGATAATGACAGCATCCGGCCTGAAGTTGCGAACGGCAGGCGCCACGATCCGATCAAAAGCGCGGACATAGGTGTCATGACCACAACCAGGTGGCAATGGAATGTTGAGATTAAAACCTTCGCCTTCACCTTCACCTCTTACGTCTGAATCCCCTGAATTGGGTGGGTAGTTGTATTCCTGGTGCAGAGAAATCGCTAGGACGTCGGAGCTCGACAAGTAGGTAGCCTCGGTGCCATTGCCATGGTGGACGTCCCAATCGATGACGACGAACCTTTTGGCTAACCCGGCTGCTTTCGCTGCCTCGATAGCGATTGGGATATTGGCCATGAGGCAGAAGCCCATCGGCGTGTCCGGCGTACAGTGATGCCCCGGTGGACGGCTAAGAGAATAGGCATTGCGGTGTTCGCCCGAAAGAACCGAAGCAAGTGCCGCCTTGGCCAGGCCAGCAGATTTCTTGGCAATCTCGTAACCGCCAGGCCCGAAGGGTGTGCGTTGACCGAGCTCCCCGCCGCCTGCATCGCTTAGGCGCTTGAATTCGCTCAAATAGGATTGTGGATGAACGCGCAGCAGATCTTCCTCCGTGGCGGGTTCCGCGTCAAGCAGGTCCAGTTCTCCGGACAAGCCCGTGAGATCGATCAGGTTTTTCAGCCGGCGCTTGGTTTCAGGGTTCTCTGGTAACCCGCCCATGGCGGTTGGTTGGACCAGACCACCCACAGGCACGAGTGATGCGTAGTTGCCACCTGAATGCCAAAAGGTACTTTCATGCCAATAAAAACCTGTCTTCGTCACATTTGTCTCCTTTGCGAGGCTTGGAAGCGAAACTACTCCCTCAAAAACATAAAGTTAAGAGCTAGACGACGCTTTTTTTGTGCCTAAACTGTTCGAGAATTGTCGAAAAGACAAGATCTCAATCGTCTTTCATGTGAGACCTTGAGTTTGAGGTCATAACGAACAGGAGATATTAGATGCAGTATATGTTGTTAATTCAAAATGCCGAGGAACTTTACCCGGAACAGGGCTCTGATGAGTTCGGAGAAATGATGGCGGGGTATTTTTCTTTCACGCAAGAAGTAAAGGAAGCCGGTGTTTTTGTTGCGGGTGATCCATTGCAAGGGCGGGAGACGGCAACAACGATCAGAATTCGCGATGGGCAGAAGACAGTGACCGACGGACCTTTCGCAGAAACAAAAGAATTGCTGGCAGGCTATTATCTTTTGGACTGTGAAAGCTTGGATGAGGCTCTTGGCTATGCCGCAAAAATCCCAGGTGCCAAATACGGTTCTGTCGAAGTTCGGCCGGTTATGGTTATGAACTAACGCAATGGTTTGCTACCCGTTGCTATGACGTCACCGGTAAATGCTGTCGAGCGGGTTGTTCGTGAAGAGTGGGGCAGGGTGCTCGCCTCACTCTTGGTTCATCTGCGGGATCTCGAGTTGGCGGAAGATGCCTTGCAGGATGCCGTGTTGTCGGCACTCGCAACATGGCCAGATCAAGGAACACCGAATTCTCCGCGTGCTTGGCTGCTGACGGCGGCCCGGCGTAAGGCGATTGATCGCATCAGGCGTAATCAAACATCGGCCAGGTATGAAGGTGAACTCCAAAGATTAATCGAGTCCGAGCAGCGAGAGAAAGATGAGATGGAAAGGTCTGCTCGCGATGAGCCCTTGAGAGACGAGCGGTTACGGTTGATTTTTTGTTGTTGTCACCCCGCCCTCTCTGAGGATGCAAGAGTGTCCCTAACGCTCAAAACGATTGCCGGGATGAAAACAAGTGAGATCGCACGGGCCTTTTTGACCAGCGAAGAAACCATGGCACAGCGGATCGTTAGGGCCAAGCGCAAGATCCGTAAAGCGGCCATACCCTATGAAGTGCCGGGGCCGGAAGCCTGGGCAGAGCGTTTGCAATCCGTTTTGTCGGTCATCTATTTCGTCTTCAATGAGGGCTACACAGCGACGTCAGGTGAACTCTTGTTGCGGACAGAGCTCTCTATGGAAGCCATTCGTTTGTGTCAGGTCCTGCAAGAGCTTTTGCCGGGAGATACAGAAGTCGCTGGGCTCCACGCTTTGCTTTTGCTGCATGAATCGAGAAGGCCTGCTCGTGTCGATGACAGCGGAATGCTTTTGACATTGCAGGTGCAGAACCGGGAATTGTGGGATAATCGCCTCATCCAAAAGGGAACGAAACTGCTCGTGTCTGCCCTGACACGTGGACGCGTTGGCCCTTTCCAGGTGCAAGCCGCGATCTCCGCTGTTCATGCCGGTGCGTCCTGTTTTGAGGAAACAGATTGGCAGGAAATCGATTTGCTCTATCAGCGGCTTTACGAATTCTTGCCCACCCCAGTGGTGATGTTGAATGCAGCGGTTGCACTTTCTTACGCCTGTAGTCCGGAGGCTGGTTTGGTCGCGATTGCGGAGTTGGAGGAGAACGGTACGCTCGATGACTATCAACCTTTTCACCCCGCTAGAGCAGCAATGCTGAGACGGGCGGGGCGTGAACAGGCGGCGTTAATTGCGTTCAAGCGCGCGCTTTCTTTGACAAAAAACGAGGCGGAGCAACGCTACTTAGAGCAAGAAATAGCCAAGCCTGAACCCAGGTGAAGGGACTAAAACAAACCCAAAGAATTTGCCTTCACGACGGCTTTTGTTCGGCTGTCCACGTCCATCTTGGCATAAATGGTCGAGACATAGTTTTTCACTGTACCTTCAGACAAAAGCACCGCAGCGGCAATTTCCCGATTGTTGAGCCCTTGTGCGAGATAGGCCAGAATAATCGCCTCTCGCTTGGTGAGTGGTTCCAGAAGTTCCGCGAAAGTCTGTGGGGCCTGCTTGGATACAGCGGGAGCTATCTCGTCTTTTAGGGCCTGTGTTACGGCTTCATCCATGATGAAACCACCTTCATAAACAGTTATAATCGCCCGGCTTAGCTGGTCCTTGCCGCTATCTTTCAGCAGGTATCCCGAAGCCCCAAGTGTGAATACCTCCTTTGCAGCAGATCCGTCGTAGAAGGTTGATAACATTAGGATTTTCGAGCCTATTTTCTTCTCTTTTGCCAGCCTAAGGACTTCTATTCCGTCAAGTCCCGGCATTCTGATGTCAAGCAACACAACGTCGACGGGTGACTGAGAAAGAAAAGACAAAGCTTCTGAGCCACTGGAAAGTGGTGGCAAGATCTTCAGCCTCTCATCCAATTCCAACAAGGCGGCAATGCCTTCCCTGACGATATCCTGGTCATCAACTATGAGGACGGAGATCATTGGTTTTCTCCTTTGGCAGTGGACCTTAGGGGCAAAATTGCCGTGATCTTTGTCCCTTTACCGGGTGTAGAATGGATTTGAAATTTCCCCTCAACGGCGGCCATCCGATCCTGCATACCCTTCAAACCCATGCCTTTGTTTGCTGTCGTTGTATCGACCCCAATGCCATTGTCTATAATCTTCAATTCCGCACAGTTCGCTTTTTCATTAAGGCTGATGGTGATCGCCGTCGACTGTGCATGACGCACAGCGTTGGTGACGGCTTCTTGTGCCACAGCTAGCAAGGCTCCCGCTTTCCTGGATGATGTAAGGGCAACAGGTTCCAATTGCAGCTTTATCGATTCCGTCGACAGATTTTCAGCTAAATCAATAAGAGCCTTCTCAATGTCCAGTGACCCTTCCAGCTCTAGGTGATGGACTGCATTTCGCACGTCTTGCATGACTGATTTGGATAGATCGAGTAACTGCCCTAATTTCTCTTTGTCTTTCCCTTCAGCTTTTGTTTCCAAGACTTCTAGATTGATCGAAAGGGCCGTCAGCTTGTGGCCAGCAATGTCGTGAATGTCTCTCGCGATGCGGCTGCGTTCCGCTTGAGCGGCGAGGGTGGTGAGCAGGCCTTGTGACGATCTCAGCTCGGCTTGTTTTTCGACCAACTGTCTTCGAGTTAAAAAGCTGTCGATCAAGCGATTGACGATCTCGATCATGAAGATCTGGATAATAGTTTGGACCGCCAGAAAGACGAGGGCTTGCGGAAGCTTCCATAAAGAGAGAATGGCAAAAGCTTGGAAAATCACTCCCACCGCCAAAAAGACAACCCGGCTTTTGAATGAGAACCGCGCTAAGGGTGGTGCTGAAATCATCGCGATTGCTAAGACCGCCGGATGATGGACAAAAATGGCCCCCAACAAAGAGGTTAAAAACAACGCGGCGATAGTGAACCTGTCTGCTTCATTGAGCGCCATTCGGTTTTGGGTTCTCCTCATCCGGAAATACCAAAAGAGCGCCCCATGACAGAGCAGAAACCCGATCGCGAGCGGTAAGGCCTTTTGTGAGACAAGCCCAAAAGCAGGAACAAACAGCAAAACCAAAAGGGTTAACCACACGAAAGCGCCCAAGGTGTGCAGCACCATGAGGTTTCTTGTGAGTTCCTCTAAGGGATTATCCTGCTCGAGATTTCGCAAATGGCATTCCAGTGGTTTGTTGAAGTCTAGCAGGTTAGCACAGCCAATCTAAGTGCCGAAAGTCACGTCAGTTTATGACTGAAGGTACTGTTTTCTTAATGCCCAGGGAACCATGATTGGTTGGAACTTTTTTGGAGGAACCAATGAAATTTTTTCTTAAGCTTGCTGTTGCACTTTCAGTAGGTTTGGCAGCACAAACGTCACCCTTGTTCGCACTAGACCAGCCTCTCCAAACTTACCGCACTGAAAGTGGCGACAAGGTCTGTGTTTGTGGCTGTTATGTTGAGTCAGGCACCAACCGGGGCATCTGGAACTGCAACCATAGCACTTGCCCTAAAGATGGGCAGGCTTGTGTTCGAAAGACCCGCCCTCCCAGCTCTGGCGGCACTGGCGGAAACAAGCTGAAGTTCTAGGCTTGTGGAGAAATTTGGCTAACGGCATCGGTAATGAATAGTGCCTTAAACAGCACGGAAGCCAACCAAAAAAGCCTGTGCTTTAGTCTAGGCTGGCCTCTTCAGGATTCTACTGTTAGCAGGGAGGAAAGATCTGGAAACCCTTCCCATGCTTTCGTCTCAAAATAAACAGGTGAACCTGCTGGAATCTTTGGCATTGTTAAAGATTGCTTGGCCGTTGGCGATTGCCTACCTGGGCGAGATGGCGATGTTTATCGTGGATGTGATTATCATCAGCCGATTGGGACCAATCGAACTGGCAGGTGTCGGCCTCTCTAGTACATTGGCGTTTGAGGGGTCGGTTCTTGCGGTGGCCACCTTGTCTATCGTTGGGGTTCTGATTTCACAGGCGAACGGGCGTGATGACAATGCCGCGATAGCACACCGGTTGCGTCAGGGCTTGATCGTTGCTTTGTTGCTCTCGGCACCGGTCATTCTGTTCCTCCTTAACTTGGAACCACTCTTAGTTCTACTCGGGCAAGACCCAGAGGTTATTCAGATATCCAATCGCTATTTGTCTTTTGCGGCCTGGAGTTTCGTTCCCGGACTTTGTTTTCTTGTCATGAAGGATTTTTTGGCAGCACTTTCACGAACCTTGCCTGTCATGATCGTTACGGTTTGCGCAATTCTGCTCAAAACAATCCTATCCTACTGTTTGGTTTTCGGTGTTGGACCATTCCCTAATCTTGATGTCGCGGGAGCCGGGCTTGCGACAACGATCGTCAGTTCTTTTATGTTCGTGGTCATTTGTGTCTATTGCTTCTTCCATAAAGAATTCAAGCGCTTGGCTATTTTCTCCAGAAGTTGGATCATTGATTGGGAGCTTTGGAAGCGTATTTTACGCCTTGGCTTACCCATTGGTTTTATCGCCATGTTTGAAGCGGGTTTGTTTGCTTTCGTTGCTTTGTCGATGGGGGCACTAGACCCGAACGCCTTGGCGGCAAATCAAATCGTATTCAATTTCGTCGGTGTTTCCTTCATGATCACCATGGCGTTGGGTGACGCCGCCGCGATCAGAGTTGCCTTTCATTTGGCACGTGATGAACCCATTTCTGCAAGGCGGTCAGGGGTTTTGAGCCTCTGGATGGCAACAATAAACATGTCGCTAGCTGCCGTTCTTTACATGACGATGGGGTCACAGTTCCCAAGATACTTACTGGATACATCTTCTCCTGAGACAGCGCCTGTGATTGAATATGCGGCGGCATTTTTCTTCATTGCAGCCTTTTTCCAACTAGGCGATGGTTTACAAGCGGTTGCTTCCCGAGCTCTGCGGGGAATGGAGGATACCTTTATTCCCCTGTGCCTCGCGGCTTCCGGCTATTGGGCGGTTGGCGCCCTCAGCGGTTATCTCATGGCCTTTCATTGGGACTATGGCGCGGAAGGAATCTGGGTTGGCCTGGCCTTTGGTTTAACCGTGACAGCCGTCATGATGGTCAGCAGATTTCTTATCCTGTCGAAGCGGTTAACGCAGAGACAGCTTCCGTGAGTGACAACGGTAAAGACGCTAATGGCCTTACTCTAGACAGACCAGTCTTGGGCATCATGCTGATGATTGGCTTTTGCTTACTGGCTCCGCTTGGTGACGGCCTCGCTAAGGTATTAGGGGAGAGGATGTCTGTCGGGCAAATCTTGCTGGTCAGGTTCGTGGCGCAAGCCGTGCTTCTTATGCCCCTTGTTTTTTGGTTCGGCGGCAGCTTTACGGCACCGCGGCGTCTCTTGGGTTGGATTGTGCTGAGGACTGTTCTTCATATCCTGGGCATCGGGATAATGTTCACGGCTCTCCAATATTTGCCGTTGGCTGATGCTATCGCCATTGCCTTTGTTATGCCCTTTATCATGTTGATTTTAGGGCGTTTTTTCCTGAATGAAGAGATCGGGACACGACGCATGGCGGCTTGTTTTGTTGGCTTCATTGGTACTCTGCTCGTTATTCAGCCGAGTTTTTCTGAAGTGGGCGCGCCGGCACTTTTGCCTTTGGCAGTGGCCTTCATCTTTGCTTTCTTCATGCTCGTAACGAGGAAGATTGCCAAGGAGATCGACCCGATTTCTTTGCAAGCGAACAGCGGAATTATAGGGTCAGTGCTGTTGATCATTGTAATTGGGGTGGCTCAGCACGAATTTGAGATTTTGTCGCTCTCTATGCCATCCAATCAAGAGATCTGGCTCTTGGTTTGTGTCGGTTTTATCGGCACTACCGGGCATCTTTTGATGAGCTGGTCGCTTCGTTTCGCACCGTCGGCGACCCTTGCCCCAATGCAGTACTTGGAGATTCCAATCGGAGCAGTCTTTGGCTGGTTGCTGTTTTCCGAGCTTCCCAATGGTCTTGCGGCGGTGGGGATTTCGATCACAATTCTCGCAGGCCTTTATATCCTTAACCGTGAACGCGCTATAGCATTAGGGAAGGTCTAGTTGCCTGGTGAAGCGCCAGGCGGCGATGTTGCCAATCGCGATCAAAGGCAAGAAGGCGGTGAAGAGCCAGAACGACGCCGAGAGTAAATTTTCTTGGGTGAGGCCATCACCCAGGCCGATGTAGTTGGCAATCAACCCGGACAAAGCTGCACCCAGTGCAAACCCAATCTGCTGGATAGAGGGTAGGGCCGTCGAGGCTCGCTCTTTGTCTGCCGCTTTGGCGCTGTTGATCACGTTCTTAATGATAAAGCCCCACATCATGCCCATTCCGGCGTTTCCGACTGCGGCAGCGATCAAAATCAGCCAAACTGGGCCGCTTGCTAAAACAAAAGCCATCATGGCTGTACCAACAAAAATGGTAATACCACCCGCTCGCAAAACCCATTTCTCGCCTTTGGAGCCAACGTTGGAAAAAATCAAAGCCGTAAAGCCCCAGGCCGCGGATTCAGCAGCAACAACATAACCAGCCATCAAAGGATTGAGCCCATGCAGTTCCATCAAGATGAGTGGGCCGTAAACGAGGAAAGACATAAGCGAAATGCAATAGACGAAGGTCATCAGCAAGCCACTGCCAATCGCATAGCGAAGATCGGAAACCTCCGCTGGGAACATGCGGCTGTCCGATGATCTCCTGTCCCTAACTAGAAAGAAAACCAAAGCTAAGCAGCCGAGGAAAACCAGAAGCGGTGATCGCCACAGGCTGAATTCAGCCCCTGCCAGGGACACCAAAAATATAGCCGCTGCTAACCAAAACAGTCGTATGAAGGGGATTTTTGCTGGTTGAGGGCTTGTGTCTTTCTTGTCCTCTTTGACAAGGAATACAATCGCAACGATCAGAAACAGAGCTTGGACTGCAAAAGACCCGTAGGACCAACGCCAGATCCCGGCTGTAGCAAAAGCGCCCCCGATAGCAGGGCCACTGAGCGTTGCCGTTAACCATAGAACAGACGTTAGTCCGATGACCTTGGGGAGAAGGCGATTTGAGAAAAACCGATCTGTGGCGATATAGACTAAGGCGACAAGGCTGCCACCGCCCAAGCCTTGGACGATCCTACCAACCAACATGATTGGCATCGACGGCGCCACCGCGCAAATAACACTGCCGACAAAGTAAACGAATGTGGCGAGGATCATTGTTCGCTTCAACCCAAGCTTCAGCACGACCAGGCCCATTGTAGCACCGGCAACGATTGATCCCATGAGGTAGAGCGCGAATGTCCAGGAGATGAGGTGCAAACCACCAATTTCCAGAGCAGCTGTTGGCATCGTTGTGGCCGTCAGCATCGAATTACTAGCATGCAACCACAGAGCCAGACACAGCACAGCAATTTGCGTTAGGTGGCCAGGAACAAATAAATCACGCCACCGGGCCGGGAGTTCTGGGGTTTCTTGCATTAAATAATCCGTTGAAAATCCAGTTAACACTGTCTCAGTCTTAGGAACTTAGCAAGTGAAATGTGGCAGGCTCTGGCATCCTTGATGCCGGCGTTTTAGAGGTAGCTAATGAAAAATAGGAACGTCGAATTTAGGAAAGGGATTTATCATGACAACCAAGTTACTAACGGTTTTGGCTTCTCGGTTTCCGGTGAATCTGGGTAGCACGGTGGTTGGCAATGTAATGGAACCGACTGACTGACAGCGGCAGAGCTGGAAGACCCGACAGATGGACACGGCGGATTTCATAGCATTAAACCCGGTGACTTAATCGAAGTACACGCAAGAGGTTTGTTCGACCTGCTTGCGCCAAGATCGATGTTAGTTCTTTATACAAATGGGCAGAGGACGGTTATGTATTTGAAGAAGATCATTCCCATGGTGTTCGTCAAATCGTTACCTCTCTGGAATTGTTAGCGCCTATAGAATAGGGATCTTTATGGCTCCGGAAATTTGGTTCACGTTTTTCATCGCAACCTCTGTCCTTTTGATCATTCCAGGGCCAACGATTATGATCGTGGTCTCTTACGCTTTGAGCGGTGGCAAAAGAACGGGCCTCGCTACAGTCCCTGGTGTCGCGTTGGGTGATCTCACAGCAATGACAGTCTCACTGTTGGGAGCCGGGGCCTTGCTAAACGCTTCGGCAACCCTGTTTATGGCGCTAAAAATATGCGGCGCAGCTTATCTCTTTTGGCTGGGGATACAGCTCTGGCGTTCAAAGCCAAAGCCCTTGGCGCTGGAGGAGGCCGAAGCGGGGCTCACCAACAAACAGATGTTCTGGAGTTCCTATGTGGTCACGGCACTCAATCCGAAGGGAATCGTGTTCTTCATCGCGTTCGTGCCACAGTTTTTTGACACGGGGCGTGCGTTGGCACCGCAAATGACCATTATGATCGCAACCTTTGTGGGGCTGGCCGCTGTCAATGTAGCCGCATGGGCCTTCTTTGTCGGTTCTATGCGGGAGCGATTTAAATCGCCCAAAATACTCGGACGCTTGACGAAAGGTGGTGGTGCTTTACTTATGGCTTTGTCTCTCGTCACGGTTCTGACCCGGCGAGCGGCTTAACCTAAAGGCCTTGTCTCACTAGCCCCTCTTGGAAAGCTCTGCTTTGTTCGCTGATCTCGCTGTTTTTGTTGATCTAAGTTCGACACATCTCGCTATTGCCTTGGCTGTTGTCTTGGCAGCTGGAATGGTGCGTGGCTTCGCTGGTTTCGGTTTGTCTGCGGTTGTTATGGCCTCGATCACAACCATCATACCGCCAGTGGAACTGATTCCGGTCTGCTTTGTTTTGGAAGGGATCGCAGGTGTGGTCACGCTTAGAGGCGGGATGAAAGACGCCGATATGAAGATCGTTTGGGGCTTTGTCCTGGGCTCAATGATCGGCACTCCCATCGGTTTACTGGCAATAACGACCGTTGATGCGGATACCTCCAAGTTGGTGGCTTTGCTGGTGATTTTGTTCTTAACCTTGGCGCAAGTCGCAAACGTTCGACCGAGGTTCCTAGCAACGAACCCTGGCCTCTACGGCAGTGGTGTTGTGGCAGGTTTAGCCGGTGGCCTTGCTTCGGTTGGTGGAATGGTTGTCGCGCTCTATGTTTTGGTCAGCGGTAAAGAGCCCAAAGTCATGCGTGCGTCGCTGGTTATGTTCCTGTTCATCGGCATGTTTACCTCCTTGATTTTCCTCTTGTTTTATCAAGTGATGACAATCCAGGCCTTGTGGAGAGCGCTTGTTTTTACGCCGCTCCTGTTGATTGGTGTCGGCCTCGGAACCTTACTGTTCCGCCCTTCGTTGGTGCAATTCTACAAACGTGCTTGCTTGCTTTTGTTGGTCGCGCTCTGCCTCATGGGATTGGCACGACTACTGCTTTAGCGCTCTCACAACCGCCAACGTGGCTTCCAGCAAGGCCATCGCAGCGACCAGAACCAGCAAAACAACCATTGAGCTTTCAACCAACAACCAACCTGCAATCCGTGGGAAAGCAAAGATGCCAATAAAGTAAGTCAGAGCAAAAAACTGCAAAGTTTGGGGCACGATATCCTTGTTAGCATCATTCGCGGCCATCGCCACCAGGATAGGGTAGGAGGCCCCATATCCTATGCCAAACAAGACGGCGACGAGCAGATAGAGCGGGGCATTGCTGCCCATGAAAATGAACAGAATAACACTGGCGGCCATGATGTATTGCAGGGCGGCAATCGTTAGATAGGGACGCTTACCGCCTTTAAACCGGACCAACAGAAAGCGGCACACAATAACAGTGAACGTGTAGAACAAGAAGAACAGCGAGTAATCGAGGCCCCGTGCTTCGGCGAAAACGGTTTGGAAGTTGCTCATGCCCGCAAAGACGCTGGCCCCCAAGAATACCATTGTGACCGGCAGTGCTGCTCTCGAGCGAAAGATGGCTCCGATTGAAGCCAAAGTCAGGCGCGATTTAGCTTCTGTGCCTTGGGCGAGTGATAGCGCAGAGATGGGGCCAATGAGGACAAAGAAAATCAGCCCCGAAAGCGCACACAGAACCGCCGTGACGTAGAAAGCATCAGCCGTCGTCAGCCCGTTGTTTTCCATCATGGACGTCATCACCGGTGACAGGCCAAAACCTGCCATGACAAAGACGGAGAGCAGTGCGAAATTCCCGACACGCTCAGTGGCTTTGGTGATCCGGGTTAGAACCACTGGCCCCAAGGAATATGTGAGGCCCCAACCCGCGCCTAAGAGAATGGAGGCCAGCACAATTTGCCAATTCAATGCGGTTGACCAGCCATAGAGAAACAGCGCGCCCGCAATCGAAAAACAGGCCCAGCCCAGTGTCGCTAAACGCCCCAACCGATCAGAGATGTGGCCCGCATAATAGACCGCCAACAGGGTTGATACCGTTGTGATCAACAGCATGGACCCGACGTCCTTCTCGTTCGCCCCGAAGTTGGCGAAGAGGTTAGGCAACATGAAGGTCAGTCAGTAAGCGATGGGGTGGACGCCCCTTTATCGGCATCTTTGTGCCAATAATGGTGTG
>Ga0055584_100005703_pt1 | contig 12200 bp, 13 predicted proteins | sample OSDHelmetaG_FD_58716 | JGI IMG/M metagenome (GOLD analysis project Ga0055584, IMG submission 58716) | Pelagic marine sediment microbial communities from the LTER site Helgoland, North Sea, for post-phytoplankton bloom and carbon turnover... | ecosystem: Environmental > Aquatic > Marine >... | reverse complement strand
CTGTTATCCCAGGTATCAAAATTGAAGCCATCCCACTTATCGGGACCGCTCTTGGCAAAGCGGTTGGAAACATCCATTTGATCCGCCGACAAAATATTCACCGCAAATGGCTTACCGACAGCAAAGGACTCAAAGCTCGCGACCTTGCGGTCAAGGCAGAACAAAACCATCGGCGGGTCGAGTGAAACCGAGGTGAACGAGTTCGCCGTGAGACCTGTAGGCGCTCCGTCATTGTCCAATGTGGTGATAACGGTGATCCCCGTTGCAAAGCAGCCAACCGTATTGCGGAATTCCCGTGGATCAATAGTCATTTTAGGGCCTCACTCGTCATTAATTGTGTTTTATCAATCATGGCGCGGTGCCAGAACATTGTCAAAAGCACGGCTCTGAATTTCGGGCTTTTCCCTATTTTTTCAGGGCGCCCGTGAAATAAAGACCACGACCGCTGGCTACTAGCTTGCCATCACCATCAAACACTACCGCTTCAGCGGTTGAGAATGTCCCTCCCATGCGAATAATTTTGCCAACAGCCTTAAGATCACCGGGCATCGCCGCGCGATGATAATCGACCCGCATATCAACCGTTGGGGCTGGTGCTCCCGCCTTGGCAGCGATCATAAAGTCGGCAGCAACATCAACCAGTGCGCCAAGAATACCACCATGGGTAACGCGTGCTTTCGGGTTTGAGATCATCTCTTCCCGCCAGGTCATGGTGATCTCGATCTTTTCCTCGTCGAGACCGACGATTTTGAGGCCCATCCACTCGTTAAAATGATTAGCCACCAACCGCGTTTGAAGTTCATCAGCGGTTTTTACATTCTCTGCCATTAAATACTCTCCTGCTTAAGATGGCCGCTAACCTGTCGTGCGTACCCGCTCACGTCAAGAGCCACATTTACCCCTCTCGTTTACCGTAATTTTTCTCATAACCAATTGATTTTAATAATAAATGGACCATACGGGGTTAACTGGTTCTTAACCCAAATGCGTCATCTTAACCTTCAACCCTGGTGAAGAGTCTGTCTGAGGTCCGAATATGTTTGTGATAATTGGCATCGTTGTTGTGTTTGCCTGTGTTCTAGGTGGTTACGCTGCGATGGGCGGCAAGCTTTTCGTTCTATGGCAACCCTTTGAGGTCGTGATTATCGTTGGGGCGGCGATTGGCGCCTTCATTATCGGGAACACCAAAACGGTTATCGGTCGCACGGTCAAATGCTTTGGGGACGCCATGAAAGGCCCAAAATACTCCAAGGAAGATTATGTCGAACTGCTCTCCATGATGTATCAGGTGTTCAAGCTCGCGAAGGGAAAGGGCATGTTGGCACTTGAGGCCCATGTCGAGAACCCGGAAGACAGTGACATTCGGAATTTCCTGAATTCAGCTCTGACCATCATCACGTTACTTTTCTTTGCGACTACCTCCGGATGATCAGTCTTGGGATCGAAAGTCCCCATGAGCTTGAAGCATTGATGGATGAGGAACTTGAAATCCATCACCATGAACAACATCAGATTGCCGGTGCCGTGCAGGCGTTGGCAGATGCGCTCCCGGCCCTTGGGATTGTCGCGGCGGTGCTCGGCGTTATCAAAACCATGGGCTCGATTTCCGAACCGCCAGAAGTTCTTGGCAAGCTGATTGGCGGTGCGCTAGTGGGAACTTTCCTCGGTGTGTTTGTCGCCTACGGTTTCTGCGGCCCGCTCGCCACGACACTGACTGCAAAATATGACGCTGATAGCAAGTATTTCTCCTGTATGAAGGCTGGCATTCTCGCCTATCTCGCAGGCCACGTCCCAGCCGTTTCCGTTGAGTTCGCCCTCAAAGCGCTCATGAGCGATGTCCGCCCTTCCTTCTACGAAGTGGAAGAAGCGGTCAACGAACTGCCATCCATCGTCTAACGCACACAGATAAGCAGCGGAGAAGTCCATGGACGACGTCATTATCATCGAAAAGGTCGTTAAGGGTGGGCATGGTCACCATGGCGGAGCCTGGAAGGTTGCTTATGCCGACTTCGTGACAGCGATGATGGCGTTCTTTCTGCTGCTCTGGCTCCTTAACGCGACGACGGAAGATCAAAAACAGGGTATTGCTGATTATTTCGCGCCGGTGAGTGTTTCCACGAGCACTGGTGGCGCGGGAGGCATGCTTGGTGGACAAACAATTTCCGCCCCCGGTGCCCTGACCTCTCGAACCGCTGTTCCCAGTCTATCGCTCAAGCTCGAACCAACCAGCGGTGCGCAAGCCGGCGATGCTAAAGAAGAAGGCGGTGCCAACGACAAGGCCGCAACTGCAGAAGATTCGATGAAGGCTGCCGAAATGGCGATGAAAGAGCGGGAGGACCGTGAGAACGCCATTGAAGAAGCCAAGTTTGATCGCACCGAAAAGGAAATTAAAGAGACCATCAGCAAAACACCTGAGCTAAAAGGGCTTGAACAACATCTTCTGATCGACAAAACACCGGAAGGCATGCGTATCCAGGTTATCGATAAAGAAGGCAAGCCGATGTTTGCTGGGGGTAGCGCCAAGATACTCAAACGAACCGAAAAGCTGGTCAGGGCGATCGGGAATGCCATCGCCACGCTGGATAACAAAATCCGGATTTCCGAACACACGGACTCTGTGCCTTTTAAAAGCAAGAATGGCTACAGCAATTGGGAACTGTCTAGTGAGCGCGCGCAGGCGAGTCGTCGTGTTCTGGCAAGTACCGGGCTGTTTCCCGACCGAATATCCTCGGTTGCCGGTCGAGCCTCTCTCGACCCCCTACTCCCTGATGACACCAAAACGTCTCTCAACCGTCGCATCAGCATCCTGCTTCTGCGGCAGAAAATCACTGAAAAAGCAGAAGCGGCTAAAAAAGCCGCAGTCACAAAAGTCCGCCGCGCTGCCAAGCAGAAAAAACCGGCCCACGCATTCAGTGAACGCCTATCCGTCGTCAGTATACTTGCTCGCTTGACGTGAACATCCAGCGATTTATGGTAGTCCATTATGTTTGTTCTTAGATAGTCAGCGATGAACCGGCCTGTTGAACTCCGTCCACACCGTTTCTTTATGGGAACGCGCGCTTTGCCGTGCCCCTATATTCCCGGGCGCGTGGAACGCAAGGTGGTGACAGACCTCGCGACACCAAACGCGATGGAGCTCTATGACAACCTCTCTCGTGCAGGGTTCAGGCGAAGTCATGGTCTTGCTTATCGTCCTGCCTGTCCGGGCTGCACCGCCTGTGTTCCCGTTCGCATTCGGGTCGGAGATTTTGAGTGGTCTCGCTCGTTCCGACGGATTGCCAACCGCAATGCTGACCTGACAACACGCGATATGGCGGGTCATGCCACTATGGAACAGTACCGCCTGTTTACGCGTTACCAGCGATCGCGCCATTCTGGCGGCGAAATGTCGAGCATGAGTTTCCGGGACTTTCAGGCGATGATTGAAGACAGCCCAATCGACACCCGGATTATCGAGTTCCGCGACGCAGAGGGGTCGCTGGTCGCTGTGATGCTCGCGGATCGACAAATCGACGCTATGTCAGCGGTCTACAGCCTGTTTGATCCGGAACTGGACAAGCGCAGTCTTGGAACTTACATGGTTCTCTGGCTCATCAAACAGGCGGAAAAAATTGAACTGCCTCACGTCTATCTGGGCTACTGGATCGAAGAGAGCCCAAAGATGTCATACAAAGCCCGGTTTCGTCCGCTTGAAGGGCTGACGCCGGGTGGCTGGAAAACACTTTAGTAAAGCAAGATAATCGCACGGCACTGCGTGTAAAAGTTAACCCCGATACCATCAATCCTGGGAAAAGGAATCGGTGCGGGGCTAATTGAAACAATGAATAGACGTGACTTTATCGCCGGCTTGACCGGTACGACCGTCGGCGCAAGCACCACGGCAATGGCCAGCACTGATCTTCGATTTGCGCAAGCCAAGCGTACATCCGGAAACATCCCACTTGGCTCAGCATTACGGCGTTCCTTCGCAGAACACACCATCAAACCAAAAAAGTTTCCAACGACCTGGCTCAAAAATGATCTAAGCGACGCCCATCCGAACGCTCTGAGTTTCAGCTTTAACCGGGGTGCAGGAGAGAATCCGACGGAACGCGACAATGTCGTTCACCGTTGGGGAATTAACATCCTTGATAACGGATTACAGGAAATTAAGAACGAACAATCGCTCTCAATTGAATTCGAAGAGCTGTGGGAAATTGGTAAACGCCGTCTGACCGAATATCACCATAATTTGGTTGACACAGACGGACAATCGCGCCGGGTTATGACGACCTAATGGAACCGGGGAGACATCGCCAGAACACTCGATTTAGCTTTCACATCCAACATCGTAAGTTTTTGCGATTCCGGTAAGGACAATACCACGAAACTAAAACTGGACTGGACAAAGGATAAAATTTCTGTGGGCGCTGGGTCATTTCTTGAATTCGAAGAAAATGACCGCCCGTTACTTGTTCAAAAAGGCGAAAAAAAAAGACAGGCTATATCGAGGCGATCCGAATCAACGCGGAAAACGAAGTTGCGCTTCGCGGCGCTGGCGCAGTTGAAGTGAATATTGGTGGAAGTCTTAAATTCGGCGGTGGGCAAAACTATGTCCTTCCCAAATCCAAAAATGAAACGATAGAATTCGGCGACAAGAACTTGCCAGTCAACGCGATTTCCATCAACTCCGGGTCGCCGGAAGCCTTAAAACTTACGGACCCTTCCGGCGGGTTCTATACGGATATGTGCCATAGATCCTCATTTCAAATCAGAGATGATGCACACGAATCCAAACAAATAATCCGATTGGATGCGAACGGTATCGAAAACTCTCTACGCATCCGGAGCAATGGTGGCGTTGGCTTCGGAACACGAAACCCCGAAGCCGGTGTCCATATTTCTAAATCTGCTAATGGCGGCGGATTAGCCATGGAAGCACGCAACAAGCCGCAGAATCCGAGTGAGGGTACCGGCGTTTTGTATATTGATCAGGATAGTGGCGAACTCGTATTAAAAATCCAGCATGAAGGAAAAATTAAATCGATAAAACTTGCTGATTTCGATCAGGCCTGAGGACCGAAATGACCGCTGAAGACGACATATCCACTACCGAACTTAAACGGTTCAAGTATGAAAACACTCGCCTCGAAGGTGCCCTCAATGAGGCCTTGTCACAACGCGATATGGCGTTGGAACGGTTGCTGCAGCTTTCGGCGGAATTGCAGATTTTAAAAGAGCAGCTCGAACAAAAAAATTGACGGCCACCCTCCCGCATCTGCTGTGGAGGCTATATTCACTCTTTTGAATTTCATAAAAGAAGAATTTGCGCAGTGAACGCCATGTTGCACCGGTGCGGTGCCCCCGATAACATATTTTTGAAATCTGTCAGCCAGATTTGCGAATGAATAAATAGGGGAGATAAAATGAAACGTCGTGATTTTGTCGCCGGGGTAACCGGTGCCGTTGTCGGTGGTGCCGCCACCTATGGTGTTCTCAAGAACAAGAAGCCCGCTGAAAAAAAATCAGCCATGCCAGCACCCGCCGTTAACAAGGGTCTTATGGAATGGCGACTGGTCACGACCTGGCCAAAGAACTTCCCCGGCCTTGGTACCGGCGCCAACCTGCTCGGCGAACTGATCACCAAGGGATCAGGTGGCCGTCTCACCGTAAAAGTCTTCGGCGCCAAGGAAGTCGTTCCAGCCTTTGAATCACTCGATGCGGTCGCCAATGGCACCGTCCAGATGGGCCATGGTGCGCCCTATTACTGGAAAGGCAAACAGGCGGCCTCTCAGTTCCTTGCCTCGGTCCCGTTTGGCATGACCGCACAAGAAGTCAACGCCTGGTACCAGTGGGGCAATGGCCAAAAGCTCGCCGACGAGGTTTACGGCAAGATGGGCTGTAAATTTTTCCCAAGTGGCAATACGGGCGTTCAGGCCGGTGGCTGGTTCAACAAGGAAATGAACAGTCTTGATGATTACAAAGGCCTCAAGATGCGTATCCCGGGCCTTGGCGGTGAAGTCGTCAAGGCGGCCGGCGGAAACGTCATCAATCTGCCTGGTGGCGAAATTCCACCTGCCCTGCAATCAGGTGCCCTTGATGCTACGGAGTGGGTTGGTCCGTATAACGATTTGGCTTTCGGCCTCTATAAAAGTGCCAAGTATTATTACTTCCCGGGCTGGCATGAACCCGCCACGGTCCTCGACAACTTCATCAATATGAAGGCATGGGAGGCCCTACCCGGCGATCTCAAGGCGGTTGTTGAAACCGCTAATGCGGCCGTCAACCAGATCGTGTTGAGTGAGTTCGTCGCCCGTAACAACGCCGCGCTGAGCACTTTGGTCAATAAGCATAACGTGCAGCTACGCGGCTTCCCTGATGAAGTTCTCAAAGGGCTCGGTGGCCTGGCCAAGCAGGTCATGAACGACATCGCCTCGAAAGACCCGCTGAGCCGCAAGGTCATGGATGACTATCTGAAGTTCCGTGCCGATGCGGCGGAATGGTCCTCACGCTCAGAAGGAGCCTATCTGCCCGCACGGCAAAAGGCCCTTTAAGGAACGAAATCGTAAACAAGTCTCCGGCGGGGCAACCCGCCGGCTATTTTAGGAACCAGTAATGCGATTCAGCCGAATCCTTCTTGTTTTATTGGGCTCTCTACACCTCACTGCATGTACTATTGAACACAACATTAATTTGACTTAATCTAAGCTAATTGCAGATTGGAATGGTCAAAAAATTTCAGGAAAGCAGGTTTTCTCGATCGACCTGACTCTGGCAGCGCATGCTGCCAACCTGAATTTTCTACGTGCGTCGTGCAAGTTTAAAGCAGATATTCGCGGCGCCTTGGAAGAAAATATTAAATCATCGCTCGATCACATTTTTAGCCAAGCCACCGTTCTTAGATTGGATACGACTAGATCTCCAGATCCCAGCCACTTAAATGTTCATATTACGCGATACGAATATACAGGAGCGTGCTATTCGAGTGCTACTTGCAACATTACCGTTAATATCGATGCTGTAATAAAAGGCCAAATCGTCGATGGTCGAAAAGTTGATCAAGAGGTTAATATCGAGAAGAATGATCAGGAATTTGCTCCATTGACCCACCTGTGTACATTGAGCAAAGAAATGATAACGAAACTATCTCGCACTTCAGTTACAGAATTTGGTACGAGTTTAATGAGAACTATTTCTAACGTCGATAAACAGTGAAAATCGATGTTGCACGCCGATCACAACCTCCTGCAGATCCTGGCCCATGCGATGATCGCTTTCCTGTTTCTGTATCGCTGCTTTACGGCGCTGCCGCGTTTCGAAGAACATTCGGGCCGGCTGGCCAAACGGGGAGTTCCACTTGCAAAACTGTCCCTCGCTGGGGGCCTCGGGATGATGTTAATCGGCGGTACAGCTGTGTTGATCGATTATCAGGCGCAATTTGGTGCCGGTATTCTGATCGCCTTCACTATTCTGGCGAATGTTCTGTATCATGATTTCTGGAACAAAAAGGGCGACTGGGCCGAGCGCAACCGGGCACTCTATACGTTCTGCAATAATGTCGCCGTTATGGGCGGGTTATTACTGGTGGTAACCAGCTAGCCAAAAAGCTGCTTCGGCAACCATGTCGCCAAGCCGGGCCAGTATGCGACGATCCCCAGCCCGATAATCTGAATAATCACGAAGGGTATGATCCCGCGATAGATATCCATTGTCGTCACCCCGGCCGGGGCAACGCCTCTTAGGTAGAAAAGGGCAAAGCCAAAAGGCGGTGTCAGGAAACTGGTTTGCAAGTTAATGGCGATCATCACCCCGAACCACACCGGGTCGAGCCCCATGCCCAGCAAGATTGGCCCGACGATCGGCACAACGACGAAAATGATCTCAATAAAATCGAGAAAGAATCCCATGAGAAACATCAGCGCCATCACGGCAAACATGGCACCGAACGCCCCACCCGGGATGTCTTTGAGAATTTCGGCGACCATGTCATCGCCACCAAACCCTCTGAAGGTCAGAGAAAAAATCGATGCGCCCAGCAGGATGACAAACACCATTGAGCTTATGCTCAGGGTCGAGCGCATAACCTCCCGCAGAATATCGACGTTAAACTGACCGCGACCCGCCGCGAGCACCATCGCCCCCACGGCGCCGACCGCGGCCGATTCCGTTGGGGTTGCCGCACCGGCCATAATGGATCCCAAAACAAGAACAATCAAAATTGTTGGCGGCAAGAGCACCTGGAAAAACCGGCGTGCCATATCATCCGGTCGCCCGGTATCATCAACCAGAGCAGGACAGGATTTTGGATCGATCAGCGCCTTGAACAATATCCACGCAACATAGAGTCCGACCAAAAGCAGTCCCGGAATAAACGCGCCGGCAAACAGATCAACCACTGATACCGGGTCAGGGGCAAAGTTGCCTCTGGCGAGCTGCGCCTGGGTATTGGCACCCTGAAGAATATCGCCTAGCAATACCAAAACGATAGACGGCGGAATGACCTGCCCTAGAGTCCCTGAAGCACAGATCGTTCCTGTCGCAAGCTTCGGATCATATCCCGCTTTGAGCATCGCCGGGAGGCTCAGGAGCCCCATGGTCACAACAGTCGCGCCAACAATCCCAGTCGATGCGGCTAGAACTGCACCAACGGCAATCACCGAGATACCAAGCCCGCCTCGCAGACGACCGAACATGAGCCCCATCGTCTCGAGAAGTTCCTCGGCGATACGCGATCGTTCCAGCATCACGCCCATAAAAACGAAGAGCGGCACTGCTACCAGCACCTCATTGGTCATCACCCCAATGAAACGCGACGGCACCGCGCCAAAAAGGAGATTGAGATCAAAAATGCCAAGCAGCGACCCAAGGACGGCAAAACTCAGGGAAACCCCTGCCAGCGTAAAGGCGACGGGAAAACCCAGCAGCAACACACCGCAGGTCGTTATAAACATTAGAAGGGCAAGCGCACCGGCTTCCATGCTCAACCCTCTCCGCTTTCATCGACAACTGTTGGAAGCAAGCTCTGCTGTCCCCGCAATGTCAGTAAGGAGCGTGCGGCCAGCGACAGTCCCTGTAAGCCAATGCAAAGACAAAACCCCCAGAGCACGGTTTTGAAAAGGAAAAGTCCGGGGAGCCCCCCAGCCTCACGCGACTCTTCAAGACCGGCCCAGCTTTTGATCACATAGTCCCAGCTGCCCCAAAAGGTCAGGACAACGACCGGCAGGAGGAGCAGGAGCGCCCCTAATAAATCAACCCAGGCTTTATATGCAGCGGATTTGGGCCGATAGAAAATATCGACCCGGACATGACCATTGTGCAGGAGCGTGTAGCCCGCCCCAAGCATAAACACGATGCCATGCAGCCAGACATAGGATTCCTGTACCCATACCCAACCCAATGAAAATACATAGCGGAAAACCACCACCCCAAAGGTGATAAGCACCATCGCCAGAGTTAGCCAGGAGACCGCTCGCCCCATAGCGTCATTGAAACGATCAACGGTGCGGACAAAGCTGGCAAGTGCCTGCATACGCTTAGCGCTTGTCAGGCGAACTTATTGGAACGAGGGAAGCCCTTGGGGGCGAGACGTCCCGCCTGCGCGCGTTTCCCCATATAGACCATCAGATCAGTTTCCGTGCGGGTCCGCTCACCACTCCGCCAGGTCAACCCATCAGCCAGCGTAAAGGCTTTCGCATCGGACAACCCGCCATCCTTATAGGCCTGCAACCGCATCCCGCGGCCGCGGGTCATCTCAGAAACTTCGTCCAGCGGGACGATAATGAGTTTGTGATTTTCACCAACAGAGGCAATGTGATCCGCCCCGTCCGGAACGATTGAACAGGCGCGGGCCTCAACATCACCAGAAACATTCAGAACCTGCTTGCCGCCCTTTGTCTGCGCCACGACATCATTTTCCGGCACAATAAAGCCGCGCCCATCCGATGCCGCGACCAATAGTTTGCGACCTTCGACATGGATCAATAAATCAACAACGTCATGATCATTGCCGAGGCCGGTCATCATCCTGACCGGCTCACCATTGCCGCGCCCGCCCGGCAGTTTGTCGCAACCGATTGTATAGAACCGGCCATTAGTGCCAAACATGAGCAGTTTGTCAGTGGTTTGAGCATGAAGGGCAATTCGAAACCGGTCGCCTTCCTTAAACTTGAGGGACGACAGATCTTCGAGGTGCCCCTTGGCCGCCCTGATCCAGCCCATTTGCGAACAAATAACCGTAATAGACTCTTTCTCGATCATCGCGGTGATTGGCACCACCGTTGCGCTGGGCGCTTCACCGATTTCGGTCCGACGTTTCCCTAACTCAGACTTCTTGCCGAACCGTTTGCGAATATCCGCAATCTCTTCGGCAATGTTTTTCCAGCGGGCATTCTTATTGCGCAGAAGCTTCTTGAGCGTTTTCTGTTCGCCCTCGAGCCCTTCCATCTCTTCCCGGATTTCAATCTCTTCTAGCTTGCGCAAAGAACGCAATCGCATATTAAGGATCGCTTCGGCCTGTGCTTCGGTGAGTTTCCAACGCTCCATTAATCTGGGCTTCGGACGATCCTCATTGCGAATAATCGCGATGACCTCATCGAGATTGAGATAGACGATCATATAGCCGGCGAGAACTTCGAGACGCGCCTCGATCTTTTCCAGCCGGTTATTCGTCCTCCGCACCAGAACATCATGGCGGTGATCCAAGAAGCTCTGAAGAACCTCCCGCAAATCCATAACCCTGGGCACAGTATTGGGATCGAGCACATTCATGTTCAACCCGATACGAACTTCAAGATCACTGTGCTGAAAAAGTGCTTCCATAAGCATCTCTGGTTCCATCGTCCGTGAACGGGGCTCCAGAACCAGACGAATATCCTCAGCAGATTCGTCGCGAATATCCTCAAGCATCGGCAGCTTTTTCGCCTGCATCAGCTCCGCGATCTTCTCCACCAGCCGGCTCTTCTGCACGTGATAGGGCATTTCGGTAACAACGATTTGCCATTGTCCACGCGGTAACTTTTCGGTCTCCCAACGCGCCCGAAGACGGAAACTACCACGCCCGGTACGATAGGCTGACCGGATGTTCTCCGCGGTCTCAGCCAGCACACCGCCAGTCGGGAAATCAGGCCCCGGCATGAGTGACAATAGCTTGTCGATGGTCGCGTTCGGAAATTTGATGAGATGGGCAAGCGCCTGGCAGATTTCATCAAGATTATGCGGTGGGATCGAGGTCGCCATCCCAACAGCAATTCCTGCTGCGCCATTGGCCAGCAAGTTGGGAACCGATGACGGCATCAGGACCGGTTCGCTTTCAGTCCCATCATAGTTTTCGCGGAAATCAACCGCCCCCTCGTCGATCCCTTCAAGCATCGCCAGGGCGTATTCAGTCAACCGCGATTCCGTGTACCGCATGGCAGCAGCGGAATCACCATCAATATTACCAAAATTTCCCTGCCCCTCGACAAGGGGATAGCGCACGGCAAATTCCTGCGCCAATCGAACCAGCGCATCGTAAACCGCCGTATCACCATGAGGGTGATATTTACCGATGACGTCTCCGACGACGCGGGCGCATTTTTTGAATCCTGTCCCCGGATCGAGCTTTAGCTGGCGCATTGCGAACAGCAATCGCCGGTGAACCGGTTTCAGGCCGTCCCGAACGTCTGGTAAAGAGCGCGAGGTTATTGTTGAGAGCGCATAGGCGAGATAGCGCTCACCCAGCGCATCATCAAGAAGAATATCTGTTATATGATCAGGAGTCGCAGAACCTTCAGCCATAACGCAGTTATACACCATATCTAGTGGTAGACCAGCCAAAAACCACTAGAAATTCACCAAAACAACCCAATTTCAGTCGATTTTGGCGACGAGTGTGCGCCGTAGACTCGCCACAAGCCGTTCGCGGGCTGCCGGTAACCCGTGACGGGTATCCCCCATCACATGGCGACCAAGGAAGTAACCTGTCAGCGCTAACCCTTCGCACAAAACAGCCCCGTTGATCTCGGCGTCAGCCTCTTGCCGCAAGAACCCCGGTAACGGCAACAGCCGGTCGTGATAGTTCCGCCCTGCTCCCGCTGAAACAGCGCGACCCGTGCGCGGCGAGACATAAATCAGGTCCTGTGCGCTACCAGTTGCAGCGCACTCCGTCAGATCCAGACCAAACCCCAGCTCTGTCAGTAAGTCGAGCTCCCACCGTATATACTCTACTTCCCAGTCAGGGTTTC
>Ga0055584_100005702_pt1 | contig 12202 bp, 8 predicted proteins | sample OSDHelmetaG_FD_58716 | JGI IMG/M metagenome (GOLD analysis project Ga0055584, IMG submission 58716) | Pelagic marine sediment microbial communities from the LTER site Helgoland, North Sea, for post-phytoplankton bloom and carbon turnover... | ecosystem: Environmental > Aquatic > Marine >... | reverse complement strand
TTGCCCGTTTTCATCGGTAAAATACACTTCATTCTTTTCTAAATCGCAATCATCGCATCGGTGATTAAAATGTAAATCCACATTTTCATTTTCATCTGCTAATTCCAACAACCTGCGGTTTAGTCCAGCCCTAGAAACTGAATTGATATATTGTTCATCCTTTCCATACGGTTGATAGGTTAGCTCCCCATCGATGCTATGCATCATTCGACCGTTCATTGGTATGGCTTGTTTCAATATCTCCTGATCCAAACCAATCTTTGACAAGGCATGCAAGCCTCGGGTAGATAGCGCCAAGTTAATGGACCGCCCACCATCCACATCATCCTTACGCATATCCGGTCTTCGTTCGTACACATCTACGTCAAACCCTTTTTTTGCAAGGCATACCGCAAATAGTGACCCCGCTAAACCTCCACCTACTACAATTATTTTTTCTTTTTTAGACATGATTGTTTCTTATGAACCTAACAAAGCAAAGTTTTTTTTGTCATTATGGCAAAGAATAAAATAAATATCAGCGCATTAACTGATTCAAGTTTTATTTACCCTTTCTTTCGACTCGGCTCAAGATGACGGTTATGATTTTAGGGTTTTTCTTAATATTTTACAAAATATCGAACACTCGAGAAGGCGGTCTGCCTAATGCTGCTTTGCCATTTTTGATTACAATGGGGCGCTCAATCAACTTTGGATTAGCTACCATGGCTTCAATCCATGCTTCATCGGATAGCGTTTTTCCTTTAAACTGCGCTTTAAAAATAGCTTCGCCTTTTCGCAATAATTGCTCCGGCTTTAAACCCAATTGTTTTAGGATTGCTTTGAGTTCTGTCTTACTTGGAATATCATTCAAGTATTCAACAATTTCGATATCCTCTTTTGCCTCTTTTAGTAAGGTCAATGTTTCTCTGCTTTTAGAGCAACGGGGGTTGTGATATATTTTGGTTTTCATTGGTTTAAAATTTTCTCCCTTTCCACTCTGTTTTAAAGGGCAATAAAAAGAATAGCAAGGTGGTTATGGTTACGGTATATAAATAGGGTTCATAGAGGACTAAGTATACTAATTTATTCCAAATACTTAATTTAAGACGTTTCAAACCTTTAAGAATATATACGTTTTGATAAAAGAATTTAATAATCAAAAAAGCTATTGCCACTTTTGGGGCAATAAAAAAGAGCACTAAACTCAAGGGGTAATAAAATGAAAAAACGATGAATAGAAACCACCAATTTTTTGGTAATTCCTTTGCACCCATCAGCCAACGTTTCCTTTGATGTAATAGATTTTTGTATCCAATAATTGGGTTGGATAAAGCCAACACGTCCGTATTACAAATATTCTTCGCCTGCCAGCCCAAGGCTGTAGTTTTTTGATAAATCTTATAGTCCTCTGTAATCGAAAATGGAATGTTTTCGTAGCCACCCGTTTCCCAGTATGCTTTTGCTCGAATGGACATATTATTCCCAATTGCTGTGGTATTAATCCCTGCACGGTGAAAAGTTTCTACCAAACACATAAAATAAATCCAATCCACTGATTGCAAACTTCCCCATAATCCTACTCCATTGATATAGGTAGTTCCACTTACAATACCCACATTATCTGCATTGTAATGTCGAATGAGCCCTTTTGCCCAAGTGCTTGGAACCGCAATGTCTGCATCAGTAATTAAGTAAATCTCTCCTTCAGCATGATGTGCAATTTCTGCTAATACTGCAGCTTTGGCCATGGTATTGGGATACTTCCCAACTATTTCAACCACTTTAATTTTCGCAGTTGGATTGGTTTTAATAAATTGTTCAACCTTAAGCTTGGTATCATCTTCAGAACGATCATTCCCTACAATAATTTGCAGGTCAGGGTAATCCAACTGGATTAGCGCATTTAGACAACGTTCAATGTTATCAGACTCATTTCTAGCGGCTAGTAAAACACTTGCTTTGGGCCATACGTTAGGTTCTGAAGGTATTTCCCGTTTAGCCTGCAGCCAAAATAATTGCCATATTTGCAATCCAAGATACATGCATAAAAAAAGAATGATACTAATCAACCAGATACTCATCACACGGTAGGGGGCTGCAAATAAATTCTTCCTTTTGCAAATATGCTAAAAATGGTGGCAGAATTTCTTTAATATTTTCGAAGGCCTTCATGCTATCATGAAAAACCACAATATTCCCAGGTTTTGCATTCTTACATAAAGACGCCAAGCTTTTCTTGCGATTCAAATTTTGGTCAAAATCACCTGATAGCTGATTCCACATGATGATCTGATAATCGTCTTTTAGCGCTTTGATTTGGTTTGTTCTTATTCTTCCGTATGGAGGTCTAAACAGATTGGTTTGAGTATATTTTTGACACTCCTTCACTTCCATAATATAGTCTGACAATTTACTCGAATATCCTGAATTATGCCGATGAGTATGATTTCCAATAGCATGTCCAGCAGCTTTCACTTCCTGCATTATTTCTGGACGTTTTATGATGTTTTCACCTACCATAAAGAATGTCCCTAAGGCATTATGTTCTTTAAGGGTTTTGAGCACCCATTGGGTTACTTCAGGCTGAGGTCCATCGTCAAATGTGAGAAATATTTGCCTCCCAACTGGATTCTTTATGCGCCATTCCAAATTAGGAAATAAGGAGTTTACAAAACTGGGAATAGTAAAAGGATAAAATTGCATGAATTAGAAATCTAAACCGATTGAAAAGTATGTAATACCCTTATTCCATTGTTTATCTAATCTACCCCATGCGCGTTCCACTTTCAATAAGTAGCCTAAGACACTTGCTCTTACGCCTATACCTGTTCCCATTAACCACGGGTTTCTTGGGCTTGTCACAGAAACGGTATAATTAGGATAATCAAACGTTTTGGTATTGAATGGATTCTCAGAAGTATAAGGGTTAAAACCATTCCAAGCTGACCCAATATCCATAAATGAACTCAGCGTAAAGGTTCTAAAAAAGTCGCTATAAATGGGTGCCTTATAAAAATTAGATATGATGGGGAATCTGAGCTCACTACTAAATACGCCAGTGGCCCAGCCATGAGAAATGTTTCGGTTAAATCCACGTAAATTTGGTGCTAATGACAAAAACTTATAGTTTGGATCACGAGCAAACCCTAAGTCTTGATTGTATTCGTCCAATATCCAAGTCTCAATACCTCCCAAGTAATAAATGGTTTTAAATTTTCCAGGAGAAATACCTCCTGCAAGCCGATTTGCCCAAACAAGCTCTCCAGAAATGGGGACCGTTCTACGTATGTCAAACCCCAAATTAACTAAACTGCTTTTCTCTTTGATGAATTGATAATGTTCTGCATAAGCCTTTGCCCGAATACCATAAACTTTATTCACTCCCCTATTCACTGTATTATCAAAAACATATTCCAGTTTAGAGGTAATCATTTGTCGATTGGTTCGAGGCTCATTGATGGCTTCAGAATAGTCCAATGCCTCTACAATTTGATCTTGTTGACCGCCTAAGGCAAGGCTTATTCTACTGCGTTCTGAAAAAGGGTAACTTGCTCCAACAGAAAATTTAGCTTGAGCTGCTTTTTCAATCGTATTGGAAGATTTTACATAAATGCGCATCCTGCGCATAACGGAACCTTCAAAATCAATGCGATGCTTCAGTGCTCTGAACTTCAGATATGCATCATGACCTGCCAAATCACCATGAATTCTAAATCCACCGGTTGCTACGTAATTCCTGAATATGTCGGATACTTCAGCAGCAACGTTAAAACTAAGCGGGTGAACACACATTGCATTCGAGTCCATTTCTATCGGGTAATATGCATAACCTAAATTTGAATGATCGGTTTGCGTAATCAAGTAATTAACAAAGTATATGTTCTTCTCCGAAAGCTCTGGAGGAACAGCTATAGGCAAATCTGGAGCAGTTACTGAGGTATTTATGTCATAATCTTTCACCTCAAAATTTGAAAGAAAGTAAGGCTCTTTTTGGATTACACTATCCTTCACATTCTTCGTTTGAGTAGAATCTTTTGGTATGACTACTTTCCTCTTTTTAATCGGCTCAACATCTGCGTCAAAACCCACTGGATTTTTCAATCGATAGGTGGTCATTAAGGGTTTAAAGACTTTGGATTCGCCAATTACATCTTCTGCTAAATGGGATAGAAACACATAATATTTACCTTTGTATAATACCAACTCCGCCAATTTACCAGCATCTTGTGCGATATCTTGATATAAGACACTTCTCTTATAATTGGACACAAGCGTAAATGGAGATGCTTCGTTATCCTTAGCAACAACTGCATTAATTACCCCTGTTTCATCCGTTAAACAAGTTATTAGTCCGTCACCATAATACAAAGGGTTGGTGTAGTTTGCTCCATTTTTAGGTTTACCCAATTGCTTTAATGCTCCTCCCGAGGTGAAACTAAAAATACTTAAAGGATAGTTTGAAACTTTAAGGATATTCTCCTGAGTACTTGGAACAAGAGGGCGTCTACTCGCAAAAAGTATATCCCCATTTGGGTGCATCCTTGGGTTTATATCTAAATAATAATCATTGGTCAATTGAGTGTTCTTGCCCGTTTTAAGATCCATTAAATAAAGGTCAGATTGGCCTTTCAAAAATGCACTCATGATAATCGAGTCGCCATCTTGCGAATAACAGAAATCTCTAATTCCATCATAAAAATTCAGATTCGTAAAAGTAGACTTACCCGAGTTTATGCTTATCTGCTCCAGCACTTCCTTACCACCCTTAAAATCGATAATTCCAATTTTCCGACTGAAAGGATGCCAGGCAATGATTGGATAATACTGCTGGTTCAAGTGATGCTCAGAGCGATAACCCGACTTCTTCAGCAATTTCGTGGATCTATTCGCGAGATTGTAGAGCCACACTTTAACTAATCCATTATCATTGGTAACAATACTCAAATATTTCCCGTTGGGACTAATAGCAAAACGCGTATGCTTATAATTTGCGATTTTTTCAGGTGAACTTTCCGTTCCTCGTGGCATCTGACCCAATCGATTTTCTTTACTATACCGATCTCTGAACCACAATCGCCAGCTTTGCAAAAGATTCCCCATGCCCATGCCCGTAGTTCTGGCTAAAGCTTGTTCTGCACTTCGTTCATATTGCGTCCAAAAAATAATATTGGCTAAGGCTTCTTTGCCATATTTCTTGTCAATAAAGAACCAGAGACTCTTGCCTGCAATAATCTGATCTTCTTTATTAAGATTATTGAAATTTTTAAAACTGTTGTACTCCACCTTGTCCCGCATAACATCATCAATGACAACATTCCAAGGGTCGCTAATAAAACTGAGCAATCCTTGATAATACCAATCTGGAAGGGAAATCAACACATTGGAGCGGACCTTCTCCTGTACACTGCCTCCATAAAACAGATCTGTCAATATCGCATTAGCTAGAGCCTTCCTTATTTGAATTTTCAGATGATTATAATCGCCATTGAAATAGATTGGAAATATATTCTGTCGAATTCGGCTGTAACCTGCTGGATTGATAGGTGAATTTACAATTCCGGTGTTGCTCTGCTTCAACTCATTGATATTATTGTAGAGCACTATAATCACTTTCTGACTGAGTGAAGAGCCAATTATTCGCTCTACGCTGCTTGTTTCACTTGTTAATATTTCTAAGGCATTTTTGGCTACCACGGTTCCATTATCATGGAAATAAATGCTAACCAATGAATTCGACATGGTTTGCCATTGATAGTTATTGCTCCCCACTCGGTTTCTACCAAAACTGGTATACATCCCCTGAGCTAAAATACTTTGAGTAATAAAGGCTAAAAAAAGAAAAACAGCAACCCGCTTAAACACGTGAACGAATATAAGGATTTTAGTAGTTTTTTAAGCCTAAATTAATGTAATATTGCAGTTATAAATGACTATGCAAACCACAAACCAATCAGAACGCCACATTGAATTAGAGAAAAAATTCGGAGCTTTTAATTACAAACCATTACCGGTTGTTTTAACCAGAGGAGAAGGCGTATTTGTTTGGGATGCTGAAGGAAATAGATATTATGATTTCTTATCAGCGTATAGTGCCGTGAACCAAGGGCATTGTCACCCTAAAATTATCAAGGCCCTTACGGATCAGGCTCAAAAGTTAACACTTACTTCCAGAGCATTTTTCAATGATGTCTTGGGCTCTTATGAAGAATACATGTGCAATTACTTTGGCTATGACCGCATATTACCAATGAACACTGGTGTTGAAGGAGGAGAAACCGCTGTCAAACTAGCCCGTAGATGGGGATATGATGTAAAAGGAATTCCTGAGAATAAAGCCCGAATAATATTCGCAGATGGCAACTTCTGGGGAAGAACTATTGCGGCTATTAGTACCTCAGATGACGAAGATAGTTATGGAGGTTTTGGCCCTTTTGTTCCTGGTTTTGACACCATCCCTTATAATGACTTAGCTGCCTTAGAGAATGAATTTAAAGATTCAAATGTGGCTGCTTTTATGGTAGAGCCCATTCAAGGTGAAGCAGGGGTTGTAGTGCCAGATGAAGGATACTTGCAAGGTGTTGCAAAACTTTGTAAACAATATAACGTGCTTTTTATAGCTGACGAGGTGCAAACTGGAATAGGGCGAACAGGTAAACTGCTTGCTTGTGATTATGAAAATGTAAAACCAGATATCTTGATTTTAGGAAAGGCACTTTCCGGTGGAGTTATGCCCGTATCAGCAGTTTTAGCATCGGATGAAATTATGTTGACTTTAAAACCTGGTCAACACGGTTCAACTTTTGGGGGTAATCCGTTGGGTTGTAAAGTTGCCATGGCCGCTTTAGATGTAATTAAGGACGAAGGCCTAACTGAAAATGCCTTTGTATTAGGAGAGCGATTTAGAGAAGGATTGAAAAACATGAATATTTCAATCATGACAACTATTCGAGGGAAGGGTCTCCTAAATGGTGTTGTGATCGAACCTTTCAACGGACACATGGCCTATGACGTTTGTCTTAAACTTAGAGAAAACGGATTATTGGCTAAGCAAACCCATGATCATATTATTCGATTTGCACCGCCATTGACCATAAACGAACAACAGCTGGATGAAGCACTTGCCATAATTGAGCGCACTTTTAAAGAGATGATATAAATCATCCTTTTTCCTGTCATTTTATTTGTAATTAATCTAAATAAGGTTTTAGTTTGCCCGAACTAAATTATTAAGAATGATTCTAAATAGATTTATTGCTTTTTCTATGTTTATTCTTGTGTTTGCCTGCTCTTCAGCGGCACAATCCACAACAATAAAAGGAAAAATTTATAATTCTGATAGCACAAAAGTAATTCCTGGTGTTCAGATTTCTGACCTTGGCAACACCATTTTTAGTTTGAGTAACAGCTTTGGTTCATTTGAAATTAACCTGAAACAAGGAGATCAAGCCACGCTCCTCTTTTTAGCTAAAGGATTCCATCACAAAACCATTCGATTTGGAGGAAATAAAGACACATTTGTTCATGTCTTCCTAAATGAAAATATCAATACCCTAGATCCGGTATTGCTTATGACTAAACATTCGGGCTCTGATAACATAACAGGAAGCTCTTCTTATATTGGCCCAAAGGAATTGGACAAATTTGCATATTCTGATGCAAACCAAGTCTTGAGAAATGTTCCTGGAATTCAAATTCAACAGGAAGATGGTTTTGGTTTAAGACCAAACATCGGCTTAAGAGCTACAGGTGTTGAGCGCAGTTCGAAGATAACATTAATGGAAGATGGTATATTAGCAGCCCCGGCACCTTATGCGGCTCCAGCAGCATACTACTTCCCAAGTGTTGGCAGAATGGAAGGAGTTGAAGTGGTTAAAGGCAGTTCGCAAATTAAGTACGGACCTTTCACAACAGGTGGTGCAATCAACTTTATTTCTGCTCCAATTCCCGAAGAATTTTCTGCCAAACTTAGCATGAATTCGGGATCATTTAACACCCAAAATATGCTGGCTAGTTTAGGCCATCAAGGTGAATATTTAGGTTTCATGGTTCAAACGCTTCAACAGCGTAGCGATGGCTTTAAAAATTTACCCAGTAATCAGAGTACGGGATTTAACAAATCAGATTACTTGGTAAAACTTAGTTTGAGAAATGGAATTGATGCTAAAACACCCCAAAAAATGACCTTCAAAATTGGGCAAACCGATGAAACCTCTAATGAGACTTATTTAGGATTAAATGCAGTTGATTTTAATGAAGACCCATTTCAACGATATGCTTCATCCCAGAATGATGTAATGAATTCCAAACAAAGGCAGTTATCCATTCATCACCGTATAAAACTAGCAAAACATCTGAATATTTCTACCATTGCTTATTCCAATACATTTCATAGAAATTGGTACAAATTGAACCATTTAACTGACTCTGCCGGCTCAACGGTTTCCTTAAGCAACGTATTAGCCGAGCAAGGCAACCCCTACTATTTGTCCATTTTGAAAGGCGAAAGTAGTGCCAACGAAATCTTGTGGTTAAAAGCCAATAATCGTAGTTATTACAGTAAAGGTGTACAAATGAACATCAACTATAAGATTCCGACCAAGAAAGAATTTGTTCATGCATTCGAGTGGGGAATTCGTATTCACCAAGACCAAATTGATCGATTTCAATGGCAAGATGGGTATAGCATGTTAAACGGATTCTTATCCCTCCAGAATAAGGGCATTGCAGGCACTGAAAGCAATCGCATTGAGACTGCAAATGCCTTGGCCTCATATTTTACTTATCAATTTCAAACCAATCGATTAGAAATTAAACCCGGACTGCGCTTTGAAAACATAAATCAAACCAGACTTGACTATGGCAAGAATGATGTGAATCGAAACGGCACCAAATTAAAGGAAAGAGAAAACGAAATAGCTATTTTCATTCCAGGCATAGGTTTTTATTATGATCTCAGGAAAGGGAATAGTGTTTTCTTAGGCTTACATAAGGGCTTTTCTCCAGCTGGAAGCGCGGTAGGTGCAAATCCAGAAATATCTACAAACTATGAAGCAGGGTATATTGCACAAACCCCACTACTCAGTGGTCAAGCGGTTGCTTTCTATACCGATTACCAAAACCTTTTGGGTTCTGATCTAAATGCATCAGGCGGGTCAGGTACTGGTGATCTATTCAATGGCGGTGCAGCTGTCAGTTATGGCTTAGAGCTTTCTGCTACTACTACCAAACTTCTCAGTAAATCTAAACAATTTACCTTGCCGATTACGATAGGATACACATATACGGAAGCTCAGTTTAAATCTTCTTTTAATAGCAGTTTTGAAGGCTGGGGTAATGTGACCAAGAATGATCACTTACCTTACTTTGCTCCACATCAGGCCTTTCTAAATTTGAGTTTAGAACATGCAAAATTCGCTTTTAACGTAAGCAATAAGTTCATTGATGCAATGCGAACACAGGCTGGACAGAGCGAATTAAGTGCTGCTCAAAAAATTCCATCAGCTTTATTTATGGATCTCAATTTCGCCTATCATGTTCACCCACGCATCAAACTGAAAGCCAGCATCCTTAATGCACTGAATAATACCAATCATGTAAGCGTTAGACCCTTTGGCCTCCGTCCGGCCATGCCAAGAATGTTCCGTTTGGGTTTAACTGCCAGCCTTTAGTTTTTTATTCACAAAAGCAAAGCAGTCTGTTTTTTTTAAGGCTGATGTATTAACATTGTAGTATGTCCCAAGATCACATTACTTGCCCTAATTGCGGAAGTTTAATTGATATTGATGATGTGTTGTCGCATCAAGCTGAGGAAAAGGTACGCAAAGAAATGCAAGGGCAACTTTCAAAACAGCACGAAACCTTGAATGCCAAAACCAAAGAATTGGAAGAAGCCCGGCTAAGTTTCGAAAAAAACAGAGCAAGGGAAAATGAACTTTTTACAGAACGTTTAAGGAAAGAGCTTAAAAAAAATCTTGCTGAGAAAGAGCTCGAACTGAAAAAAGTAATCCGAAAAGAAAGCGAAGAAAAAAGTGCTGCCGAATTGAAGGCGTTGCATGAAATTTTAAACCAAGAAAAAGATAAGAACAAGGAGCTAAACATCGCCAAAATTGAATTGCTTAAAGTGCAGAGCAAGCTCAAAGAACAAGAAGAGAAACACGCTTTTGAAACTCAGAAAAAATTGCTTGCTGCCAAAGAACAAATTGAAATTGACGCGCGCAAAAAAGAGAACGAACGTTGGGAGTTGAAGGAAAAGGAACTGCTCAAGAAACTTGAAGATCAAAAAAAGCTTACCGAAGAAATGGCTCGCAAGCAAAAACAAGGGAGCATGCAGCTTCAAGGTGAAGTACAAGAATTGGCTATAGAAGAATACCTGCAGCGCCATTTTATTGTAGATGAAATAATTGAAATTAAAAAAGGCGCACGGGGCGGAGATTGCATGCAGATTGTTAATAATAACATGGGCATGCTTTGTGGTAAAATCTATTATGAAAGCAAAAGAACCAAAGATTTTCAACCCATTTGGATAGAAAAATTTAAGGATGATGTCCGAGACCACAAAGCCGATATTGGCGTTATTGTTACTCAAGCAATGCCAAAAGAAATGGATCGTTTTGGAATGAAAAATGGCATTTGGATTTGCACCTTTGATGAATTTAAAGGCTTATGCTATGCTTTACGCGAAGGATTAATCCGAATATCGGAAGTAAGACATAGCCAAGAGAATAAAGGTGACAAAATGAGTATGTTGTATGACTATTTTACAAGTTCTGCTTTTAAAGACACCTTTAATGGCATGATGAGCGTGTTTAATGGAATGCAAACAGATCTTGAGAAAGAAAAAAGAGCAATGCAAGGGATATGGAAAGCGAGAGAAAAACAAATTGAACGCTTCTTGATAAATGCGCAAAATATGTATGGAAATATTAAGGGAATTGCTGGTAACAACACCGACTTTCTGGATGACCTGAATAGCTTAGGGTTACCGGAGTAATTAGGGCAAATACTGATTCGTATACAAACTTGTAATATTCAAATTTAACTCACTCAAAGATTCACCATCTAAATTACAAAGCACATTGTTTTCAGAAAGCCATTGGATAAAATCACTCCAAACATGATCCTCCATAGTACCCCAAGTTTTATTTAGCATCCATTTGTCTTGAAGCATTGCCAAGCTCGTTTGAATAAGATCTGGGTTATCAAAGTTTGGGTGTTTCATTTCATCACACAAAAATGCTGCAGCCTCAGCGCTATTTCCTGCTACATATTCAAACGCTTTGGCCGTAATAGACAAAAACGATTTACATACATCTGGATAATTTTCCAATACATCCCCATGCGTTACTAAAAGGGGTGAGTAACCATATGGAATGCCAAAATCCTTTAGTTGAAATGCATTTAATTCAATTTCATTTTGCTTTGCGATTACACCCTCCCAAGGCATAAAAACCCAAGTAGCATCTGCCTTGTTTTCAAGAAGTGTGTCCCATATGCCCAGTTTAGCAGGATTTGCTATTCTAAGCATACCAAAGCCACCATCATTCTGAATTAATTTCTTTACAATACAATCCTCATATCTCGCTCCATAAGAGGCATACAATTTACCGTCCAAATGCTTCGGTTCGGTTAAATTGCTTTCTGCTAAAGTAACAATTGCACTGGTATCTTCCTGTAAAAGTGTTGCTACCGCGACCAGCGGAATAGGGGTGGATAAGGTTTGATAGCTTAACACACTTTCAGTTGGGGCGATGCCAAAATGGGCCGTACCGTTTGCTACTTGTTTCGCGGGAGTTAAAACGTAATCATTTTCTTCTGGATTGATCAAATCAAGTTGTATCCCTGCATCTAGATACCAACCTTTTAATAGGGCATAAAAGAACCCTGCATGTAGGGTATTTGGGGACCAGTCCAATGCTAGTTTTACGCTATGCATAGAAGTAGAAACAATTTTACTTCTGATTGGTTTTCAGCAACTTGTATATTTTGCATTGGTATATTAGCTTTTTCATTGGTATTCATTAAGTTTGAGGTTAAGAAAAGGCACATCCATGAACAAAAAGAAGATTGTTAAAACTGCTAAAAACACCGCTTCGATTGGCAACAATATAATTGTTATTAAAGCAAACGCATCCAAAGGGGCACTAAAGCCCCTTGGCAATCTGTGCAAGGCTTTGGCGCAAATTAAATCAACTTCGCAAGTATATTTAGTAGGTAAAGATTC
>Ga0055584_100005700_pt1 | contig 12205 bp, 8 predicted proteins | sample OSDHelmetaG_FD_58716 | JGI IMG/M metagenome (GOLD analysis project Ga0055584, IMG submission 58716) | Pelagic marine sediment microbial communities from the LTER site Helgoland, North Sea, for post-phytoplankton bloom and carbon turnover... | ecosystem: Environmental > Aquatic > Marine >... | reverse complement strand
CAGCTTCGTTTGCGCGAACCCAAGATAAGCGCGCGCGCAAAAGAGCTGTACGAGTACGATCTGGCCCGCTTCGCAAATGAATCTGCGAATCTTGCCTATCTGGAAACACGTGCGAGCAACCCGAATGCCGCACTCGCAGATACACAAGCCTACTTTGCGCGCTTCAAGGAGGCTGCGATTGGCGCGGACCAGCACGACCGCGTCAGCGCTTTTTTGGTGGCCCAGCTTGACGTCATCAACGCCGACACTGCGCCATCTAAACAACAGCTCGCGATCTTCTATCTAGACGAACTCGCCGCCAGCACTAGCCCTAGCAGTGTCATAGAGCGCTGGCGCGCCCGCGCCTTGAGCCGCGAGTTATCGGTAGCACAACGCGAACAGGCGTATTTCCGCCTGAAAGACTTGGCCACCGCGGCAGGCAGGCAAGACATTGTCGCGACCTTCCTCGAAGATCGTCTGCGCTCCGGCGACGCAAGTGCACAGTTGCTGCAAGAACTTGCTGCTGTCGGGGGCGATAAGGCAGCGCTGCCGTATTTACTGGTCGCCGCAGAGCGGCGCGATGTACCTGAGTCAGAACGAACACAAGCCTATTATGCGTATCAGGAAGCCACGCTGCGGCTGGAACAACGCTCTGCGTTCGTCAGCTTCTTGTTGCGAGCGCTCGCGGGCAATACGCTCGCTAGCAAGGAGCAAGATCTCTATGAATACGATCTGGAACGACTCGGTAGCCCCGCGCTTGTTCTCAAATACCTCGCGACGCAGCTGCTGCGTGCCAACACCGACCCAGAAACACGCATAGCTTATTTCTCACGTTACAAAGCCGTTGCAACAACGCACAACCAAGAGCAACAACTAACTCAGTTAGTGAGAGCGCAGCTGGACACCGGTCTACCAGCACAGCTGCAGAGTTTCTACTTAGCTGAACTGCAAGCTCTAGATGGACCGCAGGCAGTACTGGAGCGGCTGCTAGCGCAAGCGCGCGCAACGAACTTAACGCTCGAACAGCGCCAAGCTGCTTATTTCCGACTCAAACAAGCCGCGCTCGCGGCCGGGCGCGAAGACCTTATAACCGCATATATTGAAGACCAGCTGCGCACCACCACCGAGCGCTCCGCAAATACAGCGTTTGCTTCGGAGTTGCGTGCAGTTGCTGGCGATGAGCGCGCATTGCCCTACCTACGTGCACAAGCCGAGCGTGCAGATCTTGCCAGCGAAGATCTCGAAGTCGCGTACTACACCTTCCAAGAAGCGGCTATCAGCACTGCCAATACCGCAATCTTGCTCGAATTCTTGGAAGCGCAGCTCAGCAAAACACATGCGCAGGAGCACCCGCTCACGGACGTTTTTCGCTTTGCACTCGCACGCGTCGGCGGCCCGGCACGCGTGTTGCCATTTCTTGCACAGCAAATCGAGCACCAAGACACTGCCGACGAAGATCGTCTAAAAAGCTACTACAGCTATCGCGACATGGCATTGCGCTCTGGCGAGCAAGTGACCTACCTCAGCAAGCTCGGCGATTGGCTGCAATCCGCGCCAGGTGGGGCGCCGGTGCGCAAAGCTTGGCTGTTTGATCTGCGTGAAAACGGTGGGACAGAGCTAGTATTACCATTCTTGATAACCGAAGCAGAACAGGCGCAAGCGCGCGATCCTGTCTCTTCTGGGCCGTTCTACGCGCTGGTCGATGCAGCAATCGACGCCAACCGTAAAGACGCACTCCTAGATTTCCTGGCGCGAGCTATGGGCGCGCCCGAAACGCCACCAGAGCTAGAATCGATCTACATCGACAGCGCGGTCCTGCATGGTGGACCAAGCTTCGCCGCCGCGCTAATCAAGTCACGCGCAAACGCCGATCCGCAGCGTTGGTCGGAGCGCTATCTAGGCTTCCTCACGGCCGCGAATCAAGCGCCACAAGTGCTGCGTTATATGCGCCAGCATGGCACCAATAAGCGCCTGCCCACGAAACTGCGCAGCAATTTCGCCGATCGCCTTGTAGCCAGCGGTCACAAGCAATCCGCGATCGAGATACTACAAGTTCTGGTTGACACCGAAGGCCTTTATAGCCCCGCCTTATCAACCTTGACGTATCTTTGGGGTCCACGACCCGGGCGCGACGCTGTCACTTGGATTGAACGACACGCAAACGCCGCATCAGGCATCAATTTGATCGCGTGGACTGACATCCTAATGAGTGTGGGTGCATCGGATCGAGCCATCGCCTTGCTACGCCCCAACACTGTCGCTAAGCAATCCAACCCATTGCAGCTGGAAGCTTATGTTCAAGCATTGCAGGCAACACGCAATAAGGCAGAACTAAACAAGTTTCTCACCGATTTCATTCGCACACCGCCGTCAACGCCAATGCTGCGCTGGGCTGGTACCACCGCCGAAGACGCCGCACTTACAACACTCGCGAGCACCGCCTGGCGGAAATTTCTGCGTGCGCGGCCCAATGACCTCAGCGCCCTGCGCCGCTTGGGCGTCAACGCTTTCGCGGCCGGACGCCGTCAAGAAGCTGAGATTACGCTGCGCCGTTACATCAAGTTCGTGGATAATGACTACGAGCCCCAGTTTCTGTACGCTGAGTTGTTAGCGGAACGCGGCTTTACTTCTCGTGCGGAACCAATTTATCGAACCGTGCTTACTCTGATCGCGAAACTCCAACCCGCTGATTTCCGTGCCCGCACGGTGCGCGCGCAGACCTTGCAGCGCGTGGGCGAGGTGAGTGCTGCTGTTGGCGAGTTTCGCACCTTGCTCGCCGAACGCCCGCAGGCCGGGCATTTGCGTGCCGACTACATCGCTACGCTGTTGGACAACCAACGTTTGCGACTAGCCCGGCAAGTTGCAGCCAATGGGCGTCGCTTGCGGTGATAGCGATGCCCGCACACGCGTTTGGCCGGAGCCTGATCGCTTTGCTCGGCACGCTGCTGGTCGTAAGCATGGCATGGGCAGCGGAACAAGAAGTGGTTACGTCGGATTCCGTCAGCGCGACCTTGCGTACTGGCCGATTGGAGGTGCTGTTGCGCTCAGCCGAACCCCTGTCGGTGACGTTTGAGGCATTACCAGACGGCTACCTGGTGACATTTCCGCATCAATTTGACGGTACTCCATTCGCCGATGTGCTGCACACTGCGCCGAACTGGCTGACAGACGTGCGTTACGGATTCGATGCCGTTTTTCTAGTTCCGCAAACCGGTATATCGGTGAGCAGTCAGACCACCGACAACGGCTTAATGCTGCATTTCTCGCGCTCGGCGCCAGCGCCGGAGACAAATGGCGTCGCAGTGGATGACGACGGATCAGATCTCCGCCTAGCGCGACTGCAAGCGCTCATCGCTCATCGGCTGGGTGATTCGCAAAGTGGGCGGGCGAGTTTGCGCCAATTAATGACCGAGAATCCTGCAGATACACAATCAATCCTGGACCTGATCGATATAGAGAAGCATTTGGGACGCTGGGAACACGCTCTAACGCTATACAACCGCGCCCTGGAGCGCGCCCCAGGCACTGCGTTTTTAATCAGTGGAAAAGCCGCGTTGTTGCGCCAGAATGGGCAATTTGTCGACCTCAATGTCAGCAGAACTGCAGTACGCAACGCCGACGAGCAGCTACGGACCGTGTTCAGCAATCGCATCTTTGTGCGTCGCGATGCGCGCATTGGCACCCGTTTCGAGCGCCGTGACGTCGACACCGCTACCGTGGTGGACCCACAAACCGGCACCACTGCCCCGTTCCATGCCAGCCGTGCGCGCATGGAGGCTTATCTGGAACTATCGGATGCGGTTCCAGGCAGAGTGCGCTTCCTCTTTCACGGCGCCCGCGCTGTGGTAGGTGCCGGATTCGATTACGAACTCGGCTGGAATGGCGGGCGCAGCCGCGTGCAAACACGCTGGCACGCGCCAGAATGGGATTTCGTAGAAGGCATCGTGCACAGCGCTTGGCGTGACCGCATTGTGTTACAACACGAATTCGACACCTTCGTCGCGTGGAGCGGTGATATTTCCGTTTCTCTAAACCGCTACGGTCTGCACAAACTGGGTGCACTCACACATTCCATTGAGACCCAGGCAGCGTTACGCTACCAACTCTTCGGCAACGATCCGGCGCTGAGCATTGGCTACCGACTCGACGCAAAGTACTACGGCGCAGTTGCCAGCCGGACCGACATAAACGGACTCAGGTTTACGCCGATCGGTTTTAGCAATAGCGAAGTTCATCAGTTTGATTTTGCAATCACGGAACAGTTGTCGGATTACCTACAATTGAGCGCGAGTGCCGGGTATAATGTGGATCGACAACAGGAACGCGGGCCGTTCTGGCGCGTTGGTCTAGCTTACGCGCCGCTGCCAACTGTGGAGCTTGGGCTTGCCTACGCCAGCACCAAAAGTACATCGGCGGGCAGCGGCGGCGCTACGACCGAGCAAAATGGCTTTATTCGAATTCGATTTTGAATCCAGCAGGTAGCGGCGTTGCTACTGCGACAACACATCTAGGTTAGTACGAATGCTCGGATCCGCTAGGACATGGCTCACGAACCGCATACGATTGGTGACGTGGCTCGGTTTCGTGGTGACGCTCAGTGCCTGTGTTGGCGGCCAGCAAAGTGTTGATTTTGTCGGTGGTGCACCGGCAGTAGAGCAGTTACGAATCGCGGTAATGCCGTTGGAAAATCTGACCAACTTCCCTAGGGCTGGCGTCATCGTTTCCGAACTGCTGGCCACCGAACTATACCAACAAAAGATCTTCGAACTAGTCGAGAACTCTGAAGTTCGACGCACGATGTCGGGACTCACGGACAGCGCAGATGCGCCCGATCTTGCCATTGCGCCGGCGCGAATCGCCGAGGCACTAGCCGTGCAGGCGGTACTGACAGGCACAGTCTCAGAATATGGCTATCAGCACGGATTACATGAAGAACCGGTTGTCGGCATCAACTTGCGCCTAATTCGCACGAGCGACCAAACCGTTATCTGGGCAGCCAGCCACTCAACTACTGGCAGCGGCTATTTCAGCCGCGACAGTGTCAACGCAGCCGCGCAGCGAGTGATTAAGACGATGGTATCGACGCTGGTGTCTAAATCCCGCCCACTGCCAAACTAATCGACCTGTGAGCGCGGCTCCTGACAAGCAGCTAGGACCCATCGCCGAAGAGGCTAAGGCGCCCGCTAAGGGCGTGCTATTAAAGACCGTACAACGGCTCGCGCTCGATACACTGCGGCGTACAGCGTTGGTCGAAATGGGCGCGCTGCTGATCATTTTGATTCTCATTGACCAGCTGTTTCTAAACGGCGACTCGTATTGGCACGTCGCACCGCATCCGTTTTGGCTAGTGTTGCTGTTTGTCGCGACTCAATACGGATCGCGCGAAGGCCTGGTAGCAGCGATTTGCTGCACGGTTGCGCTGTACGCTCCTGGCTTGCCGGAACAACGCCTGACTCAAGATCTTTACAGCTACCTGCTGGAGTTGGCCCAACGCCCACTGTTTTGGAGTTCCGCTGCTGTGCTGTTGGGCGAGCTACGTGGCCGCCAGATCCGCGAACGTGCACAACTTCAAACCGACCTTGCCAACACCACTGCGCGCGCCCAGATGATTGCGGCAGCGTACGAGTCTTTACAGGAGCGTGCCAGTCGACTGGAAGTACGTATTGCCGGGCAACTGCGAACTGTAGTTTCGATGTATCGGGCAGCGCGTGCGGTAGAAACGATGGAACCCGGACAAGTCCTGATCGGTGCGATCGAGAACGTGCAAGCCGTCATCAGTCCACTAAAATGTTCGATTTACCTGATTTCGGGCCAGCAACTGGAGGCTGGCATACAACGTGGCTGGGAGCGGCGCGAACGCATAAAACGCGTATTCAAAGCCGATAGCACCCTGTACCAAGAGATCGTGGTCGAGGGGCGAGTGCTGTGCGCTGCAGACCCGGATGACGAGCTGGTTTTGGACGGCCAAGGAGTGCTCGCCGCCCCACTGATCAACACTGAGACTGGCAAAGTGCAAGGCATGATCAAAATCGAGGACATCGGTTTTCCTGAGCTCAGCCAAAGCACCGTCGAAATATTCAAGGTGATGTGTGAGTGGGTGGGCGCTTTCTACACCAACGCATTACTCTACCGCCAAGCGAATATCGACCGAGCGATAGATGGCACAACTCAACTCTACACCGGGTCATTTTATCCGCGCATCGAAGCGGTGCTAAGCGCGATTGCGCACCGTTCGGGTATTACACTGACCGCGCTCCAGATCAATCTTAGTAACGCCAGCGAGCTTGGCGATCAAGACCAGGAAATATTGGCAAAAACCCTAGGGCAAGTGGCTATTGCTGGACTGCGAGATACCGATCTCGCTTTCGGACACATCGATGGTGGCGCCGATTTTACCGTGATACTGGCGCTCAGCGACGCTGAGCACGGCGCAATTGTTGGCATGCGGCTGCTTGAATCATTACGCGCGGCATTGCCAACATCTTTGCAGCATGTGCAAGCGTCGATCACAGTCGAAACATTGGTCGAGGCGCCAACACCCACCGCCCAACTTGCGCAGATCTCTGACGATGTCGAACCTTGATGGCCGCCGCGCGGTGTTAGCGAGACCAAAGCAAGATCCGATACTAGGCATCAGCGCGCCATGAGCCCAATGCGAGAACCATGGCCAGCGTAATTCGAGTTACCCAAAAGCGGCTGACCCAATTTGGCCAGCTTGCCGCGTTCGCTGGTTTCGCCGTTGTTGTGGCCGCGCTAAGCGCACCGATCACCTACCTCGCACTAGCCGACTACGACCAACTCTGGACACTGCTTGGCGCGCATCTACTGATCGTTGCTCTGTGCCTTGGATGGTGTCGATTTGTAGTGCCACGCCCGCAAACGGTCGAAATTGTTGACGTCGATATCATTCCTGATGACCCACATCGCGGTCAGCGATTTTGGAGTGTATTTTTGGCGATTAGTACTTTCGCGCTAAGCATGCCGGGGGCCTTAGCTGCATTAGCAGGTTTTTTGTTCTATCAACTCAATGCGCGCAACTCGCGACCGTTCTCGGAATGGTACGCGGAGTTGTTTCCAGAGCAATCTCTAGGTTTAGATGAGCGTATATACGACGAGCTGCTGCTCACGGCTGCGCAACATGAAGACCCGGCCAAAGTTACCCCGTTCACCGATGTGATCGCATTTGGCACCAAAGAAGAAAAGGAACTCGCCATCAACATGATGCGGCGCTACTTTGAAGCGCCGTTCGCACCCATCTTAAAGATGGCCTTAGACGACCCGAACAATTCGGTGCGTATTCAGGCGGCGACCGCTATCACTCACCTTGAAAGTCGCTTCGCCGATGAGACCGTGCTCTTCGAAAATAGCGTCGAAGAGCGGCCAACGCCGCGCGCGGTATCGGACCTAGCACGCCATCTAGACCGCTATGCTTTTTCCGGTTTGTTAGATTTGGAACGCAGTTTGCGTATGCGTACGCGCGCACTGGAAGTGTATCGCCGCTACCTGCGCGCGGTCCCGGACAGTCTCCAGATCCACGTGGCCATTGGCCGCTTGTTGTTACGCTCCGGAGAGTCGGTCGAAGCGCGTGCTTGCCTGCTGGCAGCGCGCACGCAATGGGGCAGTGACCCGCGCCTAGATGCATGGCTCATGGAGGCACATTTCGCCTGCAAGGACTACGCCGCTCTGCGTGAGATCGCGCGCGCAGCGCTGCGCGTAAAGTCAGCCGACAGCGACACGCCGATCATTAGTGAAGCGGTACGATTGTGGGCTGGGGCTGCGAGTAAACCGGTGCGATCCAACTCGTGAACAACGCTGACACTACCGCCGATATTTGCATGGTGCTGGAGGGCACATACCCCTACGTTGCTGGCGGCGTATCCACATGGACACACGACATAATACGTGGGTTACCGCAGTATCAATTTCATGTGCTTTGTTTGATGCCACCCGGGGCTGACCGCACGATGCGGTACGAGTTGCCCGACAATGTTTGCGGTGTGACCGCAGTGACGCTGCAACAGCTTGAGCCGAAGGCAGCCCGTGTCAAAGGTCAAAAGCAATTATTGGAAAACTTGCGCACGCCGCTCGATAGCATAATCGCCGGTGGTGGCATAGTTGCTTTGCAAGAGATCATGGCACTACTAGAACCACAGCGAGAGCAACTCGGCCAGCAAGTTCTACTGGATTCGCCTGAAGCCTGGAAGCTACTCGTCAATATGTACCAAGCGACCTACGGTGATACCTCGTTCTTGGACTATTTTTGGTCGTGGCGAGCACTGATGGGCGGTTTGTTCAGCCTGCTATTAGCACCATTGCCAAAAGCGCGGATGTATCACACAGTTTCAACTGGCTATGCTGGCCTGTATGCGGCGCGCGCTAGAGTCGAATCGAAGCGACCGGCGCTAGTCACAGAGCATGGCATTTACACCAACGAGCGACGTATTGAAATCGCTACGGCGGATTGGTTGTTCGAGATTCCATTGATCGGTCTGGGCATCGATAAACCAACGCTGGACTTAAAAAATTTCTGGACCGGCGCTTTCGAGGGTTATTCGCTTGCATGTTACCAAGCATGCAATGAGATCATTACGCTCTACGAAGGCAATCAGACATTCCAGCTGGCAGATGGCGCGTCCGCAGAAAAGCTCAAAATTATTCCAAATGGAATAGATTTTCCACGTTTCTCCAAGATCATACGTTCGAGCGAAGAGCGTCGGCCAACCATCGCGCTGATTGGTAGAGTCGTTCCAATTAAAGATGTAAAAACTTATATCCGCGCAGTGTCTGCGTTACGCACTATGGTTCCGGACGTACGCGCGTTGATGATGGGACCCACAGAAGAGGACGAGGAGTACTACGGCGATTGCGTTGCAATGGTCGAGAATTTGGGACTCCAGAACAACTTCGAGTTCACCGGGCGGGTATTATTGGATGACTGGCTAGGGCAGGTCGACGTTGTAGTACTGACTAGCATCTCCGAGGCGCAACCGCTGGTGTTGTTGGAAGCAGGCGCATCAGGTATTCCATCGGTGACGACGGATGTTGGCTCCTGCTCAGATATTATCTATGGGCGCGCGGACGAACATCCTACTCTCGGGCCAGCTGGCGCGATCGTGCGCCTGGCCGACGCTGACGCCGCCGCTAACGCTATCGCTAAGTTACTGATTGACAAGGATTGGGGCGCTAGCTGCGGGGTCGCAATAAGAACGCGTGTAGAACATTACTATCAAGAGCGTGATGTCATGACAGCATACGGCGCGGTGTATGAGACCTATTGCAACGCTGCTGATGGCTTACCGACCGATTGGAATAAGGCGGGCGTCTGATGGCTGGCATCGGTTTTGTACTTCGTAAGCTCACGCGCCAGGACGATTTGCTTGGCATACTAAAGGGCTTTGGCCATTCCGCCATCGCCTCAAACGGCCCGTGGTTCTTTACCGTCTTCGCCCTCGCCGCCCTGTCCATGCTCACATACAGGATGGGGAATATCTCAGCGCTGGCCGATTTCCGGCTCATCATTGTCTACAACTTCTCGTTCTCGTTTGTAATGTCCGGCCCATTTCTGATGGTGGCAACGCGGGTTCTAGCCGATGCGATATTTGTCGGCGACGTTCGCGAAGCGCCATCCATGCTCGTTGGCAGCTTCTTAGTAATGATGGCAACGCAGCTGCCAGTCGCAATAACCCTTTACCTTGTGGTCGCGGATCTCACGCCAATAGTCACGATTCTCGCTATCGTCAACTTCCTGGCGATTAGTAGCCTGTGGCTGGTGTCGATTTTCTTATCAGCCCTCAAGGACTACACCAGCATTACCATTGCCTTTGTCCTTGGTATGAGCATGTCAGTGATCGGTGGCCTAGCGATCGCAGAACCAGGTTCGGCGGCCGGGCCACTGCTCGGTTTTACCATCGGCATAACAATGACTGTAACGCTGCTGGTTGCAAAGATCCTGGCGGAATATCCGTATCCGATTGAGCGCCCGTTCGCATTCTTGAAGAAATTCCCGCCCTACGTCGTACTTGCTGCAAGCGGACTGGTCTACAACGCCGCGGTGTGGGTAGACAAATGGGTGATGTGGTCAGCGCCCGAAGCAGTAGCGGGAAAGAGCGGGCTCGTCTCTTACCCGCACTATGACAGCGCAATGTTCCTCGCCTATCTGACTATTACACCGTCAATGGCGATATTCATGATGGTGGTAGAAACGCGCTTTTACGAGTCGTACATCAATTTTTACCGACAGCTACAGCGCCACGCTAACTACGACCGAATAATTGCCAATCATCACGAACTGGTGCATACCTTGGTAGACGGATTGCGCAACATGATCGTCATACAAGCAACGATTAGTTTGTCGATCATCTTACTCGCTCCGCAGATCTTCGAAGCGCTTGGCATCGACTTCCTACAAATCGGAATGTTTCGACTCGGCGTGCTCGGCTCGTTGTTTCAAGTATTCGTGCTAATGCTGGGCATTGTGCTTGCGTATTTTGATTTTCGCGGCCCGGCACTATCGGTACAAGCTGTATTCTTAGTCACCAACGCGGTGTTCACTTGGGCCAGCTTGCATTTCGGCTTTAGTTACTATGGCTATGGATTTTTTCTCGCGTGTCTAGTGACCTTCGTCTATGCGTATTTGCTGACCGGCCGTTACTTGTATGACTTACCGTACCAAACATTCATCAAGAATAACCGTTCGATACGAAGTGCATGACATTAGCACCGCGACCATCAACGCGATTGATGTTGCAGCACCGCTTAGGCGACGCCTTTCTTACCCAGAAATTCACCCCAGATCTCGCTGATAAAGTCTAACAAGGTAGTGGAATCAAACGGTTTGGTAATGACGTCGGTCGCGCCTAAGCGAAAAAAATGATTGATATCGACTGTTTCGGACGCAGTCGCGAATAACACTAAGGCTACCTCGTCCATATTGATTCCGTCGAGTTCTTGTAAGGCGCGCACGACTTGCGAACCGGTCATTTGCGGCATTGTAAAATCTAGTAGAATCATTTGCGGATTAAACTCAACTACGCAGTTCAAGACCTCCGTGCCGGATGCGCATGAGCGGAGTTTATAGAGGCCGTTATCTTTGAGAACATGGCGCACAATTTCACGAATGTCGGCGGCGTCATCTGCATGCAGGAGCCTGCGTAATTGAGATTCAATCATGGGATATTCCAGCAATACGTAACAATATTGACTCGCCATATCGGCCAGCACGTGGAAAAGTGTTGGGTAATTCGAGCAATGGCTACTGTGCTCGCGACGCCGTTGCTTGTGGCGACGGCCAGCGGCGCTGAGGCTCTGTCCAAAGAGGATACTTGTTCGCTCGCTTATGTGCTACAGGCTGGCGACTTAGCCGCGCGCCGCGCGCTGGTAGTGTCGCAACTTGCCGATTCTAAACGCGACGTATTGATTTTGGATCGCAACTACAGCGGCAATGACAAGCCATGGTCCGTAGCGGAAGTGCAAACGATACGCCAAGCACAGCCTGCACGCCGCGTGATCGCGTACTTGTCGATCGGAGAGGCAGAGGATTATCGCGAGTACTGGCAAAAGAACTGGTCCGTGTCTGACGACGGCAAACGCAGCAAAGCTACGCCGTCGTTTGTCGTTGCGCCCAACCCAAATTGGCCTGGCAATTACAAAGTCAGGTATTGGGACAAACGCTGGCAAGCTCTAGTGTTCAAACAGTTGCAAGAGATCGTAGCAGCTGAGTTTGACGGCATTTATCTAGATATCATCGACGCGTTCGAACTCTTCGAATATGACGCCGCCACTGACCAATGGTTATCGCATCGCAAAAATCCAGCAACCGGGCGCACTTTCCGACAGGACATGGTTCGATGGGTGCAAAAGCTGGCGCGAAGAGCACGCTCAATTCGTCCCGGATTTGTCGTTGTACCGCAAAACGGTTCAGCCTTACTCGAGAACCCGGACTACGTTCAGATCGTTGATGGCATCGGTATCGAAGATCTCTACACAGTCGACAATACACCGCAGGATCCGCTACATACGCAGGAAGTTCTGGGCCACCTGCAGCATCTTAAAAATGCCAGAAAGCCAGTCTTCTTGGTCGAGTACACACAAATTCCACGACAGCGCGATGGCATACGTCGCGCCGCGATACAGGAGGGATTTGTGGTTCTATTTACCAATCGAGCGTTGAACCAGATCGGCACCAGCCCGGCTTGTGGCGCGAGCAGCTAACAGCTAACAGCTACCA
>Ga0055584_100005699_pt1 | contig 12205 bp, 10 predicted proteins | sample OSDHelmetaG_FD_58716 | JGI IMG/M metagenome (GOLD analysis project Ga0055584, IMG submission 58716) | Pelagic marine sediment microbial communities from the LTER site Helgoland, North Sea, for post-phytoplankton bloom and carbon turnover... | ecosystem: Environmental > Aquatic > Marine >... | reverse complement strand
AGTCAAACGAGCTTGTACTATTTCAGTTTTGCGATTATCATCCTCTTTTTGCTTAAAAACGTATTTAACTATTTGTCGTTTTACACAATTGCCTATACACGTAGCGGCGTTGTTAGGGATTTGAGACAAAAGGTGTATCGCAAATTGGTTGATTTACCAGTTTCGTTTTATTCAAACGAACGTAAAGGGGATATTATTAGTCGGTTGACAAACGACGTAAAAGAAGTAGAATGGGGCGTTGTTGGTGCCATTGAGATGTTATTTAAACATCCATTTTACATTTTGATTTACGTAAGTAGTTTGGTGGTGATTAGTTGGAGATTGACCTTGTTCTCAGTGCTAATACTTCCAATTTCTGGGTACATTATCAGTCGTATTGCGAAAAGGCTCAAGAGTACAGCGCAAAAAGGACAAAAAAAATTGGGTGAAGTCATCAATGTGATTGAAGAAACACTTGGTGGTTTAAAGGTGATTAAAGCGTTTAATGCTGAAAACCAGATAAAAGGATTCTTTGATGGTAAGAATCAACAACATTTTAGATTGATGTTGAAGCTACATCGTAAAGAACTAGCTGCTTCTCCAGTGAGTGAATTCCTCGGTTCTGTTGTTATAGCAGCTTTGTTGATGTTCGGTGGTGCTATGGTCTTGAACCAAACGGACGCCATTGATGGAAAGTTTTTCATTCTATACATCGTCGCTTTTTCACAATTGATTACGCCTGCTAAGTCTTTAACAGAGTCGTATTTCAGAGTCCAAAAGGCGTCAGCGAGTTTTGAAAGGTTGGAGGAGATTCTCAATACAGACAATAGTATAGTTGAATCTCAAAACCCGAATGAATTAAGTCATTTGAATAGCCAAATTCGATATCAAAATATCCGATTTAGTTATGGAGATAATGAGGTAATTTCAGACATTAGTTTTGATATTAAAAAGGGTCAGACAGTTGCTCTTGTGGGCGCCAGTGGGGGAGGTAAGTCCACGTTGGCTGACTTATTACCACGATTTTATGACGTAAACAGTGGCAGTATATCAATTGATGATACGGATATAAAATCGGTTTCAATTCAAGCACTAAGGAGTTTAATGGGGATTGTGACGCAAGAACCCATATTGTTCAATGATTCCGTCATCGAAAACATTCGATTGGGAAATCAATCGGCGACAGAAGATAGCGTGATTCATGCGGCTAAAATCGCTAATGCACATGATTTTATAAGCGCGTTAGAAGATGGTTATCAAACCAATATTGGTGATAGAGGTGGAAAGCTCAGTGGGGGGCAACGACAACGACTAGCCATTGCTCGTGCTGTGTTAAAAAATCCAGAAATTCTTATTCTTGATGAGGCGACATCTGCGTTAGATACGGAATCTGAAAAGCTGGTGCAAGAGGCGATCGAGAACCTAATGAAGGGGAGAACTTCTTTGGTGATTGCCCACAGATTGTCAACGATTAAACATGCCGACACCATTTTGGTTATTGAAAAAGGAAAGGTTGTAGAACAAGGGAATCACCAAACACTGATTGATAAAAACGGACACTACAAAAAGTTAGTCGACCTACAAGGCTTTGCATAATCATGATTTTTAAGCGTTTATCTGACACAGATTTAAAGAAATTAGAGAAGGAGTTTGTCGATTTTCTCGTATTGAATGGCATTACAGCGGATGATTGGGTTGAGTTAAAGAAATCGAAACCACAGAATGCATCACAAATGGTAGATAGCTTTAGCGACGCCATATATGCAGGGATGATGCGAAAGGTTCAGTACTTGGAAAGAATATCAAAATCCGAGATAATGTGTTTTTATTGTCAACCTGAGCAAATTGTCCTGGTTGGTTTAGAAACCACAAATCCCAATGTAGATTTTACTGAGCTATCAGACTTCTCAAAAATTAAAGAAATTAGTCAGGATATTCAGGTGTATACTACAACTAAAGCATACGCTAAAACACGAGAATTGGAAATTTTTGACATGATTGAAAATGGCGCAACTGTTAGTGATAGTGCATTGTTTAATGCAATATGCTTAGCACTTTAGGCATTATGTGGTTAAAATTCAAACTAACAAGTCGTTTATCTGTTATTTTAAGCATGAGGAATACATTGGCTGGTTGTATACTGCTCGTTACGGGATTTTTGTCCTGCTCGAAAATCGGTAAACCGGCACCTAGTTTTTCCTTTACGTCCATAAACAACGAAGTAATCGATTCAGAAACACTGAAGAGCAAAATCATCGTTGTAAACGTTTGGGCGACATGGTGTCACACATGTATCAAAGAAATTCCAGACCTGAATCGGTTGCAAGCCAAATATGCTGAAGACACTTCAGTGGTGTTTATAGGTTTGTGCGATGAGTCACCCGAGATTATGAAGCCAATGCTTAACCGATTCCCATTCAACTACAAACAAGTTGCTAATGCAGAGTCATACACGAGCAAGCTCCAAACCCGTTTAGTAAAAACATATCCGCAAAATGTGATAATTGATCACAATTTTGAAGTTGTATACGAAGTTTCGGATGGATCTAGCGATATCTATTCTGCATTAGACAGCAAACTCCAAGAACTTATAAAATCTCAGACGAAGTAAATGCATTGTCCAGCAATTAACGACCAATCTGATCTCAAGCTGAGTATCTTCGATTCTGTTCATTTATTGAACGAAGCGCACTGGGAATCGGTTGTTCCAGACAACGAAGTCTATATGACTTTGCCGTATTTACGTGCTTTAGAAGCAAGTTTAGGAGACCATATTGATTTTCGTTATATACTGTTTTACAACAATGAGTTCAATCCAGTTGGAGTGGCCATAGTACAACTATTGAGGTTTACGAACACCGACTTAAACATCACAGACCTACAATCTAGGTTTGGGCAGTATTTGTCGGACAAACTCTTACACAATTTGGATGCAAGAGTCCTATTGTGTGGTAACGCATTCTCAACGGGAGAAAATGGTTTTTGGTTTTGTGATAGTGTGTCTAACGACATTGCCAAAAGAAACTTAAGCCGGGCCTTGAATCGGATCAAACGTGACGAGAAAAAAGCGAATAACGGCGTTTCAATCATTTTGATTAAGGATATTTGGCCACAGTCGTTTGACAACATGGAAGCCTTGAAACATGAAGGGTATAGTGATTTTGAGATCGATGTAAACATGGTGTTGAATTTAAAATCAGAATGGAAAAACTTTGACGACTATCAGAATGATTTGGTGACTAAATTTAGGACCAAAGTCAAAGGCATTTACAAAAAATCGGCTGGTTTGGAACACCGCATTTTATCTTCTGAAGATATTCAACAATACGAAGATGTCATTCATGGCTTATATGCCAATGTATTGAACCGGGCCGACTATCGGTTTGGAGAGCTAAAGGCAGATACCTTTAAACGGTTTGCGGAAGCCTTACCCAACTATTTTCGAATGGCTGGTTATTTTCTAGAGGGAGAAATGGTTGGATTCAGTACATGTTTCAAAGGAGATGACGTAGTGGATGCCAATTTTGTTGGGATCAATTATGAATACAATCATACACATGCCATTTACCAGCGTATGTTGTGTGATTTTATTCAGTATGGTATTGACAGTGGAATGAAGTCATTAAGACTAGGCAGGACTGCTGAAGAAATGAAAAGTACACTAGGAGCTGAGCCGGTTCCAATGAAGTTATACGTGCGACATAAGAACCACATTACCAATAAGTTGGTAAAACCTATTGTGGGACACATAAAGCCAAGTAAATTCGAGCTCAGAAAGCCTTTCAAGGCTGTATTTTATCAGGAGTAATGGATTCATTAACACAGATTGTTTTAGGCGCGGCAGTAGGAGAGGCCACGCTAGGTAAGAAAGTTGGGAATAAAGCCATGTTGTGGGGAGCAATTGCTGGCACAATACCAGATTTAGATGTCTTAGGCCGATCCTTTTTGGACGACATCACGGCACTGGAGTGGCATCGTGGTATCTCGCACAGTCTTTTTTTTAGTCTGGTTGCTGCACCCGTTTTGGGTTGGTTGTTACATCAATTCCATAAAAAACGTAAAAATGAAGCGACGACTAAACAGTGGTCATGGCTGTTTTTTATGGCCTTGGTAACGCATCCGTTGTTGGATTGCCATACCACCTGGGGAACGCAGTTCCTTTGGCCATTCGATTTACGCATCGCTTACAACAACATCAACGTGGTGGACCCAATGTATACCTTGCCGTTTTTAACGTTGGTTTTAATGGCGTTGTTTACTAGACGAGGGACTGATAAACGGATTAAGTACAACAAGCTAGGTCTTGTCATAAGTAGTTTGTACATGCTGGTCACCATTGGTTTAAAGGGTGTTTCATACCTTACATTTAAACATAGCTTAGAAGAACAAGGAATCGAATACTCGGCTATTTCGAATCGTCCCACCATGTTTAATTCCATGTTATGGACCGCCAATGTGGAGACCAAAGATTCTTTCTTAATAGGGTATTATTCGTTTTTTGACAAAGACAAACACGTGCCGTACATAGGACATGTGAAAGATCAAGAAATGATTGATTCCATTAGGGACGAACCACAAATGGCTCGTTTACTTAAGATTACAAAGGGGTGGTATGTGGTAAGGGAAAAAGAAAACACCTTGTATCTATGTGATTTGCGCTTTGGTGAGTTTGAGGAAGGAAGTGATGAATTTGTGTTCACACACAAACTGGTTAAAGAAGAGGGTGAATGGGTTGTTCATCAAGTAGATCCTAAGTTTTCGTTCAGTGACATTCCAACCTTTATGGGTGTGTTGTTTGACCGGATAAAAGGAAACGAACAGGCATTAAAAAAGCCGTCCACTAAGTGAACGGCTTTCGGTAATTTTGAGTTAATCGATATTAGTTAAACTGGCAAATAACGCCACCCATAAGAGCAAGCGTTACAATCCAGTAACCACCGTTAACTAAAACATACTTAAGTCCTTTTCTTTCAAAAATCGCATTGGTTGCCAAAATTGGAAGTGCAAATAAGATACCCCCTGTGGTTCCATGAAGCACTCCATGCTTAAAGGTTCTAAAATTGTCTGCCCATCCAGCCTGACTGCCGTCTAAATACGCTTTTACATCCTTTAATGCCGCTTCATTTCCAAAGAATATTGAATCTAAATGAAATTGGTGAATAACAATGAATTGCATTTCAAAAGCTAATAACACGGCAAAAACAAAACTCAATCCAAAGATCAAAGCCATGTTGCCGCCTTTTACTTTTTCATCTGTCATACCTGACGCTTCCATCCAAGCTTTCCCAAACACTTTTGGGTTGTACCAAATGAAGCCAATAATCATTGGGACCAAGGCCGCCAAAACAAAATAGGAGGATTAAATACCATAATATTACTTTTTAGTTCAGGTCAAATATATGAAAATAGACAAACTTGTAAATAGCAAGTTATAACGATAACGCGTGGTAGAATAACCTAAGACTAAACAGGGTAAGGAGGACTCCAATCCACTTGTATACTTTAATGAGGAAGTGAGGTTCAATGACACGTCGGAGGTACTTTGAACCATAGACTTTAAGGCTGTCGGTTGTGATAATTCCAAGCAGTGCAGCACTGAGATAAGCCACCACTTCTTGTTCGGATTCACATGTTATTTTAGCTCTACCAATCATGGCTATCCACACTAAAAATACAAAAGGATTGACAAAATTGATTAAAAACGCTTTGGTGAAAAAAGTGGCGTAATCAAGCTTTTTTATGGTCACGGGCTTATTGGCAGGTACCTTGGGTTTAAATATGTAGCCTAAACCAAATACGATGAGAATAATTCCACCAATTATAGAAAGCCACAACTCATTCTGTTGGCTTCCGGATTCGAACAATTTTGACGCCCAGAAGTAACACAATACGATTACTGTGGCATCACTGATAACTATTCCAAGGGCTGCTGCGATACCACTTCTGGCTCCATGTTCTAGACTAATTTGGAGGAGGTAAAAAAAGACAGGACCAATGAATAACATCATTGCCAATCCCAAGAGCAAACCTTCCAAAACCACCATGCCGCGAAAATATGGAAAGTAAGCAGAAAGTTATGTCGTTCTGAATGTGGTCTGCTGGCTAATTTTTTTGAGGACATCTATAAAGATGTGATACATTACTCACGTTATTTTAACAAAAGGATTAATCAACATTTCTCAATTATTAAAAACCATCCGTCTAAGGCGGATGGTTTTTTATGTAATACCAAAACCATTTTAACATATGAAGAGAATCTTATATTTGACATGCTAGAAAAATTATGAGGGAAATTTTCATAACACTGCGTCCTTTTGATAAAAAAGCCATAGGCTTCATTTGGCTATTAACCATTTTGGTTTTTGGTAAAGCCATTCAAGGTGACTACCTAATGGCTTGGGATGACAACCAACAAGTGGTAGGAAACGAAGATGTCAAGTCACTTAGTATTAAGAGCCTTGGAAAGTATTTTACTTCGTATTGTGTAAGTTCATACCAGCCTATTGCATCACTTTCATTTGCCATTGAATATGCCATATTTGGGAAAAATGCGAAGGTTCACCATATAACCAATTTGTTGTTGCATTTGATAAATATCGGATTGGTGTATTGGTTGTTGTTTGCCCTTTTTAAGGATAAGTGGCTAACCGTAATTGTGACATCCATATTTGCCGTTCATCCTTTTCAAGCTGAAGTTTTGGGTTGGATTTCAACAAGAAGTACGTTGTTATATTCAACCTTTATTTTGTTAGCGGCCACACTTTTTACGAGAAACATAAAGTCAAAAGAAGGAAGGGTTGATTCTAAAACATATGGCATAGTACTACTCCTTTATGCGTTGGCAGCACTCACGAAGTCTGCCGCTATTGTCTTCCCATTTACAATAATGTTACTGTATTATTATACCACTAGAAAACGAAGTTTTAAAAGCCTAGTTGGTCTCGTCCCATTTTTTGTCGTATCGATTGTCACTGGTTTAGTGAGTATCTCGTCACGTGGATCAGGGGGGGGTACGTTTGATAGCTTTTATTCCTTTTATTCCTTTAAAGAACATCTCGCTATTCGCGGTAAAACGCTTTATTTCTATTTGGTTGAACCTTTTTATCAAACCAAGTTGCACATTTACCGGGCATTTGCAACTAACCCAAATGTAGAAACAGGAGACTTGCTACCAGACTATTTTATGTGGCAAGGACTCATAGGACTTTTGGTGTTTCTTTTTCTTGTCTACTTAGGTGTGAAAAATCGAAAAACGGTACTTGGTTCTGGACTGCTTTTTGGATTGGCGTGGTTCCTGATAAACATCGGCTTGCATTTCAATTTCTTTTCTGTCAGTGTAATGGTTGCAGAAAGGTACCTGTATTTGCCTGTAATTGGCTTAGGAATAGTAGCTTACAGTTTGGTGCATTTAATTCAAACGAAGTTTTCCAAACAGTTGTATATACTCGTTTTTGTCCCCTTAATTGCCTTTTTTAGCTATATAAGCTATCAGCAAATTGGGCACTGGAAAAACGAGACTAAGCTGTATACCAACGATATCCGTTATACCAACTACCACTACAGCTATTTACAACTCGGGCGTATTTATCATAAAAAGAAACGCTACCAGCAATCACTTAATACCTATAACGACTTTATTAAACAAAATCCAAACGAACCCAAAATCTACTTGTATAGAGCACTTTTAATCAATGACATGGGTGACGTTGCTTACGCGACAAAGGACTTATATCGAATTCTTGATATTCGAAACAAAGACGCAAGCAATGCCGGTGATCCTAAAATATATGGTCAAGCTTTTTATCATTTGGGATTGGTTTGGAAAGAAACGGATAAAACCAAAGCACTTTTATACTTGGATAGTGCCATTCAGTTAGGGAACTCTGATGCAGTGATGTTGCAGAAACAGTTATTAATGGCACCTACAATGCCTGAACCTTCTCCTGTTGAAGAAATGAGCACGTATGACTACAAAAAACAGCTTTCAAAAGAAGATAAAATGGAAGAGGGGAGTGTTTATGAAATTGTACCGCGATGCATAAAAAATAAGAAATACGACAAAGCCTTATATTATTTGGAAATGATGGAAATGGTTGCACCGGACTCCGTTGTCACGTATATGCACAAAGCGGAAGCCTTAATAGGTTTAAAACAGTATAAGCAAGCACAAAAGGTTTTACGAGACGCTGAGTTAAAGAAGCTATCGAATAAAAGACTGAAGGAACTCAATAAGACAATTGAGCAAGAATTGTAATCCGAACATGTCTAAACTGTGAGTAACTGAACTTTATCAACATTCAGTAGCATCAATTCATAATAGTCCGACTCCGTAGTATTTTCGTAAGATGGAGAATTCAACCCGGGTCGTCTGTCCAAATTGTGGGGAAAACATAGATGTGAGTACCTTGTTATCGCATCAACTTGAGGAGGATTTAAAGGCAAAGTATGAGATACAGAAGAAACGAGATTTAGAGCGTTTGAAAGCTCAGGAAGCAGAGCTGCAAAAGCAGAAGGAAAGTTTTGAGGAAAATAAAAAGAAGGAAAATGAATTGTTTCGCGAGCGTTTGGAGGTAAAATTAAAGGAAGAAGCTAAAAGACAGGAACAACGCATAAAGGCGAAGATCGATGAAGAGCAATCACAGCAAATTGCGGACATACAGAAAGAACTGAACGAAAAGTCAGAAAAGATCAAAGAACTCCATAAAACAAAGGCCGAGATTGAGAAGCTTAAACGTGAGAAAGCAGAAGCTCGAGAATTATTAGAAGTTGAGTTGCAGCAAAAACTAAATGCGCAACTAGGAGAGGAGCGACTAAAAATCAAAAAGCTAGAAGAAGAGAAAAACGAACTCAAAATAAGGGAGTTAGCCAAACAATTGGAGGACCAAAAGAAGCTTACGGATGATATGAAGCGTAAGCAGGAGCAAGGGTCTATGCAGTTGCAAGGAGAGATTCAAGAATTAGCTATTGAAGAATGGCTGATGTCTGAATTCCCTCTTGATACGATTGAAGAAATCAAAAAAGGCGCAAGAGGAGGAGATTGCATTCAGATTGTTAATACCCGTGTTCGTCAAAACTGTGGTAAGATCTATTACGAAAGCAAGCGCACCAAAGATTTTCAGCCGACCTGGATAGAGAAGTTTAAGGACGACATACGCGACAGAAATGCCAATATCGGCGTTTTAGTCACCGAAGTAATGCCTTCTGATATGGATCGACTTGGACTTAAAGACGGCATTTGGATTTGCAATTTCGAAGAGTTTAAAGGTTTGAGTAAAGTACTACGCCAAACCATGGTATTACTTGACTCAAGCGTGGAAACCCAGTCCAACAAAGGCGATAAGATGGGGATGCTATACGACTTTTTAATGAGTAACGCGTTCAAACTGCAGATTGAAGGCATTGTAGAAGGTTTTACCACGATGCAAGCAGATTTAGAATCTGAAAAGAGATCTATGCAACGTATTTGGAAATCTAGAGAAAAGCAAATTGAGCGAGTGATTAACAATACAGTCGATATGTATGGCTCAATTAAAGGTATTGCGGGTAATGCAATCGGCAATATTCAGGCATTAGAGCTGGGACCTGGTGATGATGACTAATAGCCAATAGCCAATTTAAACCCGGATTTGTTTATTTAAGATATTTCTTATCGACGTAGAATGTTCCAAAAGGAATTATTGAAGCAATTAAAACGATAAACGTTTTTTTGTTGTCCCATTTTTGTTCTGAACGAATTACAAGAGCCAAAATAACATATGCGATAAACAACATGCCATGAGGCATTCCTAATAGCTTTACATACGTTGGATCTTCTGCAAAATATTTTATAGGTGTTGCGATGAACAATAGTAAAATATAAGATACGCCTTCCAAGAGCGCTATCAATCGAAATGTTTTTATCATGCTGCAAGATTAGTTTGTAAAAGCTTGAACTACAAGGTTAAAAGAAAATATCTATTAGCACATAATATATATTATGTTAACTAATGCTTAAATAAAAAAGGCCAGAGTGTTTGCCCTGGCCTATTCTTCTTATCCTTCTACTGAAGTAATGATAGCTTTCATTTCTTCATATAACGGTTTATACTTTCCCGTTTTGTCATTTTGTTTTAACCTTCCATACAGCTTCTTTAAGTTTTGAGCCAAATCCAATTTCTGCTCATTCTCATAACCTGCATTGTCAAGCACATACTTAAACTGTCTGGCAGCTTTTGCGTACAATGAATCTATTTGCGTTTCATATTTCAAGCCTTCGTCATAGCTTACCTTTTCAATTTTGTCCGCCAATGGCTTGCATCGATCTAAATAGATAACACCGAGATTATAATTAGCATCCGTATACGTTGGATCTAACTCAATTACTGTTAAGTAACTCTTTTCTGCTTCCTCTAAGTTTCCAATATTGTAGTAAGAAATTGCGCGTGCAAAGTGTAATACGGCACTCTCTGGTTCTAGTTCAATTGCTGCGTTCAATTTGTCAACCACCTCTTGCGACCGACCAAGCTTCATATACAAATCGAGCTCTGCTCTCATCAGGTTTACATCACGGTCAAACATTTCACGACCTAACGCTAGGTATTTTAAGGCACCTGTTGTGTCTTTTTCTTGCAGCAAAATGCTAGCCATTTCTCCATAAATACGCGGATCTCCATACGCATTATCAATGAGTTCCTGTATGAGCTTTTTGGCTTGGTCTGTTTTACCTGCACCAGAAGCAGAATATGCCGAATACAGAATGATGGTCTCTTTGTTTATCCCTGCTTTTTTAGTTAAGAATTCTTCTTTGTCGTGAGGGAAAATCTTCAGTACCATATTGTACGAAGCCAGAGCCTTATCGTATTCTTTGGCATTGAAGTAAGCTACACCATTGTTGTAGTGGCCAATAGCGCAATTCACCAATTGCAGCTTGCTTGGTTCAACTAATTTTCCTTTAACATCTGTATTGATACTATTGAAAAAGGATTCAGTTGCTATGTCAAGGGCATTGGGATATTTCTCTTTCTGAGCTTCACTCCCACTATTGTATACCTTCAAATAAGTGAATCCACGGTAATACCACATCTTGTAGTTATTCGCGGTTTTAACGTGTGCCTTCGCCTTTTCAATATCTATTATATTTTCATCGATTCGGCGTTGTAGAGCCTCTACATCATTCCCATCTTCAACTCCTGAAGATTCCCAACTCATTTTTACTGATTCTACATTGGAAGGCTGAGCTACTGCTATCAAAGATGTTAGTGCTAGTCCAATTGCAAACAGATTTCGTTTCATTGTATGTCGCATATTTATATTATTTGTCATTAGTGTCTATATTTTCAGACGATTCAGACCCATTTTCAGTTCCCTCCTCTCCTTCAACACCTTCTATTTCCGGTTCGTCTTCATCCTTCTTCACTTTGGCAACTGATGCAATTTCATCTCCTTCTCTCATCTTTATCAACCTCACTCCTTGCGTTGCTCTTCCCATCACTCTTAACTCGTCTAAAGGCAGCCGTATGGCAATCCCAGACTTCTGGATAATCATGAGTTCATCTTCGTCTGTTACGGCTTTGATGGTTACAAGATTACCCGTTTTTTCTGTGATGTTCAAGGTTTTCACTCCTTTACCACCTCTTCCAGTGATTCGATAATCCTCAACTGCTGTTCTTTTTCCGTAACCTTTTTCTGATACAACCATGATGGTCTCGTCTTCTAAGTTACCGACACAAACCATGCCAACCACTTCGTCTTTGTCGCTTTCCAATTTTACCCCACGTACACCAGCAGCGGTTCTTCCCATTGGTCGAACGAAACTTTCGTTGAATCGAATCGCTTTACCAGATTTCTTAGCCATCAAAATTTCGTTGGTGCCATCCGTTAGCTTTGCTTCTAACAATTCATCACCTTCTCTAATTGTGATTGCGTTGATGCCATTGGCTCTTGGTCTTGAATATGCTCTAAGCGTTGTTTTCTTGATAATGCCATTCTTCGTACACATGATGATGAAGTTGTTGTCGATGTATTCATCGTCTTTCAAACCATCAATTGAAATAAAGGCTTTTATCTGATCTTCTTTCGGCATGGCAATCAAATTCTGAATTGGACGACCTTTAGTCGCTTTTGCGCCTTCTGGGATTTCGTATACCTTCATCCAGAAACACCGGCCTTGTTCAGTGAAAAACAACATATAATTATGTGTTTTAGCCGACAACAAGTGCTCAACGAAATCTTCATCTCTGTGCTTCAC
>Ga0055584_100005697_pt1 | contig 12206 bp, 11 predicted proteins | sample OSDHelmetaG_FD_58716 | JGI IMG/M metagenome (GOLD analysis project Ga0055584, IMG submission 58716) | Pelagic marine sediment microbial communities from the LTER site Helgoland, North Sea, for post-phytoplankton bloom and carbon turnover... | ecosystem: Environmental > Aquatic > Marine >... | reverse complement strand
TCGGTCGGGATGGACAAATTTCACCATCTCCACCTTGTCGAATTGGTGGCCGCGCTTGATGCCTCGGACGTCTCGCCCGGCCGACATCTTCTCGCGCCGAAAACACGGGGAGTACGCGACATGGCGCACCGGCAGCGTATCCTCCGCAAGCACCTCGTCCCGGTAGAGGTTGGTCACCGGGACCTCAGCTGTGGGAACCAACCAGTGTTCCCCTTCAATGTCCCGATAAAGGTTCTCCGAGAATTTCGGCAAATTACCCGTCCCGACAAGGCAGTGCTCCTTGACCATCGCGGGCGGGTAGATCTCGACGTAGCCATGCTCGCGCGTATGGACATCGAGCATGAAGCTGATCAAGGCTCGCTGCAGTCGAGCGCCGGGACCAGTGAGCACGTAGAATCGCGAACCCGAAATCTTGACGCCGCGGTCAAAATCAATGGCGCCCAAAGCGGGACCGATCTCCCAATGCGGCTTGGCCGGGAAGGAGAACTCGGCCGGAGCGCCCTCGGTGCGCAGCACCACATTTTCGGAATCGTGGGCCCCTTCGGGCACCTCCGGATGCGGCAGGTTGGGGATCTCCAGCATCAAGTCTCGAAACGCCTGATTGCTCTTCTCGACAACGGCCTCAAGATCCGAGATCTCCTGGGCCAGGCTGCTCACGGACGCACCGGCAGCCTTGCGCTCCTCAGGCGGAAGCTTCCCGATTTCCTTGGAGCGGCGTGTTCGCTCCGCGCGACGCGATTCCAACCCATGCAGGGCTTCACGTCGTCGGCTGTCGAGATCGAGAACCTGATCAATCAGAGCCGGATCGGCCTGCACCTTGATCAGCCCCTCACGGCATAGGTCCGGGTTGTCGCGAATCATTCGAATATCGAGCATTTGCCTACTGTCGTAGAACCCGAAGAGCGATCCCGCAAATCCTGGTCAGAAGGGGCTTTGAAACGCATCCGGAAGATGGCGGCAGGACAATCCGGAACCAGCCCCGATGACCTCGACGACATCGAAGCGGATCGTATGCCAAAACCGTCGCTGTCCCTGCAACCAGAGATGCGCGGCATTGGCCACGTGGCGCTGTTTTCGGAGATCGACGGTTTCGCAAGGAAAGCCCAGACCGACATGCGCTCGCGAACGCACCTCGACAAAAACCAGAAGTTGGTCATTCGTGGCGATCAGGTCGATCTCCCATCGTCCCTGCCGCACGTTGGTAGCCAGAATCCGGTAGCCGCGTGACTCGAGAAACGCCGCTGCTGCCTGTTCTCCGTCGCGGCCTCGGCTTTGTTTCTTGCGCTGCTGCTCGCTCGGCTCTGCTCTATGCTTCCGACCAGTCTTCTCGATCGGTTTCTGACGTGAATTCTGGTTCAGCTTCCTGCGGCGCTTGCGCCCATTTTCACCCTGCGGCGATTCGTTGACCATTTGCCGAGAATGGCAACCAGCAGCCTGCCCCGCGACTCACGGTGGATTGTTCGGGCCCACAATTCGAAGGCCATCGGGCAGCGAATCAGCGACGATCCGTGCCCGTAGCTGATCGCTGGTCTCCTGTACCGAGCGCACCAGACCCGCCAGTTCGCCGAAGCCCTCACCCTCCTCGAGTCGAAGCGCACAGGCGATCCGCAGTTTCTCGGGTAGATCCCGCGCACGGTCACCCGACACGCGTGCCATCTGTGCCAAAGCGAGCGCTCCCGCGGCCGACACGGGCTCGGGCATCGCCGCCATCGCCTCGACGGTGGCGGCGATCCGACCGGGTTCCAGAACGGTATCGGCGGGTCCGTAGACGGGACATCGCGAGCCGAGGCGTCCCAGGGCCCAGAGCTCGGCATCCGACAAGCCCGCCAGGCCGTCTGCATCACCCCCCAGGGCGTCAAACACCTCGCCTTTGTCGCGGCTTCCCACTCGCTCCAACGAGCCGACCACCTGCCACATCTCGCGCAACTGCTGCGCAACGGCTTTCTTTCGATTTTTCTTGCGGCGATTGCCCGGAAGAAGCAAGGGACGCATCTGCTGTAGAAGAGCTGTTTGTTGCGGGCGACTCAGCCCGCCCGCAACGCGCTTCCACAAAACCCACCACTCAGCGCCACATTGACTTGATTTCGGGAAGCAGAGGCCATCATTGAAGAGGCGCCACACCTTCTCCGCTCGTAATTGGTCCCCGACCACACCGTAGCCCGGGCGAACCAGGAAGCCGCACAGGTTGAGCCAGCGCGCCTCATGTTCTGCAGACCGACGCCGAGCCTCACGCTCGGGCCAGAGAGCCTCCCACAAAGCCCGGAGCACGTCAGCTGGCCAGTCGCCGCGCGACAGCCCGAGAGCCTCCTCGAGTGCCCCCATAATGCGGACGGGATCCCGAGAGCCCGTAAAGGCCTCCCGAACCAACTCGCTTGCCGCCTCCAGGCGCTGCGGCTCGACGACCACCTCGACCCCGGTCCGCTGCGCATCTCCCTCCTGCTCCCAAGCTTCCGAAGAGGCTTGCGTGCGAAGATCGAACGACAGCTTCCATCGGTGCGGCGTATCTCGGGCCTCGCACCAGATCTCGAGCGTTCCCGTTTCCGTCAACAGGGATCTCAATCGGACAGGAACCGTGCGCGATTCAAGAGACTTGCCGAACTGCAGCCGGCTCCCGAGCGGCGCAAGCGCAACCGAATGCTCGGGATCACGGCCGTGGACCGCGCCGGGAACGTCACCGACTCGCGTGGTCGATACATAAAGGGGAAATTGAACATGCTGGTTTGCCGCCAGCTCCAGGACCGGCTCGGACAAGGCAAGCTCTTCCCCCTCCAACATGCCCCGCCCAGCGATGCAGATCATCGAGGGGCCGTCGGGGCCCTCGATTCCCAGAAAATAGGCCCGAGCGGACCCACCGGAAATTCGATCCCCGTGGCCCCGCAGCGCACTTCCGTAGGCTACGGCTCCTTGGGCGACGGCCAGATCATGGTCGGCGTCGTCGAGCTCGACCGGCACCTTTCCGGTCCAATCGGCGAGCTGCTCGCGCAATCGATCTCGAATCCGGCCTGGCTTCAAAGCGCCGCCATTGAAAAGGATCGCATCGGGACGGATCGGCTTCGCGGCACCCCGGCCGGCGATCTGGAGGAATGATGCGAGATGTCGCGTGATCGCGGGATCCGCGGCAAACGGCAATCCGAACTCTTGCAGGCCTGCATCGCCTCGGGCGGGAACCGCGTCGGCAGCGACCCGGGGAAAAAAGCCCTCGACCAATGTCTCGGCAGCCGTATCCGCCGAGAGGCTGGCCCGCAGCGTATTGCCCAGAAGTCGGCGGCCGGCTCCGGCCACCGCGATCTCGACGTCGCCGACAGGACCCGACCCACTCGCGCTCAAAAGACGCTCCTTGGCCAGGCGCACCTGAAGGGTCAGTTGTTGCCAGCGGGCCGCATCCAGCGAGGTGCGCCGGTCCCCGGCGACCATGTGGGCCAGCGCGAGATCCATATTATCGCCGCCGACCAGCAGATGTTCGCCCACGAAAGTCCTCTCCAGGCCGGGGCCGGCCGGAGTCTCGCGAACGGCCACCAGCGAAAAATCGGTTGTTCCGCCACCGACATCGATGACCAGAATCTGTTCGACATTCACGAGGTGGTCGCGCCAATCCGGATGCGCGGCCGTCCAGGCATAAAGTGCGGCCTGAGGCTCCTCGAGCAGTCGAACGCGGGAGATTCCTGCCCGCGCTGCCGCAGCGACCGTCAGTTCTCGAGCCACCTCGTCAAAAGAAGCGGGGACTGCGAGGACCACATCCTGGTCGCCCAGCGGGTGGTCCGGATTCTGTTCGTCCCAGCTCGCCACCATATGGCTCAGATAGCGAGCGGAAACGTCCACCGGGGAAAGCTTCCCCACCGACAGGTCGCTGCCCCACGGCAAAATCCTGGCCTCGCGGTCCACGCCACCATGGCAGAGCCATGACTTTGCGGAGGAGATCAGCCGTCCGGCCTGGCGAGCACCAAGAGTGTTGGCCAGCACCCCGACCACCTCATCGGGCGCCTTGTGCCCCGAGCCATGCCAGGGAAGATCGAGCGCCCCGGCCGGCAGGTCCTGCGCTGCCGCCAGATAGAGCGCCGATGGCAGTGTCGGCCTCGGTGCCACCTCTCCCTCGGCGATGAGCTGCCGAATCCCGAACGAGGTGGGTCCGACCGGCCCTCCCAGGCGAGCGTAGGAAAGCGCCGAATTGGTCGTACCCAGATCAATGCCGACAAGAAATTCAGGCATCAGACGAACCTCCCTGCGTGCGGACCCCGAACGTCAGCTGCCACCGTCGGTCCTGATCGGCAACGCAGAAAATCTCGAGGGTACCGATTTCGGTCAAATGGGATTCAAGGTGGACCTGAACCCGTTGACCGGCCTCCCCGTCCAATTCGACATACAAGGGCGCCAACTCTTCCAGGTCGTCGGTCTCGAACTCGTCGAGCACCGCGCCGGCGGGATCGTCGTTACGCGTGGTTGAGGCATAGAGCCGAAAGGAACCTCGTGCACCCAGCAGCAGGCCCAATTCGACCTCGGGAATACCTGTTGTGGTGCCCTCCTCCAAGCCGAAGGGAACCACACAAACACTTCGCTGCTGGGGGGGCTGTCCCGGCACCGCAGGCATCGAACCGGCCATGCCGATATAGTAGGAACGCGCCGCGCCACTGCGGATGCGCATCCCCCGGCCGCGCTGAGCCGCTCCGAAGATCGCGGCACCCCGGGCCACGCCCTCGGCAAGATTCGCCCCGTGGAGCACCCGCGGCGGACCACCCGAAGCTTCGAGAGCCCAGCTGCCGAGCACCGCCTCGAGGCGTTCCACGAGAAGAGCGGCGCCGAAGACGCCACCATTGAGCAGAACGCAACTCGGAGAGGCGCCCTCGGCCAACTGGTGTTGGTGGTCGCGGAGAAAGGTCGCGAGATGGGCTGTCACCGACGGATCACTCGCATAGGGCAAACCCAACTCGGCCAAACCCGACTGATCTGCCACCCGCAGCGCCTGGTCCGCCGGCACGTGCGGGAAGAAGCCCTCCACCAGAACGGTCTGCAGATCGGCCCGCGACAGACTCGCGCGGATCGTGCCTCCGAGAAGCTTGCGCGAACGCGCCAGCACGACCAGAGGGAACTCCTCGAGTTCGTGGTCAGCCAATAACTTCTCCTTGCCCTCCCGGCAGGAGGCCACCAGCGATCGAAACTGCTGCGGATCAAGCCGGGTCCCCTCGCCGGCTAGCTGCTCGCGCACGTGAAAGGCCAGTGCCAGATCCATATTGTCGCCGCCCAAAAGCAGGTGCTCCCCCACCGCCACGCGCTCGAGATGGAGTTCACCTTCTTCTTCAGCAACCACCAGAAGACTGAAATCCGTGGTGCCGCCACCGACGTCACATACGAGCATCGAGTCTCCCAGGGAGAGATGTTCGCGCAACCGGGCGCCATCGAGACCGGCCCAATGATAGACGGCCGCCTGTGGTTCTTCGAGGAGTTGCGGGTTTTCGATCCCGGCCTCGCGCGCTGCACGGATCGTGAGATCTCTGGCCGCCGCGTCAAAGGACGCCGGCACGGTAAGCACGACATGCTGGTTTTCGAGCCGAAGCGACGGATCTTCCGAAGCCATCTGCCAGTCCCAGCCCTCGCGCAAATGTGCCAGATAGGCCGTCGTCGCGGCCCGCGGGGAAATCTGACGATCCGACGTTCCGCCTTCGGGGAGTAGCAGTTCCCCCGAGTCCGCCGATGGATGTCCCAGCCAGGATTTCGCGGAATGCACGACCTGGTCAGGATTCGCACCCAACCTTTGCAAGGCAAAGCTGCCGACCGGACCCGGGCCGCGCTGCCCCCACGGCGCCTCGAGTGCGCCTGGCTCTTCCTCGGCCCGGGGCAGGTAGAGAAATGAGGGCAACGCCGTCAGGCTCTCCACTGTTCCGGGAGCGGTCACCTGAGCTATCGGCAGCATGGAGCCGCTCCCCTCGGGAGCTTCCAGATCGATCCATGCCACGGCCGAATTTGTGGTGCCGAGATCGATTCCGACGACGTAACGGCTACCGTCGGGAGCGCGATTCATCTCGACCCGACCTCGATCTCCGCAGGCGCCAGAATACGGGAATCGCCGCCGCGGGTGGGCTGCGGCAAGGCCACGTGGGTCGCCACCCAACCTGGATGCACCAGGGAACCCTTCCAGGGAGGCTCACCGGACGGACTCCCTACCAATCGGACCGAAGCCGCCGAATAGCCCTCCTCCAGATTCACCGCATCCCCCTCTTCCTCGCTTCGCAGGGGGGCGAATGAGACCCTTTCCTGCAGGGCCCGCACCAAACCGGCATGAACCCCACGCGCGGCCGCACCCACCTGATCATCACTGTAGCTGGAAACGTCCTCGGCAATGAAGTCCAGCAGGCGCGCCTCCTCCTGCAGGGTCGCCAGCAAACGCAACGCGACACCATCGGGGTCCACGATGGCGGGACTCTCCTCGGCGGCACTTTCGGCAGATACGCTCTCCTGCGGTTGCCCGGCCGCCAGTTCCGTGACCCCCACCCGGCGGCTTGCCCGGCCCGCCCAAAAGGCAACCAACGGACTCAGCAGGAGCAATACGAAAGCGGGCAAACGGGGGTCGGCCTGACCCGCCGCCGCAATCCGGTTCCAGTCCCCCCGGGCGAGAGCAGCTTGCAACCCTTCGGCCACGCCCGGCTCAGGCCACAAGATCACGGTCAAAGCGGGCACCAGCAGTGCCCATGCCGCCAACAGCCCGAGGATCCCAAAAAAATAAGACTTACCGCCACCAGAACCTATCGCCATAGTTCGATAGCCTCGCGGACGGACGCTCCCGGCGCAAATTGCTGCCTGCGGCGTCGCCATGTAAAGACCCCCAATGGCGGTTACAATCGAGGATGTGGAGAAGATGGCTCGGCTCGCGAGGCTCGGCCTGCGGGACGAGGAGAAACATTCGCTGCGAGGCGAGCTGGAATCGATCCTGGCCTACGTCGAAAAGCTCCAGGAACTCGACACCGACGGCGTCGCCCCGACGCTGGGATCGGGCAACGAACGCCCGGTTTTGCGTGAGGATGCCGTCACCAACGAGGAACGTCCTCATGAAATGGTTGCCGGGGCCCCCGATCCCGACGACACCTTCCTGCGCGTCCCCAAGATCATCGAGTAGGCGCAGGGACCGATGAACATGAATCTGCACGATCCCAGCTCCTTCACCGTCGCCGGTGCCCGACGCAGCCTCGATGCCCACGAGTTCTCGGCCACAGAACTGACACGCGCCCTGCTCGACAGGATCAGCCGAGTGGAGGGAAGCCTCCACGCCCTGCTCGCGGTCACCGGCGAGCGCGCGCTCGCCGACGCGAATCGAGCGGACGAAAGAATTGCCCGGGGCGACTCCGCACCGCTGCTCGGAATTCCGATCGTCCTCAAGGATATTTTTGCGACCCGCGGGATCCGGACGACATGCGCGTCCCGGATTCTCGAGAATTTTTCGCCGCCTTACGACGCGGATGCAACCCAACGCCTTGCAGAGGCTGGAGCGGTCCTCATCGGGAAGGCGAATATGGACGAATTCGCAATGGGTTCGTCGAACGAAAATTCAGCCTATGGTGCCTGCCGAAACCCCTGGGACGTGGAGCGAGTACCGGGCGGGTCGTCGGGGGGATCGGCCGTCGCCGTAGCCGCAGGCGAGGCCCTCGCCTCCCTGGGCACTGATACCGGAGGATCTATCCGGCTCCCGGCAGCCTTCACAGGCGTCTGCGGACTGAAGCCCACTTACGGCCGGGTATCGAGATACGGTGTGATTGCCTACGCTTCCTCCCTCGACCAGGTCGGGCCTTTTGCGCGCACGGTGGAGGATTTGGCAATGGTGCTCGGCATCATCGCAGGCCACGACCCAAAAGATTCCACATCGGCTGCCATCGATGTGCCAGACTACCAGGCGTCGTTGACCGGAGATATCCGAGGCCTCAAGCTCGGACTGCCCCGGCAATATTTCGAAGGCGGGCTCTCCGAGGACGTCGAGCGCGCTGTCCGCGAAGCACTCGAAGTTTTACGCGCCCGTGGTGCCGATCTCGTTGATATCGACCTGCCGCATACGCCCTATGCCGTGGCGACCTACTACCTGATCGCGACCGCCGAGGCTTCCTCGAACCTCGGCCGCTACGATGGCGTCCGCTACGGTCATCGAACCGAGAAAGTCACCAATCTGCTCGAGATGTACCGCGAGACCCGCGTCGAGGGATTCGGCCCCGAGGTCAAAAGAAGGATTATTCTGGGAACGTATGCTCTCTCTGCGGGCTACTACGACGCCTATTATCGCAAGGCGCTTCAGGCCCGCACTCTGATCCGACAGGATTTTGAGGAAGCCTACAAACTCTGTGACGCCATCGTGACACCGACCGCGCCGCAGACCGCCTTCCGGCTGGGAGAGAAAGCCTCCGATCCTCTCTCGATGTACCTGTCGGATGTCTTTACCAACTCGGCGAACCTGGCCGGGATCCCGGGCCTCGTGATCCCCTGTGGTTTCGACACCAAAAAACTGCCGATCGGGCTGCAAATCCTTGCCCCTTCCTTTGCCGAGGCCACCGCGCTGCGCGCCGGCGATGCCTACCAGAAGGACACCGACTGGCATCTGGAGGCTCCCGACCTCTCGGGAGATCAGACGTAATGAACGGAGAACGCCACATGCAACCCCAGGACGACGAGTTCGAGAGTCGCTACGGTGATTGGGAACCAGTTATCGGACTCGAGGTCCATGCTCAGCTCTTGACGGTTTCCAAACTCTTCTGCGGCTGTTCGACTTCGTTTGGCGCTGAACCAAATGCTCATACCTGCCCTGTATGCCTCGGGATGCCCGGAGTCCTGCCCGTGCTGAACCGCCGTGCGGTCGAGCTTTCCGTGCGAACAGCTCTGGCGACCGATTGCTCGTTACCGGAGACCGCGATCTGGTCGCGAAAAAACTACTTCTACCCGGATCTGCCCAAAGGTTATCAGGTGAGCATGTATGAGGAACCGCTGGCCGTCGGCGGGCACCTCGACGTTCCTCTCGAGGACAAGACCACCCGGGTACGGATCACCCGCATTCATATGGAGGAGGATGCCGGCAAGAGCATTCATGATGCACGCGAACCCTACTCGCGCGTGGACCTGAACCGTGCCGGAGTCCCCTTGATGGAGATCGTGAGCGAGCCTGACATCCGCTCCCCCGCCGAGGCCGCCGCCTACATGCGGACCCTGCGGACCCTTCTCCAGCATATTGGTTCCTGTGACGGCAACATGGAAGAAGGCAGCATGCGCTGCGATGCGAATGTTTCGGTCCGCAAGCGAGGGAGCGAAAAGCTCGAGACGCGCGCCGAGATCAAGAACATGAACTCCTTCCGATCGATCGAACGCGCGGTCGACTGGGAGATTCTCCGCCAGATCGATCTGCGCGAGAGCGGCGGAACCGTGGTGCAGGAAACCCGCCTTTGGGACGCCGATCGCGAGCGCACCGAATCGATGCGATCCAAGGAAGACGCGCACGACTACCGATATTTCCCCGAACCCGACCTGCCCCCGCTGCGCGTGCCCCCCGCGGAGATCGAGGCGATCCGGGCAGAGCTTCCCGAGTTGCCGGCAGAGCGCCGCACCCGCTTCGAGGCAGACTATGGGCTGTCGGCCTACGATGCCTCGGTGCTGACGAGTCGGCGCGATATCGGCGACTATTTCGAGGCGGCCGTCGCCAGCCACGCCAACCCCAAATCCATTGCCAACTGGGTGATGGGAGACGTTCTGCGAATCGTCCGCGACCGTCGGCTAGATGACGCATTGGTGATCGAGCAATGGCCGATTCCCGCCACCGAGCTCGGCACCCTCGTGGCGCGGATCGACGACGAGACCATCAGTGGTAAAATCGCGAAAACGGTCTTCGACGAGATGGTTAGCTCGGGCAGCAGTCCCGATCAGGTGATCGAGAAAAAGGGTCTCCGACAGGTCACGGATCCAGGCGCGATCGCCGAAGTGGTGGCACGCGTCCTGGCGGCACACCCTGATAAAGTTGAGGAGTTTCGAGCGGGCAAGGAAAAGCTTCTCGGCTTTTTTGTGGGCCTCGTGATGAAGGAAACCCAAGGGAAGGCAAACCCCAAGGCGGTCAATGAAACGCTCCGGGCGCAGCTCGCTGGAGGAGCCTGACCCCGACCGCCGTCAGAAATTGTCTTTCCTCGCGGCCGATAATCTGCTCAAATCATGAAGGTCCGAACCTCGACGAAAATATCTCTGATGTCCAAATTTCGAAAAACAGCGACCCTCGCGGTCCTGGTCACCCTTGCCTGCGCCACACCCGCGACAGCGGCCGACCGCCTGCCCAGTATCTTCACCCTGCCGAACCAGACCGCTTTTGTGCCGACCGATTCGAGCACGCAGCGCAACCTGGCATCCGCGTCCAAGGAACTCGCGCGCCTCTCGACGACATTCGAGAAATGCTACACCAAGGGTGTTCGGAATATCTCGAAAGGCAAACCTCACAAACTCGAGGTCTGCCTGGGGCGGGCACAGGCCCGCTTTGAGGCAAAACTCGCAGCTATCGAAAACAAGGGTTCGGGGATTCCCGGCTGTGCGGATTTCCGCCAGATGGCACTCGCGATTGGTCTTGGTCACCAAAACCTGAACGGTTTGCAGTATTGCGCCTCGCCCGCCGGCGCCATGGTCGACGGGCCGATTCTGTATTAGCCCGATCAACCCGCATGGAACGCCTCCGCCCGCGAGCGGCGGACCGCCTCAGTCCGATGTTTCCGGCTTCCGGCCTCCGGGGACAAGACCTGGAGGGGAGGCGTCGGTCTCCAGATCCGAACCAGCCTCTGGTTGGCCCTGCTCCAGGACCCAGGCCCGCAACTGCCGGGCCGAGATCGCGCCGGCGCCCCTTGGTTCGTTGACCGAAAGGTCCACATAGTCTTGATCCAGCTCGCCGCGTGCGTCAATCACAACGACGCTGGCGCGAAAGCTGCCCGGAATGCGATAGGTATGGGTCGGATTCGGCTCATCACTGAACCGCGTACCGTCGCCAAAATCCCAATGATACCGATAAGGCGGCAGTCCGGTTCCCGGCAGAACCTCCACCTCGAGGCTGACCGTCAGCGGGAACACGCCGATAGACTCATCCGCATCCGCAAATACCGTCAACGCCCCGATCGAAGCCACGTCTCGAGCGCCAGATGCCTCCACAGCCCCCGGCGTATGGCTGACCGCGACCGGCGACGACACCGGCGTCGGGCCCGGCAAAGAGAGCGATCCCGCATCGGGTTCTTTTGCCAGCGTCCAGCCCGAGGTCGCCGCCAGAAACGTCATCAAGATCAACAGACTCCTCGAAAACATGCCTTCAGGTGTTGCAGTCCGTCTATCCGCCAGTCAAGTAGGAGAAATGCTGACGCAAAAACGCTCCCCCTGGCTCGATCGCATTGGTTCTCTTCTGACGGCACTATTGGTGTCCGGGCTACTGCTTGGCTGGCTGCGGGCGGTCTCGGCCCTGAATGGCTTTTACCTATTCGCACTCGGAGGCATTGGCGCCGCACTGGTCTCATTGGTGTTTCTTTTTCGCCGACTACGAGGGCAAGCCCTGGGGGCCTCCGGGATCCTCACCTGCAGCGCCGGACTGATCTTCGTGCTCGCCCTCGGCACCTCGTCGGGGGATGGGCCGCCGATCAACGATTTCACCACCGACCTCGACAATCCACCCGCGTTCGCTCATGCCCGCACACTGCCAGCGAACCTCGGCCGCGACATGGGCTATCCCGCCGACTTCGCAGCCCAGCAGCGCGAATGCTGCGCCTCTCTGGCAGCACAAACCTTCAACGCGGCGCCGCAAGAAACACTGAACGCGATCGCGATTGCAGCGGAAGCCGAACCACAATGGACCGTGACCGCCGTCAATCCAGAATTGGGGACTCTCGAGGCCGTAGCCACGTCCTTTGTCTTCGGTTTCCAGGACGACGTGGTGATCCGAGTCATACCTGAGGGCACGGGAAGCCGCGTCGATATCCGATCGAAGTCGCGTGACGGCAAGAGCGACCTTGGCGCGAACGCCGCGCGCATTCGCGGTTTTCAGAACCAGCTATCCAGCCAGATTCGCTGAGGAGCCCAGTCATGAAAGTCCTTGGGGCACAGGGACTTTTTTAATCCGAAGGCGGTCGGTTTCCTTGACACTCCCTTCACATTCGCGTACTCAGGTCCTCGCGAAAGACAGAAACTTAGTTCAACCAGTTTGGGAGGAGGTGCAAGAATGACGAAGACGGAAT
>Ga0055584_100005696_pt1 | contig 12206 bp, 7 predicted proteins | sample OSDHelmetaG_FD_58716 | JGI IMG/M metagenome (GOLD analysis project Ga0055584, IMG submission 58716) | Pelagic marine sediment microbial communities from the LTER site Helgoland, North Sea, for post-phytoplankton bloom and carbon turnover... | ecosystem: Environmental > Aquatic > Marine >... | reverse complement strand
CTTCTTCTTGGCTGCTTTTTTCTTAGCGGCTTTGCGCTTAGGAGCGGCCTTCTTCTTGGCGGCTACTTTTTTCTTAGCGGCTTTCCGCTTAGGCGCTACTTTTTTCTTTACAGCTTTACGCTTAGGAGCTGCTTTCTTCTTCGCTTTGGTCTTCTTCTTAACTGCCATAGTGTTTAGATCCCCTGCAGTGGTTTACAACAATAAGATGCCGAAAGGACAAGTACTTTAACATATTGGCGCGGTTTTCGCACGCGTCAATGTAGAATTGTACTCATAACCAACTAACTATGCTCAAGAGAGGATTAATAAATCGTCTCTGTTTTTTGTTAACGGTGTCTTTTGAGTCACACTTTCCAAACGTATGAAGTGCATGTTTGGTTCGCGTAAAACTAAAAAAATGCGCTGAACAGTGTCAGCGCATTTGATTAAAGACTGATAATAAAACCAATCAGACGACGTAATAGAACTACTTTTCCGCGACGCATGCAGGGAATTGAAGTCCGTTTGTTCCGTAGTTCATAACTTTACCTGGCATGTACACGTCGACCATCTCCATGCGCGCATTTTCCGCAGAAAACCCTGCTTTTACGGCCTCCGCACCAAGGTCCATTTCGCGATAAGTACTACCGAATTTCTCATTGTTATTGTGCACTTCCCACTCCGCTAGAAAGCTCTCTAAGGGGGGGAGTTCTTTTAGGCGGGGGTTATCCATATGCATCATGACACCACCATCTTTGAGTAATCGTTTACTCTCAGCGAAGATGTTGGTGACGGCAGGGGTGCTTGTCTCATGCATGATGATATGTGACAGCACGACGTCGAAACTGCCGTCCTCAAAGTTGGTGTTTTCAGCATTCTGTTGACCGAAATGAATCTTGTGTCCGAGGTCCTCTGCACGGGCATGAGCGTACCGAAGTAGCGACTCGCCGACGTCAATCGCGTGGATTTCGGCATCTGGAAACGCTTCGGCCCAAACTGTTGTGCTCTGCCCAACCGTGCAACCCATATCCAAAATCCGTTTTGGTTGTGCGTTCGGATACTGTTTTTTATAGTGCTCCAACAACGTGCGGCCTAGAAAATCCATTTTAGAACCGATATTTCCGAGCGTGTACAAGTATGTACCACGGTCGTAAAGCGCGCCTGCTGATACATCCTCATCGTCATGAGTCATATGGTAAGCGCCAGGCTGCAAATGAATGTCGTAATATGACAGGTAGTAGGGCACCTCGAAGTTTGGATCTAACGTCAGTGTGCCGCCGGTTTTTCCGCTCACTTTTTTCGCGTTCTCTTTAAGACGTGGCAGATCACGCTCAACGGAATCAATGACGCTATCCCATGTCATTTCCTGAGTGTGGCGCTGCATAGCAGAGTACATTTGGTAGTACCCATTCTTGGTCATGACTTTGCGAACTTCATGCCTATCTTTAGGGTCGCGGCCGTTCTCTTTGACGAATTCTGGACGTACCTCATTGTAATAAGCCGTCTTGTTACCGGGAGAGACGTTGCCTGCTAGATAGCGGCGGACGTCCATGTAGTAGTCTTGGCGCGATTGCTCGTCATGAATTGGGTCAACCAATACGGCATGGGCGTGTTGTTTGGGCATTGTCATCTCCTGGATGAGTGTTCTCTAAATCTGCTTATAGTCTGCCATGTCGCGTCTGGCACTTGGGCGGTTACCGCCAGGTTGATCGCATAACGGACAGGTGCAAACCCTCGGGCTAGTCTACTTTATTTCGCCACTCTGCGACATCAGGACTGCGAGAGCCTTAGTGCGCGGGAATTGCGCCAGCACAATCATTGCTATGACCATAATAGGTACACTCAGGATCATACCTATTACGCCCCAAATGGACCCCCAGACCGATAACGCCAGCACGATGATGACCGGGCTCAGGTTAAGGGATTTGCCTGTGACCCGTGGCTCAATGACGTTGCCTACGACAAGTTGCGCCCCCATTAGCCCGGCAAGGACCAAGCCAGTTAAGGCAGGGGACCCGAATTGCAGAATACTTAGGACGACTGGGAAAGCGACGGCAACGACAGATCCGATATATGGGATGTAATTCAGAATAAAGATCAAGAGTGCCCAGAATGCCGCGAAATCGACGTCAGCGATCAACAAAATGGCATAGCTGATGCCCCCGACGAGCAGACTCATCGCCGTTTTGATCCAAACGTACATCTCAATGTTGCGGCCAATAGCAGACAGTGTCGATTTGATCGCGGTCTCTCGTTCTGGTGTTGATGCAAATGCTTTGATTTTTAGGTCGACTGTGCGGCTCTCGAGCAGCAGAAAGGCGACATACAAGAATATCTGGAATGTATTGCTGGCAATGCTTTGAAGGGCTCCAACAAGACGTAATATAGCCGATTGAAAGTCTATGTTCTCATTCAAGGCCGTAATTGTGAGTGTGGTGCCGAACCACTGTTCAACGCTGGCTGTAAAGCTAACGAACAGAGCCTGAAGCTTCTCCTGGTATGCGGGTGCCGCATCAACGATGGCGTTCACGTTTCCGGCGACGAGTTGAACTAACACGGTCAAGAAGATGATTAAGACGAGTATAGAGCCTGCAAGGGCGAGGCTGCTCGGGAGGTGCCTCCCTTTGATCGATATACTCTCTAGGCCGTGCGCAAGCGCCTTTAGCAGGTAGGTGATGAATATAGCGAGGACTAGGGGGACTAAGATGCTTTGGCCAACCACCAGCAAGTAAAGAGTGAGGGCGGCAACGCCAATTGCGGCCGCGAACGTTACGGTATCCGGCGGCCTAGAAAGAGACGCGCTATTCGTATTTGTGTCAGACATGGCGGCTCGCTCTCAATATGCCGAATTCAAAGGAAGAAGCGGTAACTCGCTTGCAGTACAGTTTCCTTGGCTCGGATAGGAAGCCCCAAGAATTCTCTCTCTGGTCTCTTAGAGTCAACGTGCAAGGCTTCCAGCGTAAGGCGCTGTTTTTCAAATGGGCGTAGGACGTATGCGGCAGTCCACGCATTACCATTTTCCTGATTTAGATCGTCTGGTGTGAAATCATCATCTTCTACTTCGAAGTGGTCATATCGAAAGGATATCCGGTGCTGACCAAAGCGTTTGCTGAAGAGCGTGTATACAGACCAATAATCGTTGTCGACCTTTGACCCTAAGCCTGGCCGAGTTCCCATTGATGTATTGCCGACCATCATCTGACTTATGAATTCAATGCCACCTGGCAGTTCGTTTTCATACCCAGCACTGATGAAGTAGGTATCCCACGCATATTGGAACCCATCAAAGGCGCGGTCAAAAGACTGATTGTCATAATACAGAAGGCTCAGGCGGCCGAGAGCATAGTGGTCAACGGTGAGCCCGGCATATCCACCAATTCGGCTGTCGATCTGATGAAACGGCTCGACCCAAGGTGCTTGTCTTTCAATATCTCCGCCCGGTTCAATTGTGCGAATTGGCGCTAAAGGAAGCTGGTCATATATACCGGCCTCCCGATCATGCAGAGCCCAGCCGCGCCATGCAAGTAAGGTCCCAGCTGGATCATTTGCGATAAAGGCAGAGCCGGTTAGTGACAGATCGAAATTTTCGAATTCGCGAGAAACCGTAAATTCAGCACCGAGCGTTTTGAGTTCTTCACCGACCCAGGAATTAATTGCGGAAGACGTGATTGTGTAGGGGCTGGTCCATGCGATTCCCGTGTTCTCTAAAGAGATAGGAGGGAAGAATACCCCAATACGGGCCTCGTACTGGTACTCAGATTTCGGGACCGGTTTGTATCGGAGAAAGGCCTCGACGATGTCGATCGGCTGATGCTGTTGGCTATCTGTTTTGACGTGAAGAACACCAGACCAATCCCAGCTAAATTTTGGTAGAAAGACTAGGGACGCTTCGGCGATGCGCCCGACAACTCTGTTGTCGCCCGAACCATCTCCGCCCCAGCGGGTTTTACCGAGGCCACGCTCTTCCCAGCTGACCGTGTTGTCTGTGAGGATGAGGCGCGCATCAACGAGGCCACGGACATCTATGGACGGCATCGAGTCTTGGACGTAGGCCACGGAGCTTAAGGCGCCGTACAACAAGACAAATTTGAAGAGACGTCTCATGTTAGTCGTCCGAACTGTTTTCTTGGCCGTCAGGGCTACTGTCCGGCGACCAACGGGATTCCCTATAAAAAGCTTCGATATCTTCAACTGGCATAGGTCTGCTAATGAAATATCCCTGACCCGTATCGCAGCCATATTTGTTCAGAATGTTTAGGGACTCTTCGTCCTCGACACCTTCGGCTGTGACTTTAAGTCCTAGGTTATGGCCAAGGTCGATTGTGGAGCGAACTAGAATTTCGTCCTCTTTATTCGTAGCTAGGTTCAGCACAAAAGATTTGTCGATCTTGATCTCTTGAACCGGCAACGCCTTTAGGTAGGCCATTGATGAATAGCCTGTCCCGTAATCATCGATTGAAAGCGTATGCCCCATCTTATGCAGCGCTGTTAGGACAGCCATGGCATTGTCCTTGTCTTCCATAATCGCGCTTTCCGTAATTTCGAGCACGATTCTTTGGGCTGCGATGCCATGTGTTTCTAGTAATTTTCCAATCTGATCAGGAAGCCGTCGGTTGGTTAGGTCTCTTGCAGATAGATTGATGGCAACGATGATATCTATTCCCGCATCTTGCCACACTTTGGATTGAGCGATTGCGGTCTCTAAAGCCCATTCTGTAAGCTTTTGAATATTACCGGTCTGTTCTGCCAAAGGAATAAAGTCGTCCGGTGGCATAAACCCGCGTTCGGGATGAATCCATCTTACGAGCGCTTCTACATGCGTGATCTTTTGTGCTGCGATATCGACCTTCGGCTGGTAGAAGAACTTAAATTCGCCGCGTTCCAATCCTTTCCGAAGCTCGCCCATCATCGTCAAGCGTTCTGGCTTATGGGGATCAGCTTCAGGGTCATAGGTTGCGAATAGCCGCGACGAAGCCTTAGCTTCATAGATAGCCGTATCTGCGCGCTGCAACAGAGTTTTTGCATCGCTGCCATGATCCGGGTGACATGCTTCACCAATCGCCGCTGTAACGTCGAGATGTATGCCAGCGATAGGGACTGGGTCTTCAAAGGATCGCAGTATTCGATCGACAATGGGGCGCACGTCATCGGCCCCAGCCCCGGGCATGAGAATGCTAAACATTGTGCTTGAATGGCGGGCGACCATGTCGCCTTGCTTGATCATGGATGACAAGCGTTCCCCAATGACACGAATGAGATCTTCGCCAGTTTCGTGGCCCAAAGTATAGTTGATCTCAGAAACTCGACCGATCTCAATAAGGAGGACTGTCAACGGGTCCTGCTTATTGCGGGTAATGATCTCAGTCAGGCTACGCTCACAGAGGGCGCGATTTGCCAGTCCTGTTGCGGCATCATGAAGGGATTGGTGCTCAATACGGGCTTCACGCTCCGCGATTCCATCCATCATTTGGTTAAAGGTTTCGCCTAGTCGACCGATTTCGTCACCTTGGGTAACGGCTACCTTATCGGTATACGTTCCTGTCTGGATGCGGCGAGCAGCTAAGTCGAGGACTTGAATTGGTTTTGCTACGCCCCGTGCAATTGCAATTGAACCAAGCAACGAGACGACAAGCGCTGTGATCGCCAATGCAGCCAATACAACGAACAGGGGCTGATAAGGCACCAGCGCCAAATCTAATGAGTACTGTAAGATAGCGGTTACGCCGTTACTTTCTTCTGGGGTCTGGAGCACTTCAACCAGGGTGACATAGTCCGCGCCGTCGAGGACTAGAGTTTCAGGTTCCTTCCCTAACAGTGAGCTTTTCGCTGTTAAAGCAGCCGGCAGGTCCATCTGGGCGGGTTGCGGCAATGTGGATACGGACGTTGTCCATCCAACTTCAGCTCGGCCTGTCGCAAATGTCACGTCGAGCGGCAGTGTCGATTCATTTCTAAAATCGTCAGCAAAGCTACCGTCGATTTCTAAACCGATCGCGATCCAAGCGACGGGCACCGGCGCTAGTACAGGGACAACAACGAACTCGTAAATAGTGCCGTCAAGCACCGTGAACGATTCCGCCCGGTCTTCTTCTTCGGCCCGGTCGATCAGATCGTAGAATGGAAAGTCAACGACGGCACCGTCAGGGTTTCCAGTGTCGGCGGTGACCTGGTAGTCCAGATTTACGAGAATGACCCTGTCTGCCGAAATGCGGGCGCCGAGATTATCTAGTGCGGATAATATGGTCGGTTTGTCGTTGGTCGCCACGGCGGTGCGGAAGCCGAAATCAGAAGCAAGTATTTGGGCACCTTCAGCGAGCGCATTGACCGTGGTCTGAATGCGGCTTGCGAAAATTCTGTTCGCTGCAACAAGTTGATCCCGGCTTTGGTCGAAAATATTTTGGACGATGGCTTCTCGTACCGTGAAGAAAGCCGCGCCCTGCAAAAGCAAGAACAGCGCTGTAAAAAATATGGTGAGTTTGGTTTGAAAACTATTGAACACGTTAGTAAACGCCTCCCTCGAAGTCCGACCCGGACTGTTTGCGTCGATCGCGTTTCAATCCAATCTCAAATTTAGCGGATTGCCCGGCTGTCACAGATTGCGAAGTTCTTCGTGTCGGTCCGCGTAGACGCGGATGCCATACTTGGGCGTCGTAGGGCTGAGCGTCGGCTAAACCGGAGACAACAACCGTTCCATTTTCATCGGTCGTTCCAAAATAGTTGGACTCCACCACATATATGTATCCGAGCATGTCGTCATGAATGTTACAGCCTAATGCGATCTCTCCAGCTTGATTGAAAACAACTTCTTGGATGTCGTCCCCACCATAAAGCTTTAGTTCAAATCTCTTTGCAGGCGAGAAGGAATAGACGTGGTGTCGGAAAGGGTCCTCATTTGGAAATTGGACCCGTGTACCCAGCGCTATGGCTAAAACGTCCGGATTGAAGGACTGGTTTCTCTGAACCATCTTCACTGTGGTGCCAGGTTCAGTTGGACTTCCGCTATCGAGAAAGACGACAGCGTTGGAAACGGGGGCTCCGTCTTTATCTGTAACGGTTACAGTAAGATCCGCAGATATGGCCGGCGCAGCTATAACGAGGGTCGCCATGCTTGCTGCGGCAGCTAGGGCCAGAATAGTTAAAGAACTCGTCGCTTGGCGCACCATTGTTAATCGCTTCCCGGCAGAGCAGTTTCAATTTCGACGGCATTATCGCCTTTGTAACAAGCGACTTCCAGGGGAATTCAGACGTTCTTGAACGCCAGCATTATGCGATGAGCGCTCGATCAGGCATTGTCATTAACCTTTAGATTGTCTACGCACCCCCGCTATGACCCGAATTTTGTTTCCTATTCTCCTTATTTCTCTGTGCATGGCCGCTACAGCTGGCCGATCACAATCTATTGATGAAATTCATGTGACCGCGAAACGGCTACCCAATTCGCTGTCGTCAGATGTTTACAGCTCCATTTCTATTGGCGCTACGGACCTAGATGGGGCGGCCATTGGCCTGGATGATGTTCTAAGGCGCGTTCCAGGTTTTGGGCTGTTTCGTCGTCAGGCTTCTCGAGCGGCCCATCCCACAACTCAGGGCGTCAGTTTGCGTGGGCTCGGCCCCAACGGGGCAGGGAGAACTCTCGTGCTCCTTGATGGTGTTCCGCTCAATGACCCCTTTGGTGGTTGGGTTGAATGGGTGCATTTGCCACCTTCAATTATTGGGCAGGCGACCATCGTTCGCGGGGGTGGCTCGGGAACATGGGGAAACAGCGCGCTGGCTGGTGTTGTGCGTTTGGATAGTCGTTCGCTCGAAGACAAGACTCTTCATGCTGATATTCGGTACGGTAGTAAAAAGAGCGTTGCTGGTAGTGGTGCCTTTGAAGCGGAAACAGCAATCGGTACTTTTTCCGGGTCGGCGCATTTTTCTGACTCCGATGGTTCCTTTTTAATCGGTGATACCCAGCGCGGCGCTGCGGATCGTCGAACAGCGCGCAGCAATGAAGGGCTTCGGCTTGCATGGGCTTATGCGGCGAAGTCAGGAACAGTTTGGACGTTAGCAGCCAACGCGGCATCCGATACATTTGTAAATGGTTCTGAAGTAGCCGGGGCAGAAACGGATACCTATGGCGTGTCCCTAAGTGCCGTGAATACAGAGAGTGGCCCGGGTCCAACCTGGGAAACTCATTTGTACGCGCAGCGTAAAGAATTCCAGAACGTATTTGCCGCCTTCGATAGTACGCGCTCGACAGTGCGCCCCGTCTTGGATCAATTCGATGTTCCTGTCACAGGGCTTGGCGCAAATGCTCTTCTTCGGTGGCCCGATGTTGCGGGCTGGATCATTGAGGGCGGCGCGGACATTAGGTTTTCTGACGGCGAAACGAACGAAAGGTTTCGTAATCTAGGCGCCGGTTTCACGCGAGAGCGACAGGCTGGTGGTGAGCAGCTAATCGCAGGCTCATTTATCGAGGGTACCAAAAAAGTTTCCCCAAGCACTTTGATCACCTTTGGCGCTCGCGCTGATTATTGGGATCAAAGCAACGGAATGCGCAAAGAGTCGAATTTGGAAAATGGCAGCGTTCTCGTTGATCGCCATTTTGTTGATCGCAACGGCGTTTCTGTAAACGGCCGTGCTGGTCTTCAAAGTGACATCACAAGCTCTCTCGGTGTTCGTGCGTCTATCTATTCCGGCTTCCGGGTTCCCACCCTGAACGAGCTCTATCGGCCATTCAGAGTTGGCAATGACATTACAGAAGCCAATGAAACCCTCGTCAATGAACGCTTGGTTGGGGCGGAAGCCTCCCTGGAATGGACGCACGAGAATATCTCTGCGCAGGCAACCGTATTCCGAAACGACCTTTTTGATCCGGTTTTGAATACGACCGTAACGACAGTGCCTGGGTTTAACCCTGAGTTCGGCGTTTTTATTCCGAACGGCGGCAGCCTTCGCCAAAGGCGCAATGTCGACCGTGTCGAAACCTGGGGGCTTGAATTTGATGCTGCTATTCAAGTGACCGAGAGGCTTGAAATTCGTGGTGGTTACCTATTCTCAAATCCCGAAATTGCGAGTAGCAGTATCAGTCCATCTATAGAAGGCAATCGCCTTGCGCAAGTTGCTAAGCATCAAGCGTCGCTTGGTGTATCTGTGCAGCCTAGCGAACGTCTACACCTTTCCGCCGACGTATTCCTTTCAAGCGATCAATTTGAGGATGATCTCAATTCGAGAGTTTTGGACGGTGCTGTGACTGCAAATTTATACGCAGGCTACGACATCACGGAATCGATGGAGATCTATGCCTCTGTCGAGAATCTGTTTGATGAGCGTGTTGAGGCAGGTCGCACCGCCGCCGGGCTTGTCACGCTTGGGCCTCCAGTGTTTCTATGGCTGGGCATGCGGCTCAATTATTAGCCGCTTGCCTTTGTTGGGGAAGCGGCTATGGCGAATCTAAATACGAAAAGCGTGCAGAAAAAAGCGATGAGAAAGAAGTCTCTTGCCGCCCGCCTGCCAGCACGCGCAGAAAAAGGCAGAAAGAAGACCACACCCATATACACAGCGACAGCGATGCAACTGGCGACGTACAGTCTGTCCCGTTACCCAGACCGAGAGAGCGCTCGTGCGCGAATGGCCGAGACACTCGAGTATCTCGCGGAGAAAGTGGGTGGGGCTAAGAGGTGGATGGGCCCCGCACTCAAACTTGTCGTTCTTCCAGAGTACTTGTTAACCTCGTTCCCTGAAGGGGAGCCCGTTGCCCAGTGGGCCGATAAAGCAGCGCTGGACATGGCTGGCCCTGAATACGAACGGTTCGGTGAAATTGCCCAAAACAATGACCTTTACTTGGCGGGCAATGCCTACGAAACAGACCCGCACTTTCCAGGCTACTATTTTCAAACGTCATTCATTGTCGCGCCATCCGGTGATGTGGTCTTGCGTTATCGCAGGCTTAACTCAATGTTTTCACCTACACCTCACGACGTCTGGGATAAATATCTCGATATTTACGGGCTGGAAGCTGTGTTTCCTGTTGTTGATACAGAAATTGGAAAACTTGCGCCTATCGCGTCTGAAGAAATTTTATACCCAGAAGTTGCGCGCTGTTTTGCCATGCGTGGCGCAGAAATTTTTACTCATTCATCCAGCGAGTTCTCTAGTCCGGAGCAAACACATAAGGATGCCGCAAAGATTTGCCGGGCCGTAGAGAACATCGCTTACGTCATATCGGCCAACACCGGCGGCATCAAAGACACGGACCTACCACCAGATTCATCCAATGGTGGATCAAGGATCATTGATTTCCGTGGCAGGATACAGAAGGTGTCGGGGCCTGGAGACAGCAGCGGCGCGAGCGCTGAGATTGATTTAACGGCCTTACGTCGAGAGCGCCGCAAGACAGGGTTGAACAACACCCTCATTCGACAACGGTTTGAGGCGTATGCACTGAGTTATGCTGAGCATTCCCATCAGCTGGCAAACAGTCTTCTAAAGAAAGACGGTACGCTTCGTGTCCCTCAGCGTAAGCACTTCGTAGAGACCCAAAAAGCCGTTATTACGCGCCTGGAGAAGAAGGGAATCATTTAAGTCTACTTAGGGCCTTGTCCCCACTAGGCCGGGTGCCTAAGCAGCTTTAGCTTGTTTTCTCTCGGAATTGTGGGGTTTCTCTGCATTCATGGCCCAGTTAGGTGTGATTATTTTTTGCCTTAGCGTTCCGCGTGCTAAAAGGGCCCCGGACGCAGCCGGTCAAGAATTGACTGGTTTTAATCCGGGAGGAACTCGGAAAATGATCGACATGGACCGCCAGAAGGCGTTTGCCCTGCTTGGTCTGCCAGAAGATGCAAGCAGCGATGAAATTGAAACGCTGGTTAATCAAAGGCGGCGAAAGCTTCGTCAAAGTATAGTCTTCGCCTCGACTGCTGAGCAGCGGCAGTCGTCAGAGCGTGCGCTCGCAGAATTAGAGAGCGCACATATTATTGTTACATTGCCCGAAGATGATCCCGAAAGCACGTTGCCGGCAGGCTCGAAAATTATACTTCCTACAGGTCAAACGCTCGGCGACCGCTATGTCATTCGTCGTCGCATCGGATACGGTGAAAGTGGTGCCGTCTTTGCTGCGCTCGACCTTTCGTGGGGTAAAGAAGTCGCCCTTAAAATAATACGCCCAGAGTTGCTTCTCGTCCCCGGTACATACGAGCGTCTTCAAACCAATGTAAAATCGATCGGTGAGCTGGCCCATACGGGGGTCGTAAGCGTCTATGGTGTATCCGAACTAGATGGATACGTTGTTATTGCCACTGAGCTTTTGCCTCAGCAAAACCTGCGGTCATTGTTGCAAGATGCGAGAAGGGTAGAGGGGGCTGAAAAGCGACGAAGCGGCGTTTCCACCGGTCATGTATTGGATATCGTGCAGGGTTTGTGCACAGCGCTGGATTATGCCCGCTCTAAAATGCTTCACCTTAATTTGAAGCCTGACAATGTCGTCATTTCCGATTTTGGTTTTTTGAAATTAACGGATTTCGGTCTCGATTCTATTCTCGGACCTGCATTGCAAATAACCAGCCCGACTGCGAGGGAGCAGCGTCGCTATCGTGCGCCTGAACAGGCACGTCAATCGGAGACAGGTTCTCGCGGACGTACTCAAATCGATGAGCGTGCTGACCAGTTCTCTGTAGCTGCAATTGCTCACTATTTGTTGCTGGCTTCGGCCCCCTACCCAGATCCCTCATCGATGGCTCTAAGGCAAATGGGCATAGACAAGCCTGTCGCTGAAGTCTTGGCGCGGGCACTGTCTTCTGAACCCCGAGAACGGTACGCGACGGTCAGCGATTTTGCGCAGGCTTTTGCCAAAGCGTCCCGGAAACGGTCGTCTCTGAGAGCTATTAAAATTGCCTCTGGCCTCTTCGTGTCTTCGCTGCTTCTCGTGTCGAGTGCGTCGATAGTCATGAACACAGATAATCCGATCACTGGGTTTTTCAGCACAGCGCTCGAATCAATTCCCGGTTTTAGCGCTGCGCCTTCGCAAAGCGCGGAGATGCTGCTGTTCCAAGACAAAGTATTGGCTTTAACCAAGCAGCTTAATGGCATCCAAAATAATCTGCGGCGGGACGTCATCGAAAGCCGCATAGAACTCAGAACGAAGATCCAGGCCATCGACCTGGCAGAGACAGACCTGGGTCGTGAGACTGCCGAGAAGAATTTTGCGACTGCGGAGCTAGAATTCCAACGTGTCTCAGCTCTACGAGATGTCG
>Ga0055584_100005695_pt1 | contig 12209 bp, 10 predicted proteins | sample OSDHelmetaG_FD_58716 | JGI IMG/M metagenome (GOLD analysis project Ga0055584, IMG submission 58716) | Pelagic marine sediment microbial communities from the LTER site Helgoland, North Sea, for post-phytoplankton bloom and carbon turnover... | ecosystem: Environmental > Aquatic > Marine >... | reverse complement strand
GAGACCCGGCGTACCGGCTCAACTTCTATAACTCCATCTAAACGCTGCAACTCCAGAAGAGATTTATCTGACATGGCTTCGATAAAAGTAACGGTTACATCACTACGATCCACCACATTAAAAGTATCTGCCAGAATACGGTCAAAACTTTCTAAAACTGTCAGCATGGCTACAGATAAAGCCATACCTGTAGCCATACCTGTAACGGCTCCGGCCATACGTCCAGGCTGACGGATTAAACGACGTAAAACCATACGGCTGGGCTGATCTAAAAACCTGTTTAAGGACTGGGCTATACGCCCTGAGCGACTATAGTCAGCCGGAGCCGGTGGGCGCATAGCTGTTGCCGGAGTCAGTGAAAACACACGAGCTAATACTAATAAGCCTCCTGCAGAGGCGGCTAATATACTTACAAGAAAGCCAAGAATGAAAGCCTTAGGGTCTAACTGAAAAATCAAGAAAGGAAACTTAAAAAAATCAAGGTATTGGCTTATAAGCATCCGCCCTGTGGCAATGCCTGCCAGACAGCCTACGGAAGCACCACCTGCGGCAATTACTAAAATCAGCTTAAAGTAATGACCTCCTACTTCAGCATTGCTATACCCAAAAGCTTTTAATAAACCTATTTGCTCCCGCTCTGCCTGCACTATTCGTGATACCACGATATAAAGCAGAAAAGCAGCAACCGCCATAAAAATTGGTGGTACACCTTTATTCATGGTTCTTAAACCATCAATTTCCTGGCTAATAAATAAGTCTGATGGGTGTTCTGCAACCCCATAAGCACCTAAGCCACCCTTGATTGCCAGCAGACGATCAACTTCTCTTAATACGGGCGTCAGCTCTGTAGTCTGCCCTAAAGACAGCAATACCTGATTAAATGCACCCCGCATACCATAAGCCGAAGCAAGTGCTGTACGGCTTAACCAGATCACACCAAAACGACTGGCATCGGGCGCCAGCTCACCAGGCGCTGTGGTATAAAGAAACTCAGGCGACTGCGCCAGACCTACTATTTGAAAATTACGCTTAGCACCCTTCATAGTAGCTGTCAGGGTGTCGCCTGGTTTTAAGTTATGGGCAACTGCAAAACTGTCTAAGAGTAAAATTTCATCAGTACGGCCACTGTTTAATAAACGCCCAGAGGTTAAGTGAACAGCATTGAGTTTAGCTGCACCAAAATCAGGTAAAGAAACAGCCTGTGCCTGTAAGGGTAAGTCTGAGCCTGGCAGATCAATTAATGCACTGCCAATTACCCGCCCTTCAACAGCAGAAACACCGGGAATACTGGCTAAATCTTCAAGCAACGAATCAGGAGCCCGAACAACACCTGCAAAAACATCAGCCAGACGATAACGCTCATAATAAGCGCGACGGGTTTCATCCAGAGAAGTCACCAGTCCAGAAGTCATCACCAGCAATAAAACTCCAACACTAATCACCAGCCCTATAGCCAAAGCCTGACCTTTAATGCGCCACAAGTCCCGCAACAATTTTTGATCAAGTGGCTTCATGAGGCTTTACCATTGAATGGAGTCTGGCGACAGCTTGGTTTTGTTTATTACAATTTCACGAATAGCGCCATCAGCAAAATAAATCACTCTATCTGCCATAACTGCAGTTGCTGCCGCATGGGTGACTAACAGTACTGTTGTACCCAGGCGCTCATTAACATCTTTGAGCACATTAAGTACGGCACGACCTGTAGTACTGTCTAAAGCGCCTGTGGGTTCATCACAAAAAAGGACTTGAGGTTGTTTGGCTATAGCACGAGCTATTGCAACTCTTTGCTGTTCACCACCGGAAAGCTGGGCAGGGAAGTGATGGGTACGCTTATGCAAACCAACCACAGCCAAGGCTTCATCTGCATCCATAGGGTGCTGGGCAATTTCAGTAACCAGCTCTACATTCTCGTGAGCTGTTAAGCTGGGCATAAGGTTATAAAACTGGAAGACAAAGCCTATATAGTCACGACGGTAACGGGTTAACTGTGCATCAGAAAAAGTGGTAAGCTCTTTCTCTTCAAAAAACAGCTTACCTGCTGTAGCTCTATCTAACCCACCCATAATATTAAGCAGGGTTGATTTACCACTGCCTGAAGGGCCAAGCAACACCACCAGTTCGCCTCTGGGAATGTCTAAATCGACTCCTCGCAAGGCATGAACAGCAGCATCACCTTCTCCGTAAACCTTGGTTAAGCCACGAATACGGTACATGCCTAGGTCTCCGCTCAGGTTGCTTTTCAGGTTTCAGGTCGGCCGAGCTATACCAAATACTTTATCTATTCCTGTATAGTTGGCTCCGCCCAACCTAGCTAAGGGATCAATCACTTTAGCATCTACAGTGTAGCGCCCTTTTTCTTCATCAACCTCAAGAGCAGAATCATCTATATAAGCCTGAATAAGCTCAGCATAAATAACTGCCTGCTTCTGGTTACCTAAATAATGGACTTCATGTAATCGAGCATGAAAAGCAACGGGAGCAGCTTTTAAACGCGGTAAAGGACAGCCTGGAAATTCAGCCAACTGGTTAGCTTTTATCAGTTCTAACTCAGATTTACCGTAAGGTAGGGTTGCAGCACTGGCAGTAACATCTTCTGCCTGAGCTACTGCAGGCAGGTGAATAACAAATTCTCGGCCTGAAAGAATATTGTATCGGGTGTCTTTGGCTTCTTCCGGTGTTTTTTTTCCAATTGAAAGCATAACGATAGGTGGGTCTGAGCAAACACCATTAAAAAAAGAAAAAGGTGCCAAGTTAAGTTCGCCATTATCAGAAGCAGAAAGTACCCAGGCAATCGGGCGGGGAATTAATGTTTGAGTCATCAGGTGATAACAGGTATTAGGTTTTAGCGAGGCTAAATCCAACAGCATTTTATTCTCCTGTAAAAGAAAAAATTCTTAACGAGGTTGCAGCTCTGCCTGCATTTCATTTAGCCGATCAGTTACCTCATACACAACATAGGTAGTCGTGTCCGGCCAGCCACGGTGAACCAGAACACGCAAATCACCACGCTTCCATTCAAACTCTACCGGCCCCTGGGCACGACGACCCAGTACACGCTGCCAAGGGCCCAGTTCCTTACGAACAGCTTCGGCAATCTGGCGCACCTGTTCAGTATCATTTTCTGAGCGGTAGGTAATTTCTGCCACAGCAAAAAGCTGTTCTTTCAGGGTATAACCCAGCGTCATTTCGGTAGCACCGGTCTTCCATTGACTAGGGTCGTAAAGGTCATAAGGATAACTGTCAACTTCTCTTACAACCTTTACCTCACTGGAACGAATAGCTGAACGCATAGCAGTGCGGTTAGCAGTAGTCAGTGATAAGCCAAAAAGCTCTATACTCTGACTAAGCGTTACCTGATGCATCCAAACCTTACTTCCATCATCCAGTTGAACCTGTAACCAAGCACCCTGACGAGCCAGTTCAGTAACACTTGTACCCTTGGGCAGCTGGTTAACTAAATCTGCCGAAGTTTCCGGTAAAGCACGGGCGTTACCAACAGGCACTGAAACCTGCCAGATATCGCCTTCTGCAGCACTGACCTCGACAGGCACAGTCAAGAATAAAAACAGGGCAAAACAGCTACTGACCACCCGCTGTTTCAATCGTAAGGTTTGTTTAGTCATTCCTTTCATCGTTTTCCTGCCCACCCGCTTAAAAGCCTGCTCTTTATAGATAATTAACTACGTGCTTATAATGTTTGTTGCATAAGATAACCACAGCGCTAAGATAATCGCAAATACCTTAGAAGCTTTATTCATAGTAGTATTGTAAAGGCTTTTTATGGCAAGCTGAAAACAGCATAAATATACAGCTTTTCAGTTGCATTTATGGCTGCTTTCCAGCCACACTGACCCAAATAAATACAAAGCCACCAGTTTGTTTGTTTTTCTTTACTGTGCAAAGGCTTTTCATTTAATTTTGTAAAAACCCAGGGCAAAAGCGGTTATATTTTTACTTTAAGAGCAATCATTTGATTTCTACCCCTTTCATGCCTAGGTTATTACGGTATGATGAAACTCAGCTACCAGTGAAAAAGCTGTTAGCAGACTAATTTAAACCGGGAACATAAGCGAGAGACCTATAAAAGTGGACGCACACCAATCACCCCATATTTTGATTGTTGAAGATGATGCACGTCTTGCAACCCTGACCCGCGAATATTTAGAGGGCAACGGTTTTCAGATTTCAATTGAAGACGATGGTTCACGTGCAGTTGAGCGAATTTTCCGTGAAGAACCGGATCTTATCATTCTCGATGTTATGCTGCCTGGTGAAGATGGTTTAAGCATCTGTCGTAAAGTTAAAATGGAAAAAGACATTCCTATTTTAATGTTAACTGCACGCACTGATGATATGGATCAGGTAGTTGGTTTGGAAATGGGTGCAGATGATTATGTGGCCAAACCAGTACGCCCCAGGGTTTTGCTTGCCAGAGTCCGTGCCCTGTTGCGCCGTTCTGAAGCACAAACAGTTGTACCAGATACAACTACAACCCATGCAGCCCGATTAGATTTTGGTGATTTAGTTATTGACTCTTCAATGCGTGAAGCTTGGCTCAACACTGAGACCATCGATTTAACCAGTGCCGAATTTGATCTGCTTTGGCTGTTAGCATCCAACGCTGGTCGTGTATTGACACGTGAAGAAATTTTCACTGCTTTGCGTGGCATAGAGTACGACGGTCAGGATCGCTCTATAGATGTACGCGTTTCAAGAATTCGTCCCAAGGTTGGAGATGATCCTATGCACCCACGCCGTATAAAAACAGTACGCAGCAAGGGCTATCTTTTTGTTAAAGAACTTTAACAGCCTACCGGCTGGGTTTTAACCTAAAGCTGATGTTCGGTTTTAATCGACAACGCAAACGCTTAGGTAACATTTTATTACGTGTTTATCTGGGCGTGTTGGGTGCTTTTGTGGGCACCCTGCTGCTTAGTGTTTTTTTAGTCAATCTAACCAATCAGATTCGCCTTGAGGCCTACCATGAAGAGCTGCTTTCAGGTCTTTACGCCACTCTGATTGAAGATTTCTCACATGTTCCCAAAAGCAAAGAGAAAGAATGGCTGTATGAGATAAACCAAACGTTGGGCATTAATATTACGATTAGCAGCCTAGATGAGCAGAATTTAAACAGACGCCAGTTATCCCGTATCAAAGAAGGACGCTTGCTGGTAAGCAAAGAAGCTGACCACCTTAATATTTTTTTTCCCACACAGGATGCCAGACAGCTTCTGATGACTCGGTTATCCAGAGTCACTGAGCAGCAAGCCAACGCATCCATTTATCTTATATTGCGTGATTTGCAACGCACACCTGCAGAATTAAGGCAACAACGGCTTACCCAGTTAAGCCAACATTTTTCTTACCCTCTGGAACTTTTAACAGCACTTCCGGAAAACGCAGACCAACTACAAAAGCGCCGCTTAGACAGAGGTGAACAGGTCAGCCTTTTTTCAGATAACGACCGCAGCATCATAAGTTATATTCAGCTTGGTGAAGCCAGCTGGTTAAAAGTTGGTCCGGTGCAGCTTTTTAACAGTTATCCCATGTCATTAATCATCAGTGTATTTTTAGCTTCCTTAATTATGTTGGCAGTATCCATCTGGTGGTTTCTGCATGGACTGGAAAGCCGCCTGCGCCATTTGGAACGAGCCTCATCCCAGTTGGCTGCGGGCAACCTGCACGCCCGGGTTAAAATCAATGGTGATGATTTTATCGGTAAACTGGCCATTGCTTTTAACCGTATGGCAGAACAGCTGCAACGCCTATTACGCACTCAGCAGGAAATGATTCATGCTGTATCCCATGAGCTGCGCACACCAGTAGCCCGCATACGGTTTGGTCTGCAAATGATCGAAGACTTAAGTGAAGATGGCAGCCCTCATGCCATGCTTGCCAAACAGATTCATGGTATAGACCATGATATAGATGAGTTAGACACGCTCATTGATGAAATTTTAACCTATGCCCGGCTAGGGCAGGAAAAACTCCAGTTACAGTTTATCAATCAGGATGTTACCGGCTTAATTGGCGAGGTTTTATATGGCTTTGAGCGAACCAATCCTAATTTAAACATCAGCTTTGTTATTAACAATCCAGCCAATCTTAGCCCAAAAGTAGATATAGAAGGCCGCTACTTTCAGCGTGCTGTACAAAACCTTATAGGCAATGCCGTACGCTATGCCAAAAAGCAGATACGTATTAGCTGCCATCTGGAAAATGACAGCTTCCGTATTGATGTTGAAGATGATGGAGCAGGGATACCCGAGGAAGATTGCCAGCGAGTTTTTATGCCTTTCTCACGCCTTGATGATAGCCGAACTCGCAGTTCCGGCGGCTATGGATTAGGGCTTTCCATAGTACAGCGCATTATTTACTGGCACAGAGGCAGCACCCTGGTTGACCGCAGTCCAGATTTACAAGGTGCTCGCTTTAGTTTGATCTTTCCCCGCAGCCAGTCTGATAAACTACCACCCTTACAAGTACCACCCCAATAAGTGGTTTTTAACTTGCTAGCCGCAGGACACTTTCAATGCCAGACCTAGTGCTTTATCAGCCTGAAATACCGCCTAACACAGGTAATATTATTCGTTTATGTGCCAATACCGGCTTTCACTTACATCTAATTGAACCCTTAGGCTTTGTTCTGGATGACAAGCGTCTGCGCAGAGCAGGTTTGGATTACCATGAATGGGCCGCTGTTACGGTACACACTAACTTAGAGGCGCTTTTAACCAGCCTGCAACCCAAACGAATCTTAGCCTTAACCACCAAGGGCAAGCGCTCTTACCACCAGGTGAACTACCGTAATGATGACCTGCTGATTTTTGGCCCTGAAACACGCGGTTTACCTACAGAATTTATTGAAAGCCTACCAGCAGAACAGCGTATACGTATTCCCATGTTGCCTAATAGCCGTAGCATGAATCTGTCTAATGCCTGTAGCCTTATTGTATATGAAGCCTGGAAGCAACTAGGTTTTTCGGGTGCAGAGCTGAAAGCTAATTAAAAACCACCCTCAACCTCTTAAGTTTTAACTCTCCATTACTGAGCACCTTTTTTAGTTATGCAAAAAATTCTTGCCCGCCTTAATGAACACCAGTTAAAAGCCGTTAAGCAGGTTGACAGCCCTCTGCTCGTTTTAGCAGGTGCCGGCTCGGGTAAAACCAGTGTAATCACCAGCAAAATTGCCTATTTAATCCGTAGCAGAGGTATGGCCGCCAGAAATATTTGTGCGTTAACCTTTACCAATAAAGCCGCCCGTGAAATGCGTGAGCGGGTTAATAAAATGCTAGGACGTGAAGAAGCCAAAGGTTTAACCGTTTCTACTTTCCACTCTTTAGGCTTAGATATTGTTCGTAAAGAAGTTAAGCATCTAGGTTATAAAAGTGGTTTTTCATTATTTGATACTGAAGATACCAAAGCCCTGATGCGCGATTTAATGCATAAAGATGAGCAGGCCGATACAGATACAATTAATCAGGTACAGTACCTGATTTCTAATTGGAAAAATGATCTGGTTGATCCGGAAGAAGCAGTGAACCTGAGTGAAGGCAACCCGCTTTTACACTTGGCAGCCCAGGTTTATGAACAGTACAATCGCCACCTACGTGCATATAATGCTGTAGATTTTGATGATTTAATTCGCCTGCCAGTACAACTATTTCAAAATCAGCCAGAAGTATTAGAAAAATGGCAGCACCGGCTGCATTATCTTCTGGTCGATGAATACCAAGATACCAATATCAGCCAATACCGCCTTGTAAAACTACTAACCAGCCTAAGAAAAACTTTTACAGTGGTTGGTGACGATGATCAGTCTATCTATTCATGGCGTGGAGCCAGGCCAGAAAACCTTAACCAGCTCAGTAAAGATTTTACTAACTTAAAAATAATTAAGCTGGAACAAAATTATCGTTCTACTGAACGTATTCTGAAAGCAGCTAACCAGCTTATTGCTAACAATCCTCATATTCATGAAAAAAAGCTATGGAGCGAACTGGGTTTTGGTGATCCGATTCGAGTCATTGAGTGCCAAAATGAAGAAGCCGAGGCAGAACGTGTAGCAGCAGAAATTATGACAAGGCGTATTAAAGAACGCTGCCACTGGAAAGATTTTGCCGTACTTTATCGAGGAAACTTTCAGTCACGTATCTTAGAAATAAAACTCCAGGCTTTTCAAATTCCTTACAAAATCAGTGGCGGAACGAGCTTTTTTGCCCGTAATGAAATTAAAGATATTATGGGTTATTTGCGACTGTTAATTAACCCAGCAGATGATAACGCCTTTCTTCGCATTATTAATATCCCACGCCGAGAAATAGGCCCAGCTATTTTAGAAAAGCTGGCCACCTATGCTAAAGATCGGGCAATAAGCCTTTTTTCAGCCTGTGACGAACTCGGACTGGAGCAGTACCTGAAAGAAAGCCAGGTAGAACGCCTAAGGCGATTTACTCATTGGCTAGGTCGAATTATGCAGCAATGCGAAACAGGTGATCCTGTTGCTGCCTTAGGAGAAATGATTCGTGATATGGATTATGAAGCGTGGCTGCACCAAAACGCCAGCTCACCTACTGTTGCAGAACGTCGCTATGCCAATATTTGGGTCTTAATTGATTCCTTGGCGGAAACCCTAAAACGGATGCAGGAAGAAGATGAACAGGCTGGTATCCGTGAAGCCATTGCACGCCTGGTATTGCGTGACTTGTTAGAGCAACAGGAAGAAGAGGATGATTCTGACAAGGTACAACTGTTAACCCTTCATGCATCCAAAGGGCTAGAATTTCCTCAGGTATTTTTAATTGGCATGGAAGAAGAGTTATTGCCCCACCGCAACTCCATTGAATCAGACACTATCGAAGAAGAAAGACGCCTTGCTTATGTTGGTATAACCCGTGCTCAAAAAGTTTTAACCCTGTCTATGGCAAAACAACGTAAAACCTATGGTGAAATGCTGGACTGTACACCCAGCCGCTTTTTAGATGAGCTGCCGGAAGAAGATTTAAAATGGGAAGGCCGCAGTACGGATGAAGAAACGACTGAAGATAAAGTACAGCGTAAAAAAGATCGTATCAGCGCTTTAAGGGCCATGCTTAACAGTTAATAAAAAAGCACTGGGGTTATCCAGTGCTTTGATATGCATTACCTGAGGTAATTGAACAGATTAGCGGCTGGCTTCAACAATGTAATCCACAGCTGACTTAACTTCATCATCAGACAAACTGGGATTACCACCTTTGGCCGGCATGCCACGAATACCATTTAAAGAGTGATCATACAAAGTAGCCATACCCTGCGCTATACGTGGAGCCCAGGCAGCAGCATCACCGCGCTTAGGAGCACCGGCAGCACCTGTATCATGGCAAGACGTACATAAACCATTATAAACTTCTTCTGCAGATTTAGGGCCAGCCACGACTGGAGCAGCCACACCGCCGCAATCCATACCTTGCAGGCAAAGCTCACCTGATGGTTTAAGACGTTCAGCAATAGCATCTGCACTGACAGTGCTGGCTGTAGCTTGAGCTGCTATTAAAAGGCCTAAGCCTAAAACCGTCGCTGCAGCCAGAATACGGGCAACCTGAATGTTATGTTTCACTCTCACCACCTCTAGTCTGTTTTTTTTTGGCGACCAGGATAAGTTTTATAGGCTTAAGCCTGCTGTCGCCTGTTGTATTTAATTTAGTACTAAAAATTTGTGGGCTGATTATACCCAACTAAGCACGGCTTCGTAACCATCTATCTGATGATCTTTTGTCGTATAAAGAATTATTATCTTGCCAAAAAAATGTAAGCTGTTTAAATAGAAGACAGTTTTAGCGTTCCCGCTTTGCATGGAGGTGGAAGTGTCTCAGCTGTTAATCCGTTATTCCCGTATTCTTGAAATTATTGGCGATATCGTCAAAGTTTATGTTCCCACCTCTGAGACAGGAGCATCACAAATAAGCTTTGGTGACCTGGCTTTAATAGAAGGCAGCAGTGATAAACAGGATGGACTGCCAAGAACTGCTCAGGTTATTTTGTTAAAAGGCCAAGAGGTTTCTCTTCAGGTTTTCTCTGGTACCAAAGGGCTCTCTACCCATTCGGTAGTGCGCTTTCTGGGCCGTCCAATGGAAGTCACCTTCTCACCCAATATCTTAGGTCGTGCTTTTTCTGGTACGGGCAGCCCTATTGATGGCGGCCCTTCTTTAACGGATGAACCTAAAATAGAAATTGATGGGCCTACAGTTAACCCGGCCAGGCGCATTCTGGCTTCGCGCATGATTCGTACTGATGTACCCATGATAGACGTATTCAACTGCCTAGTTGAAAGCCAAAAAATTCCTATTTTCTCTGTTGCTGGTGAACCTTATAACCAGCTCTTAGCCCGTATTGGTTCGCAAGCCGATGCCGATATTATTGTTTTTGGTGGCATCGGCCTTATTTTCGATGATTATCACTTCTTTCGCCAAACTTTTGAAGAATCAGGCGTTTCTGCCCGTACAGTCATGTTTGTACACCAGGGTTCAGACCCAACAGTAGAAGCCCTGCTGGTTCCTGATATGGCTCTGGCAGTAGCCGAGCGCTATGCAGTCAATGAGGGTAAACGTGTTTTAGTGTTGTTAACAGATATGACCGCCTATGCCGACGCATTAAAAGAGGTCGGCATATCCATGGAACATGTACCCTCTAACCGTGGCTATATAGGTGACCTTTACTCCCAGCTTGCAAGGCGTTATGAAAAAGCCTGCGATTACAAAGGTGCCGGCTCTGTAACTATTCTGTCAGTAACCACCATGCCAGGTAATGATGTTACTCACCCAGTACCCGATAACACTGGCTACATTACCGAAGGACAGTTTTATTTAAACAATGGTGTTATTGATCCCTTTGGCTCACTTTCCCGTTTAAAGCAACATGTTATTGGCAAAGAAACGCGTGAAGATCACAGTCAGATCATGAATACCATGATTCGTTTTTATGCGGCTGCTCAGGATGCACAACAAAAACAGGCCATGTCATTTGAACTAAGTGAGTTTGATGAACGTGTGCTTAAATTTGGTGAGCTTTTCCATAATCGCTTTATGGAAATTGACATCAGTATGCCATTGGAAGAAGCGCTCGATCTTGGCTGGCAGACCCTGGCAGAATGCTTTAATGAAGAAGAACTGCTAATGCGCCAGAATTTAATTGACAAATATTTCCCGCGGCAAACCGCTACTGAAAACGCCTGACAGGAGTTGCAGCCGTGAGAAAAGTAGCGCTGAATAAAAGCACCTTAAATAAAGAAAATGGCAAGGTTAAGGCCTACCAGAAATTTGTTCCTGCACTGGATTTAAAACGTAAACAACTTTTAGCCGCCCGTGCCAAAACACGTCAGCAACTTCTGGCAGGAACCCAAGAATTAAATGCACTACACCGTGAAGTCAGTGAACAGTTGCCTATGCTGGCAAACTTTTCTGGTGCTGTTGATAAACTTATTGATATACAAGAAATAAAGGTTGGCCAGATCAATTTGGTTGGCTTATTGCTGCCTGAAATCACCAGCCTAAAACTTGCCATTAAACCCTACTCCTTCCTAGCAACCAGTCACTGGATGGATCATCTGGCACGCTTATTAATTAAAGTGACAGAAATTGAACTGCAACAAAAAATACTGAATAAACGCCTAGAATTACTTAATAAAGGGGTACAGAAAACAACTCAGCGCTTAAATCTTTTCGACAAGGTTCTTATTCCCCAGGCAGAAAAAAACATTCGTAAAATTCGCATTCTGCTTTCTGATAATGAACGAGCAGCGGTTGTTACTTCAAAAATAGCTAAAAATAAACGACTTAAGGCAGAGCAGGCATGAGTATTCTGCAACTTAAAAAAGCCTCGTTAATTGGCTTAACAGAAAACAAAATGTTTACCCTCGACAGGCTGCAAAAACTAGGCCTGATGCATATCATTCCTTTGCAGGAAGTAAGCACTCGTCCTGTCGCTGAAAACAAAGAAATTAACCCGGAACTTTTAAAACGTTCACTTCAATACCTGCTTAGCTGCCCTAATAAACGTCGCCAGGTAACACATGAAAAAAAACTTAATCTAAAAGAAGTGGTGCATGCTGTTGAAAAAAATCATTCTGAGCGTATTTCCCTTACAGAAAAACGTGATTTTTTAGAAAAGCGGATAAAAGATCTGGAACCTTGGGGAGAGTTTGTATTACCTGATTTAAATGATTTAAA
>Ga0055584_100005693_pt1 | contig 12211 bp, 8 predicted proteins | sample OSDHelmetaG_FD_58716 | JGI IMG/M metagenome (GOLD analysis project Ga0055584, IMG submission 58716) | Pelagic marine sediment microbial communities from the LTER site Helgoland, North Sea, for post-phytoplankton bloom and carbon turnover... | ecosystem: Environmental > Aquatic > Marine >... | reverse complement strand
CGGTTTTTGGAACGCTTTGATGGTTACCCTAGCCCAGCGGCGGTCCTCGACCACGACGTAGAAGTATTCAGGGGAGCCGGACTCTCGTATCAGAAGGCCGGCTATATCCAAAACATTGCACGCTTTGCGTTGGAGGATGACTTGAGCAAGGACTACATCGATGGATTGAACGACACAGATGCACTTGCCCACCTGACGCGGATCAAGGGTGTGGGGAGATGGACGGCGGAAATGATCCTGATGTTTTCACTCGGCCGACCAGACGTGTTTCCGGTCGATGACCTCATCATCCGCAATGCCATGATCCTCATCTACGACGTGAAGAGCGAAAAGAAGCAGTTGTACAAAGACCTAGAAGAGATTGCCTTGACTTGGGGCCCTTATCGCACTTATGCCTGCTTAATCTTATGGGATTGGTACGAAGGGCAGGTGAAGGGACGTGCATTGTACGGTACGGAAGGTATCACTCCTCAGCAATAACAACGGCCACATCCTCCCCGTAATACATCCTCCCATCTATGACGGCAAAAGGTCGTAGGAACGCAGTAACGCTGTAATCTTGGCCACTAGATACGTACCAATTAGGATCGATGTTCGGCAATTCCAAGGTGGATTGATTCGAAGTTGTAGAGACTGTTTCTCGCATTACTTCGTGATAATCCCATCGCTCAAGGGTCATGCCAGACACATTGGTTAATTGCACCCCCAGACCTTCCATGTTGCTTTCATCAACACCTTCCACATACACCTTGGCCTTTAGGTTTCCATAGACTGTATTTATCCAATTTCCATATTGATCTTCATACACTTTGTATTTCGTCAATGAATCTATTTCCACACGCACGGTAACATCCAAAGGACCGCCTCTTTTTTCGCATGACGTATGCACCATTGAAAGCATGGACAGTAACAAGAGGGGCAGTAACCAATACTTTTTCAACATCGCATTACAATTTTAAGAACCAAGAACACATTGGAACAGGAAACGAACGCGTTTCACTACCCGTGGAGCTAAAATCAAACCCGATGTCGCTGTATTCAATCAATCCCGCTAAAGCCACTTGAAAGGCGGATCGTTCACTGCTTTGAAAACGCATCCCGGGCATCAGTACCGTTGTCACTTTGGCACCACTTTTCCAAACAAACAAAGGGTCGCTTATGTAGTTGTAAGACGGGTAAATATTTTGGATGGTGTGATGAGTCGTGAAGAAGGTCATGGAATCGAATAAAAAGCTCGCCTTCTTTCCTACCGGTGCCAATCCTGCCAAGGAGAAAACGGGGCCATGGCGAAGTCGATCGCCGAGGTAAGGAAGCTCATGTCGTTGATCCACCCCAAAATCGGCATAGGCATATCCTCCTGAAAAAGTAATGTTCTTACCAGGAGTTCCATACGTCGCAGAAAGCCAATGCAAGCCCCCGTAACCCTTGCTTTGGAAAAGATAGCCCGAACTTAACATGATCGTACCCAAGGAGAAATTTAGCTTTTCATTATTGGTGGGAAGGGCATATTTCACGGCCAATCCTATGGGCGAGGCAATCCATGTAGCCATTACTCCAACTGAAAGTCGCTCACCTACGGCAAAGTGCACTTCAGGTCCGTACAAATGAATCATCATATAGTGTTCTCCCTTGTGAATGGGAAGTGCGTTATTGGTGAAATAGTAGCGGGTTGTGAAGGGCCCGACCTCCCTGAACTTGCCTTTGAACACGGACTCTTCTTGTCGCGCAATTTTCATCGAGGAAATCTTGGATTTTGGGATATAGATTTTACCGAGCTCTTCGGTCATGATCAATACCTCCCTACCATCATCGCTGAGCACCTCTCCTAGGTACACTTGCCCATCCAATGTGACAATCTGATAGCGCACCTTTTCTATCTGAGAACTATCGCCTTCGGTTTGAGCGAAGGCAGATAAACTCATCAAGGCCAAGCACAAAACCCCGATCATTACCTGCAGCTTAAGCGCTAATTCGGATCGATATGAGACATGTGGTTCCATGTAATCAAAGTTGGATTAAATACACGTTCGTTTGGATGACGCTGATCATTTATTCAGCATAAAATCCATCATCATCAGAACTTGAAAAACCAACTGCACATGGGAACGGGAAACGAACGGGTATTTCCATTTCGAAAAACACCACTGTACTCAATTTCTCGGTACTGAATAACACCCGCTAGCGCCACTTGAAAGGCAACGCGCTCGCTTTGCTGAAAACGCATGGCCGGCATAAATATGGTGGTCACCTTAGCCCCACGCATCAACTCCGAAGGAATCTGATTACCATATCTATACGTGGAATGCTCTCCAAAGAACACCATGGAATCAAAGATGAAGCTCGCCTTTTTACCCACGGGCGCGATGCCCGCGATCGATGCGACGGGTGCCTTTCTGAAATCAGGGCTATAGGCAGAATTTGAGGGGACGTTGGTATAAGAAAATCCTGCCGAGAAGGTCATATTCTTCCCTGGCTTTCCAAGTGTCATCGAACCCCAATGGAGTCCGCCGAAGTATTGAGCAGATTGAATGTAGCTGCTGCTCGCCAAAATGGTGCCGATTGAAAAGTTCAACTCTTCGTTCTCGGTTGGAATAGAATACTTCAAAGCAATACCAAGTGGCGCCGCAATCCACGTTGCCATGACTCCGATGGAAAACCTATTACTCACGGCAAAATGCACTTCTGGGCCGTACAAATGAAGCATTGCGTAGTGCTCACCTTTTTTTATCGGGAGGGCATTATTCGTAAAATAGTAGCGCGTTGTAAAAGGACCCGCATCTCTGTATTGCCCTGGAGCAATGGACTCGGCGGGGTCGATTTTTCGCATACTCTCTACCGAGCTCTTTGGGATATAAATCTTTCCCAGTTCATCCGTTACGAGGAGAATCTCTCTTCCATCGTCCTGGATCAAGGTTCCGATGTAGATGGTACCGTCTTTTTTAGCTACGCGATACACATCTTCGGTTTTAACATTATCATTTTCTACCAATTGAGAAAAGGAGTTGGATACCACACACAGTGACAGAAAGAAGAACAAAACCAGTCGCTTAATGCGGCGGAGAGTTGAGGGGTGATTTCGTTTCATGGCTTCCGCTATTTATTGTTTTTCAATTATTTAACTTCCGTTTAAGAGAGTCAATATTCTTTCACAACAAAAGTAAACCAAGTCTATCGCGTTAAAGAAGTATAAAACGCAACTTCTTTTCAATAGTTGCGTTATTTGCAATAATTTAGTTTACGCAAGTTGATGAAATTGCACTTATAGCGAAATCAAAGCGCTAAGGAAGGTCGCATAACCTTGAGGAGACTGCACCTGCGCTCCGTCCGATTGTCAACCCAGATGCCGCACCATCATCACCCTTCAAAAGCCCTATTGAGCAATGAATGGAACCGTTCGGCCGCGCGATTGGAAGGCATAAACTCCTGAGGCCAATGAACGGATATCAATCAACCCCTCTTTGCCTTGCGTACGACCTTCCAACACCACAGTGCCGTCCATGGCGATGATGCAGTAGGTTTGGTCGGCTTTCGTTGAGCGGAAGATCAACTGATCCACAGCCGGATTTGGGTAGATGCTCCAAGTGTCGTTCGTCGCGTCTTCAATGCCTGTACCCAAGGTTCCTAATAAAATGGTATCGGATGCCTCGCAGCCATTTTGATCGATGGTCGTTACGAAATACTGATTCGACCACGAAATGGGGACAACCAGAATGCTAGGGCCGGTTTCTCCAGTACTCCAAACAACGGAAGCAAATCCGCCACCTACGGTTAATACCAAGGTATCACCCTGAACCACCATCGTATCATTTCCAAGTTCAGGATGTTCCGTTTGCAAGACCGTCAGTTCGAAGGAACAGGTATCCGCGTTACCCCCAGCATCCAGCGCACGGTATGTAACGGTGTAGTTGCCAGCAGGGACAGACTCAGTCAAAGCCGGTCCGCTCAGCCATTCCATCATAGGAGAACAATTATCATCGGCCTGAGGGAGTGCGTAATCCAACGGATATTGGCTGCACGCGAATTGATCGCTGCAACTGTTGATGATCGGTGTGATTGTATCCAAGACAGTGACCGAAACCGTGGTGGACGCACCGTTTCCATCTACATCCACCACTGTAAGGCTGACACTATTGGCCCCAACATCGTTGCAATCGAACGTGTTGGGTGTGGCAATGAATTGAGCGATACCACAATTGTCGATACTGCCATTATCGAGTTCAGCTCCCGTGACTGACGCAGCGCCGTTTGCATCTAGATAGATGGTAGCATTTTGTCCGATGGGAGTCGGATCAATGTTATCCTCCACTTGGATGATGCCTGTTATTGTATCTGCATTCCCGCTTGCATCCACCACAACAGCTTGCATCGCATTATTACCTAAATCCGCGCATGTAAAGAAGGTGGAATCCAAAGCAAACATTGAATCTACCTCACAGTTATCCGTGCTGTTCTGAAGGAAAATCAACGGATCAACGGTGACCTCACCATTCGCGTCGAGGTTTGCATAATACGTCGGGAAAACTGCCTGCGGGGCAATCGTATCCCATAAGTTGACCTCTACGGAATCGATGGTGATGTTCCCATTCACATCTTCGATGATCAATCCCGTCATTACTGGATAATTGGAACAATAGAGTGTGTCTGGGTCCGCAGTAATCGAAGCGATTCCGCATGAATCGACAGCATTGGACCCAACCGCCAAGGGGTTAACCACAAATAAACCTTGAGCATTCACGTAACCATTGTAGGTGGTGAAGCTTGGATAATACGGCGCAATCGTATCCAAGACTACCAGCGTATCGTTTAACACAAAAACATTGCCCTGAAAGTCGGAAGCCGTCAAGGAATATGTCACCGTATCCCCGACATCGTTGCAATCAAAATAGGTCGGCGACATGCTCACCGATGCAATGCCGCAATTGTCCAAGAATGCTCCAAAAAGGGTCGCTGAATCCATTTCTAAAAATCCCTGCGCATTCAAGTAGAGCGTGTCGAAAGACCAAACTGGATATGGACTGATCGTATCCACGACATTGACATTTACAAGCAACGAGTCCACATGGCCGTGCTGATCATCACCATACAACCATATTTGCGCTTGAGGCATGTCGCTGCAATCGAACACGGAATCGCTCAGCCATAAAACAAGGCTATCATTTAGAGCCGAGGACCCATTATCAACGACTCCTAAAGAAGTAAGCGCTTCACCAAATGAGTCGAGATATACCATCACATTGTTCGCAGCAAGTAGCAAGGGCAAATTGACTTGAATTGGCAGCCAAATAGGCTCGCCAAAATTTGCACTGTCTAAATCCACGCGCGGCAACCAGGTCGAGTCAGAAAGTTGAAGCCGATAGATTACCCCTGGACCTATACTGTTAACATCCTGGGTTGTGCCGTACACCACACTATCGACCAAGTTAACCCCATAGCCGATGGAGTAACCGCTGTTTGTTCCGTCCATGTCGGCCAATTTCGAAAGTGCAGAATCCATTAAGTTGAACGCCCATAAAGACCCCTCATTGTAGGTACCTCCATTCACGCATTCTCCGTAAATCACCGAGTCTTGTATAGCGATCTCGCCGTAGGGATTTAACCCGAGAAGGCTGTTGGTAAAATCGTGCAGTTTGGTGAAAGTATTTGTGAGTGTGTCAAAGGAAAAAAGCGTTCCTGTGCCGCTGGTGCCGCCATTCCGCGCTACTCCGTAATAGGTACTCCCCAAGAATTGGATATCGTAGCTCATGTAAGAACCGTTCGCTCCTCCAACGTTGTGCAGAAACGTGGTATTATAGACCGGGTCATTCAAGTCAATACGGGTCACGCGACCCGAAAAGCTATAATCGGAGCGTATCGCCAGCATGACGTTGTCAAACACCTCAACATCAGTCATGCCATAGGGGCTGTTGTTCTGTAGAACTTCCAAAGAATCCCCTGCTATATCATAGCGCATCAAGCGATGTGCGCTGGTGCCGAAATCCGCGAGGTTGAAATAGATGCTTCCGTTGAAGTGCTCCATGCTAAGGGCCTGCAAGTCAAAGCCACCGACGTCCGGAAGCGCGAGGACTTCATAGTTGTCCGTAGAAGGAGTATAGCGGTATACAATTCCGTCTTCAAAACGTCCGCCTTGCCCCCACCCATAAAGACTTCCATCCACATAAACTTGCCTGCTCTTTGGATTGCCAAAGGGAAACTGCCGCATCAAGAACATATGTTCAAAGGTGGCGCTGGCTAGATCAACGTTAAAGGCGGATCCGGCCTGGGTGTAATAACTGCCCACGTCAGCTGTATTGCTGCAAAAGAAGAATAGCTTTCCGTCGTGTTTGGTGAACTCGTTCATCTGAGGACGTCCCTCCCAGATATTGAGCACCTCGAGCACTTGATAAGCGTAGGTGCTAGGGTTTAGTTTGTAGACCACTCCACCTGTACTCGAACCATATTTAATCGCCGTTACACCATAAACATATCCTCCATCGACAAAAGGCTTCGAATAAGGGTATGCACCGTCATTGGTGCCATCAAAATCACGGAGCTTAGTCAGTGTGCTAGTATTGATGTTGTACCGTAACAAGGTTCCAAAACTGTAGGCTCCGCCTTTGTTATGCCAGAAGATCTGCCCATTTTTTAAGGTGACGCCCGCCTGAGGATTACCACCAATAGTACTTGCATTTAAATGGAGCAATACGCCCAACGAATCGTCCTGAGGGTCATAGAAGAAAAGGATACCATCGTCGTAGTCTCCCCCCTCTTCCGTAACACCATAAAATTTTCCATTGTATTTGACCAACTCTCCAATTGGTCTTTGAAAAACACCAGTCGAAGATCCATTGTGATATACGGTCACAACTGTATCCAGATCGATGTCGTAGTAATAAATCTGCCCATCTACACCAAAGCTCCACCACTGCGCAGCCACACCCCAGAGCTTGTTTGAATCCAACAGCAACCCTCCTCGGGGCTCTTGTGCTTGACTCGATTCCGAAACAAAATCCCAAGCTACGCTGTGCCCGCCCCCATTGATGTCGTAGGAAAATAAGGTGCTGTGAATGCCCGTGGACTTGCGGGTTACGCCATAGATCTTTCCATTCTGGTGAACCGGTGTTCCGATAGGATGTGCGTCCGTATCACCTCCGAAGGCATGCAACTCCTTGATCTTCGGGTCGCGATCATCTTTGAAGGACCACAAGCCGCCTAATTCTTCATGACCACCATTTTCACTTAGACCGTACATGACTCCGCCAACGAACAGCGGGCCACCTGTTGGATTCTCACCATAAAATCGAGGTAATCGGAAGTTTTTGTGGGGTACGCTATCTCCCGGATCGTAATGATAGAAGACGAGGGTGTCATTGCTATAAGGCCAGTATCCGACGGATGAAGCCCCGTAGAGTCTCGTTTGTGCCTGTGATCCGTAGCAAAGGAAAACAAAGAGAATAGTAGTCAAGCGTCCAACCATGCTGCTCTTGAATAGGTTAAGTTGCAAACTTAGACGGATTCTGGACCTTGGAGTTGGCGAACAATGCTCAAAAAGAAGGCCTATCCAAGCTTCACTCAAACCAAACCCGCACCTTTATAGGCGAACCTTCGTAGGTAGACGTCATGATAAGATCAACGCTTTGAGGAACGGGCAGTGTAAACCAACGATCAATGGCCGAATCGGCAGGATAGGAAGGCCCGTCGTTGAGGGTGATGTTCTTGAAGTCTGTGCCTTTAAACAGACTGAACTTGACCCTTCCGTCTGAACCGTCGTTGATGCGACGATAGTGAAACTTTTGATCGCCCGAGGAGAGCGGGACACGAAACAAGCGTACCTCGGTGTTTTCTGTGAATGCAATCGTGTCTGGCAGTTCCTCGGTTGGAAGATCCGTGAGTTCGGATATCCTTAACCCATAGGTGCCTGGCTCAGTGAAACCAGCTACGTAGCAATTGATGAGAACCGGCGCGTCTCGCCAACCATAGAGCGGAACCGCAGCACCCGCTGGGAGTTTGGTTCGAACGTCGGACAATAGGCCCTTCAGCTCCACCACCATCTCTTCGCCGGTGTGTTCAGAACTATTGTGTTGATCCCAGAACTCGATCAGGTACAAGTGCCCTTCCTCTAAAAAGGCATCAAACGACATGACCTCCCCCGTTTCCATGGCAAAGGAATACTGCTTACCGAAGGTGACGATCTTGTAATTTACACCATCTAAATCGGTTCCGATGGGCTCGCTTCGCACAACGGTTCGTCGCCCTCGGTAATTGGAAACGAACTCGTAGACCACGCGATAGGCGGTGTCCTTAATGGGAACATCAAAGGTAAATTGAAAGCCATTTCCATGGCCAAAAATGCGGGTTGTTTGATCCAAGGAAAAGGGCCAGTCGGTCGAAGCGTATACATACACCGAATCTGCGAGCAGGCAAGGATTTTGCTCAAATTGCCCGGTAATGCTGAACTCTTGATTGGTCCTCTCAAATGCCACATCCGATACCTCTACAGCACCTGAAATGCTCAACAGCTCACCGCCTTGATCTCCTGGCATGAACAAATGCTTCGCCTCAAAGATGGGATAAGGAATTCCTTCTTCCATGACCTTGGTGTGCAAGGTGTGCTCGACTCCCGGCAATTCATTGAACACTACGCGGCCGTCTTGCTCGATCTCCAGAACCCGTGTGGCACCCGTCTCGTCGTTGGTAAGGGTCAGTTCAATGTTTTCATAAGAAGTGTAGCAGATGACTTGACTCGAAAACGAATGCTCTGAGCGGTTGCACGCCTGCATTGTTAGCAGTAAAACTGTTGCAGAAGAAAGTACTAAGAATCCGTAGCGCATAGGAAGATTTCGTTTCGTTAAACCGTAAACAAGACGTGAAAATATCCGAATTCGTATAACAGCGAGCTTAGATTCCCAATCCAATTCTTCATCCCACCAGAGAAACACGGGCACGCTGTCGCAAATTCTTTCTACTTTTCCCATTCAATAATACCATCATGAAAAACCTCACCCTTTCCCTCCTACTTGCTTGCTTTACCTACGGACTGAATGCACAAGGCATCCAATTCTTTGAAGGCAGCTGGGATCAGGCTGTAGAGAAGGCCACCAAGGAGAACAAGCACATCTTCGTAGATGCCTACGCGGTATGGTGTGGCCCATGTAAATGGATGAACGCCAACATCTTTCCTGAAGAAGAAGTAGGCACGTTTTACAACAAGAACTTCGTGAACGTAAAGCTCGACATGGAAAAAGAGGGCGATGGCAAGGACATGGCCGATAAGATGAAGGTGCGGTCCTATCCTACCTTTTTGTTCTTCAGTCCCAAAGGAGAGCCAACACACCGCTCCGTAGGCGGCAGACAGACGGAAGAGTTCGTGCAGCTCGGTGCCGACGCTTTAAACGAGCAAACACAGTACTACGAAATCAAGAAGAAGTACGACGCCAACAAAGACGATCCAGAATGGGTTTTGAACTACGCCCTTGCCATGCAAAACGCGGGCGAGTCGCCCAAGGATGTAATGGAACATTTCGCTGAGCTGACCAACCAAGACGATTGGGGCATGCCGCACAATTGGGAGCGTATTGTACAAATCGAAGTTCCTTTTACCAGTCCTCTGTATTCGTACGCGCTGAAAAACGAAGCTGAATTATCGAAACTTGTAGAGCAAGAGTGGATGTTTGAGGCTTTCAAGTCGTACCCGCAGCGTTCTTTCATACGACAGATCGTTGGAGAAACAGAGACTGAGGCCGAGCTTCAACCCGCATTTGTGACCATTACGGAAGTATTGCCTCAAAATGATTCTCCAGCCATGGTCGCCAAGCTGCACGCTGAATGGTACAAGCGACATCAACCGGAAGATGCATGGGAGAAGGTGTGCATCTACCTCGACAATTTCTGTGAGAGTTCAAATGAACTGAACAGTGCTGCTTGGAAATTGGCCGAAGATGAAACAGCTGATGCCAACAAGTTGCACAGTGGGTTGATGTGGGTCAACAAGTCGATCCAATTGGCTCGCAGCTACGGAAATTTAGACACCAAGGCTTGGATTCTTTACCGATTAGGAAAAATGTCGGAAGCTGAGCTTGCTGCCAACGAAGCGATTGAAGCTGCCAAAGCAGCAGATCAGGATTATGCTGGAACGACAGAGTTGTTGCAGTTGATTCACGGAAGTTGATTCGTTGAATAAGGAAGGCATGTCAGTATTGGCCAAGGACGAAGAATTAGAACGGCTCCTTGCGAAAGCTGAGCACACAAGTGAAGGACTTACTGCCCTCTTTTATCGTTTTGCGCATGCAGTTGCCGATCACATTCAACTTACGGCAGAATACCTTCCTCGTATACGTGCTGCATGTGAATATTGGGTAAAAGAAGACCCTTCAGCCAAGGGCATCGCACTGCTCAGTGAAGCACTCGGTAATTATTACAGCACCCGCTTTGATCGTGTAACCCAGCCTGCCGAGGAAGCCATTCTTCTCCTTTCCCCTTCTGGAAACAAAGACCTCATCGGTTCTGCCCACATGGTAATTGGCGTGAATTACCGAAGCCTTGGAGAGGTAGACGATGCTGTTGAACACCTGTTATTAGGGGCGGATATGATCGACCCGAAAGGACCTATGGCCGTATATGCATGCTACTGCTTTTACCAATTGGCCGAGATCAATGTATACATCAACGACAACGAAGCGGCCAAACATCACTACTTGAAGGCCGCCGAGATGGCGGAAAGCGTTAATCAACAAGTCCCACTCTTCAGAGCGTACAATGGCCTGGGCAATCTACATATGGCACAAGGAGACATGGAAGAGGCTAAAAAATACCTCGATCTGGCGCTCTCTTTTAGCGAAATGACCGCATCACAAACTTCACGTGGGTTGTGCGATCTCGGAAACTACTACATCAAATTAGGAGCTTATGACGAAGCCATTGCCCACCTAGAAAAGAGCTACGCCCAGCGCATGCATGCGCAGCTTGAAGACGCAGCCTCCACCAGCTTGATCAGCCTAGCTGAAGCCAAAATTGCCTCGAACCGCACCGATGAGGCAATTGCGGATTTAACCGAGGCCTTATCGATTACCGAGAAATAAAACGCCCGGTCTAAGCGTGCCGCTGCGCTCCGATTGCTTTGGCGAGCTTACGCAGCTAAATCTCAATGGAAGGAGGCCAATGCCGCAGCTGAAGCATACGATGCATTGCACAATGCACTGTCGACCGCTAAGCTGCAAAACATCTACAAGCTCAAGAACCGGAAAATTGAGACCCAGCGAGGGTTGCTCGAAGAGAAAAACAAAGAGATCACCGATTCCATTACCTACGCTAAACGCATTCAGGAGGCCATCCTACCTCCTCTTCGCAATGTCATGGAGTCCCTGCCCAACAGTTTTGTGTTCTACAAGCCAAAAGATATCGTAGCCGGCGATTTTTATTGGATGGAATGCATCGGTGAATGGGTCGTCTTTGCCGCCGCCGACTGCACGGGTCATGGTGTACCTGGCGCCATGGTCAGCGTAGTATGCAATAACGCGCTCAATCGCTCTGTGCGTGAGTTTGGCCTCACCGAGCCCGCTGCAATTCTGGATAAAACGCTCGAATTGGTCATCGAGCAATTTGAAACGTCAGACGACGAAGTAAAAGACGGCATGGACATCGCACTGTGCGCGCTGAATACGACGACAAGGGCGCTTCAATTTGCCGGAGCCCAGAACCCTCTTTGGATCAAGCGTGCAACATCGAGTGAGCTGGAAGAAATCAAAGGCGACAAACAACCCATCGGCAAGTATTCCGATCCGAAGCCTTTTACAAATCACACGCTTCAATTGGAAGCTGGCGACGCTTTCTACATCTTCAGCGACGGCTACGCCGATCAATTTGGTGGACCCAAAGGGAAGAAACTCAAGTACAAGCCATTCAAGGAACTACTGCTCTCCATCAACGATAAACCGATGGAAGAACGAAAGCAGATTATTGATCAACACTTCGAAACCTGGAAAGGAGACCTAGAGCAAGTCGATGACGTCTGCGTAATCGGAGTGCGCGTCTAAGCCGCTTCCTGCTGGTGCTGAGCAATCTCCTCCAAGAAGACCTTTCCGTATTGGTCCAGCTTCGCCTTTCCTACTCCAGATACGCTCAAGAAGGTCTCATCGTCATGAGGCAGCTTATCGCACATGTCGACCAAGGCGGCATCGCTGAACACGACGAAGGCCGGAACGCCGGCAGCATCTGCCAATCGTCTCCGCAGGTCTCT
>Ga0055584_100005692_pt1 | contig 12212 bp, 2 predicted proteins | sample OSDHelmetaG_FD_58716 | JGI IMG/M metagenome (GOLD analysis project Ga0055584, IMG submission 58716) | Pelagic marine sediment microbial communities from the LTER site Helgoland, North Sea, for post-phytoplankton bloom and carbon turnover... | ecosystem: Environmental > Aquatic > Marine >... | reverse complement strand
TTGTTGTTGTTGTTGTTGTGAGAGAGTTTACACACTTAGAGAACGAAATAGATCTTACGACGTACGACATCAAAGATTTCACATCCGAAGTAGTCATATTACTAATATCAGCACTTTGTCGCACAAATTTTGTGAGCCAAAGTACAGAGTCATACTCATCAACTTTAGCATGTGCTTCAATTGCACTCGTAAGAAGTTTAGTCGCATTTTTTTGCATCTCACGATCCCTGGAGAACAGTAAGGTTCGAAACTCTGATGCCATAGACTCAAGAATCGGTAGCAATACACGTACATGTCCAGACACGTGTAACGTTCGTATAAGCTCCTTTAAGATTTTTGTCTTTGAATCCTCTGACCATTTTGTGTGATTTAAAATATCCACCATTGTAGACCAACTCTCAGATACGATACACGCATTCATCACGATTCGTGCGTGACGGTAATCGATATCAACTCCGATATGTGCCCATTGAAGAAACGTCATGATCGTTTCATAATGATTGTTATCTATTGCAGTCATTTTCATAACATCAAGAACATGTTCATCTCTCACTTCATATCCACAAACGCGCATCGTGTCCAAGATATTTTGAGCAATACTCCACATCGGACGCCTGGGAGATCGCGAGCACGCGAGAATGGCATTACCAAATAGCATACTCATATCTGTCATCTCTCTCAACTCTTCATATCTTCGAACAAGATCTGTGGGCTCGCGAGCACCAATTAATCCAGTGCCATTGTCTACCGTACCCAGCACAGTATTAAAAAGTTCCAAAGCTTCTTTCCATTTACCTCCCTCGGCCAAGACGCCCGTTGCGAGGTGAGCCTTATCGTCACTAGGTCTAAGATCGTGCTTTTTCCAAAGCACCGAAATGACGGGTGCTGCCACATTTGGATGAAGCGCGTTCAAAACTCTGTTCACATCGTCATGATCAAATCTCAACTCTTCTTGTCTATCGTCCTCGAACACCACGACGTCGAGTCGTCTCGAGTCCTCGCTCCAAGTCCGTAAGGATTTCTCTCCACCCTTCTTTCGAAGCCTGCCTATGAGATGTCCCAAATCCACATACAAATTCGAGGAATTCTTGTTATTTTCAAGCCAAGACCTCTTCCCTCCGAAATGTCTTCGAATCAACTGTCTCACAAACATAATATCTCCATCTACATGTGATAACCGTTTCACTGGTTTTTTGAAATGAGTGTAATAGTATCTGGAGCAGGTATAGCAGGTGTTGCTACGGCCCATCGATTGGCAACAAAGTATGGATTGAAGAATGTGACAGTGGTAGATCGTTTTAGTCCGCTTTCCATGACAAGTGCTGTGTCTACAGAATGTTTTCGGAACGTATGGTCGAATCGAAAGATGAGCGAGCTGGCGAATCTTTCGATCGATATCCTAGAAAATCTCTCCAAGCAAAGTGATAACTATTTCAACATGAGTCATAGAGGATATGTATATGTTACCAAGTCGAAAGAGTTGGCGAACGATTTTCAAGATCTGGCTGATTCTTCGAGCGATTTCGATGCGTACGTCGGCAAAGACAAGTGTCTGGGTCGATTTCCTTTCGTGTCAAGCGAAAGTGTCGGTGCACTTCACGCCAAACGTGCCGGATGGCTCGATGCGCAACAACTTGGTCAGTACATGATTCAAGAAGCGAAAGAGGCGGGAGTGAAATTTACCTTGGGTGATATTACTCGAGTCGATGCTTTTGAGTCCCACGTCAAGGTACAGATTGACAAAAAAACAAATCTTGAGGCTTCCTATTTTGTCAATGCGTCAGGACCCTGGACGAATGCGATGAACGAAAGAATTTTTGATTGTCGGAAAGATTTGAAGCATTCACTTTCACCATTGCCACTGCAAAACGAACTCCACGCCAAAATCATACTCCATGACGAACTTGGTTTGATACCACGAGATATACCAATGATAATATGTGCTGACGAGATCGAACTTCCATGGGATGACGAGACTAGAGAGTTTCTTCGTGAGACAAAGCCAAAATATTTACAACGTCTACCTTCTGGTCTACACTTACGCCCATCTTCAACGGATGGATACGTATTTACGTTGTGGGATTTCGTTCACCAGCATGTTGTGATATCCGACCCACCACCACATACGTTGGAGCCGCACATGTATGATGAATGGTATGTTGAGATTGTGCTTCGTGGACTTGCCTGTACGTCATGATTTTCTCTCTCGATGTTGGTGCGCTTACCTCTCTGTCTTTTGCCCTTCTCTCTCTCTCTCTCTCACACACATGCACATATATTTGTTCGTCTCGTTTTGCTCAAATCACTCGACACACATGCACACATATAGACTCGATTGCTGAACCTCTTCAATCCATGATTCAACAAGGTCATTTTGGCAAGAACACAACAGTTGATGGCGGGTTCTATACCCAAACACCAGACAACACGCCTCTAATCGGACGAGTACAGAAAGATCTCAAAACGGTTTTAACAATTTCCGGTCTCTCGGGATACGGAATCATGATGTCATGTGGTGCAGCAGATTTGTTGTGTTGTGAAATAGTTTCTTCGGATAATGATAATGATGATACTCGTCGTATGATGAAATCTCATCGTGTTTTGCTTGAATCTTTCAGGCCAAGCCGTGACTTTTCTCAAACTTCGTCATCGTGTGATGGCAGCAACGATGATGTCCCTCATGCCTTGAAAATAATTGGCGGATCCATCTAAGTTAAATAACACACACACACTGCAAGTCGGGTATTATCATTTGCTTTTAAAATATTAAAAACACCACGACTCGTACTAACTTATTATTACTTAAATCTTCTTCTTTTTTAATCACTACAATTATGTTTCTAACCACCATCCTATTATGATTTTTTTTTTCAATTTCCGATGTTCAAAAGTCTCTCCACGTCACGTCTTTGATCGGCATTCAAAGATCCGCCCTTGAAGATCAAAATATTTCTGAACTCACCCGTAGTTTTCTCAGATTCAATGTGAGAACCACCGTTAACATATCCAAGTCCCATTTGAACTTTGTACTTTCTACCGACTGTGTCCTTAAGCCTTGCTTTGCTGACACCGTTTAGTCTGAACTCATGATACCCATTGTCGAGAGAGCATTCTGCGACGTTCCACTCGGAATCTTGCGCAGTTACGGGAGATCCTATCCATCCTCTGTACGTATGGAAACCGTTCTTACCTGCCCATGTACCACACAAAAAATTTTCCGAATTTGTTGCGGAATTAAAGAGACGACCTCGTCCACCCGCGACGTATCGTAAGTCCACAAACATATCGTACGACTCTGTTACGGAGAAGTTCGAGAGGATCAATCCCGAATGGGTGTCGACACGAAGTTGAGCAAAATTATCGGAGGACATGGACACGAGAGGCAAGGTATTCAAACTGTAAGCAAATGCGGAGTGGCCTTTTCCGGAATCATCGTGCCACTCGAGAACCTCTTGATTCGAACCAGTACTTCTCTTTTTTCCCATTGCTACCAATCCCGAGATTCCAGCTTGTCCGCACGTACGAATTCTCAACTTGGAAGACTTGATCGAAACATTCTTGATGAACTTGATCTTACCGTTCACCAACAATGTTACACCCCGAGGCGTGACGTGTGCTGCAAACTCATAGATAGCTTTATTTTGGGTTTGAAAACTTACATTGTCCTCATTGACTCCAATACTGCTACCCGAAATGTGAAGAAACGCTTCTTTCTCATCTGCAGCAGAGAGCACGAATCCAGCAGAGCTACCACTCTTAAGATTTGAAACAATCATTTCGTAGTATCCCAAACCCAACTCGAAGGTCTTGTGAGACAAAGTCGTACACGGTGCACCGTCCTCAGAAAAGAGTGCTTCCATTTCCTCTTCCTTGACCTCACATGGGGTAATATCTATGCCAGACAAGGCTACATGGTGACCTTTCTGCAAATGACCAGGTCTTCTTGTAAACGCGAAATTTAAGTTTCCATTTGAGTCTGCGAATGCTTGTCCTTCTGCTGTCTTGTAAGGCGCATCAGTGCTAGATGCCGTCTTACAATCCTTATTAGGACACATATCGTTGACCGAATACTTTTCTGTGCTCCATTCGTAATTACTTGCAAATTGATATAGACTGTATTTGTAACATGTTCCGGGTAACAGATTGTACACCTTCGCAATCGCATCGCCCTCTATATTCCGCAGAAAACCTTTATGATAATTTCGGGTATGTGTCCAACCCGAGAGTACAACACTGATACCACCACGATCTTCATACGTAAATTGTTTCCCGAGTAAATTGTTTGTATCACCCCTGTCCCCAAATGCAAATTTCGCCGACGTCGAAGACGATGACGAGGACGGTGACAGTGACGATTTGAATAACTCACTCAATACATCCAAAACTTCTTTTCCCTTCGCTACTAAGTCTGAACCCATCTTCTTGATTGATTTAAACCACAAACCTTGTTGCTTCTCTTGCATGAATCGAAAATTTGCTACTTTTTTCTTGGGTACCATTAATGGTCGAAGAGTATTAACTATCTTCGATGTGGACACATTTTCCAATGCTGTGCATTCGTTTTTTCCTTTGGAAGTGTGAACCAAAGCGAATACCTTGTATCCACCATTTATCATTTTTTTCGTGGCGCTGTGAATCATCTTATCATTTTGATACCACTTGATCGAATTGCCATCTACTTGGAGTTTGAAAACATCGTTTGCTGAGTAACTTCCCTTGTTTATTCTCATCTCTTTGCTGTTATCGTGAATATAAAGACCTTCATTTCGACAATCAAATCCAAATTCAATGCCCACATGGTATGCTCGGTTGCAGTTCGCATTGCTATTGCACTTCTGGGCTATCTTTGACGTGATAGTATTCCATTGAGAACTTTTCGAGTTGATAAGTCCAATATTCGCGTATTGCTTATTACTTGGACCACATCCACATTGAAAGGATAATGTGAAGGGCTTCTTCTCATCGATTAAAAAATCCTCCTTACTGAATGCCTCACACGTCCATGCCCAAGTATTCGTAACATGTTTTCCATCAACACCTGTGTTTAACTTGGTCAAAGCACCGTCCTTAGGTACATGACAATCAGAATGCATCTTGTCTGTATCCCACTTCAATAGACTCTTACCGTAAGTTTCTTTGGAATCCCAATTCTTCTTGAACGTAGCCAAATCGTCGAATTCGTCATCATACGTCTTATCCTGGTCCACGACCATGAGACTTTTCGGACGAAGCCAAGTTTCCATCGAGTTCTCAAAATCCAGATCTCGCTTACCGTCACGACACACTCCAGCCGGACACTCGAAATTTTCCTCGTTGCTTCCGTCGCATTCATCACCACCATGAGCTGGAAGACGTTTGATATCTCTGGATCGAGACATGCTCTCGCCCTTGGAAACAATTGCGGGTGTCCATGGTGTCCAATCCTCGTATGCGCAATGTACAGGACACGTCTTATTAGAGTTACATGTCTTCACATCCTCAAGACTGGGACAACTTCGTCCGCCGTTCTCCTCTTGGCGAAGTACACGTCTGGTACGCTTGATCTCTCCAGCACCCGTATGCTCGTGTCCGTTCGCAGCACCGAGACCAACACAATCACGACTACATTCACTCCAGTCCGACCAGTCAGAGACAAGGCAATCTGTAGGTGCAAATCCGAATGACATGTCGCTGGACACAGCAGCCTGTACGCCCATGGTTCGAACTCGAATCGTGGATTTCTGTCCGGATCCCACAGGTACGCGACATCTCAAAGCTTCGAGACGATTTTTCACCACATCAGCCGGACCACCAAACATCATCAGAGATCTCAAATTGACTGCAGTGTTGCTGTTCTGCGTTGCAGATACAACGAGCCTCCAATATTGAGATGTCGTGTTCGCACTTACGGTGTACTCCAACGAGTCTGTGGTTCTCTTCGCGTCATTGATCTCCAGAACATTTTGCCAAGCACCACCATCCAGAGATGTCGAAGTTTGAAGCTTGAAGTTTCGAGGAGCTCCCTCGGGAGATCCTGCAGCTAAACGAATCTTCGACACGGTAACTGTACGCATCGTGTCAAACGCGACCCATTCAGCAGAGTTGGAGCCTCCGGGTGCCTTTGCGGAGACCCAGGAGCACACACCTCCATCAAAGAGATGTGTGACAGGTCCTTGACATCCGACATCACTGAGTTGTGAGCTGCGATGTCGATTGCTGAACGCATCTGTCCAAGTCGGAGAGCTGGGTAACCAAGTCTCAGGTGAAGGAACACGCTCCGTGAAACGACACAGCTTGCCTCCGATCGAGACTTCGGGTACGGTTCGTTGATCGGGCATCTCAATGCTTGAATACAACGCAGCGTTCGAGACGTAGGACCCACCGACGCTGCCACCACCTTTAGAACCTCCTAACGAGACGTAACCACTCGAGGGTACGTGAAAGACTTTCGAGGCCTCCGCGTCTAACTTTCCGTTGACGTAGATTCTTGCCTTCTTGCCGTCGTACGTCGCATCCACGATTTTCGCTCCAGTCAAAACACTCACAACACGAGTTCCCAGAAGAGGCACGTCGCTTCCCTCCGCATCGCAAAGTGTTCGAATTCCGAACTGACCCTTACCGTCAAAGAGCTCACTCACGGATTTCATGATACTGTTTTTCAAGGTTTTTGCATCCAAAGCTCGATCGTACATGCGAACGTCCTGAATGTAAGCATTCAGATTTTCCTCCGCACCAGATGACGGTCCGCTGTTGGAACCGAACGTCCAGTCTACATTTTGAATATCTGAATTGAACGCAGAGATTTGCTTTTTGGCTCTGCTCACACCATCCACAAAGATCTCAAGACCAGATCTGCTTCGTACGAAACTTAAGTGACGCCACAGCCCGAAGTAATTGGAATTTGTTGTTTGTGATAATGTCAGCGTGCTGTCCAGTCTGGCTCGAGTTCTGAACTCTACACGTCCGTCGTTGTAAAGTCTTGCAGTGACACCATCATTGTTTCGAAGAGAACCTCGCATGAAGAGAGTTCCGAACTGTCCACCATCAGCGCTCATGCGTTTTCCCGAAACAGATTTGATCCATAGCGAGACAGTGAAGTCACCACTTCCGAAATTTACATCTGCAAATCTCACCAAAGGATTTCCTGGTTTCAATTTAAAGGCTCGTTTCAACTTACTGTTGGCTACTCTGTCACAAATTGAAGCGTTTTTGTTCATCTCAAAGAGTCCGCCGCTTAACGTGGATGCAGACATGCCTGACTTTGCACATACCGCTCTGGCCACGAGACCAGTATCCTTTGCGGGACGTTCCATGTCACGATAGAACAGTGCCAGCTCGCCGCACTTTCCATCTCCGTTCTTACCGATTGACATGATGACTCGATCACCTGCGGGAATACTTGTGGCATCCAAAGGAGGTGAAAATGTCGCATGCATTCGAATCGTTTTGGGTACAGATTGAATATTCTTAAGTTTCAATTTCGCAGCACTCTCGCGTTCGGGATGTTGGAAAAGAGTTTCATCTTCCTCCTCCTCATCATCCTTACTGCACGTCGCCTTGGAGTTACCCTGTCCCACAACAGCCCATCCAAGATCCTGACCGTACACCATGATATCCGTACCTGGTGTCGCTGTGGCAGGTACTACGGCATTAATCCTAGGAGAGTCAAATGTAAATCTAGGTCCGTCTTTGTTTTGATTTCCCAAATGATCGACCGTGACTCCAAGATTCGTACCGAATCCGGCAGAGACCTTGCAAATGAGTTTCGAGTCGCTTACTCGATCTACATCACAGCAATGAATTTTACCAATCATCACAGTCACAGCTTGATCTACACCAAAGTTCTGTCCCTCGATCGTCAAGTTGTATCCTCCGTACGTATGTCCATGTTTGGGATAAATATCTGTCACGACAGGTGGATCGTAGTTGAAGATCTTGAGCTCCTCGCTCTGCTGATTACCCACTGAGACGACCACACCACGATATTTTCCACCACCTTCTGGCGTTTTGCACGTCACAACCTTGTCTGTAAGATGCTCCGACGTTTCGCACTCCACAAGTCCCTTACCCTCAAGACGTAGATACGCTGTACTCGGATGTTTCGCTTCTCCAAACTCTTTTCCGTAAATTGTCACAAGACGACCTCCAAGTGTTGGACCAGTTCGAGGTGTCACACGAGTCACGACCGGACGCTTGTAGGAGAAGTGAAGAGGTTGAACCTGTATCTTCGTCTTGCACTCAGACTTTGCGCCCTCGATATCTAACATCTCAATACCGTCTCTAACTGATTTCGATTTGCACATACCGCTCGCACCTCCCGCAGAGTTTGTGCAGTGCCAAGCCGAGTTTCTGTTAGAGTTCATCTCGAATTCGGTGTAGCTTTGTAATTCAATCTCACCGCAAGTACCAAAGAAAGAGATGATACCACTAGTCAATCCAGATCGAAGCTCACCGACCTTCTCTCCGTTCACAATAAACTGATCCAAATCGTTCTCCTGAGCCACAATCTTGACACTGTTCCAACCGTCGTCGAGTTTGAGGCTCGGTGTGAACGAAGTAGCCTTGTACATACACAAAACATTACTTCGAAAGTTCGCATTTGTATTCTCGTTCGTGACACGATTGTACAGCGTGAGTGTTCTTGACGAAGTGGAGTATACACATCCCTTGAGTCCCGAGGAACTTCTGTCCAATTTCACGGTATCACTGTTCAATCTCAAATTTAAGTTCTGGGCAGCCTGAAGACACGAAGATGTATCCTTTACGACATCGTATCCGCTCTGGGCACAAGTACGAGTCGTCAGTTTGACATATCGATTGGTTTTCTTGGGTGCACTGCTTTGATAGTTCGAACTGATTCTTGCATACTCGCGATCCCAGAAGTTTACGAGGATAGAGCTACCTTGATACACATCGCTGGAGCGCTTCGAATTAAACGACATACCGAAACAGTCTGAGCCCTTGACTATGGCCTCCACAGAGAACGGTCTTTGATATCGTTTCTTGATCGACGTGAATTCACCCTTGGGTACAATAAAGGATCCTCCACGTCTCTTCGCAGCCTTCTTGTTCCAAGTCTTCTCGAACACACTTGAGCTGGGTATCACTACATTCTCCACAGGGCATTTTCTTGCTACTGCATACTTTGCCCAGTTCTTCTTGCCACTCAGAGTCTCTCGACAGTACGCGTTAAGCTGCATGTCACATCCCTCTGCGTCGGGATTCGCAGACATGCCTTTAGCTGCAAGTACCGAATCCATGAGGTCCTTGAACAAGGGAAGCTTCTCCTTAGTGATCTGCTCTCTGGTCTTCTCATCGTATGAGACGAGAACACGAGTACCCTTCTTGCGTTTGGCATTATGAAAGATGCTGTTCGCACATTGTCCTCCACACATTCGTACGCTGTTACCCGCACAAGGTTCGCTGCACGAACCAGGTTTTGCCTTGAACTGAGAACCGTAGGAATTTCCACAAAAACATTTGTCTCCGTTCTGAACACCGATGAACTTGTAGTTGGAACCACAGAGATCGGCACACAGATCGGGTGTCATCTCCGTACTCGAGTCCTCGGAGGTTCGTGTGACGGTAAGATCACGCTGACCACCCTTGCAGTCGTTGAAACATCCCAAGTAAGGAAGCTCATCTACGGATTGACGAAGCAATCGACCGTTCAGACGAAGAGAGACTTCGAAATCAGCACCCACACCTTTCGGAATCTCACACTTGAGTTCGTTGTAACTCTTTCTGTCATCCACGCGAACACACTCTCCACCTCGAGAATCCTTGCCGCTCTTGGTACCCAGAATCACGGAAACTGAGGGGCTCAAATTCACACCTCGAACGGTGAGCAAAGAGCCACCCATTGTGGATGCCACTGAGGGCTCGAACATCGCAATAACCGGAGCGTCGTACGAGAAGAACACGTCAGACTCGTCGTCGGAGAGTTGTCCTCCTATCTTGGCAAGAACACGAAGATCGAAACCCTCAGCTTGAGGTGTGACGCACGTCATCATCGTGTCAGAATGCCAAGTTGGTTCCTCGCATTGCACGATTTCAACCTCATCACTACTTCTACGTTTCTTGCTCTTTCCTCCTTTAGACATTTGAAACTGAATCGTCTGTCCGTGTTCTGACGTACCAAAGTATCGACCTCTCACAGTAATCTTCGTGCCACCACGAGGAGGGCCCTTAGATGGGGTAACAGACATGATAAGAGGTGCGTTGTAGGAGAACGCATAGTTGGGATCAGATTTCCGTCCGGTCAACTCAACCCAGACACGTTGATCTACACCCACACCTGCCGGCACGTCACACTCCAACATTGTGCTGTTCACGAATTTCAAATTCTCACACTCTTTCTTGCCAAACTGATCATCTGATCCGATGTACGCTTTCAGAGAAGACACTCTCATTGTACCGTAGTTCTCACCCGTGATCTTGATTCTACATCCACCTCGAGTATCGCACGATCCTGGTGAGACTGAATGTACTACGGGACCCGAATAGGAGAACTCAAGTTTCTGAGATGTACTCCATCGATCACCCACACGTACCTTGACAACCATGTCCTGGCCAGAACCAGGAGGTACGGTACACTGGATCGCAGAGTCCGAGAGCCAGACAACACGTAAACATGGCTTGTTACCCAACAGAACTTCCACGCCATGATCCTCGTATCCAAAATTACGTCCACCGATCGTGATGTTGAAGTTACCTCTAGTCGGACCAGTCTTGGGAAACAGAGCCTCGGGAAGCGGTGCGTCGTACTCGAAGATGCGTCTTGCGAGACTTCTCTGTCCTCCGACTTCGACTACCACGGAGTGATTTGACCCGATACCTACAGGTACGCGACACTCAATCTGTGTATCTGAGAGCCAAAGAGTGGATTCGCACTTCACACCTCCGATCCAAGCCTCGGGCTTGTAGTCCACTGAACCAAAGTTTCGTCCGTAGACCTGAATCACACCATGTCCGATTACCGGGGCATGAGTCGGATAGATTCTCTCGACTTCAGGTCTTTCGTACTGGAACAGAAGAACGGGTGAGGAAGATGCGGAGTTCTGTCCACCCACAAGTGCGGTAACAAGATTTTGCTCTCCTCGTCCGGGAGGAAGAATACAGGTCAAGAGCGTGTCGCTCACGATCGCTGTCTCCAAACAGTCTACACCTCCAACTGTGACACCCACACATTTTGCACCGTGAGGTGTGTAGTCCACAGCACCGTAACCGCACGTCATGTCAGAAACATTCTTTGCAGCCAATCCGAAGGATGCCCTGGATGTTAACGAGGCCTTTCTGGCTTCCTCCTGCATTCTCGTTGCGTGATCTCGCTCAGCTTTGGCAATCTTCGTCACATTCTCGAGTACTTCACGATCATGGATTAACGCTTTCTCTCTGTTCTCGATCTCCTTGCCCTTGCTTTGAATGTTTCTCAACGCCTCTAAGATCTCAAGACGCTCAGACGGAGTCATGTCCTTGTGAATCGCACGTTCCTCAAGACGCTCGATTGCTCTTGTCGTGTCTCCAGCTGCACCAGGTTCGATGTTCTGCTCATCGTAGATGCCGATGTAGTTCAACGTCCAGACCGCTTCATCGGGTTGCTCATCACACGAGTCGAAGGGTAGGAACTTGAACGAGGGGCGATGTGATTCCTCCTTAACTTCTTCCTCGTTGTCATCATCAGCACCCAACATATGGTGAAGCCGCTCTTGAATCTCAAGGAATGAGCTGCTGGAACCACTGCTACTCACGGGCTCGAAACACACGGGACCACCGTACTCGTCGTTAAAGCATTTTCCAGCAGATTCGCACTGCTCCGCAGATACGCCACTACCTCCCACACCCACAGTCATGTCGGGATCGGGATTTTGAGGACATCCGATCGGAGCACAAAGTTTCCAAGATGTTTCCTCGCTGTCCAACGGTGTCTTCACAACAACCGAGATCGGATGAAGCGGATCGTTCGTGGGATCAGTCCACTGTGCCACAACACTGGAACCTGGTGTACCTCCTCTTCCCACACGTATCACACCCTCATCAGCGGAGATCCAGAACTTTCTTCTCTCAAGTGCGGAGAGGAAAGCCTCATCGCTATGCTCACCGACCGCCTCCTCTGCTACGATCTCCCCATCTGTCCATCTTCGAATGCGAACTTGAGACGTTATTGCAGTAACGATGATTTCGTACATGTTACCCACGTCTGTTACGGTGGGTTGTGAACACTCGATTCGAGC
>Ga0055584_100005690_pt1 | contig 12215 bp, 8 predicted proteins | sample OSDHelmetaG_FD_58716 | JGI IMG/M metagenome (GOLD analysis project Ga0055584, IMG submission 58716) | Pelagic marine sediment microbial communities from the LTER site Helgoland, North Sea, for post-phytoplankton bloom and carbon turnover... | ecosystem: Environmental > Aquatic > Marine >... | reverse complement strand
TTGGCAATTGTGGGCGCGTGAAGATGCTGCGTTGGACGCAGATTTCAGTCATGTGTGTAGGGACTATCCGGCTCAGTGCCTGCACTAGCCCAAGGCTTTGATTACTGTGGCCGCTGGTTCCATCGGTGAAACGCCAAATTGATAATGGCTGGCTTGCGTCGACGGCTAGCTGCGTGCGGTGTGAATGCATAGATTCAGATCCGGCTGGTTCTTTCTGCGTCATCGTTGCGTGCAAATTGGAAGTGATAGAGACCTGCATAAAGTGCGTTTCGCTCTAATAATTCTGCGTGCTTTCCTGCTTCGACAATCCTGCCTTCAGCTATGACCAGTATTCGGTCGGCGCGCTCGATCGTGGATAGACGGTGCGCAACGATTATCGTTGTGCGGCCCACGCGTAGCGCGTCCAGTGCTGCTTGAACATAGCGCTCGGAGACGGAATCTAAGGCCGAAGTTGCTTCGTCCATAATCAGCACCGGTGCGCGTTTTAAGAATGCCCGTGCAACTGCAATGCGCTGACGTTGCCCGCCGGATAAACGCACACCGTTTTCGCCAATTTTAGTTTGTAAGCCTTCTGGCAAACTCAAGATGAAATCCATCGCGTGAGCGCTTTTAGCTGCGTCGATAATTTGCGCTTCCGACGCGGTCGCTAAGGGGCCATAGGCGATGTTTGCAGCGACCGTATCATCAAACAGCACAATGTCTTGGCTAACGAGCGCAATTTGTTCGCGCAGCGATGCAAGTGTGAGCTCGCGCACATCCACACCATCCAGCACAACGCGTCCTTCGGTCGCTTCGTGGAAGCGTGGGATGAGATGGGTCATCGTGGTTTTGCCGCTGCCAGAGGATCCAACCAGGGCAATGGTCTCACCAGGTGCGACGTCTAAGTTTATGTTCGACAGCACCACGCGATCAGTACCGGGGTAAACGAAGCTCACATCACGAAACTCAAGGTGTCCTTGTGGATTTTCCAGCGACTGGGTGCCGTTGTCACGTTCTGCCGGTTCATCAATTAGCGCGAACATCGTACGCGCGGCCGCTAAACCTTTTTGCAAACTTGAGTTCACATTAGTGATGCGTCGCAGTGGTGAAAAGACCGCCGCCATTGCGGTAAAGAAACTCACGAAACCGCCAACGGTAATCGTTCCGGCGGCGGCATGTTCAGCTGCAAGGATGATGACGGCGGCCAACGCTAACGAGGTCAGTAGTTGTGCGATTGGCGCAACCGCATTCGCTGACGAAACAAACTTTAGGTGGAACAAGCGTGCCGCGTTAGCGACGCGTCGAAAGCGATCGTTCTCGTAGGCTTGGCCACCAAAGACACGCACCACTTTTTGTCCTTCCAGCACCTCTTCGATAACTTGTGTCATCTCTCCCATGCTGGTTTGCAAGCCGGTACTGGTCGAACGTAAACGCCGGCTAAAGTGCGCTACCACGATTGTCACAAATGGCGCCGACACCATCGCTATTAGTGTGAGTTGCCAATCAATCCAAGCCATCCAACTGAGTAGGCCAATTATTGCGAGCGTGTCGCGCACCAGCACCGTGACTACGTAGGTCCCGGCCTCCATCACTTGATTGGCATCAAAGGTGAGTCTGGAAATGAGTTTGCCAGATGGATTTTCGTCGTTGAAACGAGTTGGCACGGTCAGCAATTTGTTCATCATGCCAGTGCGCAGATCCATCACCAGGCGCCCGGCTACCCAGGCTAGGCCGAGTTGGCTCAAGTACGACGACAGGCCGCGCACGAAAAATACCAGCACCAGTAACGCGGCGATGGTGTGTACATCGTCAAACTGCTTTTCGACGAAGCTGCCGTCGAGTAAGGGCTTGAGCAGTGCGGGGATTGCAGGCTCGGTTAAGGCGAGCGCAACCATTGCCAATAAAGCCAGGCTGAACGTGCGCCAGTACGGCACAACGTAGGTGAGCAGGCGTTTGTAGACTTGGTATGAAGACTGTTCCGCAGCGCTTTCGCGTGGGCGGTCCATCACGGGCGTGCCCACACCGGCTGATTATGCTTTAGCGAGGGTGTACTCCGCGCCACAATAAGGACAAACGGAGAAACCTTTGTCCTCTATTGGCATGTATACGCGTGGGTGCGAATTCCACAGCGTCATATTTGGCATTGGGCATGACAGTGGCAGGTCCGCTTCCGTCACGGTGTATTTGTTCTCGGCATTGGCCTGAGTTTGTGCCGCGGGTTCGCTGGACATCTCTGTCGACTCCTCAAGATGTGGCTGCTGGGGTTTAGATTCTTCGTTTGCGCTCAAACTGGCGACACAATAGTGCTGAGCAGTTGAACAGGTCTAATTGTAGCTCGCAACGCAGCGCGATTCACGAAACCTCCATCAGGTTTTGCCACAAATTCGTCACGAAGCTTCGCTCAGCGATAAACTCGGTGTCTGTAACCACCGCGTCGAGTTGTTGTAGTGCCAGCGCGTGTACCCGCGAACGGTAGGTCCTGAAGGTATCGACGAGCGTCTGGGCTGAGCTCGGATCGAGCACGCCAAGGCTCGCCATTGCGTCTAGCAGGCGGATATTATCGGTGTAGTCGAGATGGCTTCCTAGCTTGGCGGCGTCGCGTAGCACCAAGAACTGAGTCATGAATTCGATATCCGCGATGCCGCCCCGGTCTGTTTTGAGCGAGAACTGATCGACGCTGGGCTTGCTGCTCGCCTGGTGCGCCAGCATGCGTTCGCGCATTTCGCGTACCTCGGTACGCAAGTGCTCTGGATCGCGCTCACGCAGCAACACTTCACGGCGGATCTGTGCAAACTGCTCACCCACCGCTGCGTCGCCGCAGATAAAGCGAGCGCGCACCAGTGCTTGATGCTCCCAGGTCCAGGCTTCTTCGAGCTGATAGCTGCGAAACGCAGCGAGGCTAACCACGGGTAGCCCAGAATTGCCGTTGGGGCGCAATCGCACATCCAACTCATACAGGACACCGGTTGGCGTGCGTGCGGTGAACAGGTTGCCAAGGCGCTGCGCGAGGCGCGCATAGAACAGCTGATTATCAACTTTTTGAGGGCCGCTGGTGGTATGTTCGCTGCCGCGTCCACCGTGCAAATACACCAGATCTAAATCTGAGCCATAGCCGAGCTCGATGCCGCCGAGTTTGCCGTAAGCGATGACTGCTACGCCGGCGGTCTTGCGCGTTGCTGGTGTATCAGTGTGCGCGGCATTGGTCTGCGACGCGCTGGCACTCGTGTCGCGCAAGCGCTCGCCGTTGGGCTCCCTGTACTGTGGTACGCCGTATTTTAGCGCAAGATCACGCCAGGTTATTTTGAGCGCGTGTTCTACGCAGACCTCTGCAATCTCGCTCAAGTGATCACTGACCTGCATCAGCGGCAGCACACCGACCACATCTGCGGCTGCGACGCGCAACACGTTGGTCTGTTTCTCGCGCCGCAGGGTTTCCATTTCTTGTTCAAGGTCACCTACGTCGATGGCCTTGAGATGCGCCGTCACTTCAGTCTGCAGCTGGGCTTTGCGCAGCGGTGCATAGAGCGTGCGGGTATCCAATAATTCGTCGATAACAAGCGGATACCGGCTGATATGCTCGGCGATAAGGAGGCTTGCCGCACACAATCGTACGAGCTGTGACATCGCCAAGGGTCGCTCAACTAGCAATGCTAAATAGGTTGCGCGTGGTGCAATGGTCAGTAGCACCTGGTTTAGACGTTGTAGGGTCTGAATTGGTGCGGTGGTACGCACACTCGCTTCCAATAACTGCGGCAGCAAGCGCTCCAGCCATCGCCGCGGACGTTCGGTGAGGTTGCGTATATGCACGTCATCAAGCAGCTGCGTGACGAGCGTGAACGCGCGTTCGGCATCGCTTGAGAAACCGGCTTCGAGCAGTAACGCTAGACCCTCTTGCGGGGTTAGTGTTTGGCTGAGTAGAGCGTGCAATGGTGAGCGCGCAGCAGCATCTTGCGGTTCGTCCAAGCCCAACACCTGCTCGAAGTGTGAGCGAACAAATTGGCGTTGTGCGGTGATGGTGGCGCTCAGCTCAGCCCAGTCGCGAGCCTGCATTGCTGTGGCGAGACGGGCTTGTGCGTCAACTGTGGTTGGCAGCGTGTGAAGTTGTTGATCCGCTACTTGTTGCAAGCGGTTCTCGAGCGTGCGCAAATACGCATACGCCTTGGCGAGCCCTGTCGCTGCAAATTCCGGTAGTAGCTCCATTGCTGCTAAGCGTCGCAACACTTCCGGGACCAGGCGTACGCGCAATTGCGCATGTCGACCGCCGCGCAATAGCTGGAACGCCTGTGTCAGGAACTCAATCTCGCGGATGCCGCCAGCGCCCAATTTAATGTTGTGCTCTAGTCCACCGCGGCTAACTTCGGCGTTAATTAGCGTTTTCATCTCGCGCAGCGACTGCAGTGCGCCAAAGTCCAGATAGCGTCGATAGATGAAGGGCCTCAAGGAATCGAGCATCTGCGTCCCAGCGTCGCGATCGCCACCAACGGTGCGCGCGCGGATCCACGCATAGCGCTCCCAATCGCGCCCATGCGTCTGGTAGTAGTCTTCCATGGCGCCAAAACTCGCTACCAGCGGCCCGGACGCGCCAAACGGACGCAAACGCATATCAACGCGGTACACGAATCCATCTGCGCTTACTTCATCTAGCGATTTGATGAATCGGCGGGCAACGCGGGTGAAGTACTCTTCATGGCTCACGCTGCGTGCGCCACTGGTGTTGCCTGCGTGTGGGTAGGCGAAGATGAGATCGATATCAGAGGAAAAGTTAAGCTCGCCGGCACCCAGCTTGCCGAGCGCAAATACCACCAACTGTTGCGCATGCGTGTGCCCGGGCGCGGCTTGCGGGCTGCCATAACGTGCTTGGGTAAGGCTTGTCGCTAGATCCAGCGCCTCGTCAATAAGTACTTCAGCGAGGGCGGAGGTCTCGGCTGCGATTTCTTCGAACGGCGCGAGCCCGGCGATGTCTCGCCAGGCGATGCGTACCATTTCGTGACGACGAAAGACTCGCATGCACGCGTCGCGCTCGGCTTCGCCACTGACACCGTCCAACATGGTGCGTAAGGCGGTGAGGTAGTGGCTTAACTGGTAGGTGCTTTGCAGCACATCCCCTGACAACAAATGTTCCAGCAACTGAGGTGAGCGACGTAGTTCGTCGTGAACAAAATCGCTCACTGCCAAAACACGTTGCAGCGCGAACGGCGCAGGCTCCGGCAAGTCGGTCCGCTTGGCGCGCAGATCTAAGACGCGTGTTTGGCCCAGTTGCAGCCATGTGTCGCTTGTCAACGTTGTAGCCTCGATTGTTGGTCGCTCGAAACGTACATTTATCCAGAGCTCGGTGATGCGGTCGCGCCAAGGCTTGACCCGTGTTGGAGCAATCTTGGTTGATTAGCGCAACATTCGCTAATTATTCGCATGCTAGCGTTTATCAGATCTGCACTTTGCGTAGCTGCGCTCTCGCACGTCGCGCGCCTGCTATTCTTCGACCTTGAAATTGCAATTTCCGGTGTTTGTTCATGCCTGCTACTGATATTGATGACGCGTTGCGCGGCATTTGGGATTTGGGATTCGATCAGCCAAGTGCACTCGCGAGTTTGCAAGTGCAGCTCAGGCCGCCGTCTTTACCATCCACTTTTTGCGTCGACACCGCGGCCAGCGCGTGTATTGGCGCAGCCGCATTGGCAGCCGCGCAAGTATGGACAGCGCGTACGGGCAAGGCTCAACAGGTCAGCCTAGAGTCGAATAACGCCGCGCTTAGTTACCGCTCCGAGCGCTATCTGCGCTTGAATGGTGAGGTGATCGATCACCCAGCACCAGAACAATCGTATTTTCAAGATCGCGATGGGCGCTGGATGCAGTTGCACATGGTTTATCCACATCATCGTGCGGGTATTTTGAGCGCGCTTGGAGTCCCCGACGAGCGTGGCGCGATCGCCGCCAAAGTGGCGAGCGTTGACGCGGTAGAACTGGAGACGCAGCTGGCAGCATTGGGTCTACCGGCCTACGCCCAGCGCAGTGCCGAGGAGTGGCAAGCAACGGAGCAAGCAGCAGCGCTGGCGCTGCTGCCGCTGTTGCAGCTCGAACAGATCGGCGATGCTCCGCCGCTCGAATTGCCCAAAGATCCAAGCGCAATTCTGCACGGTATTCGGGTTTTGGATATGACTCGGGTTATAGCTGGACCGGTTTGTGGGCGCTCACTAGCGGCACATGGCGCCGATGTGATGCGCATTCATCCGCCACATCTAACTGAAATCCCTGGCCTGTTGATGGATGGCGGGCGTGGCAAGCGCTGCGCCAATGTGAATTTGCATGAGCCGAGCGACCGCGCCGCGTTTGATCACATGTTAGCGAGCGCTCACGTACTGGTGCAGGGTTTCCGTCCTGGCGGAATCGAGGGCCTTGGCTACGGCGCTGAAGCGCTTGCCGAGCGCCACCCTGGAATAGTGCATGTCTCGCTGAGCGCTTGGAGTCATGCGGGTCCATGGGCTGCGCGCCATGGTTTTGACTCGCTGGTGCAGACCGCTACGGGCATTAGTCATGCGGGTGGTCTGGCGGTTGTTTCAGACCGCCCGCGCCCGCTGCCATGCCCGCTGCCATGCCAGGTGCTTGACCACAGCTCGGGCTACTTGGCCGCGTTTGCTGTGTTGGCCGCACTTAAACGCCGTATCGAAGTGGGCGGAAGTTGGCGTGTGCGTTTGTCGCTGGCGCAAACTGGCCGTTGGTTTGATGGCCTTGGGCGCGTCGATGCGCAACATACGCCTGAGCCAGATGCGGCTACGGTGGCGGCACGCATGCATCTGTTGCCGAGCGATTTTGGCGAGCTGACGGCGAGCCTGCCAGTAGCGCAGTTCTCGCAAACACCGCCGGCCTGGCGCAGTGGGCCGGTCGCTTTAGGGGCAAATGCGGCCGCTTGGTAATTTTTTGCGCGCTTTTTGTACGTGCAAATAGCTTGGTCAGATAGTATGCGAACGCTATATCAGCACGTGCCTTGTGTTGTATCCCTCGCATGGTTCTAGCCGCGACAGCGGCGCTGCTAAGCCTTTTTGAGAGCTTCTAATTGACCATCCCAGCTCCTCCCGGTGATAACGCTCCCACGAGCTCGCCCGCGCAACCTGATGCCAACCGTGTATTGGCTTGGATGTGCTTACTGATCGGTGTCAACCAGCTAGGTTTCGGCGGCATCGTGCCGGCCATGCCCCTGTATGCAGAATCCTTTGGGGTTTCGACTTCCGCGATTGGCGCGGCGGTTGCGATTTACGGCTTGGCGCGATTGCTGATCGCAATGCCAAGCGGCCAGCTGAGTGACCGCTTTGGTCGGCGTATCGCCTTGGCGCTCGGCTCGGTGATCTCGGTGCTTGGCAATATCTGGTGCGCCGAGGCTGATTCTTACTCGAGTTTCATGGTTGGGCGCTTCATTTCCGGTGCTGGAGCGGGCCTGGTTCTGACCGCTGGACAAGTGGTGCTCGCGGACATCAGCACGCGCGCCCGGCGCGCCCGCATGATGTCAATTTATCAAGGCGTGTTTTTGTTTTCCGTAGGTATCGGGCCGCTACCCGGGGGCTGGCTCGCCGCAGAATATGGTCTTACCGCGCCGTTCTATGCTTATTCGATTGCTTCCCTGGTGGTGGCATTTGTTGCCTATTTCGCGGTGCCAGAAACCCGCGATTTCAAGACTACGGATGCTGGCAGCGGCGCGCGGGCGAGTGAGTCGTTCATGCGCCAGATTCGCATTCTCGTGTCCAATAGAGGCTTTGTGCTCGCGTCGAGCGTGAGTTTGATCAATGCATTTACCCGCACCGGCGGCCTGTTTGCGTTAGTGCCGCTGTATGGTGCTCTGGTGCTGGGCTTGAGCACTACAGAGGTGGGCTTTGCCATCGCGTTTGGTAGTGTTGCAGGGTTGCTCATCACCTATCCTGCTGGCGCCGTTGCGGATCGCTACGGCCGCAAGATGGTGATCGTGCCAATGACTACGTTGATGGGGGTCGCGTATGTGCTGTATTGCTATGCGCCGTCATTTACTTGGTTCGTGGCGGCAAGCCTGGTGTGGGGGATCGCGGCGGCGGCGTCCGGCTCAACCCCGGCCGCTTACGCGGCCGACGTTGCACCACCGGGCATGAACGCCGCGGCCATGAGTCTGTTTCGCACCCTCGCCGATGTCGGCTACGTGATTGGGCCAATTGCGCTCGGATTTATCGCCGACCATAGCGGTACCGACGCAGCGTTTATTTTGTCGGCGGTGCTGTTGGTTGGTGTCGGCGCTATTTTCGGTATTTTTGCGCCTGAGACGCGGCGCGCTGACGGCTAGCGCGCTGGCTCGTCTTGCATAGTACCCGCCGAAATGGCGTAGGCGTCAGGCGCGCTTTTAGCCTATGGCTGCGCGCGCCTCTTCTAGCGCCTCGAGGTGTTGCTTAGCGCTGGTGTAACCGGCGGTCATTGTGCGCACGGTAATATGTGTCGCACCGAGTTCGCGCCAAGCTTCGAAGTCGTCCCGGATCGCATTTTTGCCACGCCCGTGCGTGTAGATGGTGGCATCGATACCGAGAGATAGCGGATCGCGCCCGGCCGCCGTGGCGGCGTCGCGCAACATCCGGATGTGCTCAGGCCCCTGGTCTGTTGGCGTCGCGCGCGGGTTTAAAAGCAAACCATCAGCAATGCGTCCGGCGCGCTGGATTGCCGGCTCCACAAATGCGCCAAACCAAATCGGGATCGGCTGCTGCACGGGATGCGGATTGATGCCTGATTCACGGATTTGATCAAACTCGCCGTCAAAGGTTACGAGTTTTTCCGACCACAGCTTGCGCATCAGTATTACTTGTTCTTCGATGCGCCGCGCGCGGGTGCGGAAATTCTGGCCCAAGGCATCAAATTCAACGGCGTTCCAGCCAATACCAACACCTACACGCAAACGTCCTTCGCTGAGGATGTCAATTTCCGCGAGTTGCTTGGCAACGAGAACTGTAGGGCGCTGTGGCAGGATGAGAATGGCGGTGGCGAGTTCAATTTTCTTTGTGACCGCGGCCAAAAACCCAAACATCACCAGCACTTCATGAAATGCATTATCGAGCGTGTAATACGCGCGCCAATCGTTGGCTTCCGGCTGCGCTTTTTGGATGACATGGTCGATGCAGGTCAAATAGTCGAAGCCAAAATCTTCCACCCCTTGTGCAAATGCGCGAATCTCAGCCGGGTTGTTACCAATCTCGGTGGTTGGGAAAGAAACGCCTATGCGCATTGTTGTACCTCGAGTAGATATAGGAGTGCGCCGCCTGCGTATGGGTTATCCGGGATTTTAGATCCCGGCCCCACATTTCGACCAAGCCGATGCACCTGGCTGGCGTAATAATTATGCCTTGTGTCGAGACAGGTCGCCGGGTATTGCATCATCGCCGTTGAGAAAGCTCGCTAATTGGCGGTCATGACGCGCCATCACACCGCGGCCATCGCCAACCCATGGCTTCCAGCGTGGCTTCGCGCCTTCAGGCTTGTCGCCAGACACGGTGATGCGTTGCACCACGCGTTCATCGGTAAAATCGTTCAGAACGTAATGCTGCGTGCAGCGGTTGTCCCACATGCCAACGGTATGGTTGGCCCAGCGGTAACGCACGGTGAACTGCGGATTTTGCACCCAGCGTGTCAAAAAGCGCAGCAAGTTGTCGCTCTCCATCGAACTCATCTCGACGATACGTCGAGTGAAGTGCTCATTCACATACAATGCCTTGCGGCCGGTATCTGGATGGATGCGTACCACCGGATGAATTGCCATGCGGTCGCTGCGGCCATGCGGGTGTGCGTCGTGTAATGCCGAGAGACCTTCACACATCTCTTGCATCGGCGGTGATAGCGCATCGAAAGCCGCACACAAACTGGTCCACATTGTGTCGCCACCCGCTGCGGGGCAATGCACCATATGCAGAATCGACATCAACGATGGCTCCGGCATAAACGTCAAGTCGGTATGCCATTCATCCGCAACACCGCCTTCGCTCGCAACCAGTTCAAAGAATTCGCTGTGCTTTGTAAACGGGTTCTTGAGGTTCGGATGGCCTTCTAATACGCCAAACTTGCGCCCAAGCTCGATGTGCGTTTCTTCAGTTAAACGTTGATCCGGAAAGAACAGCACCATGTGTTCGTTTAATAAACTGCGGATCGCCGCAACATCCATCGCGTCAACTGCGCACAAATCGACGCCGTGCACTTCGGCACCCAGCGAGCCAGCGAGTCGTGTGATGTCCCATTGATTAGAATTCGAGACGGCAGCCATTGTGTAAACCTCGTATAACACGACGCGGAATTCCCGCATTGTTGATTCTATTCTAGGCATGCACCGCAGCAGTGCCAAGACACTACCCAGAGGCATTTCGCAGAGGTTCCAGTGGTTTTCGAGATCATGGGTTGCTGCAGGCGGCCTTAACTGTGCTACATGGCATGCTCGCGCTGCTGGCATTCATTGCCGCTAGCGGCACGGTCGCTTACAAGGTATCGGCGTCGGCGCTGGTGCCATGGTAGTTACGTGGTCACCGGTAGTTAAGTTGCTCATCCAACCAAGTCTTGAGCTAGCCGAAACTATTGCTTAGGAGCCGGTGAGAGTTATGAGTCGGTAAGATGATTCGGCGATGCGAGTGGCTATCGCAATGCTCCATGCGTCAGCGCCGCCACGTGCTTAGTACTGAGCTTGCGCGCCGCTACAGACGCGATTGCGGCCTAGATTCTTGGCTTCATAGAGCAACTTATCGGCGCGGGATAATGCAGGTTGGATACCGAACTCGCTGTGTAGCCGCAAACTGACGCCGATGCTGACTGTGACCTTAACATCATCGCCAGCGCCAATATTTATCGTTAGCGCAGCAGATATCCGCTAGCTGAAACGGGCCCAATGGTAATTTGCCGTCGGCCGGCCGGCGATTTCCCCAGGTTTCGTGGAGCCGCACGATTTCCGGATTTGCAACCGTAGAGGAACCAATATTACGTTGTTCGCTTTGGGTCTACATTGCAATGAGACGTCGCGTGAGTTGTCGTGCCTGTCTGAGTAAAACCTCGCAGAGTGGAAATGAATTCCCTATCGATTAGCTGCGAAAATAGTCTCTGTGAAGGGTCTATTGGCTCGTTTTATACCGCCTTGTCGGATTTGAACGGCGCTAGGTTCAGAAACATATATGTGCAGCCGTGCGAGAACCCCCACGCCCTACGCGGCCGGGGTGAGCACATGGCAAATAATTAGGATCTACAAATGGATTATCGAAGGCTCGGTTCTAGTGGCGTCGAGGTGTCACGAATTTGTCTGGGCTGTATGAGCTTCGGCGAGGCCAGCGCAAGCCACGCTTGGAGCTTAGATACAGCACAAAGCCGCGCACTAATAAAGCAGGCATTGGAGGCTGGGGTAAATTTTTTTGATACGGCCAATGCTTACTCGGGCGGTTCTAGCGAAGAAATTTTGGGTCGCGCATTACGTGATTTCGCCAACCGGGACGAAGTGGTGATCGCGACCAAGGCGTATTACCCGATGCGTCGCGGGCGCAATGCGAGTGGACTTTCGCGCAAAGCCATCATGGCAGAAGTTGACGCGAGCCTGCGCCGCTTGGGCCTTGACTATATCGACCTCTACCAGATTCACCGATGGGACGAGGGCACGCCAATCGACGAGACCCTGGCTGCACTACACGATGTCGTGCAAGCCGGTAAGGTGCGCTACGTGGGCGCATCGACCATGTTCGCTTGGCAATTTAGCAAGGCGCTTTACACCGCCGAACTGCGTGGCTGGAGCAAGTTCATTAGCATGCAGAATCACTACAACCTTTTGTATCGCGAAGAAGAGCGAGAGATGATTCCGCTGTGCCAGGACCAGGGCGTTGGCCTTATTCCATGGAGCCCGTTGGCGCGCGGTCGTTTGACTAGAGCATGGGATGCCGCGACGCCGCGGGCCGCGGCCGATACGCACGTCACCGGCTTATATGCCACCGGGCCGGGCGATAAGGCTATCGTAGCGCGCGTTGGCGAGGTAAGCGCGCAGCGCAATATTGCGCCGGCACAGGTCGCCCTTGCCTGGGTCTTGTCGAAGTCATTTATCACCGCACCTATCGTCGGTGTCACTCGCGCGAAGCACCTGAGCGATGCGGTCGCGGCCGTAGACTTGAGTCTGGATGCCGCGGAGATTGCGTATTTAGAGGAACCCTACCTTCCTCATCCGCTTGCAGGATTTGATCACGCTCGCAATCGTGCCAGCACAACATAGCGCGCCTTGGTGC
>Ga0055584_100005689_pt1 | contig 12216 bp, 12 predicted proteins | sample OSDHelmetaG_FD_58716 | JGI IMG/M metagenome (GOLD analysis project Ga0055584, IMG submission 58716) | Pelagic marine sediment microbial communities from the LTER site Helgoland, North Sea, for post-phytoplankton bloom and carbon turnover... | ecosystem: Environmental > Aquatic > Marine >... | reverse complement strand
TTGTTGAACTGGGGAAGGAGTGAGGATGGCTGACGCCATGCACGGAGCGGACCATCATGGTGATGGTGAAACCCGACGCGATTTTTTGATGATGACGACTGCAGCCATGGCTGCGGTTGGCGCTGGCGCAGCGATTTGGCCTCTGGTCGACTCGTTAAACCCGGCTGCCGACGCACTGGCGGTATCTTCGGTCGAGATTGATCTGGACCCCATTGCCGTGGGCCAGGCCGTTACGATCATGTGGCGCGGCACGCCGGTGTTTATCCGGCATCGGACAGCCAAGGAGATCGAGGACGCAACCAACGTTGCGCTCGGCGATTTGCCAGACCCGCAGGCCGACGACGAACGCGTCCAGGAGCCACAATGGCTAGTGCTGGTCGGTGTTTGTACCCACCTGGGTTGCATTCCGCTGGGCCAGAAAGTCACCGACAAGAAGGGTGACTATGACGGCTGGTTCTGCCCCTGCCATGGCTCGCACTACGATTCCTCCGGTCGTATCCGCAAAGGCCCGGCACCGACCAACCTGCCGGTGCCGCCGTATGAATTCATCGCCGATACGCTGATCAAGATTGGATAAGCGCCATGGCTGATCAAAACGCTCCCCATACAGAGATCACAAACCCGCTGCTGAAGTGGGTTGATGATCGTCTGCCACTCGTCACGATGATGAATCACGCGACGGTTGATTATCCCTGCCCCCGCAACCTGAACTATTGGTGGAATTTCGGCTCCCTCGCCGGTTTCTCCCTGGTTCTGATGATCGCGACGGGCCTGGTGCTAGCCATGCACTACACGCCGCACGTTGACATGGCCTTCGCCAGTGTCGAGCGCATCATGCGAGACGTGAATTTCGGCTGGGCCATCCGCTTCGTCCATATGAACGGCGCCAGCTTCTTCTTCATCGTCGTCTATATCCACATCTTCCGCGGGCTTTACTACGGCTCCTACAAATCCCCGCGGGAGATCCTTTGGATCCTGGGCGTTGTCATCCTGCTGTTGATGATGGCAACCGCGTTCATGGGCTATGTGCTGCCTTGGGGCCAGATGAGCTTCTGGGGTGCCAAAGTTATTACCAACTTGTTCTCCGCCATTCCGTTGGTGGGTGAGAGCGTAGTGGTATGGCTGTGGGGTGGCTTCTCGGTCGACAACCCGACACTGAACCGCTTCTTTGCACTGCACTTTCTGCTGCCGTTCGTGATCCTCGGCGTTGTGTTCCTGCACATCGTGGCACTGCACAAGAATGGCTCAAACAACCCGCTCGGCATCGATACCAAGGGTCCGCAGGATTCCATTCCCTTCCACCCGTACTACACGGTGAAGGATTATCTGGGTCTTGGCGCGTTCATGACGATCTTCGCTGCGGTCGTGTTCTTTGCGCCGGACTATATGGGCCACGCGGACAACTACATCGAAGCAAACCCGCTGCAAACGCCGCCGCACATCGTGCCGGAATGGTACTTCCTACCGTTCTACGCGATCCTGCGGGCTGTGCCGGATAAGCTGTTTGGCGTGTTGGCGATGTTTGCCGCCATCGCCGTGCTGTTCATCCTGCCTTGGCTGGATCGCTCACCGGTCCGCTCCATGCGGTTCCGCCCGGTCAGCAAGTGGTTTTTCTGGGTGTTGGGCGTCGATGCTGTCCTGCTCGGCTGGTGCGGAGCAAACGCGCCGGATGATGTGTGGATGGGCCTGCAGTTTGTGGTGTGGAGCCGTCTGGCGACTGCATACTACTTCCTGCACTTCCTGGTGATCATCCCGTATCTGGGGCTGTTCGAACGACCCAAACAACCGCCGGCGAGTATCGCTGATTCCGTACTGGGTGGCGGCACTGGTGCTGCTGCGGTTGCTGCCGCCAAGCCGATGGAGAAGGCCTAATGCGTATCCTCCGTCTCGCAAAAGCGGCCGCTGCCGCTGCAACCATCGCCCTCTCAGCGTCATCGGCTCAGGCCGCTGGCGGTGGGATCCACTACGAAAGCCAGGAGTGGTCGTTCAGCGGCATCTTCGGCACGATTGACCATGCCGCCGCTCAACGCGGGTATCAGGTCTACAAGGATGTCTGTGCCGGCTGCCACTCCATGAACCTGTTGTCCTTCCGTAACCTGGAAGGCATTGGGGTTCCGGAGCACACTATTAAGGTGTTGGCGTCCGAAGCTGAGATCGAATCAATCAATGGTGATGGCGAGGTCGTTATGCGGCAGCGTCTGCCATCTGACCCTTTCCCGGCGCCATTTGCCAATCCTCAGGCAGCGCGCGCCTCAAACAACGGCGCGCTGCCACCGGACCTCTCACTGATGGCCAAAGCCCGTGCGAATGGCCCGAACTATCTGTTCGCGCTGCTGACCGGCTATCAAGAGGCGCCGGGCGACATGACCATGAGCGAGGGCATGTACTACAACGCCGCCTTCCCAGGTCATCAAATCGCCATGGCCCCACCGCTAGCGGCAGACTTGGTTGAGTTCTCCGATGGCACAGAGGCCACGGTTGAACAAATGGCTCACGATCTTACGACCTTCCTGATGTACGCCGCAGAGCCGCACATGGACGAGCGTAAGCGTACCGGCCTAAAGGTTGTGCTGTTCCTGTTCGTGCTGACCATCCTGCTATACTTCGTAAAGAAGAAAGTCTGGGCGGACCTGCACTAGTTTCGCGTTTAATAAGCGCGTAGATGTTGCGAAGGGCTGCTGTTACAGGCAGCCCTTTTGCATGTTGAGCATTGTTTTCTGAAGAAGGATCCGAAGCCATGGCCCATCCCTCCGGCACACCGCCCGTCATTGGCATTATCGGCGGCAGCGGTATTTACGAGATCGACGGGCTGGAGAACGTGCGCTGGCAGCGCGTGCACTCACCCTTCGACGTAGCCTCCGATGCCGTCATGCATGGAGAGCTGAATGGTCAAAAGCTGGTGTTCCTGCCCCGCCACGGCCGCGGCCACCGCATTCCGCCCTCAGAGTTGAACTTCCGCGCCAATATTGACGTGCTGAAGCGCTGCGGCGTGACGGAGATCGTGTCGCTCTCCGCCGTTGGCTCCTTGAAAGAGGAGTTGCCGCCGGGCACCTTCGTGCTGGTCGACCAATTCATCGACCGCACCTTCGCCCGGGTGAAGAGCTTTTTCGGCACCGGCTGCGTCGCGCACGTCTCCATGGCCGACCCGACCTGCACCCGCCTGATGGATGCGCTGGAAGGCGCGGCGACAGATGCCGGCATCAAGGCGGTGCGCGGCGGAACCTACCTGACTATGGAAGGGCCGCAATTCTCCACCCGCGCAGAATCCGAGCTGTATCGGTCCTGGGGCTGTTCCGTCATCGGCATGACCAACATGCCGGAGGCCAAATTGGCCCGGGAGGCAGAGATGTGTTACGCGACAGTTGCCATGGTCACCGACTATGACTGCTGGCACGAGGACCACGACGCCGTCACGGTCGAACAGGTCATCAAGGTATTGGGCGAGAATGCGGAACGGGCCAAGACCCTGGTGCAGGCCGTCATCCCCCGCCTCGCCAGCCGCACCGAGACTTGCCATGCCGGCTGCCACACGGCGCTGGACGTGGCGATCATCACACCGCCGCACGCGCGAGACCCGCAGATGGTGGCCAGCCTCGATGCCGTCGCCGGCCGCGTATTGGGAGCCTGATCCGGATGCTGGTGGATGGCAAATCCTATCGCACGATCTGGCCGAACGCCGATGGCTCAGTCAGCATTATCGACCAAACGCGCCTGCCGCATTCCTTTGAGGTCGTAACCTTGCACGCAATGCCTGAGGCGGCGCATGCGATCAAAACGATGGTGGTGCGTGGCGCGCCCCTGATCGGCGCGACTGCGGCCTACGGTATGGCATTGGCGATGCAGAGCGACCCCAGCGATGCGAGCCTGGCCACGGCCTACGACACGCTCCACGCCACCCGCCCAACGGCGGTGAACTTGCACTGGGCGCTGGACGACGCCCGCACCCGCCTCTCCGCCCTACCGCCGGCGGAGCGTGCCGCCTCAGCCTGGGCGCGCGCGGCGGAGGTCTGCGACGAGGATGTGGCGCTTTGCGAGGCGATCGGCGACAACGGGCTGTCTCTGATCCAAGCAGCAGCGGCGAAGAAGAAGCCGGGCGAGACCGTCAACATCCTGACCCATTGCAATGCCGGATGGCTGGCGACAGTAGACTGGGGCACCTCGCACGCCCCCATATTCAAGGCCTATGACGCCGGCATTCCCGTCCATGTCTGGGTGGACGAGACCCGCCCGCGCAACCAGGGCGCCTCACTATCCTGTTGGGAGTTGGGGCGGCATGGCGTGCCGCACACGCTGGTGGTGGACAATGCCGGCGGCCACCTGATGCAGCGCGGCCAGGTTGATCTTTGCATTGTCGGCACAGACCGCACCGTGGCGAATGGTGATGTCTGCAACAAGATCGGCACCTATCTGAAAGCGTTAGCCGCCGCCGCCCACAAAGTGCCGTTCTACGTCGCCCTGCCCGGCCCAACCATCGACTGGACCCTGAACGACGGCTTCGCCATTCCCATCGAAGAACGGCCCGAATCGGAGGTGACCGAGATGTGGGGCAAGACGCCAGAAGGTGCCCTCACCCGCGTCCGCATCACACCAGAGACGACACCCGCCGCCAACCCCGCCTTCGACGTCACCCCGGCGGCTTTGGTCACAGCACTGATCACCGAACGCGGTATTTGTTCGGCTTCGACTGAAGGCCTAGCTGGCCTTTACCCAGAGCACGCCTCAGCATGAGTGAAGCGCAGCTACGTCAACAGGTGGTTGATACTGTCCGGCAGATGAATAGCCTGGGCATCAACCAAGGCACCAGCGGCAACGCCAGCGTCCGGCACGCGGACGGCCTGCTCATCACGCCCTCCGGCATGCCGTATGAGGCGATGCAGGCAGAGGACGTCGTGTTCGTCCGCCTTTCCGACGGCGAATATCAGGCGCGAGCTGGCCTGAAGCCCTCCAGCGAATGGCGCTTTCACCGCGATATCCTGGCAGCTCGCCACGACCTGAACGCCGTGGTTCATACTCATGGCCGAGCGGTAACAACGCTGGCCTGCCTGCACCAGGATATTCCAGCCTTCCACTACATGGTGGCCATCGCCGGCGGCGATTCGATCCGCTGCGCGCCCTATGCCCTGTTCGGCACGCAGGAGTTATCAGACAACGCGCTTAAGGCCCTCAAAGACCGCAAAGCTTGCCTGCTGGCCAACCACGGCATGATCGCTTGCGAGTCCTCACTGGAGAAAGCCTTGGCGTTAGGTGTCGAGGTGGAGACACTGGCCGATACCTACTGGCGCTGCCTGCAAGTCACCCGCCCAGCTATCCTCAACCGCCTGCAAATGGCGGAAGTATTGGAGAGGTTTAAGACATACGGTCAGCGGCAGGCCTGAGCCTCTATTCCTGGCCCCTCTATTCCTGGCAGATTGGTTGGCCTATCCTCTAGGCCAACAGTCAATGCCACCCGAGGAACAACCCGTCATGCCCACCACGCCCGAATACGAGGTCTATGCCATCCGCTATGCCGACCAGGGCGATGAGCTGCTGCCCGCCGGCAGCCTGATGTTGAGCGCCGACCATGACCAAATGATCCCCGGCATGGCCTATTATGTCTATGTCATCCAGGGCAACGGCAAGACCATCGCCGTCGACACAGGCTACGCGCCGGCGCTGAAGGAGCGCCTCAACTCGCGCATGTTCTTTTCCGGGCCGGATGGGATGCGGAAACTCGGGTATGATCCAGCGCAGATTAGCGATCTCATCATCACTCACGCACACTATGACCATGTCGGCTGTCTGGACGAGTTCACCAACGCGACCTTCCACATCGATACAGAGATGATGCCCATCGTCGAGGGCACCGACCCCTGCCACTGGTTCTTCCGGCAAGGCTATGGCAAGCGCGATTGCGCCACCATCCGCGGTTTTAAGGCCGAAGGCCGGCTGGTGGAGCATGCCAACGTCTCTGTGCCATGGGCGGGGATTGAGCTGATCCATATTGGCGGCCATTGCCGCGGCCAGATGGCGATCCGCGTTAACACAAGCCGCGGCCCCATTGTTCTGGCCAGTGACGCCGCCCATCTCTATCAGGAATGGGAGGAGGAGCGGCCATTCGGCGTGTTTTATGACATGAAGGCCATGCTGGACGGCTACGGCCTGCTATCTGACCTCTCCGGCGGTAAGCGCACAGAGATGATCGCGGGCCACGACGTGGAAGTCATGAACATGTTCCCAGCACCTGCAAAAGAGCTGGAAGGTGTCGCGGTGGCCTTGCACGCGGACCCGATCCAACTTGAATAGCGACTCAAACTTACAGAAATCCCCCAACCAATGGCCGGAGACGCTTGCGTGACGTTTCTTCAAACCTCCCAATCTTTGCTGACACGGTTCGCCCTGGCCTTCATCGCCTGTTGGCTTCTAACGGTGAGCCCAGCGGCAGCGCAAGATACGGCTGCGGACGCGACGGCTGCGCCTGACCTGCCAGCCAAAATCCTCGATCAAGCCATCACCGGCAAAGAGTTGGAACTGCGGTTGGTGCCATTGACTGTCGAGGAATTGAAGGCCGCAGCAGCCACCTGGCAGGGCTACGTTAAGCTCCAGAGCGAAAAGGTTGCAGACACGCAAATTGCTATTCTGCAAAGCGAAGGTTCGGTAGCCCAAGAAACTCGCCAGAAGCTGGCGAAGCTGATCCAAAACCGTCAACAATTGCTGCGAAATTACTCAGCCGTGGTCGCTAGCTGGGAGAAAAAGGGCGGCAACGCCGATGAGATTGCAACCGCCAAGTCCTATTCAAATACCATTCTCATCGAGCAAACGCGCACATCGGATTTAAACACACTGCTCATTCAAGCTAGCAACTGGTTTACTGCCAGGAATGGCGGGCTCGCATTTGCAATGGACTTGGCCATTGTGGTGGCGGCTTTGGTCATATTGGTGATTTTCGCAAGGATCGTCCGCAAGACGGCACGACGCGGTATCGCGCAAGTCCCACATGTCTCCCAACTCCTAGAAACTTTTGTCCTGGGAGTCATCTATTGGCTAACGCTTGCCATCGGCCTGCTGATCGTACTGTCAGCACTGGGCATTGATATCACGCCGCTGTTCGCATTGTTCGGCGGCGCTGCCTTCGTGCTGGCCTTCGCGCTGCAGGATACACTAGGGAATTTGGCGTCAGGCCTAATGATTATGATCAACCGCCCGTTCGATGTCGGCGACTACGTCAGTGCCGGCGGCGTCTCTGGAACCGTTCGGTCAGTCTCGATCGTATCCACGACCGTGACGACACCGGACAACCAAGTGATCGTCATCCCGAACAAATCTGTCTGGGGAAATGTCATCACCAACGTCAACACCAGCAACACCCGCCGGGTCGATCTGGTCTTTGGCATCGGCTATGGCGACTCCATCGAGCACGCCCAGCGGGTGTTGGAGGATATTGTGGCCAACCACAATCTCATCCTCAAGGAACCATTGCCTCTGATCCGCGTCCACGCCCTGGCCGATAGCTCTGTCAATTTCATCTGCCGCCCGTGGGTGAACACCAGCAATTATTGGGCCGTCTACTGGGACTTACACCGCTTGGTAAAAGAACGCTTTGATCAGGAGGGGATTTCCATCCCCTTCCCTCAGCGCGACGTCCATATGCATGGCCTGCCAGTGCCTTACAAAACGGAGTAACCGGCATGCCGCTTGACCTATTCTACCGCGAGGACGGCAACCCAGACGGACCGCCAGTGCTCCTCGTTCATGCCTTCCCCACCTCTCACGGGCTGTGGGAGCATCAGATCGCGGCGCTCGGCCAGAAATATCGCCTGATCCGCCCAGACCTACGCGGCTTTGGCCAAAGCCCAGTGCCAGAGCCGCCGTACACCATGGAGGGGTTCGCCGACGACTTGCGGCACCTGCTCGACCGGCTGCAGATTGAACGCGTCAACTATGTTGGCATTTCCATGGGCGGCATGATCGGCCAGGTCTTCACGCTCGCCTATCCGGAGCGCGTGCAGTCTCTGGCCCTCTGCATGACCACCAGCGAAGTGCCGGAGGATACTCCGCCGGGCGACGACCCCGCCTATGCCATCTGCGCCCGCCTGTTCCGCCCCGCGGTGGAACGGGCAGAAACCGAAGGAATGGAGCCCATCGTCGCCATGTGCCTCGATCGCTGGTTCACGCCAGGCTTTCAAGCCAGTGCAGCGGCGCAGCGCGTGGGCGAGATCGTGCGCAACAACACGCCGAAAGGGTATCGCGGCGGGGTGGAGGCGATGGCCAAGTTCAACACCACGGGCCGCCTCGGCGAGATCGCCGTGCCAACGCTGGTCATGCCAGGGGCGCAGGATCAAGGCACGCCAGTGCGCTGCTCAGACGTTATTGCCGCCGGCATCCCAGACTCCCAGCTAGTCGTCATAGATAATGCCCGGCACATTGCCATTGTTGAGCAACCGGAGGCGTGCAACCGTCACCTGCTCGATCACCTCAACCGCAATTCTGCTTGAAGGAGCAACGCCCGATGTCCGATCACAAAACCAAATGGGACCTGCTTGAAGGCTTCGCCCAAGCGTTCAACCGCCACGACCTAGATGGCGTCATGAGCCGCATGACCGACGATTGCGTCTTCCTCACCGCCGCGGGCCCAGAGCCAGAGGGGCATCGCATTGCGGGGCAAGCTGCCGTGCGCGCTGCTTTCGCCAAAGCCATCGCTGACATGCCAGACGTGCAGTGGAACAATCCGGTTCACACGATTGATGGCGATCAGGCCATGACGGAATGGCGCTTCACCTGCACCAATCCAGATGGCTCCAAAAAGGACGTAGAAGGGCTCGACGTCTTCCGCCTGAAGGACGGCAAAATCTGGACGAAGAGCACCTTCCGCAAGCAAAGCTAGGCCTACCCCCCTTGTCCTGAACTCGTTTCAGGCCCCATGCCTGAGAGCGTCTCACCGAGCGCGAGCATTGTGGCTGGCTCCCCGGCATAGACCCTGAAACAAGGTCAGGGAAAGAGAAGTTAAGGAGGCACCGGACCCAAACCCCGCCATCGCTCCTACAATATCCCTTTTCACCCCACCGCTTCACCCTGAGCCTGTCGAAGGGCGAAGCGGGCGCAGGAGCGAGATTTGAGCGCTGGAAACGCTACCCCCTACCGCCGCGCGTCAGCCGCCGCGACCTCGCTCATGAACGGGGCGGCGACATCGGCGTTGATCTTGCAATCCAGGAAGATCGGGCCTTCTGGGTTGGCCAGCAGCGGTGCCAGTGCCTCCAACTGGTCCATCGTGCGGATGGTATGAGCGTCGAAGCCAAAAGCCTCAGCTACGGGTGCATAATCGACGTCCGGGAAGAAGGCTTTCTGCGCCGGCAACTGCCGCAACCGCAGAAAGTGCACCTCAGCACCATAAGCGCAGTCGTTCATCACGACGATGACCAGCGGCAGATCCTCCCGCACCACAGTTTCCAACTCACCCATGGTCATGGTGAAGCCACCATCGCCGATGACCAGCACCGTTGGCGTTTCTGGCCGCGCCTTGGCAAAGCCCATGGCAGCCCCGAAGCCGAGGCCGATGGAGGCAAAGTCGTTGGTCATCTTGAAATGCCCCGGTCCCGGCACATCCAGATATGGCACAACGCCCAGGAAGTTACCGGCGTCATAGGTCATATTGCGCTCAGCCGGCAGCATGCGGTTCAACGCGACCGCGACCGAACGAGGGTCCAACGTGCGGGCGGTATTCGCCGGCTGGAAATCCTCGGTAATGCTGAAAGCGTCGAGCGCAGCGCGGTTTTCTGCCGAATGGAACGGCTTGGCCGTAGCGGCACGGTCCGGCACGGCGGCTGTCAATTGCTCTGCCACCAGTTTGGCATCGCCCACAACCGAGACATCTGCCGGCGTCCAGCGGCTGATATGCGCGCGGACCGTATCCACATGGATCAGCGGCACCGCCGGCAAAGACTCGCCAAAGCTCATGGTCAGGATGTTAAGGCCTGCGCCGAAAACCACGGCACAATCGGCCTCCCCAGCCATGCGCCGGGCCATCGAGTGCGAGAACGAACCAATAATGCCCACGTTCAGCGGGTGGCCGCGGAACAGATCCTTACCCTTGGCGGACGTCGCCAACAGCGCGCCAGTCTTCTCCGCCAGCGCGATCAATGCCTCGCGCGCGCCGGATTTGTGTGCGCCATAGCCTGCCAAAATCAACGGCTTCTTGGCCGAAGAAAGCACGGCTGCTGCAGCTGCAATCGTCTGATCTGGTGCCGGGCGGGCTTTGCGCCGTGGCAGCGGGGTGGCGCAAATCGGGGCAAGCGGCGGCTCATCCGCAGAAACCTCAATCTCCCGCAATTGCACATCCACCGGCATTAGATAGGCGACAGTCTGGCCCTGCGCCGCAGTAGCCGCAGCATCCGCCAACATCTGACGGGCGGAGCCTGCGGTGGTCGGCGTGAAGCTCTTAATCCCGGCAGCTTTGAGCACACCGGCCTGGTCCAACCCCTTATAATCCGGGCCGCCGGTATTCGTACCAGCTGGAACCTGTGGCGCCTCACCATAGATCACCAACAATGGATTTCCGGTGCGGCTGGCGAAGGTCACACCGTGCAAGCCATTGGCCAGCGCCGGGCCGCGGCCAATACAAACAACGGTCAACCGCCCGGTCGCGGCGGCATAGCCGTCGGCCATCACAACCGCAATATTCTCATGGCGCGCGCCGATGAATTTTATGCCGATGGCATCCAGCGTGACACCGAAATGGGCGGTGTCATCGCTCATCAAACCAAAAACGCAGTCGACGCCCATAGCCTTTATATCTTCGGCTAGGGCCTGATAGACGGGGATAGTGCGGGTTGCAGTGGATACTGCTTGATCTTGCGGGGCCATCTTGGTTCCTCAAATTTAGTTTTTATTGCTGTTGCCTAACAGTACGGACCGCCGGGGAGAGAGTCGAGCGCGTCGCCAGCTATGCCTAGCTGGGTGGCTTGCCGGAAAAGGCGCTTTCGGGGATCGGCTCTACACCAGCAAAGCTGCGCGCGTGCTGCAACATCGCCTCGGATGGTTTGGCGTAGTGGCGAACACGGCTCACCCCCAGCCCGAGGGATTTCTGCGCACCAGCCATGAAGGCGCCGTAGCGAAACAGGGTGCCCAGGGCATCCATCACCGTCGCGTTCTCAAACCGCATCAGCCCTTTGCGCCAGACAAACTCATTCAGCACGCCGTCGCCGGGAATAATGACGTCCGCGCCAGCATCCATCGCCAGGCGGCAGGCGCGGTGAAAGCCTTCGACGATGGGCCGTGTCGCCACGTCATCGCCTTCCAGCATGTATTCATCAATTGGCGGTTGCATCGCAATCGATGCCGCCAACCGTTTCTCCAGACCATAGGCCTCGGCGATCTCTTCGTGCTGGGCTTTTTGATCTTCGTTCAGCGCGATCAGCGCAAACTTCTGCCCCAGCGAGCAGGCAACCAGCATCGCCGCCTCCGACAGGCCAACAACAGGGATATCGACCAACGACCGGGCAGATCGCAGGCCCGGATCATAGAAACAGGCCAGCGCAACGGCGTCATAGCCCTCCCGCTCCGCCGTCAACGCAGCCTCGACAATCTGCCGTTCGTTGAGCGCTTCCAGATAGTGATGTCGGATCGCATCAATGGGCACAAAATCCCGACCATAGGTGCCAGGACGTAGCCCGTGCACCACCACCTCCGTGCCAGGGTCCACGACCTTGGCCGCGTGCTCGATCAAGGTCCGCCGATACAGCGGCACCATGTCGAGGTCAGTAAAGCTCTGGTGCCAAATCCGCATGCAAGACCTCCCAAGACACCTATAGCCGTTTTCACTCAAACGGGCGGCTATCACCGAACGCGGTCTGACGGTTTGTCACTAACACACCGGCAACAGCCATCGGCCCCAACCACCAAAGTGCCGAGGGCACAGGCGATTGCGTTGGCGGACCAGCCTGCAGACCATATTGCAGATGATCGACCTCCAGGTTGTTACTATGACCTGGATCGCGGATCGTGAAACTGCCGATGCCACCGGCCTCGATCACGCCGAAAAAATAATCCTCAGCCGTTTCCCCTGCGAACGAGTTGTTGCCCACCGCGACCGGTCCAATCATGCCAAGGAACCCGCCTCCGCCGTCGAAAAACTCAACCTGACTGCTGGCACCGAACCCGCCATCGGTCCAGACGATACCCACATGGGTCGGCAGGCTTCCCAACACGCCGGCGTCAAACACAAACCAGACCGTGTGAAAACTC
>Ga0055584_100005687_pt1 | contig 12218 bp, 10 predicted proteins | sample OSDHelmetaG_FD_58716 | JGI IMG/M metagenome (GOLD analysis project Ga0055584, IMG submission 58716) | Pelagic marine sediment microbial communities from the LTER site Helgoland, North Sea, for post-phytoplankton bloom and carbon turnover... | ecosystem: Environmental > Aquatic > Marine >... | reverse complement strand
AAACCTACAAAAGCAAGATTGTCATTAATACCAGATTAATCTGCTGCGGTCTCGAGCTGAGTACGCGCAATCCGCCTGGCTATGATAAATACGCCCTCGAGGATTTCGACGACCTCCATTTCTCGTGCGTAGGTATTGAGCCGGTTTGGCTCATCGGCAGTGAGCCGGCCAAATCCGTGTTCGGCAATGCTGCGTGTCAACTCTGAAAAATCTTTTTTCCGGCGGCGCACCTTTTTTGCCAGCTTGGGTTTTTGCTTGGCCACGGCCTTGAGAGCATCGTCCAGGGTTGAGGAAACGACTTCATGAAATTCACCCAGGATCTCGGCGGTCTCGGGTGACACGGTCACATCTTCGTCTATTCGCTTCTGCGCTGAAGTCACCATGCTGGTGGCAATACGATCACCGATATGTTCCAGGTCATTTGCGATCGCTACCAATTGCATCAATTCATCTGACTGGCGGGTGGATAATTTTTTCAGGCTGACCTTACCCAGATATTCGATAATGGCAATGTGCAGGGCATCAACCACTTTATCCATGACGGCCACTCGCTCCAAATCACTGCGGGTGCCCGTAATGGCAGCCGGCATGATGGCTGTCACCATTTCACTGACCCGTTTGCCCAGCCGTCCAAGCTCCATGCGCACGGTCTCCAGTGCGATCGCTGGTGTCGACAGGAGTGAGTTATCCAGGTATTTCGGCAACATGGCCTGATCGGGCCGAATGGGTCTGTCCGGAATCAGCCATTCGACCAGGCGTGCGATCTGGGTCGTAAACCCAATGAAAACAAAGGCATTGACCACGTTGAAGAAGGTGTGGACATTGGCGATCTGTCGTGGCGTCTCGGCCGCCAGGCGGTCAGCACCGCTCAAACCTTCCTGGGCGGGCGAAATCATATACGCCAATTCCGCTAACTGGGGAATGAAGAAAATCCACAGCGCAACACCGCCCACGTTGAACAGCGTGTGCACCACGGCTGCACGCACTGCTTCGCGAGGTTTTCCAATACTCGCGAGTCCGGCCGTAACACAGGTGCCAATATTGGCACCCAGAGCAATGGCAATGGCCGGTTCGAGCCCGATCAGGCCCTGGGAAGCCATCACGATGAGTATGCCGGTCGTGGCGGAAGAGGACTGGACGACGGCTGTGAATAAAGCACCGACAGCGGCCCCCAATATCGGGTTCTTCATCGAAAGCATAAACTGGACAAACGGCTCGTATGAGCGCAGCGGATTCAGGGCTGTGCTCATAACGGCCATGCCGTAAAAGACCAGCCCAAGACCCAGCATGATCAGGCCGTACTGGCGCCAGTTATTGCGTGTGGCAGTGAAGGCAATCGTGAACCCTATAGCGATGATCGGAAGCGCGAGCTTGGTCACCTTGAAGGCCAGGATTTGTGCTGTGATCGTGGTGCCAATGTTGGCGCCTATGATCACGGCAACGCTTTGCGACATCGACATGAGCCCGGCCGAAATAAAACCGACAAGTATCACTGTTGTGACGGATGAAGACTGGATGATCGCAGTGACAAATGCGCCCATTCCCACACCCACAAAACGGTTCCGGGTCAATTTACCCAGAATATCTTTCATGTAATCGCCAGCCGCGGACTTGAGTGCCTGGGTCATCACGTCCATGCCGAAAAGAAACAGGGCCAGACCTCCAAACAGTCCAGCCCACAGATCGAAGCTTGCGATGGGACTATCCATTGGCATCAACGCCACTCAGAAGTTTGGCTTTCAATCGCTTCCGGTCCTTTTTCCATTTCTTCTTGTTTTTCTTCTTTTTAGGCCTGTTTTCCGATTTGACAACAACCACCGGCCCCGGCGCCAGTTCGACCACCCGCTCTGCAACTGAACCCAACAACATATGGTCCAATCCGGTCATCCCCCGGTTACCGATGACAATCAATTTGGCCTTCAACAGATCGGCGACCTCGACAATCCTGCCCGGCGGCAAGCCCTTAACCAGGTGGGTATCAGCCGTTTTCAACGCTTCCAAATGAGGATGTTTTTTTGTCGTATCCGCCAGAAAATCATTCATCATCGATTCGGCGACGTCCTTCATTGGCAGCATCTGACCAGGCGATTCAGATTGATAGAAGCCAGGATTCGATGCAGGGTCATGTATGACATGCAGCAGGATCAGCTGCGCCCCAACGCAGTCGGCATATTCGCAGGCCCATAACAAAGCCGCGCGTGAATCGTCTGAAAAATCTATGGCCACCAGGATGGGCTGATCCCGCTCTGTTTCAGCCTGAGGGTTTGCGCCTTGATTATTTGTCATTCAGTGATCCTCGAGTTTTCAATAGTAAAAAGAGCACTGGCCCATCCAGTATCAATCAGGGGTGAGAGCCGGTAATTCGACCTCCATTTACAGCATGTGCTCATGTTGGACATTCCTTTCCGGTTAGGAAAGCGTCTCTGCGCCAATCACTGCACCCTCAGCTACTGGCGTTGTTCCAGGTCCTCATCCACGAATCGAAGAATCGCTTCAATCAGGGCCTCGCGCGGAAAATCATTCTTGTCAACGAAGGTAGAACCGATAAAGCTGTGACCGCGGGCAATCGGAACGGCTAAAGCCCAGTGATCCGCATTGACAAAGCCCAGCAGCGTACTTCCTGGTATGACCTGGTCGTAATAAATGACCTGACTGTCATTTCTCGCATCGACTTTGCTCAGTTTTCGATACGTTGAACCGAGTATCGATGAAATACGCTCCGGATGGGGCCAGGTGACCAGTGAGTAGTAAGCAATCTCTTCAGGCAGGTCATTTTCCGCCAGCCAGGCTCTTCGTGTGGTGGGTCGCAGGCTTTCGATTGCGCCACCGTCACCTTCGCTGCACTGCGAACCGGGAAAGTGGCGCATGATGCTAAGATCTTTCTGATCATGAGCATTAGCCAATGGAGAACCGCCGATCGAACCCGCTGCACTCAGCACGGCGACCACTCTTTCCTTCAGTTCTGGATAGTTCACGACGGCCTCAAGAATATCCGGCGCACCCTTTGAATAACCAATCAGAAGAATGGGACGGTCATCGAATTCCGATGGCAACGCTGCAATGCCATCGCGAATCTGGCGCGCGTTATTGGCCGAACTGGAAAGCCCATCGACCTGCATCAATTGAGCGTCATAACCGAATGTTTGCAACAAACTGTCGACGGACTCGTCAATTTTTACCCATTCAGCTATGCACTCCCAGCCGACCCCTGGAACGATTAGTGCCAATAGTTCCTGCCGGCCCGCACCGAGCTGTACAGGCTGTACCGTACCCGGAGGTTCGCCGGCCACACGCGTAAGGGCCTGCTCACATGGCCGGTAGTCAGGCCATTCCTCACCCTGTGACTCCAAAACCTCGCAAAAAACTTCACGGAAGCGGCCACGCTGATCATCGACACCGGCATCCGCAATCGGCACCAGCGCCAGCGGAGGGGAATCAGCCGTCCACGGATTCAGCGGTTTACTGGAGCAGGCGGCAAGAATCAGAAACGCCGAGAAGACTGACAGAATTTTGAGAACCACTCGATCAGACATGGTAATGCTCCGGGAAATGGAAGGCACATATTATCTCCTTCATATCCTGTCACGAAACTGGAACCAGAGCCAGAAAGGATATCGAAAGCAACGCTGGTTTATAATCATATTTTCCGCTTGATACATTGATTGCCGTGAGCGCAAATCTGTGAAAAAAGTTATTGAATGTGTACCAAATTTCTCTGAAGGCCGTGACCGGGCGATCATCAAACAGATCACTGATGTAATCGAAGGCGTACAAGGCATTCAATTGCTTGACGTCGATCCGGGTGAAAGCACAAACCGCACAGTGGTGACTTTTATCGGGGAACCGGAACCAGTAAAAGAAGCGGCTTTCCACGCGGTGCAAAAAGCAGCCGAACTGATCGACATGTCTGCACATGCAGGTGAGCATGCCCGTTTCGGGGCAACGGACGTGTGCCCATTCGTTCCGGTCGCCGGGGCCACCATGGAAGAATGCGCTGAAATTGCCCGGGAAGTCGGGCAGCGAATAGGTGAGGAATTGGGTATCCCCGTTTACCTCTATGAACACGCCGCCAGCACCCTCGAACGGCGCAACCTGGCCGACGTGCGCTCAGGCGAGTACGAGGGCCTGCCGGACAAACTGGCCAGGCCGGAATGGAAGCCTGACTTCGGCCCTGCTGCTTTCAATGAAAAGTCCGGGGCGACGGCTGTCGGTGCCCGCGAGTTTCTTATTGCTTACAACATCAATCTCAACACCTCTGACCGGCGCTATGCCAACGAGATCGCCTATGAGATTCGTGAACGCGGACGCTGGAAGCGTGCCGGCAATATTGAGCCGTTTTATTACAAGGGTGACGTCGTTTATTTTGAAGAGGGCAAATTCCCTGATGGGAATTCCGATTTCGTGGCGGGATCATTCCAAGAACTGGCTGAATTCTATAAAAACAAATATGGCAGCGATCTCGTTGAACGCTATCAAAGCATCGGCCTTGATCCGGACGACCTCATCGGCAGGCCCGTATACAAAGACGGCATGTTCACCCACCTCAAAGGTATCGGCTGGGTAGTGGACGACTATCACTGCGCCCAGGTTTCCCTGAATCTGACCAATTACAAAATCACGGCTCCGCAGGATGTCCTGGAGGCCGCTCGTGAATTAGCCACCAACCGTGGCATCGTGATCACCGGCTCGGAAGTAGTCGGGGTGGTACCCTTTGACGCCATGCGGCAGGCCGGGCATTTCTATCTGCGGCGCATGCAAAAATCGACCGGTATTCCTGCACGGGATGTCGTCACCACGGCCGTGCAGGCCATGGGGCTCGGGGATGTCGCCGAGTTCGATATCGACAAGAAAGTAATCGGCTTGCCTGTTCAGGAGGGGCCGCTGGTTAATCTGACCGTCAGCGAATTCGTGGATGAAGTATCTCGCGACACACCGGCACCCGGGGGCGGTTCAATCGCGGCGTTGGCCGGCGCGCTGGGTTCAGCCCTGGCATCGATGGTGGTCAACCTGTCGATCGGCAAAGGCGAGTACGATTCCCGTTACGATGAACTCTGCCAGCTGGCAGAGAAGGCCCAGGCGGCAAAGGACGAACTGATTCAGGCGATCGATGAGGACACCGAAGCATTCAACGAAGTCATCACCGGAATGCGCATGGCCAAGGATACACCTGAACAGATAGCGCTCCGCTCCACGGCCATCCGGGCGGGCTATCAATTGGCAGCCCGGGTTCCTTTGCGTACCGCACAGCTCTGTCGGCAGGTTCTCGAGCTGTGCCAGGCAGCAGCCGATATCGGCAATCAGGCCGTGATGAGCGACGCCGGGGTCGGGGCCCTGATGGCTTACGCCGGTGTACAGGGCGCCATACACAATGTGCGCATCAACCTGCCGCACACAAAAGATGATGAATTTATCGCTGAGATGAACTCTACACTGGGCGATCTGCTGTCCGAGTCCGGGGAAATATGTGAAGCGATTCAGAAACAGGTCATAAGCAACTTTTGAACCCTCAGACTACCGATTTCATTGCTGCAAATTCGAGTTCATCGGCAGCGTCCTCGGAAAAGTCAGCAATACGGCCAAGCCTCCTGACCAGCTGTTCCAGATGGATTTTTTCGCTGAGGCCCAGTTGAGACGCGAACACGCGCTTGGCGAGCGTTGATTCGAGGGCATCCACTTCGGTCTCGATCCGACAGACATTCGCGACGTGCTCGTGCAGTTTCTCAATCTGGCCCTTGGGCTTGAAATAATCCTTGAGGGCCTTGTTCAATTCCATGAAGCAGTTCAGGCCGCTCCGGTAGATTTCCAGCAAATCGCCTTCAAATTCCTCGGGGATCCGGGGTGCCTGGTTCAGCACGAAATGAGCAATATCTTCTCCCTTACCCGCAATAGAATCCACAGCCTCCACCAGGCGGTAAACATCTGACCGGATATGCGGCAGGAATGCGCCAGACAGTAAAACTTCCCTGATCTGGCGTTTGAGGTTATCTGCCTTGCTTTCGATTGCCATGACAAGTTCACCGTGTTCGCGAGCTGCCTCGAAATTACCGCTAATAAATTCCTCGAGAACATTTCGGGATTCCATCAGGCACTCGTGTACTTCGTTCAGGTGTCCGAGTATGAGCTTACGAACCTGTTTTTCTTTTTTGAATATCAGCATGGCACTCCAACCTTCCAGATCATAATCCAGTTTTGTTTCAATCTGATGATACTCATGTCACCAGGCGATACACAACAGCCGCAAATATCGCGGCGCAGGCAGGCGTCACTACCCACCCAATGAAAATTGTGGCGACTTTCTTTACGCTGACTGCCCGCATCCCCCTGGTCAGCCCAACACCTATCACACCACCCACGACAGCCTGTGAGGTTGAAACAGGAATTCCCGCCATTGAAAACAGATGAACTCCGAATGCGGCTGCAATCTGCGCCGAGAACGCCCCGCCGTAATCCAGCGGAGTGATGCTCTTGCCTACTGTGTCTGTTACCCTGGCGCCGAACGTGTAGGCGCCTACCGCCATCGCGACTCCGCCGAGCAAAGCCAGCCAAAGGCCTTTATCGGGGTACTTACTCAGCAAGGGACCGATCGCATTACCTACGTCGTTGGCGCCCAGCGAGTACGAAACGTACGCTGCCGAGCAGACCACGGCGATGGCCAGTATCTGGGACCAGATAATGGCCCTGGCGCGCTTCAGGAGGTAGCCCAAAATGCTGTAAATTATGAAGGCCATGATCATTGTCAACACGGGACTGATCACCCAGGCGCCGAAAATTTTCATCAATACGCCTAATTTGAAATAGGAGGCGTTCATGCCGACGATACCTATCCCTACTCCGGCCACACCCCCAACAATAGCCTGGGAGGTAGAAACAGGGATTCTTGAGAACGTTGCCAGCGAAACGAACAATCCTGCCGATAGTAAAGCGACCAGGATCGCTTTATCTGGAAGACGATTGTCGGGAAAAAAGTTTCGGAACTCTGCGGTTGCTGCGGTTGGATTGTGCTCTTCGAATGACTGCTGATCGGATATTACAATACCTTTACCCACAGTCTTCATGACGTGATGGCCTTGCAACATCCCTCCGAGTATCACAAACAACGCCATGATAAATACTGCTTTACGATAGGAAATGATTTGAGCGCCAACGGTAGTGCCAATGCAGTTGGCCGCGTCGTTGGCACCAATATTCCAGCCGACATAAAAGCCGGCCAGGATCAGAATTACTGGAAACAACAAGTCCATTTTGCTTGAATGAAAGACTTATATAGTCATAAATTCGTTCCATGGTACCAAAAAGAACCCAAGATCATGACGAGCATTCACGGTTAAAGTTCAGAGTCAGCCAAAGGAGTTACGACCTAATGACGACACGACGGGATTTCCTTAGGGCGGCCAGCGCCGCAACATTATTGTTACCCTGGGCTGGCAACATTCTGTCCAGCAGTGAGACGCAATTGCCAAAGAGGCCGATCCCGGGCACCGATGAGTTTTTGCCGATCGTGGGGTACGGAAATTCCCAGGCTTTTCGCTCCGGAGATCTGGAGCTTTCCCGGCAACTGGTCGACATTCTGCTTGACCGCGGTGGTTCCTATATTGATGCGGGTGGCAGCAGCGCCTTGTTGCTTGCCGGCATCGTGCGGGAAAAAAGCGCTCACGATGAATTATTTCTTGGCACCTATATCAATTCACTGGACGAGGATTTGATGCACCGGAAATCCAGGCAGGTCATTGAGACACAAGGTGGAAATAGCCCACTGGACCTGGTCCTCAGCGCAAACCTGGAAGAATTCGGGGCCAATGCAGACAAATTCCGGCGTCTCAAGGACGAAGGACTCACTCGCTATGTTGGGGTGGCCCGCCATCGCGCGAGCTACCACCAGGAAATGATGAACCTGATGGAAGCCGGTGTGGTTGATTTTGTTCAGGTCAATTATTCAATACTGGAACCGGAAGCTGAGGAACGCCTGCTCCCAATGGCCCAAGACAAGGGTGTCGCGATTCTGGTGAATCGTCCCTTTGTTAACGGCGAGTATTTTCCACTGGTGAAAGGTCATGAACTCCCATCCTGGGCAGCTGAATACGACATTCACAGCTGGGCGCAATTTTCCCTGAAGTTCATTGTCTCGCACCCGGCGGTGACTTGTGTTCTGACTGAAACATCAAAACCCGCTCATGCGGTGGACAACCTGGCCGGCGGAATAGGCCGGATGCCGGATGAAGAGACCCGCCAGCGTATGCGCGAGCTCATCGGAAACCTGGTCTGAAAACCCCCGACACTGCCTTCGGTGACAGGGACCCCGGTCACCTTCAGAGAGATTAGTTTTTAGCTTTATCCACAATTTTGTTGGCCGCAATCCAGGGCATCATGTCGCGCAGTTTTTCACCGACCTGCTCGATTCCATGTGCCGCGTTTTCTTCTCGCGCCCGGGTCATAACGGGATAACCTGAAGCGCCCTCTGCCAGAAATTGCCTGGCGTAGGATCCGTTCTGAATATTTTCCAGGGCCGCTCTCATCGCAGCACGTGATTCTTCGTTGATGATCTTGGGCCCGGTGAGGTATTCACCGAATTCCGCGTTGTTCGAGATCGAGTAGTTCATGTTGGCGACACCACCTTCGAACATGAGGTCCACGATCAGTTTCAGTTCGTGCAGGCATTCGAAATAGGCCATTTCAGCCGGATAACCGGCTTCCGTCAGGACTTCAAAACCAGCCTTGACGAGTTCGACACAGCCGCCACAAAGCACGGCCTGCTCACCGAAAAGGTCGGTCTCGCATTCGTCCTTGAACGTGGTTTCAATGATGCCGGTACGACCGCCGCCAATGGCGGAAGCATAAGAAAGCGCCGTGGCCTTGGCAGTTCCCGAGGCATCCTGAGCGACCGCTATCAGGTCAGGAATACCGCGACCCAGCGCAAATTCGGAGCGCACCGTGTGGCCCGGGGCTTTGGGGGCGATCATGATCACGTCCAGATCGGACCTTGGTTCGACTTCCTTGTACAAAACAGAAAATCCGTGCGCAAAAGCCAGCGTGGCGTTTTCCTTGATATTCGATTGGATCGATTCCCTGTATAAAGCTGCGTGGAACTCGTCAGGTGTCAGGATTGTGACAAGATCTGCACCCGCTACTGCGTCAGCAACATCCGCAACCTTCAATCCATGTGCCTCGGCCTTGGCGCGGGAAGAGGATCCGGCTCGTAAACCGACTGTGACGTCCACACCGGATTCCATCAGATTGCATGCGTGCGCATGGCCCTGTGAGCCGTAGCCGATGATGGCGACTTTCTTGGCCTTGATGATTTCGAGATCACAATCCTTATCGTAATAGACCTGCATAGTTTTCCTGGAGGTCCTTGCCGTAATTTACTGGCTGACCTCACTCTCCTGTTCGTTCGTTAAAAAGCCGGTAGAGGGGCTTCACCCCTCCTTCAGGCACAATATATCGCTTGGGTTATATTGCGTAAAATGATATATATACATCTATATATTGCGTTTTAAGCAACAATTAAATCATGGACTCACGCTTACTCAAACAATTCGTCAATCTCGCGGAATGCCTGCACTTCGGGCGCGCAAGCGAAGCCAGCTATGTGAGCCCCTCTGCTCTCAGCCGCAGCATCCAACGGCTCGAAAGTGAATTGGGCGTGGTTCTGTTTGAGCGCAATAACCGCAGCGTTTCGCTGACTCATGCCGGCAACCTGTTCCTGACCCACGCCCGCAACGCACTCGGCGAATGGGACGCGATTCGCAATCGTTTGATGGAAGAAGAAGGTGAGCTTCATGGCGAAGTCAGCATGTACTGCTCGGTTACCGCCAGCTACAGTTTCCTGTTCGAAATCCTCACCCGGTTCCGGCAGGATCACCCCCGAATTGAAATAAAGCTGCATACGGGTGATCCCGAGGACGCCATTGCACGCGTTGTGTCCGGAGTTGAAGACATCGCAATCGGCGCCCGACCGGACAAGCTGCCTGCAGGCCTGGCCTTCAAGCAAATTGCGATCTCTCCGCTGGTATTTATATCGGCAAAAAGGCAGAACCAGAAAACTCAATCTTCGGACATCGGAGCCGAAGCGAACGAGTGGGCCGGCAATCCCATGATTCTGCCCGAGCGCGGCCTGGCGCGGGCAAGAGTGGACGAATGGTTTCGTACATTGGGTGTGCAGGCCAATATCTATGCCCAGGTTGCCGGTAACGAAGCCATCGTGAGCATGGTCAGCCTGGGCTTTGGGGTGGGTGTCGTACCGCAGATTGTGTTGGATAACAGCCCGCTTTCAGACACCATCCAGGTGCTTGACGTCCAGCCTGGTCTGAAAGCCTATGAGGTCGGACTGTTTACGCTTGAGAAGAAGCTGGCCAGCCCCATCATCAGCGCCATCTGGTCACAATTGAAACAGGAGATGTGACTATCAGCGTGATTGTGGCCAAAAACCGTCCCACAGGTTCGATTCGAAGAATCGGTTCGTAATTAAGCATCAGACTAATCGTTGGTTTTTTCCTTGCATGACAAAAACCCCCGGCACTTCAGCACCGGGGGTTTTCGTAATACAGATAAATGTTTAGGCTAAAGCGCTTTGAACACTGCTTCCAGAGTGTCTTTGGCATCGCCAAACAACATGCGCGTGTTCTCCTTGAAGAACAGTGGATTCTGTACACCCGCGTAACCAGTGGCCATGCTGCGCTTGAGTACGATCGAAGTTTTTCCTTCCCAGCACTCGAGTACCGGCATGCCGCCGATCGGGCCGTCGGGTTCTTCCAAAGCTGAAGGATTGACGATATCGTTGGCGCCGATGACGACTGATACGTCGACCTTGGGGAAGTCCTCATTGACTTCATCCATTTCGAAGACTATGTCGTAAGGTACTTTGGCCTCGGCCAACAGCACATTCATGTGGCCCGGCATACGCCCGGCGACCGGGTGGATACCAAAGCGGACATTGACACCCTTTTTACGCAGGGTCTGAGTGATTTCCTGCACGATATGCTGCGCCTGCGCCACCGCCATTCCGTATCCAGGGATAATCATCACTTCTTTGGCGTCGTCGAGCAGCGCGGCCGTTTCTTCAGCATCGATGGGAACAACCTCACCCTGCTGGTCTCCCGTTGCGACTACAGTTCCCTCAGAGGTGCCGAAGCCGCCGGCTATCACAGCGAGGAACTTTCGGTTCATCGCGCGGCACATGATGTAACTCAGAATGGCGCCGCTGGAGCCAACCAGTGCTCCCGTGACGATCAGCAGATCATTACCCAGCATAAAGCCGGTCGCAGATGCCGCCCAGCCGGAGTAGCTGTTGAGCATGGACACCACAACCGGCATGTCCGCACCACCGATCGCCATGACCATGTGTATGCCGAACAGCAGAGCAATGACCGTCATGATGACAAGGGGTTGCATGCCCCCGCCCGAAGCTGATTCCACTACGAATTGGTAACCAAACCAGATCGCGCCAATCAATAGTGCGAGATTCAGCCAATGCCTTGCCGGCAACGTCAGCGGCTTGCCGCCGATGCGTCCGGACAACTTGCCGAAAGCGATCACGGAGCCGGAAAAGGTCACCGCACCAATCAGGATACCGAGGTAAGTCTCGATGTCATGAATGGTCAGTTCAACGCCCAGGTAATGTGCAAGCCTGTCCGGATCCATAAAGTTCGCGAACCCAACGGCGACAGCGGCAATACCGACCAGGCTGTGCAGAATAGCGACAAGTTCCGGCATCTGGGTCATTTGCACCCGGCGGGCGGCAATGATTCCAATGGTGCCGCCAATCAACAGCGCCAAGATCAGGTACTCGTAATGTTGCGTGACTATGCCCAGTATCGTTGCGAGCAGGGCTATCGCCATACCGATGATGCCGTACCAGTTTCCCCGCCTGGCGGTTTCCTGATTGGAAAGCCCGCCAAGCGCCAGGATGAACAGGATGGTCGCAATGATATACGACACAGAAATAATTCCTTCTATATTCATGACGGCCTCACTTCCTGAACATTTCAAGCATACGTCTCGTGACGGCAAAGCCACCCGCGATGTTGATGCTGGTTATCAAAACAGTTGCGGTTGCGATCCACATGATCAGTTCATTGTCCGAACTGATTTGTATCAGGGCGCCGATGACGATGATGCTCGATATCGCGTTGGTCACGCTCATGAGCGGCGTATGCAATGCAGCCGTCACGTTCCAGATCACCATGTAGCCAACAAAGCAGGCCAGCACGAAAACCGTGAAA
>Ga0055584_100005686_pt1 | contig 12218 bp, 8 predicted proteins | sample OSDHelmetaG_FD_58716 | JGI IMG/M metagenome (GOLD analysis project Ga0055584, IMG submission 58716) | Pelagic marine sediment microbial communities from the LTER site Helgoland, North Sea, for post-phytoplankton bloom and carbon turnover... | ecosystem: Environmental > Aquatic > Marine >... | reverse complement strand
AGAAATCGATCTCCCGCAAAAAGGATCAGCTGAACCTGCCGGACAAATTGGCCCGCCAGGCAATCCAGGCCTACTACGCTTCTATCACCTTCGCGGATGCCCAGTTGGGGCACATCCTCGATGCCTTGGGCAAGACCGGTTTGGCCAAGAACACCATCGTATTGTTCACGTCCGATCACGGCTATCACATGGGCGAACACGGGCATTGGCAAAAGACCACCCTCTTCGAAAACGCGACCCGCGTGCCGCTGATCATCGCCGGTTCCGGCGTGAAAGCCAAAGGCAAGACCGCCACCACTCCCGCCGAGATGGTCGACTTCTATCCGACCTTGGCGGAACTGTGCGGCCGGAAACCACCGGCCTATGTATCTGGAATCAGCCTGGTGCCCGCCCTCAAGAATCCGAAACATCAGGTGCGCAAATCCGCGTTCACGCAATACGACATGGGCTACAGCATCAAGACCCTCCGATACCGATACTCCGAATGGGGTGAAGACGGCAAGAGCGGCGCGGAACTTTACGATCACCAGACCGACCCCGCAGAATTGAAGAACCTCGCCGATGATCCGGGTCAAAGCAAACGGGTTGCCGAGCTTTCGAAACAGCTCGGCGAACGCATCCATGCCGCGAAGCAGAAACCCGATGGACTCACGCAAATCCAGTTTGAAAACCGTCGCCGCGAAAAGTAACCGACCTCCGACCCATAGATTTCAATCATGAAGAAACTCCTGTTCCTCCTCAGTGTCCTGATCCTTCCCGGGATGCAGACGTGCCGCGCAGCGGACTCTTTGCCACTCGTCGTGTTGCTGGGCGATTCGATCCGCATGAACTACCAAGGTGTCGTAAAAACGAGCCTCGCAGAAAAAGCCACCGTGTGGTCCCCAAAGGACAACTGTCGCCATACGGCCTACACCCTGGAAAATCTCAACAAGTGGCTGAGCGGAAAGAAGCCGCAGGTCGTCCACATCAACATCGGATTACACGACATGTTTCTGAGCAAAGACGGTAAGACTCGCCACACGCTTCAAACATACAGCAAGAACCTGCGGGAGATTCTCAGCCGACTCAAAGAGTCGACCAACACCAAGATCATCTTCGCCACCACGACACCGGTGATCGAAGACCGCCAGGCCAAATCAAAGGGATACAAACGCGTCGTACGCCGAAACACCGATGTGAATCGTTTCAACGCCGCAGCGAAAAGAATCGCAACAGAAGCCGGTGTCGCCGTCAACGACCTGAACAAAGTCTCCCAAAAGGTCGGAACGGAAACCGTCCTACGCGAAGACGGAATTCATCTCAGCCCCAAAGGCAACCAGGTGCTTGGGAAACACGTCGCTGAAATGATAGCAAACGCTTTGAATTGATCAGCGACTTCCCGCCCCGAAACTGACCGGTTCCGTGGTAAACGCCAAAGCCGGCAGTCCGGCCTTGTTGAACAGGTTAGCCCAGCGACGATTCTTCGAATAGGCGAAGCGGACATGAACCGGTCTCGGGACCGCCTGACTACTCAGCTGAACGGTATTCTCCCCGACAATCTTGGCGTCTGCCCAATGCCATTTCCCGTCTTTGCCCGCAACCGCAAAGCCTTGCAATCCATCGCCATGCCGCGTGGCCAACCCTCCGGCGGTATGTGAGAAACGCACCGTCACCTTGTTGCCGCTGACCTCGTGCGCCGTGTAGAGCGGACCATACGCATTGATACCATCTTTCTCGTAGACTTTTTGCAGCGCGACTTCAGCGGCACGATTGCCGTAGCCCCACTTGTTCTTCGGATGAACCATCGGCCCCAGATCGCAGGCTGGAACCATCCACGCGCTTTCGTTGTCCAACATCAGTCGGGTGTAGAGGTAGCGGCCCTGCCCCGTGCCGATCCGTCGAAGATCGGGCAATGCGGTAAACTCATCAGCTTCCCGGGTGATCGGATCGTCGTTCGACCACGCGTTACCTTCGCCGCTGGGCTTCTGCACAAAGATAAAAGGAAAGTCGCCTTGCCCCCAGAGCTCCCGCCAACCCCGGATGAGTTCACTCATGGAAGTATGCTGCCCAAGCCCCAAAATCCCCGATCCGGCCTCTCCCTGATCCCAAAGTACACCACGAATGGCATACCCGGCACTGGTCCGAATGTAGCGGTCAAAGAGATTGCCGACGTTACCGCCCCGGGGTAGCCCACCGGGACCTACCGGCGGCCGGGGCTTGCGTCCGCGAGCCTTCTTCCCTTCCGCCTTCGCCTTGGCCGCCTGCTTTTCCCAAGCTGCCGATTTCGCTTCGTACAGTTTCTGCGCCCGCGCCGGATCCCAAGTTTTGGCAAAATCCGCGATCTCCTGCTGGCAGCGTTCACTGGCTTCATAAGTTTCCGGTGGCAACCAGGAACCTGACGGAGTTCCTCCAACTGCTCCCAGAATCAGCCCGACCGGCACGTCCAACTCCTGGTGAAGCCGCTCACCAAACGCCGTCAGGATGGCGGAGAATTTTGTGACACCCACTGCGGTTGCCTCTCCCCAACTCGGTTTGGGGCCACCATTCATCAATCGGATGAACGGATACGGCGCATTTTCCACGATCTTGGCCAAAGTCGGATCATTCTTCGCGTAGCTGGCGGTGCGACCCGCCATATTGGATTGCCCGGAACCCACCCAGACGTCACCGACGAGCACCTTCTGGATGACCTTCTTCTTGCCTGCGATGGAGATAGTCATCGCGCGATTCTTGGAAGATACGGCCAAGGGCTTGAGTTCAACCCGCCAACTGCCTTCCTTGTCCGCCTTGCCACTGACCTTCTGACCGGCAAACGAAACAGTGACATTCGCACCGGGATTCGCTTTGCCCCAGACCGGCACGGAGGCATCGCGTTGCAGCACCATATGGTCACTGAAATGCGATGCGGGTTCCAAGGCAGTGGCGGACAACGCGGTCACACAAAGGACGGTAATCACAAACAAAAGTTTGATTTGAGCAGGCATGATGGCCGGGAGAATGGTGTACCCCAGTCAGGTCCGCGAGGAGTTATTCGCCCGCAATCGAATTGAATAGATCGACCCCAATGGCAATCTATGCGCCGTAATCTTTGCCCGTATGAACGACAATTCGCACAATTCCACCCGCGCATCCGCATTTTGGCCAATGCTCGTCGGCATGGTGCTCGTGGCCCTCATCCTGGTTCAGTTCAAAAGCATTGCCGCCCTTCGTTCCGAAGTGACAGCGTTGAAACAGCAGCAGAATACCGCGCCAGCAATAAAGTCTGCCAAGCCGTCCGGTACCGTCCTCAGCACCCGCGCCAAACGCAGCGCGACTCCCGTGGTCATACAGAATACAGATCATGGCGACCTGGCATCGCGCCTGCAATTGGTGGAGCAAGATCTGGCGGCGCTGAACCAGAACGCCCAACACTTGATGGACCGCGGACAGGTCCCTCCGAACGATATCAAGGCAGCCGAATGGAAAACGTTCTTTGCCAACGCCGACCTGAGCACGGATACGCGGAAGCTCGTTGGCACAATTCGTCTCATGCGTTCAAACAACCTTTTTGATGACGCCATGGCAGCCCACGCCGGGATGCTGTTGACGCAATCCACGAACAGTGGTGTCACCCGTGCCCTGATCGAATCCCTGCGCGGCGTCGACAATGTGAATTTGAAGCCCGCGTTCCTCGAACTCGCCAACTCCGCCACGGATGGTCGCGTGCGCTGGAATGCGATCAATGGCCTGCGCGAATTTGCCGACGGTGATCCGACCGTCGAAGCCACACTTTGGAAGATTGCCCAAAATGATTCGTCCCGCGAACTGCGATCGCGGGCGGAAGACGCCCTCAGACGTATTCCCATGACCGATGCGCGTCAGGCGGACCTCGCCTCCAAAGTTACCAATACCGGTCTCGACTTCGATGAACGTTGGTCGGCCTTTCGCGTGTTGGGCAACAGCAAGGAAGCCGACCTCTCCCAGGTCGCCCTGTCCTTGGTGCAATCATCCAACGTCGCGGCCGACGACGAATCCAAGATTGCTTACATCCGTGCATTCGATGACATCAATCATGAAGAGTTCATGGTGCCGCTGGTCAATTCGGTACAGGATCCGAGCGCTGAAGTGCGCCTGCGTGCCACCGATGCGCTGGTGGATTATAAGGACAAGGACCCGAACGTGAAGGAATGGCTCAAGGTTCTGATGGAATCTGACCCCGATCCGCGCGTCCGCAAGGAAGCTGCCCGCGCCTTTCAGAAGCCCCAGCAGCGTCGACGACGCTAACCCCCCGCTCACGCATTCACTCCGCCGGCCAATGCCGTTTCATGGTGAGCGGGCCTTGTTGAACGTAGGCGGCCTTCTCCTTCAGATCCGAATAGCGCAGCCAACCGCGCCTACCGTGAATGCGTTGCACGCCTTTTTTTTCGTAAGCGTGAAACAAGGGCTTTTGATGCATCACGATTCGATCGGGATACACGTCAAACAGGCACCAACCGTAGCCACCGACGCTGACCACCGCCGTACCAAGCAGGACCAGGTAATGGGTCAGTTCCTCACGCTGATGCCAGAGGGCTCGATGATAGTGCCCGCTCAGACAGAGCAGGACGCAATGCCTTGCTCCCATCGATCCCTTTCCCGTCCCGCACAACCGCCACCGGACAGCCGTTGCCACGAAAGCTGCGGAAGCCAGTCCACGCCGCATACTCAGCTATCTTGTAGGCGTCGGTGAATCGCTCAAAATCGAGGTTCGTTTCTCGACTGGCCGGAGCGGCGGCGGCTTCGGTTGCGAGAAGGCAGATGAAACCAATTCGAAAAAACTGACTCCTCGTAATCATAGAATCTGTCTGGCAGAATTACATGAGCTGCAATCGATGTCCCTCTCACACTTCAGTCCGTGTCTCGCCTCCCAACAAATGGTTCGTTGAACCGGAATTGCATCGGGCTCGTATTTCCGCTTACTTGGGCTTCATGAGACTTTGGACCCTGCAGTTCCTGCTGATCGCATCACTCAATGCAGCCGAAGTCGGCGATCCACAGATCCGCACGGACCATCCTTGGTATCCCGGCGAGCTCGCCATCTCCACCTTCGACCGCCTCTTTGCTACGCAGGCGGAAGCTTACGAACGGGCCACCGGCAGGCGAGTCGAGTCAGACGAAGACAAGGCCCTTGCCGCCTGGTTCTGGCGCAACACTCATTACTGGCATGGTGAGGCTGGCGGACGCAATCTCTGGGGCGACGGAATCGCCAAAGGCAAGGATCGCCGTCTCCGGGAATACTGGAACGGTCTCTTTGCTTACGGCTTTGGCCTGTGCGGCACCACCCACTCGCAATGGACCGCCGAATTCCAACAACTGTTGGGGCATGGCCGTGGACGCGGCGTCGGTGCCGCCGGCCACAACGCCTTCGAAGTGTTCTTACGCGGTGGTGCCTATGGAGACCAGGGTCAGTGGGCGTTGCTCGACCACGATCTCTCCACGGTCATCTTCGATGAATCCGGCAAGCGCCTGCTTGGCCTCGGCGACATCCAATCAAACATCGATCGTTGGATCGATCGTGACTTCAAACCGGAGAAACAGAACGGCTGGCTTGTCTGCGGCCTGCATCCATCCGACGGCAATTCCTACCGCAAATACGCCGTCGCCGAATATTTCGCCGGATATGCCGGCCCACCGCCAATGGTACATCTCCGGAAAGGAGAACACATGCGCCGCTACTTCGAACCCGGTCTGGAAGACGGCAAGACTTTCGTCTTCTGGGGGCGCAACTACGGCACGGACGACATGCCCGGCCCGGAACGCTCCCGCACCTGGGTAAACCAACCGGAAAAGATGAACGGCTCAAAGAACGGCACTCCACATCGCAATGGCCAGGCCCGCTACGCCAACGTCGAATATGTTTACCAACCCGCCCCGGCAGAACTTGATGACGGCATCATCAAGTTCCAGACGCCATACGTCATCGGAGCCACGCCGCCCAACGACAAGCCTTGGGGGATCTATGATGATGGCTGCCACAACGGACTGGTCATCAAGGGAAACTCCACCCGCGCAGTTGAGATTTCGCTCAACGCCGGCCGCACCTGGATCCCCTGCGGAAAACTCGATGGCCGCAGGGACCTGACCGATCGCGCCAAAGGACGCTCCCAATATTGGCTCCGCTTCGGCGACCATCCGGACAAACTCGAAATCCGCACCATCTGCCAGGCCAACGTCGCCGTCCTACCGCGACTCAAAGACAACGGCACCACCATCACCTATGCCGCCTCCGGCAAATCAACCCACTCCGTCGGCCCCGAACTCGACCTCGCCAAGACCTACGTCACCGCCGGCGGCTTCGGCGAAAAGAGACTCACGCTGACCATCACCCCGGAGAAGCCCGTTTCCGCCATCTACGTCTCCACCCACATCGCCAGCGGAAGCCCTCCCAACCCGGAGTTTCGTTACCAGATCGAATACAGCCTCAACAAAGGCGTGTCTTGGCAACCCATCGTCAAAGATTGGTCCATCCCCCGCCGCGGCGATGAACCCAACGACTTCTGGTCCCAAAGCTTCTGTTACGGCTCATCCGAAATCTCCGCCGCCGCGCATGAACCTATCCAGATCCGTTTCCATAACAACGGCGGCAAACGCTACCTCCGTGCCGAGGCACACCTCATCCAGGATCTGGGCAAAGCACCAGCGATGCAGGCGACGTACAATTGGAGTGACGATTCCGGCCGCCATCGCGAATCCCATCGCTTCCAGTCCGACGGCCAATGGAAACTCAACACCGGCAAGAATGTCCGCACTCATTGGGTGGAATTCCGCCCATAGCTGCTGACGGCCTGTCGCGACCATTTTGCCCCATAGCGAGGCTGCGCATGCGAGCGACTACTCCTTCGTCTTCATGCCGCCGTTTTCGGCGAGAATCTTTGCGATCGTACCGCGCGTACTCTTGATGCGCTCAAGATCGAGATCCATTTTCAGGATCCCGCCAATGAACTTGTAAAGCCCTTCCAAATCGGTTGACCACTCCGCAGTGGCAACAACGAGCGGGGTCGCGCCTTGATTGTCAGTAACGTTTACCTCCGCGCCTTTCTCGATCAGCAAACTGAGCACCTCCGGATGGCAGAAGAAGGCCGCGTGGTACAAAGCGGTATTGCCTTCGTTGTTCTTCGATTCCAGATCAGCACCCTTCTCGATCAGGTAGGCCACCACATCTTTGTGTCCCCGCATCGCGGCAAGATTGAGCAGGCTGCTGCCACCCGCCGGTTCCTTGTCATTGACCCCAACGCCGCCTTCGATCGCTGTCTTGACCGCGTCAAGTTTTCCTTCCCAGACAGCTGCGGTCACAGATTCATCCAGTGCATCAACGGGTTTGGCCACGGTGGACCGTGTATCGGACTTCGCCGGTGCGGGAGCAGGCGTCTCGGTATCGTTCTGACCACAGCCGGTGGCAAGGAGGAGGGTCGTGGCGAGGGTAGATAGGATGATTTGTTTCACGTTATGGGTTCTCTCTAAAGAACATGCGCCCGCCCTCATGGCAACACCATTTCATCATGCTGTAGCTTCGGGATAAGTCATTCGAACTCCGTCCGCAACAGTCGCGGCAACGTGTTGGAACAGCGCAGCCTCCTTACAGTTCAACGGGTTCACCGCGGGGCGTCGGCCATTGCCAGAAAGGTCTTCTCCTGTCGAATTGCATCCAACCAGGAGCGGCATCGGCAATGCCCCCCCAGCCGACCGGGTAGCCAACAATAGCCAAGGTCAAAAAGAGTGTTTCAGTTTCAGCACAGCACCGCCATCGTCTCAAAGATTCCCATGACGTCCATCACTTCAATTCGATCCCTTGCCATCGCGCTCCTCTTGGTCATCGCACTACCGGGACGGGCGGCTGCGCCCCTTCCATTCAACCCGCAGGACGGCGAGACCGTGGTCTTTCTCGGCGATTCAATCACGCACCAGAGTCTTTATCCCCAGTATTTGGAAAACTATTTCATCACTCGCCATCCCGATCGAAAAATCCGATTCCGCAATTCCGGGGTCGGGGGCGATGCGGCCGCGGACGCACTGGCCCGCTTCGACGAGGACGTGGCTGCCCATAAGCCGGACTACGTCACCCTCCATCTCGGAATGAATGACGGCCGGTATCAGGAGTTTAATAGCACCAACAACACCATCTACCAAAGTGGCATGACGAAGCTGCTCAATCAGATCGAGGCGATTGGCGCGAAACCGATTCTGCTTTCACCCACAATGTTTGATCACCATGTCTCCCGGTTCCGGGAACAGGATGAGGAATGGCGTTTTCGCACCAAAGAGTTCTCACCCAACTACAACGCCCTGCTCGGCTACTTCACCGGCTGGGGAATGGAGACGGCATCGCGACGCGGGATCTCTGTCGTCAACTGGTGGGGGCCGCTCAACCGCTACACCACCGAACAGCGACTTTCGGATCCTGATTTCAACATGATCTGGGATGCCATTCATCCGAATCCTTCGGGACAGGTCATCATGGTCTGTGAAATTCTCTCCCAATTGGGTGTGGAACGAAAAGCCGCCAGTGGCATCACCATCCGACCCAGGGGCTCGCGTTGGATCGGGGCCAAGGGCGTTACGAATCTGCAGGTGAACGATGATGCCAGCGAGATCCGCTTCTCGCACCAAGGCAATTCACTGCCCTGGGTCATTCCGGTAAACCACTCGGAGCGTTCCCTGAAATGGAAACTCCCATCCGATGGCCGCACCGGCTTCACGATTGCCAAAGCCGGTCACAAGCTGAGCGCCGACCGCCTGAAAGTTGGTGGTCTCCCACCAGGCGATTACGAGTTGTCAATCGATGGTCATGTGATCGGCACGTGGAACAACATCGCCTTGGGCACGAAGATCGAATTGCAGGAAAACGAAAAGACTCCGCAATTCCAGCAAGCGCTCGAAGTCGCCCGTCTCAACCGCCAGCGCCACGATCAATACATTCGCCCCTCCCGCGACCTCGCCGGACGGATCAAGGGACTGCGCCGCAAGAGTTCCCCAAAGAATGCCGCCCGCATTTCAGAAATCTACGTGGAGATCGAGGAACTCAACGCCAAAGCGGACAAGTTGCTCGAAGAGATCTACCAAGCCGCGCAACCCATCGAACGCACCTGGTCGATCCGTAGAATCGTCGACTGACGATTGGCTCTCCCTGGTAGCCGCGGACGTGAGTCCGCTCAATCTCCATTCAAAACCCGTCGCAACACCAAAGCGCGAACCTCCCCCAGCGCCAGCGGTCAACCACTCCGGTGGGGAGAGAGTCCTCGCGAGCCCACTTCAGAGCCCTGAAAGGGCGACCCAAACGAACGCAATGAAGCGAAGCCGGTCACGCAAGCCGTATCAGATCACCAACCCCCACCGATCGCCAGCCACTTACCCAAGTCGCACTCCTTCAGAGTGCTGATCAGGGCTCACGGGGACTCTCTCCCCACCGAATCCTGACCGCTTGCGCTACGAGCCCCACTCCCGCACATTCGCCAGCATCATGATTTCGAAAATCATCATTCGGACATTCGTGCTTCTTTCGGTATTGGGGTACTTCGTCATTGGTCATTCTGCCGTTGCTGCCGCCCGTCCGAACATCATCCTGATCATGGTGGATGACATGGGTTGGTCCGATCTTGGCTGTTACGGCGGTGAGATCGATACCCCGCACATCGATTCTTTGGCGACCGACGGACTGCGCTTCACCCGCTTCTACAACAACGCTGTCTGCGGAGCCACCCGCGCCTCCCTGCTGACCGGACTCTATTGCCAACAGACCGGTCATCGCGGCGATCGTTGGAACGAGCCGAAGAATTTCCAGAAATGCGTACTGATTTCCGAGGTATTGCAGGCCGGCGGGTACCACACGGCCATGGTCGGCAAATGGCAGGGACGCGACCTCGCGGTAAAGCGCGGCTTCGATCGTTTCTTCGGGCCGAACTGCCTGGGCAAGATCAGCTATTGGGACGCCGTGGTCGCAAACGACTTCCATCTCGATGGCAAGCCTTGGAAGCAGCCGGATGATTTTTTCATGACCGATTCCTTCAATGATCACGCGGTCGAATTCCTTGAGCAAGGGGCGGCAAAGGAAGAACCATTCTTCCTCTACGTCGGCTACATTGCCCCGCACTGGCCGCTGCATGCCCGAGAAGAAACCATTGCCCCCTACCGCGAGCGCTACCTGAAAGAGGGCTGGGAAGGTTGGCGGCAAACCCGCCTGCAACGGCAGCGGCGAATGGGCCTGATCTCCGCCAACGCCAAGGCCGCACCCGTTCCGAAAAACATTCCCGATTGGTCCAAGGATTCCCACAAAAAGTGGCAGGCCGAACGCATGGCGGTCTACGCCGCTCAGATAAGCAACGTCGATCGTGGCGTGGGTCGAATGTTGGACGCCTTGGAAGAATCCGGTGAAGCCGACAACACGCTCATCCTGTTTCTTTCCGACAACGGCGCGGCCATCCAAGGCGGCTTTGTCCCCAGCAAGAGCGGCTTTGGATTCGGGCCGGGGGCGAACAACCGAAGCTGGCGCAAGGACGGCATTGCCATCCGCCCCGGCAGCGGACCCGATCATCCCCCGGGACCACACGACACCTTTGCCGGCTACGGACAGGCCTGGGCAACCACGAGCAACACCCCGCTGCGTGACGCCAAGCAATCGGCCTACGAAGGCGGCATCCGCACGCCCTTGATCGCCCGTTGGCCAGAGGTCATCAGATCAGCAAACACCTTGACCCATCAACCCGGCCACGTGATCGACATCATGGCCACCTGCCTGGACCTTGCCGAAATCACCTACCCGAAGAATTTCAATGGCCGCCAACCGACTCCGATGGAAGGCAAGAGCCTTGCCCCCATCTTCGCGGGAAATCAGCGTGCGGGACACGAGTCTATTGCGTGGAAGTGTGGCAAGGGCCGCGCCATCCAGATGGGCGATTGGAAGCTCGTCCGGCCGCGCGACAACGTGCCATGGGAACTCTACAATCTGGCCAAAGACATTGGCGAAATACAGAATCTGGCCAAACAACACCCCGCCCGGGTCAGCGACATGACGGCCCGATACGCCATCTGGCGCAAACGCGTCGGCGCCAAGTAAACTATCAGCGATACATGAAAACCGATCTGCAAATGAACCGTCGCCGTTTTATGGGAACCACCGCCATAGGTGCCGCGACCATTCTGACTGGGAGCCAAAACTCATTCGCCGTGGGCCGCGAAGGCGAGAACGCGCATTTCCACTATCGACTCGCCCCGGCAGGTCCCTACATCGATTCACAACGCGACCATCAGGCCTTCGGGTTCGGTGAAGGAAAGATCTTCCTCTCCGAAGACAACGGCGCGCGCTGGCGACGCAGCACCCCGTTCCCCGCCGCGGACAACATCACCTTCAGCTGCTTTCTGAAGAACGGGAATATTCTGTTCGCCACCTTGAATCAGCTCTACCTCAGCACGGATCGCCTCAAGACCTTTCACCCCATCACCGTTCAAAATACCGATGGCAGCGACTACCTGCCCCACACGCCTCAGAACCCGGCTCTGCCTGGTTGGTATTTCCATCCGTTGGACGGAGTTCACACCTGGGATGTAAACGGCAAGGAGATGCTCGTCTGGGGCAACTACTGCAACGTCAAAGGCGGCCAGGTTCCGGTGAACATCTACTATTCCACCGACCAAGGCGAGACGGTGAAGATCGCTTACGCCTTCGGCCGAAATCCCCGCTTTCAGGAAAAGGGAACCGCTCCCGAAAACTATCTTGGCAATTCAGACAATCAGGTGATTTGCCGGCACATCCACGGCGTCTCCTACAATCCCGTCGAGAACGCCTTCTACGCCAGCACCGGCGACATCGACCGCGGCCACGGCCACGAATGCCATTGGTTACGTGGAACCTACGATGCAGCTGCCGACCGGTGGGATTGGAAGGTCCTCGTCTCGGTGAATTCCAATTCGCGCTACAAATCCGGCGGCATCAATTTCGTCGACGGCAGGCTCTATTGGGCCGCCGATGCCAACGGCCGCGTACCCGCCGGCGAATTCCACGATCGCGGCATCTTTAGCTGTGATCCCAACGACATCGCGAACCCGAAGAAGCACACCCAGCTCTTCAACCCCCTCTACGAATCCGCGAACATGATCATCGAAGACGATTTCATGCTCTCTGCCCACTACGCTCCCGCGTCGCCCTACTTCACCGGCTTCATCGTCTCGCCCGACCTCGGCAAGACCTGGGCGCAATACGACCTCAAGCAGTTCGGTCAACGCTCACC
>Ga0055584_100005683_pt1 | contig 12220 bp, 13 predicted proteins | sample OSDHelmetaG_FD_58716 | JGI IMG/M metagenome (GOLD analysis project Ga0055584, IMG submission 58716) | Pelagic marine sediment microbial communities from the LTER site Helgoland, North Sea, for post-phytoplankton bloom and carbon turnover... | ecosystem: Environmental > Aquatic > Marine >... | reverse complement strand
GGGGCTCGACGCGGCGCACGAACATCTCGAACCTTTCGGGGTCACTCGTGGTCTCCATCTCACCCCCCTAACCAGTTGGGCCCGGTTCCGCGCTACAGGCTCCTCGAATCCTTCCAGGTTGCGTAGGGTGCGGGGCGTGAGCGACACCCCCAACCCCCGTCGAGCCACGGAACGAGAACTCATCCGCTGGGCCGAGACACTCTCGGCGACGGCCCGGACCGGTCTCGGTTTCACCGAAAACCTCTACGAGCGGGAACGCTTCGAAGAAGTGCTCGCGGTCGCGGCCGACATTCGTTCCCACGTCGATGGCGGCTTCCACCCTGAGGAGCAGGTGCAGGAGTGGCTCGACACCGTGGGGTCAGGCGTGGGGGGCTATGTCACGCCGAAGATCACGGTCGGCGCCGTCGTGGGCAACGACGACGGCGAACTCCTGATGATCCAGCGAGCCGATTCCGGGGTTTGGCTGTATCCCACCGGCTGGGCCGATGTGGGCTACTCGCCGGCCGAGGTCGTGGTGAAAGAGGTCCACGAGGAGACCGGCATCGAGTGCGAGGTGCTCAGGCCGATCGCCATTCTCGATGGACAGCGTCGGGGCTTCACGCGCATTCCGCTCATCTCGCTCGTCTTTCACTGTCGAATGACCGGCGGCACGCTCACACCGCATCCCCTCGAATGCCGCGACGTCGGGTGGTTCGGCCAGGACGCGCTGCCCGAACCGACCGCCAACGCCGATCTGTGGGCCGACCAAGCATTCAGCGCGATCCGCGGCGAGGATTTGCCCGTACAGTTCGATCAACCCCGCACCCCGCCCTGGCGTGGTGACGTCGATCACGAGGATCACTGATGTCTGTGACACCCACGGCCTACGAGCCCGTCACCTCCACCATCGACCACGGCACGACCCGCGACGGGCTCGTGCAGGCGCGCCGGCGCTGGCAACCCTCGGGTGAGGCGCACGCCGCCGTGCTGCTTCTCCACGGCATCGCCGAACACGGTGGACGCTACGAACACGTCGGGCGACGCCTCGCCGACTCCGGCTTCGAGACCGTGGCCATCGACCACCGTGGCTACGGCCAAAGCGGAGGCCGACGCGGCCACGTCGACCGCTGGTCACAATTCACCGACGACGTGCAGGATCAGCTCGCCGAGGTCCGCTCGCTCGGCCTCCCCACGATTCTGCTCGGCCATTCGATGGGTGGGCTGATGGCGAGTCGCTATTGCGTCGATGCCGAGCGTCCGCAGCCAGATCTACTCGTGCTCTCCGGACCCGCATTGGAAGCCGAGATTCCGGGTCACCTCCGCATCGCGGCGCCGCTCATCGGTCGAGTCGCCCCGACGCTGGTGATCAAGGAGAAGGGCGACCCTGCCCTCCTCTCGAAGGATCCGGCCGTCGGCGAAGTCTTCTACGCCGATCCGTTCCGTGTCCCATTCCCGACGGCGCGGCTCGGGTGGGAGCTGATGCAGGCGATGGAGCACGCCGCCGACAACATCACCAACATCACCGTGCCGACGCTCGTCATGCACGGGACCGACGACGGTCTCGTGCCCGCATCGGCCAGCGAGATCTTCGAGACGCTCCCCAACGCCGAGCGCATCCTCTACGAGGGTCTCCGCCACGAAATCTTCAACGAAGCCGAAGGGCTCGAGATCGTCGACACCATGATCGACTGGATCAACAAGAACCTCTAGCCGCTGACGCGTTACTCGTTGTTGTTGCGAGTACCGCTCACGCGTTACTCGTTGTCCCTCAGGAACTGTTCGACCTCGGCCAGAAGGGTCTCGGGGTCGTCGCTGAGCTCTTCGTCGGTGTCGTCGGCGTCGGACTCATCGAGTTCGTCGGCGTCGTCCCAGGCCTCTTCGAGGTCGGCGACATAGCTGGCGGTGTCGTCGTCTTCGGCGACGAGCTCATCGACCTGGCGCTCGTAGGTGGCCGACGCGATCTCGAGGTCGGTGCAATACACCGAAGTGCCCATCACGTCGCACACGCGCTCGACCAGAGCAAGACCGGCCTTCGGCGACGGCGCGCCGGGAACGTAGGACGGAACCGCCGCCCAGACCGATGCAGTCGGCATCTCGGCATCGCGGCACTCGCTGGCGAGCACGCCGACGATTCCGGTCGGCCCTTCATAGGACGACGGCTCGAGTTCGAGCTCGAGCATCAGGCGCTCGTCGTCGGTGGCGCCGTAGACCTCGACCGGGCGCGAATGAGGCACGTCGGCCAGCAGGGCACCCAGGGTGATGATCTGGCTCACGTCGAGCGCACGCGCGGTCTCGATGATCTGGTTGCAGAAGGTTCGCCACCGCAGCTGCGGTTCGAGCCCGATCAACACGATCGCGTCGCGAGAGGCGCCGGGCACTCGGCAGGCGCGGAACTGGTTGGTCGGCCAGGTGAGCGACCGCTGACGGTCGTCGTCGAGTTGGACGAGAGGTCGAGTGGTGCTGAAGTCGTAGAAGAACTCCGCATCGATCTCGGCGAGCGCGGTGCCGTCCCAACGGTCAGCGAGATGACCGGCGGCGATGCTGGCGGCATCGCCGGCATCGTTCCAGCCTTCGAAGGCGGTGATCAGCACCGGCGAACGAAGCTCCGGAACGTTGGAGAGCCAGCGGACGTGTGCAGGGGTTTCGGCGTGCGTCGACACGCTGCAACGCTATCGGCGAGGGACGCGTCAGCGTGCTCTGGTGACGCGGTACGTGCCGTCGGCGTTGCGGCTCACGACGGCGCCATCGTTGCGTTTTCGTAACTCATCGGCGGTGGCGCGGTCGACCCCGTTCGCCAACACGTAGCCGCCGGTGGTCTTTGCGTTGTTCACTGCAACTCCTTGGCGGTCGCCTCTTGGGGGCGAGACGACCGAACCCCGCAATCCGCACCGTACTACGTCCCGGTGGTCGCATTCCGTCATGGAACTGACATATTGAAGAATTTCTTCTTGCCTCGCCATCTGGGCACCGCCGGGCGGCGTCGCTACTGTCTGACCTATGGACGAGCAGACCACCATCTTCATCGACAACGACCACGTCAGCGCCCAGAGCAGCGATCGCATTGAAGTGATCAATCCTGCAACGGAGGCGGTCATCGGCTCAGTGCCCGATTGCGGCCCCGCCGACATCGACGCCGCGGTGGCAAGCTCCGTCGCTGCGTTCAATGGCGAATGGCGTACCTGGACCCCCGACGAGCGAGTCGAAGCGCTCAGCCGGTTCTCCCAGGCGATCCAGGCGCGAGCCCAGGAGTTCGCCGACGTCATCACCGCAGAGGTCGGCACCCCGGCCACCCAGTCGATGATGATGCAGGTCTTCGCATCCACCATGGTCCTCGACAACTACGTCAACGCCGCAAAGAACTACGCGTGGCAAGAGCAGCGACAGGGGTCGCTCGGCCAGAAGGTTCTGATCAACCGTCAGCCCGTCGGCGTCTGCGCCGGCATCGTGCCGTGGAACGTGCCGCTGTTCATCGCCGCCATGAAGCTCGGCCCCGTGATCGCGACCGGGTCGACGATGGTCCTCAAGACCGCGCCGGAGACACCGCTGCACGGCCGTCTGATCGGTGAGTGCGCGAAGGAAGCCGGGATCCCTGCCGGCGTCGTCAACGTGGTGTCGGCTGACCGAGTGGGTAGCGAGTACCTCGTTCGTCACAACGACATCGACAAGGTGAGCTTCACCGGCTCCGCCCTCACCGGCGGCATCGTCGGTGGCATCTGCGGCGAGCAGATCAAGCGCTGCACGCTCGAACTGGGCGGCAAGTCGGCAGCGATCGTGCTCGACGACGTCGACCTCGACGCCGTGATGGGCGACCTCGTCATGTCCGGCATGCTCAACACCGGCCAGGCATGCGGCGCCCAGACTCGTGTTCTCGTGCCGGCCGGCCGTTACGACGAGATCACTGAGGCCCTCGGCGCGGCCGTCGGCGCCCTGCCCTACGGCGACCCGACCGATCCCGAGATGGTGCTCGGCCCGCTCGTCGCCCGGCGCCAGCACGACAAGGTGGGTGGCTACCTCCAGGCCGGCAAGGACGCCGGAGCGGTCGCCGTTACCGGTGGCAACCTCGCCGACATGGAGAAGGGCTTCTTCGTCGAGCCGACCGTGTTCCGTGACGTCACCAACGACATGACGATCGCCCGCGAAGAGATCTTCGGTCCGGTCGTGTCGTGCATCAAGTACGACACCGTCGACGAGGCCATCGCGATTGCCAACGACTCCGACTACGGACTCAGCGGTTCGGTGTGGACGCAAGACATCGATCGCGCCGCCGACATCGCCGGTCAGATTCGCACTGGTGTCGTCGCCGTCAACAGTGCCGCGATCCTCGACATGGCCAGCCCGTTCGGTGGCTTCAAGAAGAGCGGCATCGGTCGTGAACTCGGCCCGGAGGGGTTCGGTCCCTTCACCGAGATCCAGTCGGTGCTGCTGCCCGCCTGAGTACTCGCCGCTTCGACTACGACTCCTGCTGCTCCGGCGGGCTGAATCGGTAGACGTTGGTGTCTCGCTGAATGAAACCGATCCGCTGATAGAGGCGGTTGGCCGCGTCGCGGCTCGGGCGAGAAGTGAGGTCGACCGTGATGGCGCCGTTGGCGAACGCATGCTCGATCGCGGCTTCGTTGAGGATTCGTCCTACACCCTTGCCGCGTGCGGCTTCATCGACGATCACGTCTTCGATCCAGGCCCGGATACCGGTTGGGATCCGAAACAGGATCAGCGTCAGCGTGCCGAGAATGCCGGTGTCGTCGCGACACATGAAGAGGATCGACGCGTCCGAATCGATCATCTCCTGAAGCGCCTCGTTGGTGGGCGGCGGGTTGGACTTCGAGAGCTGCGGGACGAGCCGGTCCATTGCTGCTCGTAGTTCGTCGGTGACCTCGGTTGCGATGTAGGTGTCGACCATGACTTCCTCTCCTGGCACAACGCTGAGCGTAGAGGTCAGGACCTGGGAGGTGGCGCAGACCAGGGCGCATCGCGGAGGTAGTCCTCCACGGGAATCGCCTCTTCAACTCGATAGCCCACCGGGAACCAGAGGTCGCCGGCGGCGGCAGAGAAGTGGATCTCCCACGAGTGGGCGGCGATGAACGCTCGTTCGTCCTCGCGAAACAGGTTGGCGTATTGGGTGACGGCGGCGACGTAGGCGTCGGAGTTGTTGTAGCCCCACAGGGCTCGTTGCATGTCGTTGGGGCCACCCCGACGAACGAGATAGCGCGCCGCGGCCGGTATGGCGTCGTGAGGGTCGTTGATGTCGCCGTCGCTCACCTCTTCCCATGTGGTCGGAAGGAACTGCATCGGCCCCTGCGCTCCCGCTGTCGACAGGCCGTCGATGCGGCCGAAGCCCGTCTCGATCATGTTGATGGCCGCGAGGAACGACCAGTGGATCCCGGTGTCGGCAGCCGCCGCTTCGTAGAGGTCTCGCAGCTCGTCGGCGGGCAGCGGCTCGATGATCTCCCACGCCGGCGCGTTGACCGGAGCGTAACCGCCGTGGCTGATGTCGGCGATGGACTGGCGGGCGGCCAGGTTGGCGATGACGGCGCGGGCGATCTCCTCGGGTGCTTCGGCGATCGTGAGCCGCGTCCACTCGTCGTCGCGCCCGATCACTCGGTAGAGCATCTGCTGCTCGTGAGCGAGGTCGGCGAAGGCCGGGTCTGACACGTCAGTCGACCGGAGCAGCTGCTCGACTTCGTGCACGCGTGCCGCTGCCGCGTCGCTCGCGGCGGGGACCGCCGGGTACTGGCGCCCGTTGGGAGCCGCCGGTTGGGAGAACGGTGCCTCGGTCGTTGTGGCGGCCGGCGGGAGCGTGGTCGGTGTCGGCGCTGCCCCGGTGGTCATGGTCGATGTCGTATCGGGTTCAGCCAGCTCGGGCCGGGCGCCCTCGGCGCACGCCGAGGTCAGCACGGCGAGCACGACGGCGGCAGCGAGCCGGGTGAGCGGCATCACCCGGGGACGATACGAATGATGTCGCCACCGAGGCTGAGGGCCAACAGCTCGCCGTCGGGATCGGCGGTGATGCCCACCAGGTCGCGAATCTCGATCTCGAGGTCACGAAACACCACCGTGCCGTCGACGATCGAGATCGCCCACACCGATGACTCGCAGTAGTCGCCGAACACGTAGCTGCCGATGAGTTCGGGAATGGCGAGACCCCGGTACACCTGTCCGCCGCTGACACTGCAACCGCTCGGAGCGCTGCCGGCGTGGGGGTATTCGAAGACCGGGTCGACGTTGCCCTCCGGTCGTGGCCCGGTGAACTCCGTAGTGCCCTCGCGCAGGTTCCACCCGAGGTTGGCGCCGCGGCCGTAGCCGTTGGCTCCGAGGAGCAGATCGATCTCCTCCCACTGGTTCTGGCCGACATCGGCGATCCAGAGGTCGTCGGTGATCGGGTCGAAGGAGAATCGCCACGGATTCCGCAGCCCGATGGCGAAGATCTCGGGTTGGCCATCGACCCCATCCGCGTAGGGATTGTCGGCGGGGATCTCGTAGGGCGAGTCGGCGCCCGGGGTCGGGTCGATGCGCAACAGCGATCCCAGGAGTTGGCGGGCGTCTTGACCTGCACCGAGAGGGTCGTTGGCCAGTCCGCCGTCGCCCACTCCGATGTAGAGGTGGCCATCGGGGCCGATGGCGAGGCCGCCGCCGTTGTGGTTGCCGAAGGGCTGCTCGATCAGCAGGAGATGGTGGCGATCCTGGGGGCGGGCATCGGTGTCCAACGTGAACGCATCGATGTTCGTGTGGCCGTCGAGATCGGTGTAGTTCACGTAGAGGTTGTCGCCGTCGGTCGCGATGCCGAGCAGGCCCCGCTCGCCGCCGGCCGTCGTCTCTGCCGAGATGTCGATCACTGTTTCGCCGCGCTGGCCGGTGGCCGGATCGAGCACCGAGACGATGCCGCCGCGTTCGGCCATCCAGAGCTCACCGTTGGCGGCGATCGTCGTGTCGATGGGTTCGTCGAACGATCCCAGGACCATGCCGGCGACGCTGGCCGCGAGCAGGTCGCCGTTGATAGAGCGAGGATCGGGTGCTGGTGCCTCAGTCGTTGAGGTCGATTCCGCCGGTGTCGACCCGTCGTCGTTGGCCGCCGTGGTGGTTGGCGCGTCCGTGACCACCGGGACGGTGGTGCTGGACGTGACGCCGACAGGGTCGTCGTTGCCACACGCGGTCGACAGCACGACGACCGCGACGAAGAGAGAAGTAAGGCGGGGGAACCTCATGCAGGGACCTTTCGGATGAGTCCTTCTTGGACGACGCTGGCGATGAGGCGACCGTCGTGGGTGAACACACGACCGGTGGCGAGACCGCGGGCGCCGGTGGAGGCAGGCGTGTGCTGGTCGTAGAGGAGCCACTCATCGGCTCGGAATTCGCCGTGGAACCACATTGCATGATCGAGGCTCGCCATCTGGACCGTCTGGTCGGCCGCGCCGGAACCGTGGGGGAGCAGGGTGGTATCGAGCAGCGTCATGTCGGACGCGTAGGTGAGCAGGCAGGTGTGGAGCACCTGATTGTCGGGCAGCTTGCCGTCGGCCCGGAACCACACTTGCTGCACCGGCGGCAGCGGCTCGCGCCGCTTGAGGGGGCTCGTGGTGATGTAGCGAATGTCGAGTGGGTGGGGGTGATCGGAAAACGGATCGTCGACGCCGTCTTCGGCAAAGCGCTCGGAGCGGGTGGGCAGATCATCGGCCTTCGGGACATCAGGCATCGGCTCGAGGTGTTCGAGCCCGGCCTCACGAATGTGGAACGACGCCGCCAGGTTGAAGATCGCTCGGCCGTGTTGGATGCCAACGACTCGGCGGGTGGTGAACGACCGACCGTCGCGAATTCGGTCGACCTCGTAGAGCACGGGGACCGATGGATCGCCGGGGCGAAGGAAGTAGGCGTGGAGAGAGTGGACCGGTCGATCGTCGTCCACGGTGCGCGCTGCCGCGACCAGGGCTTGCCCGGCCACTTGACCGCCGAAGATCCGTTGTCGGCTCTCGTCGGGAGACACCCCCCGGAAGATGTTGACTTCGATGGCTTCGAGATCGAGAAGGTCGACCAGATCGTCGACGTCATGCTGCATGGGGACATACTGCCGCACGGTCAACAGCAGGTGGCGTTCGGCCGACAAGAAGAGGTATGGCGATAACCTCCCTCCCCATGTCGATTGTCGAGCGCCTCGGTCTCGCGCGCATCATCGAAGAGCACGGGATGAAGCTCCTGCGCTACTGCGGTGTCTCCGTCGTCAACGTGATCACGGGCAACGGCGCGCTCCTGTTCTGTCTCGAAGTGCTCGAGACCCACCGCCTCGTTGCGGTTCTCGTCGCTTGGCTCGTGAGCACCATTCCGGCCTACCTGCTGAGCCGCCATTGGGTCTGGCAGCAGTCGGGCTCCAACTCCATCAAGTCCGAAGTTGCCCCGTTCTGGATCCTCGCCCTGATCGGACTCGGTTTCTCAGGCTTCTGCATCTGGATCGCCGGCCTGTTCACCGAGAACTCCTTCGTTCTGCTTGGTGTCAACTTCTGTGCCTACGGCGTCGTCTGGGTCGTGAAATATGTCGTCCTCGATCGGATGATGTGGGGCCCCGGCCGCGAGATCGAAGTCGAGACTGTCTGATGAAGTTGACCCCACGTGGATCCTGAGCTCCTGAAATTTGCCGAGGAAGCCCGCGGCTTCATGCCTGCGGACGAGGGACTTGCGCTTTACGACGCGGCCGCCGGCGTGGTGGTCGAGGGTCCGTTCCTCGAAGTCGGCAGCTACTGCGGCAAGTCCGGTGTCTACATCGGTTCGGCGGCTCAGTCGCTTGGTCGTGTGTTGTTCGCACTCGATCACCATCGTGGGTCCGAGGAGAACCAGGCAGGCTGGGAGTGGCACGAACCCGATCTTGTCGATCCCGAGATCAACAAGATGGACACTCTCCCGATCTTTCGGCGCACCATCTTCGACGCAGGCCTCGAAGGCACCGTTGTCGCCCTCGTCGGTGATTCCCCCACGGTCGGATCGGCCTGGGCAACCCCGCTGGCATTGCTGTTCATCGACGGTGGCCACGGTCACGACCCTGCGCACCGCGACTACGAGATCTGGGTACCCCACGTCGTCATCGGTGGTCGCTTACTGATTCACGACGTGTTCCCGGACCCCGCCGACGGTGGTCGGCCCCCCTTCGAGATCTACACGCGGGCGCTGGGATCGGGAGCGTTCACCGAGCTCGCGGCCCTGGGGTCGCTTCGAGTGCTCGAGCGCACCGGCGAAGGCATCTGAATCGTCGTGTTGTCTGGTTCGGCTACCCGAACCCTTTGACAATGATCTCGGCGAACTGCTCGGCGACGGTTCCGATCGGAGGCGGTGAGCCCTGCCCGTGGCGCTCGCCGATCTCCTCCATGTTCGAGTAGAGCTCGACGAGGCCCTGCGGTCTCCTCAGTCGCGCGCCCGGTCGTCGATCGTCGAGTCGGCTGACTGCTCAGCGGGATCGACATCGATGATCGCCGGGAGGAAGTCGTGGTCGGAGAAGAGTCGAGCGGCGGGACTCGTGCCGTCGAGCGCTTCCGCGGTGAGGAGCACGGCGGCCGATGAGTAGGTGGAGCGCTCTTCGGGCGGGAAGAGCGTGCCGTCCGGGTGGACGATGCCGGTGATGTAGCGGCCGTCGTCTTCGCGGGTGGCCTGCGCGGCGGTGAACAGCTGCAGCGCGATCTCGTTTTCGCCGACTCCCATGTGGGCCAGCGCGCACTCGCAGGTTTCTGCGGTGGTGACCCAGGGGCGATCGCTCACACAGCGGATGCCCTTGTCGTCGAGCATGAAGGTGTCGAACCGGTCGGCGAGGTGGGCGCGGCCCGCTTCACCGGTGATCACGCCGGCGAGCACCGGGTAGTACCAGTCCATTGCCCAGCGGTGCTTCGGTGAGAACGCTTCGTCGCGCTCGTGGCGGATGGCGTGAGCGAGGAGGCCGACCGAGAGCTCCCAGTCGGGTCGCTCGTGGTGGAGTTCTTCAGCGATGGCGACCGCACAACGCAGGCTGTGGGCGATCGATGACGAGCCGGTGAGCAGGGCGAACGACCACGGGGTGCCATCGGGGTGCCGGGCCCAGAGAATCTCGCCTCGTGGCTGCTGAAGGGCGAGCACGAAGTCGATCGCGGGCTCGACGACCTTCCACATCTCCTCGAGATAACCGAGGTCGCGGAAGTGCAGGTAGTGGTGCCAGGCGCCGGCGGCGATGTAGGCGATCACGTTGGCATCGAGCTTGTCCTGCTCGACCCCGTCGTCGAGGTAGTACTGATGCCACGATCCGTCGGGTCGCTGGATGTCGACCAGCCACTGATAGGCCGCTTCGGCCTCGGCCCGTCGATCGCCGATCACGAGGGCCATGGCCGCTTCGATGTGGTTCCACGGGTCGGCGTGGCCGCCGGGGAACCAGGGGATCATTCCTGAGTCGAGCTGCCACGACGCAATGTGGTCGGCGGTCTGGCGGACCTGCGCAGCAGAAAGGACGCCGGGGATCTCAGGCGGCATTCGCATCCTCCAGCGTGCGCTTCGACCGCAGCGGTGACTTGGTCGCGTAGACGATCAGGCTCTTCCCGAGCACCGGGTTGAGCACCTTCTCGGCTGTGCGAGTCAACCACGGCTGCTTCACGATGTCCCACTCAAGAAGCTTGTGGTACGTCTTGACCGACCAGTTGTCGGCGATCTCGTTGTTGACGCCCACGGCGCAACGGATCCACCAGTACGGCGAGTGCAGGGCGTGGGCGCGATGCGAGTCGACGGGGTCGAGACCGGCGCCGCTGAGCTTCTTGCGCACTTCGTCTTCGGTGTAGATGCGCACGTGGCCGCCTTCGGCCTTGGGTGCGTAGTACTCGTCGCTCAGCTTCCAGCAGATCTTCTCGGGGAAGGTGGCCGGGACCGTGACCGCAATGGTGCCGCCCGGCTTCAGGATGCGCATGAACTCGTCGTAGGCCGCCTGATCGTCGGGCACGTGCTCGAGGACCTCGGAGGCGATGATCTTGTCGAACGTGTCGTCGGGGTAGGGGAGACGGGTGCCGTCGCCCTGCACCTGCTGGTGCATCAGCGAGCCGTCGAACAGGCCGTCGTCGATGAGAATCGGCGCAGTGTTGCGGATCGCTTCGAGCTCGGGAAGCGCCATGTCGCAGCTGACAACGCTTGCGCCTCGCACGAGGGCTTCGTAGGTGTGGCGACCGAAGCCGCAACCCAGGTCGAGCAGCAGGTCGCCGGCGCGCAGATCGAACTTGTCGTAATCGACGGTCAGCATCAGTTGCCTCCGTTGGCTTCGTGCTCATCGAGCACGGCCCAGTACTGATCGAGCGTCTTGAGGGCGGTGTGGCGCCATGACCAATGGTTGACCACTCGGTCGCGACCCTGGGCGCCGACTCTGGCCCGTAGCTCGGGATCGTCGAGGGCCATCTTGATGGTGGCCGCGAGCGCTTCGCTGTTGCCGGGCTCGGTGAGGAAGCAAGTTTCGCCGTCGGTGCCGGCGACCTCGGGGAGGGCGCCTCCGGTGGTGGCCACGAGGGGCACACCGCACGACATTGCTTCGATGGCCGGCAGCGAGAAACCTTCGTAGAGGGACGGAACAACGGCGAGTTCGGCTTCGCTGTAGAGCTCGACGATGCGCTGGTCGGGCACGCCGGACACGAAGTTGACGCAGTCATCGAGGCCCAGCTCGGTCATCACCGTGCTGGCGTGGCTGTCGGCGCGCCGCTTGCCGATGATCGTGAGTTCGATGTGGCGCTCGGTGCGCAACTTGGCGATGGCTTCGAGCAGGAACTTCAGGCCCTTCATCGCCACGTCGGCCGACGCGGTGGTGACGAGGTGACCAGGTCGACGCTCGACACCGGGCACCGGGAGGAAGAGTTCAGGGTCGACGCCCACGGGTACGACGTGGAGCTTGTCGAGATCGATGCCGTGGTCGGCGCTGATGTCGCCCTTCGATGACTCGGACACCGTCATCACCCGAGGCATGCGCTTGCCCACCTGGGTTTGCATCTTGGTGAACGAGTACCAGCGCCGCTTGCCGAACTTCTCCCACGGCGTGCGGGCGTGTTCGAGTTCGAGTTTGCGATCGACGGTGATCGGGTGGTGGATCGTCTCGAGGATCGGCCATCCCTCTTGCTGGAGCTTGAGAAGGCCCCAACCGAGCGTCTGGTTGTCGTGGATGAGGTCGAAGTCGTCGCGACGGTTGCGGAGATGACGCCACGCACGGAGGCTGAAGGCCATCGGCTCGGAGAAGTTGCCGGTGCTGAACGAGGCGTGTTCGGCGACGTCGGTCCAG